>Ga0164243_10000171_pt1 | contig 154968 bp, 156 predicted proteins | sample OricompcompostOP_FD_108781 | JGI IMG/M metagenome (GOLD analysis project Ga0164243, IMG submission 108781) | Organic Plus compost microbial communities from Emeryville, California, USA - Original compost - Organic plus compost (OP) | ecosystem: Engineered > Solid waste > Mixed feedstock >...
CACCAACCACGACCAGCATGAGGAGGTCGACACCGACAACACCCTCGCCCTCACCGCCTGAAACCGCCTCGAACCGACTCGAAGGATCACAACACGGTTACACCACTACCTGGGACTTGACCGAGACATAAGGACGTTCGGTGGGGCGACCTCAAGACAATCGAGGAAGTCTCCTACGAGCTGTATGTTCTTTACTTCGATGCCGAGCGAAGGCTGCTCTACATCAACAACTCGGCAAACGACGGCGTGTTCCAAGATCTCGCCGAAGCGGTCGTCGGCGCTGGAGCGACCCGGTTCACTGGCTCTACCGTCTATCGCGTGATGGCCGATATTGACCGGCTCGTTCCGACGAATGTTGGCGTCCTCGACGCTCATGATCAATTTCGACGCTTCTCTATGCATGTCGGCTCAGATGTGACGGCCAGCTTCTCTCAAGCGGAGGCAGGTACAAAGTCGCAGACCAACATATCTGGTGGCGGCTATCGAGATGGCGAACGCGTTAACATCAGCGCCTCTCTCAAAGGACGAATATGGTCGCACGTGACAGCGCAGAGCCTCAAGCACTGGTGTGACTGGTGCGACGCCATTGGCGACAAGCTGCTAGATGACACAATCAGCATCGACCAGGTGATTGGTCAGTTCATCTTGCCGGAGGCTCTCAGGGGTCGGCCCGAGGGTGTGTTGCTGGCCGTCGAGTGGCCGTGGCAAGTCCACACTGTCCTCGCTGACACCTTGCGGCTCCGGAATGGCGATAAAACCTTCGAGCTCCCCTATGCCGATCTAGTCCCGGATCTCGTCGAAACCAAGAATGCTTTCCGCTTCGCAGTAGCGACGGGGGCGTGGGCGCTCACCTACGAGGCGGCGGTAGTCGAGGGGCGACTGCATTATAAGACGATTGGGCAAGATGCAATTGTCGTTCGGGGTAACTCGGAGCAGTCGCTCAGTGAGTGGTTGAACGAGAATGGGCTCCTGTTCGTGCTCGACGGCGACCGCATCATCGACGACGACCTGGTCTATAAGCCGACCTGGGACAAGCCTCCCTACGATGCCAATCAGCTCGTTCCACTCGATTGGGCCGGCACCGACCTCACGGTCGAGTCCCAGACTAAAGACAAGCTTGTCAACTCCATTCAGCGCCGGTCACTTACCGAACTCAGGCAAGAAGAATGGGATATCATACTGGATGACGATGGGTCTGGCGAGATCGCCGACATCGTTGCTTTACGTATCGACACGGAAGGACTGTTGATTAAGTTCGTCCACTGTAAGTTCTCGCATGGCCCTATCCCAGGCGCGCGGGTCGCAGACCTATACCAGGTCTGCGGGCAGGCGCAGAAGTCAATCATGTGGCGCCGCAGCGATCTCGGACCACTGTTCCGAACCCTCGATGACCGAGCGCGCAAGAAGCAGAAACGAGATGGGGTCAGTCCTTTCGAGGTCGGTGACGTCAAGAAGCTCTATGAGATACGAGACCGAGCCAGAGTGCTTCGTCGAAGGGTCGACATCGTCATCGCGCAACCTGGCTTGTCTCGCGCCCAAGCATCAACCCAGCAGCTCGACCTCCTGGCCTCGACGCAGGCCTACCTCAAAACCACCATCAACGCACCCCTGACCGTTTGGTGTAGCGAGTGACTACCTTACCGACGTCGAGTACGACGACCAGTGCTGCAGCCCGCCGCCGGGTGGGAGCGCGCGGAAGGTAAACGTTCGGCTTGAGGGACTACCAGCTAGAGGCCGCACACGAGACTTGGATCGCGGCGACGGTCGCGTCCAGTTCGTCCTCCGTGAGGGCGGACGCGGCGACGAGGCCGATACAGCGCAGTACGCCGCGGCGGGCAAGCCCGCAGCCTCCCACCCGTGGTGAACACCCCAACCGCGAGACCATGATCGACAAGCCTCACGCCAGACCCATGAGAGACCGAGGCTGATCGATGGATCAGCGATACGCGTCCGACTGCAGGGTGAACAGTTCCGCGTACCGTCCGCCGCGGCGCAGCAGCTCGGCATGGGTGCCGAGTTCGCTGACTTTGCCGTCGGCCATCACCACGATCAGGTCGGCCATGCGTACGGTCGAGAAGCGGTGGGACACCAGCACGGTGACGGCTCCCGTACGTCGGGCCAGCGATCGTGCCGTGACGGCGTACTGCTCGTAGATGGCCTGTTCGGCCTCCGGGTCGAGCGCGGCGGTCGGTTCGTCCAGCAGCATCAGCAGGGGTGAGGGCCGCATGAACGCGCGGGCCAGCGCCAACCGCTGCCATTGTCCACCGGACAGGTTGACGCCGGACTCGAATTGCTGGCCGAGTTGGGAATCGAGGCCGGCAGGCAGTCCGGCCAGGACGACACCAGCCTGCCCGGCGTCCGCGGCGGTGGTGATCGCGTCGCGGTCGGTACGCCGGTTCAGGTCGCCGACACCGATGGTGTCGGAGGCGACGAACTCGAGCTTGGCGAAGTCCTGGAAGCCTGCCGAGACTCGTTCCCGCCAGGCGACCGGGTCGAGCGAGCGCAGGGGAGTGCCGTCGATCAGCACGTCACCCGAGGTCGGGTCGTACAGCCGGGCCAGCAATTTGACCATGGTGGATTTGCCCGCACCGTTGTCGCCGACGAAGGCGACGGTCGTGCCGGCCGGCAGGTGCAACGACACGTCGTCCAGGCTCGGCCTCTCGACTTCGGTCGAGGACCGCTTCTCGACCTCGCTCGAGGGTCGGTCGGTCGAGGGATAGGCGAAGGTGACGTGGTTGAAGGTGATGCCGTCGGTGAGGCGCTGCGGCGGGAGTTCGGTCGACTCGGACCAGGTGTGGGTCTTGGCGTAGCTGCGCAGCCATTCGTACCGGCCGTACGCGTCGAGTGCGGTGAGCACCATGGTCGCGTTGGAGGTGATCGACTTCGCGGTCATGGTGAGCTGGCCGATGATCATCAGCAGCAGCGTGAGTTTGGCCAGGGTGGCTCGTCCGGCCTGGTACTCGGAGAACAGCCAGGCCAGCGCGATCACGTACGCCACTCCGACCAGCACCCAGCACAGGCTGGCGCTCACCATGGTGCGGCGGGACGCCTTCAGCCAGGGTGTCAGCCGATCGTCGAAGGCGCGGGACGACACCTGGGCCAGGGGTTCGAGCAACCCGAAGGAACGGACCTCCACCCCGGAGGGGGCGTCGGACAGCACGTCGATGATCTTGTTGCCGAGCCGCCGGTACTTCTGGTTGGTACGCCACAGCTGCTGGCGTTGGTGGATGCCGTACGCCTCGACCCCGGTCGCGACCACGGCGACCGGCAGCAGCAGCACCAGCCACGGCGAGATGGAGATCAGTAGCCCCGTGACGGTCAAAGTGCCGGCGATCGCGCCGACCGTACTCATGGTCCGGTGGATCCCGGACAGGGTGTACGCGTCGCGCGAGATCAGATCGACCCGGTCGGACAGCTCCGGATTCTCGTGGTGCGCCAGCGACGGGATCCCGGAGACGATCCGCACCAGGTCGCGGCGTACGTGGAGCCGGATCCGTTCGTCGGCGGTGTTGCCGAGGGGTGGTGCGACCCCGGCGAGCAGCGCGCTCACCATCAGGATCACTCCGGTCGCCACCAACGACGGCCAGGGCGACGCGCCGCCGGCGACCGCGCCGACGGTGTGGGCGACACCCAGCGAAACCAACGGCCCGAGCACCGCGGCGGCGGCGGCGTTGAGTGAGAGCACCACCGCCATCGCCGGGGCGGCCCGGAAGGCGGTGGCGACCCACAGGGCCAGAACTCGCAGGACCGTCATCCGGCCGCCTCGCGTTCGGCGTCGAGGTACCGGTTGGCCTGCAAGGTGAACAGCGTCGCATAGGTGCCGCGGAGCGCCATCAGCTCGGCGTGCGAGCCACGTTCGATGATCCGGCCCCCCGACAACACGCAGATCGTCGGCACCGGGCGGACCACCGAGAACCGGTGCGAGATGACCAGAGAGGTGACCTGCGAGGTGAGGTCGAGATAGCCGGCGACCAATCGCGACTCCGACTCGACGTCAAGGGCGGCCGCCGGTTCATCCAGCACCAGCACCCCGGCGCCGGAGTCGACGGCCCGCAGTGCGCGGGCCAGACCGACGCGCTGCCACTGCCCACCCGACAGATCACTTCCGCCCGGCAGTGTCTTGTCGAGCAGGGTGGCCCACCGATGCGGCAGGTCGGCCACCAGGTCGCCGGTCCCGGCGCGCTCCGACACCCGATCCAGCGCCGAGACGTCGTCCGGAGGGTCGCCGGTGATTCCGCCCCACCAGATCCGTCCCGACCCCAGCTCGACGTTGTCGCCGACCGACAGCGGAAGCCGTACGAAGTCCTGGGTGATGGGCGCGATTCGTCGCTGCCAGTGCCGCAGGTCGTCCCCGGTGACACCGGCAAGGTCGACCCCGTCGACCAGCACGGCGCCCGCGGTGGGGCGGTAGCCACCGGTCAACACCTTCACCAGGGTTGACTTTCCGGCGCCATTCACTCCGACCAGCGCCGTCGCCTGTCCGGCCTCCAGCACCAGGTCCAGGTGGTGCAGCACCGGCCGGTCCTGGCCCGGGTAGCGGAAGGTGACATCCCGGAACTCGATCCGTGGAGGAGCCTCGGTCACCTGTACCGGGGCGGGTGCCGGTGTGTCAGCCAGGGCGTGGGCCCGATCAACCAGCCCGGGAGGGCTGAGTTCGTCGAGCCAGCGCACCTGGGTGTTGCCCGCCGAGATCCAGCTGAGGCTCCACACGTCGAGCTGGCCCATCAGCAGCACCAGCCCGAGCACTGTCGCCAGCCGGGACAACTCCATCGCGCCGGTGCTGGCGAGCCATCCGGCATGGACCATCGCCGCGACGGTGAGGCCGACCTGCGCGATGCTGACAGCACTCGTGCCGATCATGCTGCGCCATCGCTGCTTCCAGTACGGGGCCAGCGCCGCCCGGTAGAAGGTGGCGTAACGATCGGTGAGGAACGGTCCGAGCCCGAAGACCCGCAATTCCTTGGCGGCAGTGCCCAGACCGAGACCGTAGGCGTAGTTGGCCTGCTTCTGCAGGCTGGTCGATCCGCTCCAGACCTCCATCTGGCTGGAGATGTTGCGGTGCACCACCACGGCGCGGATCGCCCACATCACCACGAACAGGGCAGCGATCCACCAGGCCAGCTGGGTGCCGAGGGTCACCGTGGTGATCACCAGTACCACCAGCGCGGACGGCACCAGGTTCAACAACGCGTGAGCGCCGTTGGTCATCTGCCACCGACCGTCGCGCAGCCGGGTGATCCTGTCGGCGGTCTCCGGCGACTCGACGGTGACCAGGCTCGGGTCGGCCGAGGTGGCCAGGCCCATCCGCAGCGTCATGTCCTTCTCCAGGGCGCCATCGGCACCGGCGAGCGCCCAGGTGGTGACCTGCCCCAGCACCTGCGCTCCGACCACGACCCCGGCGATCATGCCCGCCGCGACCAGGAACGGCCGAGCGTCCCCGCCACCAACCGGGATCGCCCCGATCGCCCTCCCCAGCAGCAGCGGCAGCACCGCCGTACAGACCGCGCCGAGGACGGCACACACCAGCGACAGGCTGGCCTGGAGCGGAAACAGCCGGAAACAGAGGCGGAGCAGTCGCACGGGCAGTCGGCGTCGGTCTGGTCGTGGGGACCTCGCCGGACCGACACGGTGAGGGTTCTTGCGAGCTTAGCCCCGAGACGCGCCGCTGGGGACAGTGGATTGGTCACGGTACGGCAGCGGTTTGACCGCGACCGGACTTGAGATGTTTGGATCTACCGCGTGTCCCTGTCCACCGAACCTCGACCCGCTGTCCCGGCCAGCACCGGCCGACTGACGGTCGGACTGTGCATCGGCATCACCGCGATCGCCTTCGAGTCGCTCGCCGTCGCGACCGCGATGCCCCGCGCCGCCGAGGAACTGCAGGCCCGCGAGTGGTACGCCTGGGCCTTCTCGGTCTTCCAGGCGGCGATGCTGTTCGCGGTCGTCGCCTCCGGCCGGCTGTGCGACCGGATCGGGCCGGTGAAGCCGATGATCACCGGCATGGCCGTCTTCGGCATCGGGCTCGTGGTCGCCGGGCTGTCGGTGACGATGCCGATGCTGGTCGTCGGGCGCGCGGTCCAGGGACTCGGTTCCGGCGCCATGAGCGTCGCGCTGTACGTGATCATCGCCCACCACTACCCGCCGGAGAAGCGGCCCCGACTGATGTCGTGGACCTCGACGGCCTGGGTGCTCCCCGGGTTCGTCGGGCCGGTGATCTCCGGCTGGCTGACCGAACACCTGTCGTGGCACTGGGTCTTCGGTGCCGTCGTCCCGGTGGTGCTGGTGGCCGCTGCGTTGCTCGTGCCGATCCTCATGCGGCTGGACCGCGAGCCACTGCCCGCCAGCGACGACGAGCCCGATCCGGCACCCATCTGGGCGGCGGCCCTGGTCGCGGTGGCGGTGCCGCTGCTCCAGGGAGCCCTGCAGCAGCCCGGATGGTGGTCGGTGCCGATGCTGGTCGCGGCGATCGCGCTGCTCGGGCTGGGACTGCCCCGGCTGATGCCTCGTGGCCTGTGGCGGCTGCGGCCCGGCATCGGTCCGGTCATCGCTCTGCGCGGACTCATCGGCGGCACCTATTTCGCCACCGAAACCTTTGCCGTCCTGATGCTGGTCGAGGTGCACCAGCTCGACCTGCGGCTCGCCGGTCTGGTGCTCACCGTCGGCACCGTCGGCTGGACCACCGGATCCTTCGCCCAGGCACGATGGCACCTGCGACGTGATCTGCTGATGACGGTGGGTGCTGGGGGCATCGCCCTCGGTGTCGCCGGGGTGATGGTGATCGCGCTCACCGGTACACCCCTCTACTGGCTGGTGGGCCTGGCCTGGGCCGTCGGGGCGTTCGGCATGGGGACCGCCTACGCCAGCACCTCGGTGGCGACGATGCGGCTCTCCTCGGCGGTCGAGCAGGGACGCAACGCTGCCTCACTGCAACTGGCCGAGGCGCTGGCCGCGAGCCTGTTCTCCGGCGTGGTCGGCGCCGGGTACGCCTTCGGGCTGCGCACCCTGCCGGGCGATCTGCCGCTCGTCTTCGGATCGCTCTTTGCCGGGCTGGTGGTCACCGCACTGCTGGCCGTGGCGGTCTCCCGCCGTGTCGGCAAGGTCGAGCACTGATTTGAGCAAGGGGGACGACCCCCTTGAACCCCCGATACGAGCGAACACCCGGGGTGAGCAAGGGGGACGACCCCCTTGAACCCCCGATACGAGCGAACACCCGGGGTGAGCAAGGGGGACGACCCCCTTGAACCCCCGATACGAACGAACACCCCGGTGAGCAAGGGGGACGACCCCCTTGAACCCCGACACGAGTGAACCCCCGCCACGAGCGAACATCCGCGGTGAGCAAGTAAAGTAGCGCCAGTGACTGCCAGCCCTGACCTCTTCGGAGTTGATCCCGCAGCCACCGCCCGCAAACTCTCTCCTGCCTTCCCGGACCGCGCGGCCTGGGGCACCGTCAAGTCACTCCGCGCCTGGCAGGCCGCGGCCCTGGAGCGCTACCGCGACGCCGAGCCCCGGGACTACCTGGTGGTCGCCACGCCCGGTGCCGGCAAGACCTCCTTCGCTCTCACCCTGGCCGCCGACCTGCTGCAGCGCCGGGTGATCGACCGGGTCACGGTGGTCGCACCGACCGATCACCTCAAGACGCAATGGGCCGAGGCGGCCGCCAGGCTCGGCATCAACATCGATCCCCAGTTCGGGACCCGGCAGGGCAGGACCAGCACTGACTACCAGGGCATCGCGCTCACCTATGCCGGGGTCTCGGCCAACCCGCTGGGTCTGCGGATCCGGACCGAGCAGTTCCGCACCCTGGTGATCCTTGACGAGATCCACCACGCCGGCGACGCGCTCAGCTGGGGCGACGCCGTACGGGAGGCCTTCGAACCGGCCCGGCGCCGGCTCCAGCTCACCGGGACGCCATTCCGCTCCGACACCAACCCGATCCCCTTCGTACGGTACGAGGAGGACCCGGCCGGCGGCTTGAGGTCCCAGGCCGACTTCACCTACGGCTACGCCGAGGCCCTGGCCGACCACATCGTCCGGCCGGTGCTGTTCATGGCGTACTCGGGCGAGATGCACTGGCGGACCAAGGCCGGTGATGAGCTGAACGCCCGCCTCGGTGGCCCGATGACCAAGGATCTGGCCGCCCAGGCGCTACGGACCGCCCTCGACCCCAACGGGGCCTGGATCCCGGCCGTGTTGCAGGCCGCCGACAAGCGGCTGACCGAGGTGCGGTCCGGGGTGCCTGATGCCGGGGCACTGGTGATCGCCAACGACCAGACCCAGGCCCGGGCCTATGCCGGACTGCTGAAGGACATCACCGGCCAGAAGCCGACCCTGGTGCTCAGCGACGAGGCCGGGTCGAGCAAGCGGATCACGAAGTTCTCCGAGAGCGACGACCGCTGGATGGTCGCCGTCCGCATGGTGTCGGAGGGCGTCGACGTGCCCAGGCTTGCCGTCGGTGTCTACGCCACGGCCACCACCACGCCATTGTTCTTCGCCCAGGCGGTGGGCCGCTTCGTCCGGGCGCGGACCCGCGGTGAGACGGCCTCGGTGTTCCTGCCCAGCGTGCCGATCCTGCTGCACCACGCCACCGAATTGGAGGCCCAGCGCGACCACGTGCTGCGTGCCTCGCACGAGGACGTGGACCCTGAGGCCGACCCGCTCGAGGCAGGGGAGACGCCGGAGGACGAGGCTGGCGCCGAGGAGTTCGAGGAAGGGAAGTTCGAGGCGCTGCACAGTGAGGCCGACTTCGACAAGGTCGTCTTCGACGGCGCCGACTTCGGGTTGAGCGCCATGGCCGGCAGCGAGGAGGAGCAGGACTACCTCGGCCTGCCCGGTCTGCTCGAACCCGAACAGGTGCGGGACCTGCTGCACCGACGACAGCGCGAGCACCTGCAACGCCAGTCCGAACGCGCCGAATCCGGTGCCGAGCAGACCCCCGGGCGTCCGGTCGCCCACCAGCAGCTGCGTGACCTGCGCAAGGAGCTGAACGGGTTGGTCGGCGCCTGGCACCATCGCACCAACCTGCCGCACGGCGTCATCCACGCCCGGCTCCGGGAGGAGTGTGGTGGCCCCGCGACGGCCGCTGCCAGCGCTGATGAGCTGCAGTCCAGGATCGCCCTGATCCGGGAGTGGGCGATCAGCCGGAGCTGACTTGCCTCAGGAACTGAGCGCGACGATCGTGACCAACAGCGAGATCACGAAGAGCGCCAGCGCGGAGACCAGCACCAACACGTAGAAGGTGACCGGCCGCCCGTGGCGCTCCGGAACCAGACTGGGGTACGAACTCATTCCCGGGTTGGGCGGTTCGTTCGCCGTCGACACCGAGTAGCCGTGCTGTGGCCGATTCTGCGGGTACGGGTTGAACGCGGGCTGGTTGACCGCGGAACCGACGGTGGACCCGTACGGAGTGGCCGAGGCCGTCGGGATCGGCGTGTTCGGCACCGGCCCACCGGCAACGGCATGTGCCCCCGACCAGGACGGTGCCATCGTCACCTGGGACGGACCGGCGGACGGGCCGGCCGAGGCAGGTGGCGAACTCGGGCCCGGGCTCGGCTGGGGCGCATTGATCTGGTCAGCACAGGAGTCCAGGGCATCGGCCAGTTCGAGGGCCGATCGCGGCCGCAGCCCAGGCTGTGCCGCCAGCGCCGACTGGAGCACGCCGTCGAGCATGGCCGGGGCGCCGATCGCGTCGGCGATCGGAGCAGGCCGGGCGGTCGGGTCCCGCTGCAGCACGTCGGCCAAGGTCTTCACCGGGAACGGTGGACGCCCCGTCAGCATCGCGTAGGTGACGGCGGCGAGGGAGTAGATGTCGGCGCGGTGGTCCAGCTTGGCGATGCCGTTCGCCTGCTCCAGCGCCATGTACGCGGGGGTGCCGGCCGTCATCGTCTGCCCCATGTCGACCATCGACTTGGCCACGCCGAGGTCGGCGATCAGCACCTTCACGCCGTTGTCGCGGGTCCGGTTGAGCAGGATGTTGCCAGGCGTCACGTCGCGGTGGATGACGGCGTTGATGTGCAGGACGTGCAGCGCCCGGCACGCCTCGGCGCAGAGCCGCAGCGCCAGCGTCGGGGGGATGCCCTGCTTGCGGAGATCCTCCAAGGAACCGCCGTCGGCGAAGTCCATCACGAAGTACGGTCGGCCGTCGTCGAGGGAGCCGATGTCGTACACGCGTACGATCCGGTCGTCGCGGATCCGCCGCATCAGCCGTGCCTCGCCGAGGAAACGGTTCCGCACGTCGTCGTTGTCGGCCCAGTTGTCGGCCAGCACCTTGACCGCGACCGGGACGTCGAGATCGTCGTCATGGCCCTGCCAGACGGTCGCGAAGGACCCGCTGCCGAGGCGGCGGGTCAAGCGGTAGCGGCCGATCTTGTCCATGTCTCCTGCGCTGCGGGGTCGGTCGGTGCGATCCGCCCGCTCGGGGCACACCGACTGACACTGTACCGCGCGACGGGTGTACGGCAGGGGAGTGCGGGCGTCCCGCTCAGCTCAGGTCGATCCGCCACGCCCCTTCGGCACTGGCCGGGGCGAACCCGAGAGCGACGTTGATGGCGAGCATCCACTGGTTCTCGTCGGCGTTCCAGGTGTGGATGCGTTCGGTACTGGGCCGGCGCTCCAGGACCGCCGCCAGGTTTGCGGTCTTGACGAGCAGACCGAGCCGATGCCCGCGATGCTCCCCGTGCACCAGCGTGTCTCCCTGCCACGCGACCGCCGGTTTCGACTCGGGCAGGGTGAGCTCGGTGTAGGCGACCAGCTGGCCGCTGCCGCGATGCCGGGCGACGGTGGTGAGTCGGGGCTCGCCGGCCTCCTCGGCGCGCTCGTCCTTGTCGAGGATCCGGTCGGCGTCCCAGGCCTCCTCCTCGTACGCGAGTCCTCCCTGGGGCACGTCGACACTCATGCGGTTGTTGAGCACGGCCATGCCGGGAAGGAACTCCTCCGGCGTGCGGCCGAACCAGGTGATCACCTCGTACCCGCTGGCCCGCTCGAGCGCCTCCGCGGCAAGACTGGGCCAGTCATCCCGGTGAGCGGCGACGTCGAGCGTGCTGTGCCGCTCGACCTGTTCCAGGGAGAAGCCGAGGTCCTGCAAGGTCCGGGTCCACACGTCGGCGGCCACGGCGCCGACACGGGTGGAGGGCAGGACCGCCTCCGGCAGGCTCGCATCGGTCGGCCGGTGCATCTGCCACAGATGCACGCTGGACCGGCCCGCGGCGCGGATCCGGGGTGCGATCGTGTCCCACAGGGCGCCGAGGACCTCGGCATGGTCCGCCGCAGGATCAACGTTCAGTTCGAGCTCGACCAGCGAGGTGTTGTCGCGCAACGGCAGGGTTGCCGCCGCACCGCCGACCAGGGCTCCGGTGTCGTCGCGGGCCGTCAGCCACCACCGGTCGTTCGTGGCGCGCGACAGGAAGTGCGTCGTCATCGACTCCGGGGTGCCGACGAGGTCGTCGTGTCCGAAGAAGTCGAGCATCTCGCGCTGGTCGAGTCGGTGCAGTTCCCTGATCTCGGCGGTGGGGGCACCGTCGGTCGGGACGTCCACATCAGCGATGGCGTACGGAGGCATGTCGCGATTGTGCCTGCCGGGGATGGGCGGCCCAACAGGTTTTCCTTCCGCCATGGCACACTCGACCGGGTGAGTGACCAGATCCCGGTGGGCAGTCCGCCGGTCCCGCCAGGGCGCCACGCCGCACCCGGCGGCTGGTACCCCGACCCGACCGATGCGACCCGGGAACGGTACTGGGACGGGTGGCAGTGGTCCCGGCAGACCCGCGAGGCCAGTGCGCCCACTGCGCCGCCTCCGACCGTGAGCATGCCGGGGGCGCCGGCCCCCACCGGCCCGGGCACCCCGGCCGGCTGGTGGCAACGAGCCTTCGCGGTGGTGATCGACTGGCTGTTGCTGACCGTCGTGACCAGTGCGCTGCTGGCCCCGGTGTACCTGTCGATCAGCGAACGCCTGCAACCGCTGCTGCAGCAGATGATCGACGATGCGATGCGTGGCGTTCCCTCGTCACCGTTGAACCCGGAGGAGTGGATCACCCAGTCCGAGCAGTTCACGGTCGCCGGGGTGACCCTGGCCCTGTCGCTGATCTACCACGTGCTGATGGTCCGCTTCCGTGGCGCGTCCCTGGGCAAGCTCGCGATCGGGCTGCGGATCGTGCCGTTGCCGCCGGATCAGCCGGTGGGGCGACCGGACGGTCGGCTGACCTGGCGGAGCAGCCTGGTGCGCGCCCTGGTCTGGGTGATCCCGGGACAGACCTCCTGTCTGTGGCCGCTGCGGATCATCGATGCCCTGCTGCCGCTACGGAATCCCCGTCGGCAGGCGTTGCACGACATCATCGCCGCGACCCAGGTGATCAGGACACGCTGAGCGCCGGAGCCTGACTCAGCTGCGCCACTCATCGTCGAACGGTGTCACCGGCAGGGCCCGCTTGTGCCGGGTCCGCACGAACCATCCCTCGATCGTCGCCGTATCATCGGTACTGACGTCGCGACCTTCGAGGTAGGCGTCGATGGCGGCATAGGTGACGCCGAGCGCGACCTCGTCGGGCAGGCCCGGACGGCCATCCTCGAGGTCAGCGGTCGGCACCTTGGTGTACGTCTCCGGCGGGGCTCCGAGTTCGCGGAGCAGGGCGGCCCCCTGTCCCTTGGTGAGGCCGGCGAGCGGGGTCAGGTCGACGCCACCGTCGCCGTACTTGGTGAAGAACCCGGTGACAGCCTCGGCAGCATGGTCGGTGCCCACGACCAGCAGGTTCCACTGTCCGGCGATGGCGTACCAGCCGACCATCCGCTCGCGGGCCTTCACGTTGCCCTTGACGAAGTCGCGGAGCGGCTCGCCGATGCCGGCGACGACCGCCGCGACCCCGGTGTCGACCGGCTGCTGGATGTTGACAGTCACCACCTGGTCGGGGCGGATGAAGTCCAGCGCCCGTTGGGCGTCCGCCTCGTCAGCCTGGACACCGTAGGGGTGACGGACCGCCACGAACCGGGCTGCGCCGCCGGCCGCGCGGACCTGCTCCACGGCCCGTTGGCACAGCGCACCGGCCAGGGTTGAGTCCTGCCCGCCGGAGATGCCCAGCACGAAGCCGGACGTCCCGGTGGTCATCAGGTAGTCGACCAGGAACTGCGTGCGGCGCTCGATCTCGACCATCGGGTCAATCTCCGGGCGGACGTGCAGTTCGGCGATGATCCGGTCGCGCAGGCTCATGGCGGGAAGGCTACGTGAGCCGGTCAGAGATCAGTGGCGAGGACCTGTTCGTCGGTCTCGCGTCGGACCTCGCGGACCGTGTCGCCGTCGATGATCGCCTCGACGCCCGGCGGGAGGGCCAGCACCCGCCCGATCGCCTCGCGCATCTGGACGACCCGCCAGACGTAGCTACGGACCAGCTCGTCGGCCGTCCACTCGACGCCGACTCGGGCGGGGTACGGCTGGATGAACCAGCCGGAGTCGTCGCCGACCGGCTCGACGCGGGTCAGCAGTAGGGCCGTAGTCCGGGGTGGTGATCACATAACCGCCGTCGCGGGCCGCCAGGTCGAGGGGGCCCCAGCCGACCCAGACCGCGTATCCGGCGCGCCAGTGCTCCCGCTGTCCGGCGAAGATGCCGATCACCGTCCGGAGCGCCGGCTCCAGGCTGCTGAGCGCGGTGCCTTCGATCCACGTACCGTCAATCGTCTCGCGGACCGTGATGGCCCCCGGATCATCCACCGGTTGCCTCCAGCCAGCGTGCCAGTTCGCGCGCCGACCGCAATGGGTCGGTGGTCCACAAGCCCCGCAACCGCCGTCGGATGCGTGTCGGGTCGACCGGGCCGGCCCCGTCGTCGCCTTCCACCAACCTGTGCACGGTACGGATCACGTCACCGACCGCGAGGCTCGGGTCGCTCACCACGAACGGCAGGTCGAGCTCGACCAGCAGGCTCCACTGGTCGACGTCCGCCCCGACGTCGGCACTGAGCCCGGCAGCCTCCACGACTTCTGCTGCCGCCTGCCATCCCGGTGTTGCCGGGAGCCCGACGTGGACGGTGATCGTCTCGGGCAGCGTCCTCGCCGCCGCCACGACGCGGGCGGCGTTGCCCGCCAGGTCGTCGAGGTCGCGCAACGTCGAAGACGCCGCCACCAGCTCGAGGTCATCGCACTCGCGACCGGCGAGCGCGACCACGCCCCCGGCCCCGGTCGAACAGATGACGGCGACCGGCACCGGCCCCACGCCCAGGCTGCCCACGACCCGGTCGACCCTGCCGAGGACGTCATCCGGGACGACGAGCGGGCCGAGGACGTCGCCGAGGTCGGCGCGGACCTCGCTGTGCTCGGTCACCACCTGTTCGATGACGGCGTCCGGCCTCACGGCACGGCAGTCGAGCAGCAGACCGTCCCAGACCGTCACGACACGGCTCCGGTGACGACCTCGACCCCGGCCTCGGTCAGTTCGGCGGTCACCTCAGGCACTCGTTCCGGCGACACCGCCGCGGTCAGGTCGAGGAGCACCCGCGTCCGCAGGCCTTCGGCGACAGCGTCGAGAGCAGTGGCGCGGACGCAGTGGTCGGTGGCGATCCCGACGACGTCCACCGCGTCGATGTCGTGGTCGCCGAGCCAGTCGGCCAGCGTGACCCCGAGATGGTCGCCCTCGAAGCCGGAGTAGGCGGCCTCGTAGTTGCCCTTGTCGAAGACGGCTTCGAAGGTGGTGTGTGCCAGGGCCGGGTGGAGTTCGGCTCCTGTTGTGCCGACGACGCAGTGTGGCGGCCAGCTGTCCACGAAGTCAGGAGTCGCGGAGAAGTGTGCCCCCGGGTCGATGTGGGCGTCCCGGGTGGCGACCACCTCGGCATAGCCGTGGTCGCCGGCGATCAGCTCGGCGAGACGTTGCGCGACGGCGGCGCCGCCGGCCACCGCCAGCGATCCGCCCTCGCAGAAGTCGTTCTGCACGTCCACGACCACCAGGGCCGTACGGGGATTGCTCGCCTCAGGCATGGGTTGCCTCCTCGTCGGGCACTGGCCTGTTCGTTCGTATCGGGGGTTCAAGGGGGTCGTCCCCCTTGTTGAATTCTGTCGGCACGACAGGCTCGCCCCGTGACATCTTGAGCGCGTCCAGAGGGAGTTCGGCCACGGCGGCGCGGTGTCGGGCACGGGAGTCCTCCAGGGACTCCGACCACACGATCTCACCCTGCTCGACCAGCGGCACCAGCAGCGGGCGGTCGTTGTGGTCGCCCTCCGGGGGTTCCCCGATGCCGATCACCTCACTGGTGGCGATTCCGGCCTCATCGAGCCGGCGCAGAGCATACTTGCGGCCGCCGATGCTGATCTTGTCGACACTCTTCTTCGCGACCGCACGCAACGGGCTCGCAGGGTTGTCGTCGTCGGTGCGGGCCACCAGCTTGTAGACGAATCCGCAGGTGGGGTGGCCCGATCCGGTCACCAGGGCGGTGCCGACGCCGTACCCGTCGACCGGAGCCCCTGACAGGGCAGCAATCTGGTACTCGTCGAGGTCGGAGGTGACGATGATCTTGGTCCCGGTCGCCCCGAGGGAGTCCAACAACGCTCGCATCTGCTTGGCGACCACGGCGAGGTCGCCGGAGTCGAGCCGGATCGCGCCGAGCTTGCCGTCGGTCAACTCGACCGCGGTCCGTACCGCCTGCTCGATGTCGTAGGTGTCGACCAGCAAGGTGGTGTCGGGGCCGAGGGCGGCGATCTGGGCCTCGAAGGCCGCGCGCTCCGACTCGTGCAGCAGGGTGAAGGAGTGGGCGCTGGTGCCGGTGGTGGGTACGCCGTACCGTCGCCCGGCCTCCAGGTTGGAGGTCTTGTCGAAGCCGGCGATGTAGGCGGCCCGCGCCGCCGCCACGGCCGCCAGCTCCTGGGTGCGGCGCGATCCCATCTCGATGCAGGGCCGGCCGTCGGCCATCGCGATCATCCGGGAGGCGGCCGAGGCGATGGCCGAGTCGTGGTTGTAGATGCTCAGCAGCACGGTCTCCAGCACCACGCACTCGGCGAAACTGCCCTCCACGACCAGCAGCGGCGAGTACGGGAAGTACACCTCGCCCTCCGGATAGCCCCAGATGTTGCCGCTGAAGCGGAAGTCCGACAGGAAGTCGGCGGTGGGGGCGTCGATGATGTCGTTGTCACCCAGGAAGGCGAGCGCCTCGTCGTCGAACCGGAAGTGGGCGAGTGCGCGCATCGCCCGTCCGACCCCGGCGACAACGCCGTACCGACGACCCGGCGGCAGCCGACGCCCGAACAGCTCGAAGACGCTGTGCCGCAATGCCGTACCCGCCTTCAGCGCGGCGCGCAACATGGTCAGCTCGTAGTGGTCGGTCAGGAGCGCGGTGGTGGGAACCTCGCTCGGGCCCCAGGGCCCGGTGATCGGCGACGCCATGGGCCAACGCTACTGCCCGTCAGGCCAGACGCGCTCCGGTGGCCGGGTCGAAGGGGTGCACCGTGGCGCGGCTGGTGGAGATCCGGACCCGTTGCCCAGGGGTGATGCCGCCGAATCCGGGCCGCCGCACCATGAACAGCTCGCCGGAGACGTCGATCAGCACGTCGGTCGCGCCGCCGAGTGGTTCGACCACCCGTACGGTGCCATGTGCTGTGGTGTCCTTGTCGTCGACGACCTCGACGTCACACTCCTCGGGGCGCAGCCCGACCCTGATCGTGTCTGTCTCGACGCCTGCGAGATCGACGGTGAACCCGGAGTCGCCGAGGCCGTAGCGCCCCTGTTCGGTCCGGGATGCGGTGAACAGGTTCATCCGCGGCTTGCCGACGAAGGAAGCGACGAACTCGGTGGCGGGCCGGCGGTAGATCTCCTCCGGCGTGCCGTACTGCTCGAGATGTCCCTTGCTCATCACGGCAATCCGGTCCGACAACGTCATCGCCTCCTCCTGGTCGTGGGTCACGTAGACGCTCGTCGCGCCCAGATCGGCATGCAGAATCTTCAGTTCACTGCGGGTCCGGTCCCGCAGCAGCGCATCCAGGTTGGACAGCGGCTCGTCGAACAGGAACACCGCAGGCCGGCGGGCGATCGCGCGGGCCAGGGCCACCCGCTGCCGCTGCCCACCTGACAGTGCCCGAGGTCGGTTGCCGAGGACACTGTCGATGTTGAGCCGTTGGGCGGCATCGGTGACCCGCTGGGTGATCTCCTCCTTCGCCACCTTGCGCATCCGCAGGCCGAAGGCGATGTTCTCGAAGACCGACATGTGCGGGTACAGGGCATAGTCCTGGAAGACGAACGCCAGGTCGCGCTTGTCCGGGTCGAGGTCGTCGACCCGTCGGCCGTCGATCAGGATCTCGCCGTCGGTGACGTCTTCCAGCCCGGCGATCATGTTGAGCGTGGTGGACTTGCCGCAGCCACTCGGTCCCAGCAGGGACACGAAGTCGCCGTCGGCAACGGTGTAGGTGAGGTCCTCCACGGCAGTGCTCGCGCGACGTCCGCGCCCGTAGGTCTTCTTCACGTGTGACAGAACGATCTCGGCCATGGGTTATCCCTTCACTGCACCTTCGACGAGACCACGGATGATCCACTTCTGAGCGATCAGGGCCAGCAGCAGCACCGGCAGTGCGGTGATCACCCCGGCCGTGGCCGCCGAGGTGTAGTCCATCGCGAACAGTCCCTGGAACGCCGCCGTACGGACCGGCAGGGTGGTGGCGTTGGTGGTGGTCAGCACCTTCGCCAGGAAGAAGTCGCTCCAGCTGTTGATGAAGGCCAGGATCGCGGTCGCGGCCAGCCCCGGCGTGGCGAGGGGGAGTGCGATCCGGGTCATGATCTGGAACCTGTTGCAGCCGTCGATCACCGCAGCCCGCTCCAGGCTGGGCGGGATGTCGGCGAAGAAGCCGACCAGCATCCACACCACCAACGGCAGGGTGAAGGCGGTGTAGGTGACCACCAGGCCGGGCAGCTGGTCGTACATGCCGAAGGCACGCAGCAGGATGAACAGCGGCACGGCGAGCACGATCACCGGGATCGCTTGCACCGTGAGCATCCCGAGCAAGACGACGTTGCGGCCACGGAACCGGTAGCGGGCGATCGCGTAGGCGCACCAGGTGCCGAGCACCATGCACACGATCGTGGTGGAGATGCCGACCATGGCCGAGTTGGCCATCGGGCGCAGGAAGGTCGGATCACCCAACAGTCGTGCGTACGAGGACAGCGTCAGCTGCGCCGGGTTGAGGTCCGGGGTGAGCTGCTGCAGGGCCTGCGAGGGATAGATGCTGAACAGCACCATCCACACGAACGGTGCCAGCAGGTACACCAGCAGCAGGACGACGAGCACTCGGTGCACCACCATCCCGATGATGCGGCGGGTTCGGCGTGTCATCAGCGGGCCTCCGTCCGGTCACGTCGTCCCAGCAGCGCCAGCCACACCAGGGTGACCAGGAGCACCAGCACCATGCCGATGACGGCCAGGCTGGCGCCGTAGCCCCTGTCCAGGTTGGAGAAGGAGACGATGTAGGTCAGGAAGGTGATGGTGGTCGTCCCCTCGGCCGGGCCGCCCGAGCCGCCGGTCAGCACGAAGATGGTGTCGAACACCTTCAGTGACCACATCGACTGCACGATCAGGGCGAACATGATGGTCGGGCGCAGGTTCGGCAGCGTGATCCGGGTGAACCGCCGCCACGGGCTCGCGCCGTCGATCTGGGCGGCTCGGTAGAGGTTGGCCGGCACGTTCTGCAACCCGGCGATCATCAACAGGCACAGGAAGGGCAACAATTTCCACATCTCGGCGAAGATCAACACGTTCATCGCCAGAGTGGGATCGGCCAGCCACTGCACGGGCGTGTCGATGATGCCGAGACCGAGCAGGATGGCGTTGAGCACCCCCGAGGAGCCGTCGAAGATCAACTTCCACATGATGCCGTTGACCACTGGTGGTACGGCCCACGGCACCAGCAGCAGCACGCGGGCCACCGTACGGCCGCGGAACTCCCGGTTCAGCAGCACGGCGATGCCGATGGCGAGGGCGACCCCACCGATCACGGTGACCAGGGTGAACCACAGGGTGCGCACCAGGCTGCGCTGTACCTGTGGGTCCACCACGGCGGCGGTGTAGTTGCCGAGTCCGACGAACTGCGGCAGCTGTCCCAGCTTGTCGTTCCACTCGTAGGTGGACATGTAGAGCGCGTAGCCCATGGGGTAGCCGAGCAGCAGCACCACCACGGCCACGGCCGGGACCGCCAGGGTCAGGGCGAACCGCAGGTCACGCCGACGGTTGCGCGCACCGGTCTCACTCATGGAGCCTCCCTCAACGCTTGAGGTACTTCTGCACCAATGGTTCGGTCTGGCTCACGGCGTTGTCCAGGGCCTCCTTGGCGGGAGTCTTGCCGGTCATCACCTCACTCATCATGACGGCCATGATCTGGTCCAGCTCACTGGACCACGGCGTGCCGAACCGCTTGGTGACGTACTGGGTGGTCTCCTGGTACGTCTTCACGACCGGGTTCGCCTCGACGATGGCCTTGTCTTCCAGGACGGTCTTCGAGGTGGGCAGCCAGCCTTCCTGCTCGACGATCTTGCGCTGCGCGTCGGCGGCACTGGCGTACTTCAGCCAGGCCAGTGCCCCCTGCTTGTTCTGGGAGAACTTCGAGATGGCGAAGCCCTCCGAGCCGTCGATGGAGGCCGAGCGGACGCTCATGCCGGGGATGAGGCCGTTGCCGACGGTGTCCTTGGTGAGCTTGGAGCCGGACGCGGTTGCCGCGGCCCAGCCGGACGGCCAGTTGAACACCATCCCGGTCTGGCCCTTGGCGAACAGGTCGCCGAGGTCAGAGGCGTTGGTGATCTGCACCGAGGACGGATCCATCACCTTGTGCACGGTGAGAAGTTCGGCGAACTTGCTGAGCGCCTCGACACCCTGCTCGCTGTTGAACACCGGCTTGTAGTCAGCGTCGTACATGGTGCCGCCGTTGAGCAGCAGTACGCGCAGGAAGTTCTGGTAGGCGCCGGCAGGATTGCCGATGTCGCAGGCATAGCCGTACCGGCCCTTGGTGGTGAGCGCCTTCGCCGTGGTGACGAACTCGTCCCAGTTCGCCGGAGCCTTGTCGGGGTCGACATCGGCCTCGGTGAACAGCGGCTTGGCCCAGTACATCGTCTGCACGCTGACGAACTTCGGCAACCCGTACACCTTGTCGCTCCACGACACGGCGTCGAGGGCGGGCTGGATCAGGTCGTCGGGAACGACCGACGGGTCGAGCTCGGTCAGCCAGCCGGCCTGGCCGAATTCGGCCGACCACCCGGCCCAGGTCATGATCACGTCGACGCTGGTGTCCTGGGCAGCGAACAGGGTGGCGTACCGGTCGTGGAGGTCGTTGAAGTTGCCTTGGGTGTAGGACTTCACCTTCACCCCGGTGGCCTTCTCGAACTCGTCGAACATGGCCTGGTCGAAGACCTTGTTGGTGTTGTCGTCGATGATGGTGATCTCGCCGCCAGGCGAGCCCTGTTCGGTGAGCGGGCCCTCGGCATTGCCGGGGTTCTGCGCCTGCTGGGCCGGGACGCAGCCGGCGAGCGCGGCGCCCCCGAGACTTGCGGCGGCCAGCCCGCCCAGGGTGAGCAGGCCCCGTCGGGTGATGGTGGAAGTGGTCATGTCGTCCTCCTCGGAACTTCGGTGTTCAGGCGATGGGGTGAGCCTGGCCGTCGGCCAGGCTCTGGTGCACGGCATCGATCGCCGCAGTGATGAGCAGACCCTGCTCGACATCGGGCAGCTCGAGCTCGGCGCCGTTGAGCAGATCGATGAAGTCGTCGGTCATGGTGGCGATCAGGCCGGTCTGGCGGCCGTGCAGATCACGCTCGGGAGCGTGCAGGGCGGTGACGCCGGTGCCGCCGTAGCGGGTCACTCCGCTGTCGGAGATCTCGATCCGGTAGGCGGCTGCCGTGGTGTTGAGCTCGTACCGGAAGTCGAACACGGCCGGCATGGCCTCGGGCAGCACCCACTGCGAGTTGAGCGTGACGAGGGATCCATCAGCCATGGTGAAGGTGGCCGAGATCGCATCCCAGGTGTCGATCCCGAGGGCTGGCAGGTGCCGGCGGACGCCGCGGGCGACCACCTCGACCGGACGGGAACCGCCCAGCCAGGTCGCCAGGTCGAGGGAGTGGGGGAACAGGAACCAGCCCGGGGTGGAGGCCGCGGCCCAGCTCAACATCCGGGTCGGGACGAAGATCGTGTCGTTCAGGTTGACCACCTGGTTGACGACCTGGCCGTCGGTGCTGCGGACGTCGGCCAGCACCGACTGGAACTTCGGGTTCCATCGGTTCTCGAAGGCGACCATGGTGCGGACCCCCGCCCGCCGTACGGCCTCGGCCATCGTGCGGGCCTCGGCGAGGTCGGTGGCCAGTGGCTTCTCGATGAGCAGGTCGAGGCCGCGGTCCAGACATGCGGTGACCGGGACCAGGTGAGCGGCATCGGGAGTGGCGACCACCGCAGCGGTCACCTCGGGGTGCGCCGCCAGCAGGGAGGCGGTGTCGGGGTGGACCGGCACGCCGAGGTCGGCAGCGAGGGCCGTACGGACCTCGGGGGAGGGATCACACACCGCGACGAGCTCGGCGTCGCGGTTCTGCTGGATGGCTGCGGCGTAGCCGCGCCCACGAATGCCTCCACCGATCACGGCGAAGTGTGGTGCCGACGTGGTCATCGAACTCCGTTCCTCTGGTGCGGGGCCGCTTCCGTTCGGTAAGTTTGTAGTAACCCCGTACATACTTCGGTCAGAACGTTAGGACATCTCGGGCCGGAAGGGAAGAGGTCGTCAGGATGTTGCCGTACCGTGATGGTCGACAGGCGCCTGCTGGGAGCGGCGTCACGGAATGGCTCGGAGGCGAGGGCGTGGCGACGAACGCGGTGGGCCCGTCGCGGACCCACCTGTTGAACCCGGCGTCGATCGGCCAGGCCAACCGGGCCAGGGTGCTGGAGTACCTGCACCGGGAGGGCCCCTCCAGTCGGGCCACCATCGCCCGTGACCTTCACGTCAGCCGGGCGACGATCGCCACCATCCTGCAGCCGCTGCTCGACAACGGCACGCTCATCGAGCAGGAGCCGGGTCGGGCCAGTGCCGCCGGGGGCAAGCCGCCACGGCCGCTCTGGTTCGCCGACAACGGTCGTCTGCTCGGAGCGATGCGGATCGCGCCCACCCACATCACCGGAGCGCTGCTCGGGCTGGACGGCTCGGTCCGGCGCACCCATCAGGTGCCTGTTCCGTGCCAGATCGGCGCCCCGGCCAGCCGGGAACGCTACGACAGCGCGATCCTTGAGGTGGCCCATCGCTGTTTCGACGATGCGACCCTGCTCGGGGTGGGCGTGGCCGCCTCAGGCATGATCGACACCGATCGTGGGGTGATCATCAGACTGCACCTGGCGCCGGCGTTGGAGGGTTATCCGGCGGCCGAGCGCCTCGGCAGTGAGTTCGACTGCGAGGTCGCGGTCGACCACCATCCCCGGGTGCAGGCGCTCGGTGACCGTTGGTTCGGCCAAGGGCGCCACCTGTCGCACTTCGCCTCGGTCTACACCGGGGAGGCCCTCGGCTTCGGGATCGTCCACGAGGGTCGGATCATCCGCGGCGAAGCCGGCGCCGGTGGCGAATCGGGTCACACTGTCGTCGACCTGAACGGGGCCCAGTGCGCCTGTGGCCGCCGGGGCTGCTGGGAGACGGTCGCCACCCTCGGGTGGCTGCGCCAGGAGGCCGTACGGCGACAGGTGCCCGGTGCGGCCTCGATCGACTGTGGCGAACTGGCGGCCCTTGCGGACACCGGGCTGTCCGAGGCGGTGGAGCTGTTGGACACCTACGCCCGCAATCTCGCGATCGGCATGGCCAACAACGAGCACGTCTTCGCCTCGGGGACCTACATCATGCATGGTGACGTCTGTGCCGGAGGGGACCTGATGCAGGCGCGGTTGTCGCACTGGATGGCTGCCTTCAGCCCGGACCGCCGGGAGGCACCTCACATCGTGATGGGAGATGCCAAGGACGACATCACCCTGCTGGGTGGTGGCGGGATGGTGCTCTCGGCGGTGCTCGGTTCGCTGTGAACGGACCAGCCCCGCCCCGAGACGAGATATTGGTGCAGACCTATTGAGCTTGTCTCCGGGGATGGCTACTCTCCGCGGAATCGCCCGTCGTCTGGAGAACCCGTATGCCCACCCCTCGTGTCCTGCTGTGCTGCCGTTCCGACAACGACCTGTGGCAGGTGCTCGATTCGACCCCTGCCACCGACCGGGCGTACCAGGTCCATCGTGTCGACGATGTCACCGCCGCGCTGGCGCAGGCCCGCCCCGGTGACGGAATCGCTGTCCTCGCTGACCAGTGCCCCGATGATCGCGCCAGCGAGATCGGGGCCGAGCTCTGGCAACGTACGGAAGCGTTGGGCCTGCGGGTGTACCTGGAACACCCGTCGGCGGTGCCCGGACTCGTGGTTGCCGCGCCGACAGCGGTCGCCGAGGGTGTTCGGGTCGTCGTCACCACCGACGACCTCGCCGGGCTCGACCGTGACACCATCCTGGCCACCCACCGATCCTGGGCGTGCGCGTGGTCGGGGCCGGAGGGCACGACGGAACTGCTCGCCCTGGCTCGGGTCGCGGGCTACGACACCGCGCCGTACGGGCTCCCGGTGGACCGGCAGGTGCTGCTCGCCGAGCTGGCCGGCGGGACGGTTCGCGTCGCCGGGGGAGCGCTCAGCCGTTTCGTGACCGGCCGGTACGGACCGGCCCGGGCCTGGGGTGCGGTGTGGGCCGACCTGCTGGGCTGGCTCGCCGGGACACCCGGGAACGTCCCGCTCGCCTGGCGCCCGAGCGTCGCCCCGCGCCACCAGCGCACCGCGCCCGTGTCTCCTGACGCCGAGGCCAATGCCGTCGCCGAGGTGACGCGGTGGCTCCGGACCCAGATGTTGTTCCTGCGAGAGGACTACTCCACGGGTCGCAAGGTCAGCCACCTCGCCGCCAGTGAAGGCTTCGCCTCGTTGATCCGTCACGACGGAAGCCAGCACCGCCGCAGCGAACCGTTGCGTGCCGACTGCTGTGCCGAGGCAGCCATGGTGCTGGCCCAGTCCTGGCAGCGCACCGGTGACCCGGAGGAACGAGCTGAGGCGGAGAGCCTGCTCGACCTGGTGTGGTCCCCGACCTTCTGCGACCCTGATCCGGACAGCCCCACGCACGGCCTGGTCGACTGGGCACCCGGATGGGGCGTGTTCTACGGCGACGACAACGCCCGCATCATCCTGGCCACGCTCATGGCGGCAGCCATTCTGGGCGAGGACCGTTGGACCGGCCCCGCCACGGTCTGCCTCGAGGCGAACCTGGCCACCACCGGACGACGTGGGTTCCGTCGCCCCAACCTGCGCACCCAGGTCCATCTCGCCGATCCTGAGGCCCGGGCCCGGATCGCGCAGGAGGACTTCGTCGAGATCGCGCCCCACCACCAGGCCTACCTGTGGGCCTGCTCGCTGCTGCTGCACCAGGTCGGCGGGGAACCGCGCCACCTGGACCTCGCGCTGGCTGGCCTGCGCGCCACCATGGCCACCCCGCCCGAGCAGTGGTGCTGGACCAACGGTCTCAGCCAGGAGCTCGCCAGAATCCTGCTCCCGTTGGCCTTCCTGTGGCGCACCACCGGGGAGGAGGAGCACCGGGAGTGGCTGGAGCGAGCAGTCGATGCACTCGCCGCTCTGGTCGACGAGTCCGGCGGCGTGCGGGAGGTGCTCGGCGATCTCTCCACCGGACGGTACGCACCGCCGACCCGCAACGAGTCCTACGGCACCGACGAGGCACCGCTGGTGCAGGCGAACGGAGATCCCGCCTGCGACCTGCTCTACACGATGCCGTTCGCGCTGCTCGGACTCCACGAGGCGGCGGCCGCGCTCGACGAATCTGGGGTGCCCGGCTCCGGGGCGGCCGCTGCGCTCACCGACCGGCTCGCCGGGTTCCTGGTGCGCGTGCAGTCGACCTCGCAGGCCCATCCGGAGCTGGCAGGGTGCTGGTTGCGTGGATTCGACCTCGACAAGTGGGAGTACTGGGGCAGCTCGGCCGACGCCGGGTGGGGAGCGTGGTGTGTCGAGTCCGGATGGACCAACACCTGGATCCCCGCCGTGCTTACCCTGCGCGCCCGGGCGACGACGCTGCATGATCTGGCGCTGGCCGCACTGCGGCGGTGAGCCAGCCACCACCGAGCTGGGTCACCACCGGGCCAGTGACAGAATGGGCATCATGTCCATCTCCGCCTCGACCCTGCCCGGAGCCCCCGGCGCTGATCCGGGACCACCCGCGCCCGGTGCCGGTACTGCCGTTGCTGAACGACCGGCCGAGGAATCGCTGGCGCAGACGCCGTGGGTGACCATCGTCTGGGACGATCCGGTCAACCTGATGTCGTACGTGACGCACGTGTTCCGCACCTACTTCAACTACCCGAAGGAGAAGGCGGAGAAGCTGATGCTCGCCGTGCACCAGGAGGGCAAGGCGATCGTCTCCTCGGGAGGGCGGGAGCAGATGGAACGTGATGTGGTGGCCATGCACGACTACGGGTTGTGGGCCACGCTGGACCGGGCGGACTCCTGATGCGGCGGTTCCGCCGTGAGGGCGACGTGATCACCACGACCATGGATGCCGACGAGGTCGAACTGCTCGACTCGCTGGCCGGCCAGCTGGTGTCGATGCTGAGCGATGACGACGAGGGCGATGACGGCGGCGACGACGACCCGTTCTCCTTCTGGGCCCGCGACCTGGCCGACGACCCGGACGAGCCCGAGGTCCCGGATGACCCGGCTGTGGCGCGCCTCTTCCCCAACGCCTATCCCCACGACCCGCAGGCCGCTTCGGAGTTCCGTAGGTTCACCCAGGTCGATCTGGCCCAGGCCAAGATCGACTCGGCGGTCGTGGTGCAGCGAGGACTGGCCGCCACCGAGAACGGCCGGCTGCCGGTCCGGATCACTGACACCGAGGTGACGGCGTGGTTGAAGTTCTTCACCAATGTCCGTCTGGTGTTCGCCGCCCGCCTCGGCATCGATGACGTCGAGAGCGCCGAGCGGATCGCCGCCCTGCCACAGAATGATCCGCGCTCCTTCATGGTCAGCGTGTACGAATGGCTCGGCTTCGCCCAGGAGACGCTGGTGGGTGCCCTGTGAGCCGCCGGAGCCAGCTGGCGACCGGTGACCAGCAGCCGCCCCGGGACCAGACGGCCCCGATCGGCATCTTCGACTCCGGTTTCGGCGGGCTGACCGTGGCCCGTGCCGTGATCGATCAGGTGCCCGGGGAGGACGTCATCTACGTCGGCGACTCCGCCCGGGCCCCGTACGGTGAACTGCCGGTCGCGCAGGTGCGCGAGTATGCCCTCGAATGCCTGGACCACCTGGTCGACCAGGGCGTCAAGATGCTGGTCATCGCCTGCAACTCGGCCTCCGCCGCTGTGCTGGCCGATGCGCGGGAACGCTATCCCGTACCGGTGGTCGAGGTGATTCTGCCGGCTGCGCGGCGGGCCGCCGCCGCGACCCGTACCGGACGGGTCGGGGTGATCTGTACGGAGGCGACCGCCACGTCCCGCGCGTACGACGACGCCCTCACGGTCGCTGCTCACGTGGAGTTGACCACGCAGGCGTGTCCGCGGTTTGTCGAGTTCGTCGAGGCCGGCATCACCGGCGGTGAGGAACTGTTGTCGGTGGCTCGGGAGTACCTGGAACCGTTGCGGGATGCCGATGTCGACACCCTCATCCTCGGCTGCACCCACTACCCGATGCTGACCGGAGTGATCTCGTACGTGCTGGGTGACTCGGTGACGCTGGTCTCCAGTGCGGAGGAGTGCGCGAAGCAGACCTGGAAGACCTTGGCCGAGCACGGGCTGGAACGCTCCGAGCCCCGGACCGGGCACCACCGCTTCGTCACCACCGGGTCGACCGAGCAGTTTGCGTTGCTGGGCCGGCGCCTGATGGGTGACTGGATCACCGACGTGGCGCAGCTCGTCTGACACCGTGGAGATCTCGCAGCTGCCGGTGCGGCGTGTCGAACGTTCCCCGAGCAGGTCGCTGGCTCCCGGACAGTGGCCGCTCACGATCCCTGCTGTGGCGGAGCTGCTCTCTGACGGGCTTTCGCTCGGGCCGGCGACCGTGCTGGTGGGTGAGAACGGCAGTGGTAAGTCGACCATCGTGGAGGCGATCGCGACCGCCTACGGCCTGCAGTCGTCGGGCGGATCCCGGCACGCCCTGCCCGAAGGGGATCGCCTCGACGCCTCTCCGTTGGCCGGGGCGCTGCAGCTGGTTCGTGGCGCCGGAGCGAGCAAGTGGGGATTCTTCCTGCGCGCCGAGACGATGTACGACTGGTTCGGCTCGCAGGTACGTGACCACGCCGGTCCGAATCTGCTCACGCTGTCCCACGGTGAGAGCTTCCATCACCTGCTCGGTTCGAACCGGTTCCAGGGCCCTGGTCTCTACCTCTTCGACGAGCCGGAATCCGCGTTGTCGTTCACGGCGCAGCTGTCCCTGATCGGCCAGCTGCACGAGATTGCTTCATCCGGTGTCTCGCAGGTCATCCTGGCCACCCACTCACCCGTGCTCGCCGCGCTGCCCGGGGCTCGAGTTCTCGAACTCGGCAACTGGGGCATGCGCGAGTCCTCCTGGGGCGAGCTCGCCATCGTCGACCACCACCGGCGTTTCCTGAGCTCGCCGCAGGCGTATCTGCGGCACATCATCGATCCTTGATCGCTCTCGGTTGTCCACAGGTCTGCGTCGCAGGCGGCCCGGGAGTGGATATCGTGTGCCGCGGAGGTGCCCCCGATGCCCATCATGTCCAGCTCGGCCGCGCGCGGAAGCCGTGTCGTCGGCCTCGTTGGTGCCGCGCTGTTGCTCGTCGGTCTCGCGGCCTGTGATCCGGCCGGTCCGACGCCGAGTTCGTCACCGTCGGTGACCCCGGTTGCCAGTCCGTCGGCATCGGCCACACCGAGCCCGACGCCATCGCCCACACCGTCCCAGAGCCAGGAGGAGAAGGACCAGGAGGCGGCGAAGCGGGCGATCGTTGCGCTGTATGCAGCTCTGGACAGGGTCGGCATGGATCCGAAGGTCAGCCTGAAGGAGCTCGACAAGGTAGCGGCCGGGGAGACGCTTGAGTCGTACAAAGGTGCACGGCAGCAGTGGAGGGCCAAAGGTTGGCGGCAGGTAGGGCCTCCGACGAGGGTGCTGAATCTCAAAGCCAGCGGCTTGGTGAACGAGCAAGGCAAGTCGAGGATCACAGTCACCTATTGCGTCGACGTGACTGGCGTAGATGTCATCGACACCAGAGGCAAGTCTCAAATCGGGAAAGATCGGCCCAACAAGGGATCGGTGATCACGATTGTGGAGAACATCAACGACGTCTGGCTTCCGATCCAGGAGCGTGACGGGGGTAGCTCGTGCGCCTGAGAACGAGTCTGCTGGTCGTCGTGCTCCTGCTCATCTCGCTTGTGGTGCCTGTCGCCGAGGCCAGAGCCGACGGTACCTGCCAGAAAGTGGATCGGGTCACCAACCAGTGCACTGTCACGGGCGGTGGTGGCAGCCAGGTCGGTGGCGACTCCTCGAACGGGGTGAAGGTGCCGCCGGCGCGATGCCTGGCGGATGGCATCGATGTTCCTTGCAAGGGCGAGTTCGGAGAGTGGCACAACGTCTACCAGTGTTACGTGAAGATGCTGGACAGCGGCAATGCCAGTTGCCATGCACTCAATGGTGACGAGACGATCATCCTCGCCGACAACTTCCAGCCGCCGCCGCCTGATCCGAGGGTGATGGCGTGGCAGATCCTCGCGCAGATCGACATCAGGGCAGGGGAGATCGGCCTGGCGCCCACGACCGGGAACGCACTGGTGGGAATGCCCACGTGGATGTGGGTCGACAACCCAGGGCCGACCACGACGGGGCCGGTGACTCGTTCGACGACCGCGCAGGGCTACACCGTCACGATCGAAGCCCGGCTGGCCCGGGTCGTCTACATCATGGGTGACGGCACCACGGTGACCTGCTCCGGGGTCGATGCTGCCGGGACCAGGTACCTCGATCGGTATGGGATGGAGTCTTCGCCGACCTGTGGTCACCGGTATCTGCGGCCGGGGAGCTTCCCGGTGACGGCGACCTCACAGTGGGAGGTCGCCTGGTACGGGATCGGCGAGGCCGGGGTGATCGCGCTGGAGGTGCAACGTTCCGCCGAGGTCACAGTGCGAGAAGGCCACGCCGTTGTGCGCTGACATGACCTCATCCCGTACGGCCCGCTGCGCTGTTCGTGACTGGCGGGGTGCGACGAGTTCACTGCTGGTGGCGATCATCGCGCCGGCACTACTGGTCCTGGTGGGCCTGGTCGTCGATGGCGGCGGGCAGTTGGCGGCGGTCCGTCAGGCCGAGGGGGTCGCGGCACAGGCTGCGCGTGCGGGGGTGGACGGGATGCCTGCCACCTTGAACGGAGGTGCCTCGCCGCAGTTCGCGAAACAGGCGGCCGAGCAGTATCTCCGCGACGCGCGCGTGTCCGGGACCGTGAGTGTCGCTGGGGACGTCGTCACGGTCCGCACGACGGTGAGCTATCAGACGGTGTTCCTCGGTCTGATCGGTGTCCACACCCTCGAGGGTGAGGGCCAGGCCTCCGCACGCATGATCACCACCTGATCACCACCTGATCAACACCGGGACCATGCTCTGAGCCTCCGGAAGCCGTGTCACGGGGCCGTCTGCGCACCAGGCTTCGCGGACCCCGCATCGGCAACACCGGCTGGAACGACGCCGCACGCCTGCCACACGAGCAGGGCGAACCGTCCCGTGCCGAGGTCACGGGTGCCGTGATGGTCGACCAGGAGGACCCGGCCGTGGGGAGCCCGAAACAGCAACGTTCCGGGCTGGGGTTGTCGTCGTTGCCAGCGCCCGTGGGTGACCATGCGGTGAGCAAAGGTGCTGAGCGGGGCCAGATTCCCGATCCGGGTCTGGCATCCTCCGGTCGAACGGGTGTGGTCGTAGGGGATCGTGTGATCCATCTGGGCGCTGCGTGAACTCCCGGTCGACCACGGGAACATCCCGGTCGGACGAGCCAGAACCAGATGCTCCCTCATCAGGGCAGGCACCTCGTAGGCGTCGGACGGCATGGTGCCGTTGGGCAGATCGATCACCGGCCGTACCGAGACGTCACTGCGCCCGAGCCATTCCTTTGCCTTGGCCAGCACCTGCGGGCCGAGCTGCTCGACTCGGACGACACCGCGGCCGGCGGCGAGTGCCTCGGCGGCGATGTGGGCGTGGAGCACGATCTTCGGCCGCCACGCTGCCTGGTTGACCTGGTTGATGGCAGCCAGGATCTGGTCGGCTGACAACCGGCCCGGTGTTGCGGGCCCAGCCCGGAAGATGCCCTGCCCTGCATCGGGTTCGTTCGGGTCAGAGTGGTTCGGGTCTGGGTGGTTCGGGTCTGGGTGGTTCGGGTCTGGGTGGTTCGGGTCTGGGTGGTTCGGGTCTGGGCCGTTCTGCTCGTCGGGTTGCGCGGGATCCTCTTCGGTCAGCAGTTGGAGCGCTTCGACTGGCCGGGCCAACAGTCCGAGCGCCATCGCCCGGCGCTCATCCTTGAGCGCTGTCACACCGCGTCGGGAAGCCAGCAGGTCGGCAACCCTGTCGACGACAGCATCGAGCCAGGTGGCATCAGCCGCGTCCATCTTGGCGTGAACCATCCGGGTACCGTGCTGGCTTGTCTGTTCCATCCCCACGAACCGCGCTCGTGCCGCCTGGTCGGCCAACCTGGCTGCCCGCTCCGGATCGGCCTCGATGATCCGGCCGTCCACGATCCGCTCGAGTCGCGACCACGGCATCCCGCCCAGCAGTCCTGCCACGTGGGTGTCGACCTGCCCCGCTTGAGTGGGGGTCAGCGGCCGGGTCGCCTGGGCGATCTTGCGTGCCTGCCAGGCCTCCACCTCGGCATCGACCACTCGCTGCCACAGCCGCGGCATCCGGTGCCGCAGGTCCAGCACGTCGGCCACCAGGCGTTGCCCAGCTCCCGAGGTCGTACCGATCGCCGCAGCGAACTCGGCCGGCGCGAACTCGGCGACCACCGGGGTGCCCTCTCCACCGAACTGCAGGCCACGTTCCTTGCCGGCCCGCAACTCGGCGGCACTGATCCGCTCGACGCCGGGATGACGATCGGCCCAGTCGGCCGCCAGCAGCAGCCGGTGGCACTCGAACATCCGAAGCGCGCGGCACCCGTTCTCGGCGGCCTCGAGCAGTTCCCGCTCGGTGAGCGGCGGCAGCGGCTCCTCGATCGTCTCCGGGTCTGCTGCGTCCCGCCCGGGCAGCGTGGAGTCCTCATCGGCCCACACGGCCAACGACGCCTCATCCACCCAGTCCTCGATCACGTGTTCGACTCTAGATGGAGCCACCGACAAGTTGTTTTGGACCTTGCCGTGACCGCCGCACCGTGTGCCGGCACCCGCCGGTTAGGGTCGTCCCATGACGAGTGCACCTGCCCAGACCACCCGCTTCGACGGCCGTGCGGCCGATCAGCTGCGCGAGGTGCGCATCACCCGCAACTGGCTGGACCATGCCGAGGGCAGCGTGCTGGTCGAGTTCGGTCGGACCCGGGTCCTGGTCGCCGCCAGCGTCCAGACCGACGTGCCGCGGTGGCGCAAGGGCTCCGGCCTGGGTTGGGTCACCGCCGAGTACGCGATGCTGCCTCGCGCCACCCACACCCGGTCGGACCGCGAGTCGGTGAAGGGCCGTATCGGTGGCCGTACCCACGAGATCTCGAGGTTGATCGGTCGCAGCCTGCGAGCCGTGATCGACTACCGGGCGCTGGGGGAGAACACGATCCAGCTCGACTGTGACGTGCTCCAGGCCGACGGGGGAACCCGTACGGCGGCCATCACCGGAGCCTGGGTGGCACTCCACGACGCCGTCGAGCACCTCCGGGGCAAGAAGGCACTCAAGGGCGAGCCGCTCACCGGGTCGGTGGCTGCGGTCTCGGTCGGCGTCGTCAAGGGCGTTCCGGTGCTCGACCTGCCGTACGAGGAGGACTCGACCGCTGACTGCGACATGAACATCGTGTGTGCCGACGACGGCACCTTCGTGGAGGTGCAGGGCACAGCGGAGGGGGCGCGCTTCGACCGGGCGATGCTCGATCGCCTCCTCGACCTGGGTGCGGCTGGGTGTGCCCAGCTCGCTGCCATCCAACAGGAGGCGATCCGCGCATGACCGAGCCGAGTCAGGAGCAACACGAGGGACCGGCGGTGGTGCTGGCCACCAACAACGCGAAGAAGTTGGTCGAACTCCGCCGTGTGATGGCCGAGGCCGCACCCGATGTGCGAGTGCTCGGGCTGGCCGACGTCCCGAGTTATCCGGAACCACCGGAGACCGAGAGCACCTTCGCCGGCAACGCCGTCCTGAAGGCTGCCGTGTGCGCCGAGATCACCGGCTTTCCCGCCCTGGCAGACGATTCCGGGATCGAGGTGGACGTGCTGAACCGCATGCCCGGTGTCAGGTCCGCCCGCTGGGCCGGGCCCGAGTGTGACGACGCAGCGAACAACGCACTGCTGCTCAAGCAGCTCAGCGACGTACCGCAGGAGTGTCGTACCGCGAGATTCGTGTGTGCCATGGCCTTCGCACGGCCCGGTGAGGACCCGGTCGTCCGCGAAGGCGTCATGGAGGGCTGGGTGACCAGCGAACCCGCGGGGGAGAACGGCTTCGGCTACGACCCGCTCTTCCGCCCTGACGGTGAGACCGAGACCACGGCGCAGCTGAGCGCCGAGCGCAAGGACGAGATTTCCCATCGTGGCAAGGCAGTACGCGCCATCGTCCCGATTGTGGTGGCCGCGTTGCACGACACTGTGACCAAGGAGCGCTCATGAGAACTTATCTGGACCTGTTGCAGCGCGTCCTCGACGAGGGCGTCGAGAAGGGCGACCGGACAGGAACCGGCACACTGAGCGTGTTCGGCCACCAGATGCGCTTCGACCTGCAGGCCGGTTTTCCCTTGCTCACCACGAAGAAGATCCACATCAAGTCCGTCGTCGGTGAGCTGCTGTGGTTCCTGTCCGGAGCCACGGATGTGTCGTGGCTGCAGGAGAACGGCATCTCGATCTGGGACGAGTGGGCCGACGAGAAGGGGCAGCTGGGGCCGGTGTACGGGTACCAGTGGCGCTCCTGGCCGACCCCGAGTGGTGAACACGTGGACCAGATCGCCGCTGTGATCGAGTCGATCCGCACCAACCCCGACTCGCGGCGTCACATCGTGAGCGCCTGGAACGTTGCCGACCTCGACGAGATGGCGCTGCCGCCCTGTCACACGATCTTCCAGTTCTACGTGGCAGAAGGAAAGTTGTCGTGCCAGCTGTACCAGCGTTCGGCCGACATCTTCCTCGGCGTCCCGTTCAACATCGCCTCCTACGCCTTGCTGACCCACCTGATCGCCCAGGTCACCGGCCTCCAGGTCGGTGACTTCGTGCACACCCTGGGCGATGCGCACCTGTACCAGAACCATGTCGATCAGGCGAAGCGCCAGCTCCGTCGCGAGCCGCGGCCGCTGCCCACCCTGCAGCTCAACCCGGCGATCACCGACATCGACCAGTTCGGTCTCGACGACATCCAGGTACTCGGATATGAACCCCACAAGGGGATCAAGGCGCCGATCGCGGTCTGATGGACACACTGCCGCCCGTCGGGCCAGGTCGAGACGCCGACACCCCACCGTACGAGCCCATCCAGCCCGGCGAGGTGGTCGCGGTGGCGGCGGTCTGTGCCAACCGTGTGATCGGGGCGGATGGTGACCAGCCGTGGTCGGACCCGAAGGACTTCGAGCGCTTCAAGCTCCTGACCCGTGGTCACGTGATGATCATGGGGCGCAAGACCTACGACGCGATCGGAAGGGCGCTCCCTGGCCGCCACACGATCGTCCTCACCCGTGACACCGCCTGGCGACCCCATGGCAGACGGAGCGAAACCGTACGGACAGTCTCGTCCCTCGAGGCGGCACTCGACCTCGCCCGAGACGTCTGGCCGGAGGTAGGGATCGGCATCCTCGGTGGTGGGGAACTCTATCGGCTCGCGTGGCCGGTGACGACGCGGCTGGAGATCACCGAGGTGCCCCTGGACCTCCCCGGCGATGTGACCTTCCCGGAGATCAACGGCGCCGAATGGATCGAGACCGCACGGGTGGCCGCTGACGGTTTCGCCTGGGTCACCTATCGCCGGCACTGAGTCTCGATTTCTCCTGCCATGGCGACGATTCCGCGGCCTTCCCGCACCGCAGTGCCGCCGACGAGGGGCCGTGGTCGCTGTTGGGTTGGTTGGTGGCAGGCCAGTGGCTGCGCGTGGTGCGCGGAGCAGTGCTGGGGTGCGTCTGGATGGTCGGCCTGACCCTGCCGCCCTGGATGGTGGCACGTGCCGTCGACCAGCTCACCGTTGGTGATCGGGCCGCGGTCGTCGAATGGAGCGTTGCCCTGCTCGCTGTGAGCACCCTGCTGGCGGTCGTGGCGATCTGGCGCCATCGCACGATGACCAAGGTCCGGATGGATGCGGCGTTCCGTACCCTCACCGCACTCGTCGACAAGGCGATGTCCCTCGGCGCGTCACTCACCCAGCGTGCCCGCTCCGGTGACGTCGCGGCCATCGGCATCAGTGACGTGTGGGCCCTCGGTCGTACTCTCACCCTCACCGGTCCCGGTGTCGGCGCCGTGGCCGCCTATGTCGTGATCGCCGTGCTGTTGTTCCAGATCTCTGTCGTGCTGGCGATCGTGGTGCTCGCCGGGGTTCCACTGATGGTCCTGCTCCTCGGGCCGGCGCTGCAGCGCATGCAGCGCACGACCACCTCGTACCGCGCCCAGGACGCAGTGGCCTCGGGTCGCATCGTCGACATCATCGGCGGCCTCGGGGTGCTCAACGGGATCGGCGGCAAGGCCGTTCACGCCGATCGGTACCGGCGGGAGTCGCAGGAACTGCAACAGCGCGGCTATGCCCTCGGCCGCGTCGCGAGTTGGATCCAGGCCGTCGGTGCCGGGCTGCCGGCGCTCTTCCTGGCCGTTGTGGTGTGGCTGGCTGCCCGCCTGGCGGTGACAAGCCAGATCTCGGTCGGTGATGTGGTTGCGATCTTCGGGTACGTGGCGGTCCTGGTGGTGCCGGTGTCGCAACTGATGGAGGGTGCGGTCGACGTCACCCGCGCCCTGGTGGCAGGACGGCGGGTGACGGCCTTCCTGGCGCTCGAGCGCACCGTCCCGGACGGGACGGCGCAGCCACCCGACGGAGCTGGCCTGGTCGACGACATCACGGGTCTCGACGTGCCGTACGGCCGGTTCACTGCCGTCGCCGTCACCCGCCAGACGGATGCCGTCGATCTGATCGATCGCCTCGGTGGTTTCCGTCCCGGTGCCACCTGGGGTGGGCGACCGGTCAGCAGCGTCGAGCCAGTGCTGCTCAGACAACGACTGCTGGTCGCCGACAACGACGCTGACGTCTTCACCGGCTCCCTGGCAGACGTGGTCGCCGGGGCACGCAACGGCGACCGTGCCGCCGTGACCGAGGCGTTGCGGACGGCCGCCGCGGAGGACCTCGTACGAGGACTCCCGGACGGACTGGAATCGAGGATCGAGCCGGGCGGGCGCAACCTCTCCGGGGGACAACGGCAGCGACTCCGGTTGGCCCGCGCCGTGGCCGCCGATCCCGAGGTGCTGCTGGCCGTCGACCCCACCTCCGCGGTCGACGCTGTGACCGAGGCAGAGATGATCACTCGCCTGGTCCGGGCGCGCCACGGCCGTACGACCGTCGTCGCCTCGACATCGGCCACCGTGCTGGCCGCCGCCGACCGGGTTCATCTGATCGACGGTGATCGACTGGTTGCCTCCGGACGTCATGCCAGCCTGGTGCGCGACGTCCCGGCCTACGCCGCGCTGGTGCTGCGAGGGGAGGCGTCGACGTGAGCATCCTGCCCGTCGCCGAGCCGGCTGCTGTCCGCCGCGCTGCGGGTCGCCTGGTCCGGGCTGACCTGACGCTGTTCGTGCTGGTGGTCCTCAGCAACGCCGCGGCGGCCGCTGCGGGTCTGCTCAGTCCGTGGCTGGTGGGAAGGATCGTGGACGCTGTCCAGTCGGGCGCAGGTCTGGAGACGATCGACCAGTTGGGCCTGGCGACGGTGGTGGCTGCGGTCGCGCAGTTCGTCGCGCTGCGGTATGCGCGCCTGATCGGCTACCGCTTCGGCGAACGGACCTCGGCACGACTCCGAGAAGGCCTGATCGACGATCTGATGCGCCTGCCCGCCAGGACGATCGAACGTGCCGGCACCGGCGACCTGATCTCGCGCGCCACCACCGATGCCGGTGTCGTGGCCTCGGTGTTCCGTGGTGCCGCGCCGGAAATGCTCCTCGCGATCGTCCAGGCAGGCATCATTCTGGTCGCCGTCTTCTGGCTGTCGCCCGTGCTGGGAGCAGTGGGGCTGGTCGCGGTCCCGGGCATCTGGCTGTCCCTGCGGTGGTACCTGCGCCGTTCCCGGTCGGCCTACCTCGCTGAGCAGGCCGCGAGGGCGGAGGTGGCCGAGGTGTTGCTGAGCACCGCCGCCGGGGCCCGTACGGTCGAGGCACTCGGTCTCCAGGCATCGAGGTCGACGGCCTGCCGCGATGCGGTCGCGGCAGCGGTCGACGCGATGCTTCGAACCTTGCGGCTGCGAACTGTGCTGTTTCCGTCGTTGGAGATCTCGAACGGGATCGCCGTGGCCACGGTCTTCTGTGTCGGTGGACTGCTCCACCTCGAGGGCGTGGTGAGCCTGGGTGTTGTGGTGGCGGCGGTCCTGTACCTGCGCCAGCTGAGCGGTCCGATCGAGACCACCTTCGTGTGGGTCGAGACCTTGCAGAGCAGCCTGGCCGCTTTCGCCCGCCTGGAAGGGATCTCGACACCGGCGGCACCGGCGACACCGGCCGGCCCGACACCGACGCCGCGCGACGAGCACCTCGTCGTGACGGATGTGACCTACGCCTACGACGGCGCCGATGTGTTGCACCATGTCAGTCTCGCCATCACCCCGGGCGAACACCTCGCTGTGGTGGGGGCCTCTGGTGCCGGCAAGACCACCTTGGGCAGGCTCATTGCCGGAATAGATCGACCACGTACGGGAACCGTCACCGTCGGTGGGGTGCCGGTGGCCGACCTGTCCGGCGAACAACTGCGTGACCAGGTGGTCCTGGTGACCCAGGAACACCACGTCTTCGCCGAAACCTTGCGGGACAACCTCAGTCTCGCCGCTCCCGATGCGCACGACGAGGATCTGTACGCAGCGCTCCGGGTGGTGGGCGCGCGCTGGGTCGATGATCTGTCCGAGGGTCTCGACACTGATCTCGGTCAGCACCGGCTCGGTGGTGCCCAGGCGCAGCATGTTGCCCTCGCACGGGTCGTGCTGGCGAACCCGCACACCGTGGTGCTCGACGAGGCGACGGCGCTGCTGGACCCCACCACCGCTCGTCACACCGAACGGGCGATGGCTGCTGTTCTCGCCGGTCGTACGGTGATTGCGGTGGCGCACCGACTACACACCGCGCGCGACGCCGACCGCATCGCCGTGATGGCCGAAGGACGCATCGTGGAGCTGGGCAGTCATGACGAGTTGATCGCCGACAATGCCTCCTACGCTGGACTCTGGCGGGCCTGGCAAGCAGGGCCGCCGGCGATCTCATGACGGTCAGCCACCTGATTTCGCCTTCGCGAAAGCTTCCTCGAACTCGCGGCGGATCTGGTCCCCGCCGTTCTTGCGATACTCGTCGAGCACCTTCGTGAGGTCCGACATCGGCCGCTGTCCCTGCATGATCCGGTTGACCCCGTCGGTCAGCGTGCGCGCCAGGGTCGCGCCCTGCGTGCTGCTGGTGCTCGAGTAGAGGCCCAGACTTGCGTCCGCCCGTCCCGCCGGGATGATGATCTTCTCGAGCTCGTAGAACTTTTTGGTGACCTCGCCGTAGCCCGGATTGAAGGCGATGTAGGGATTGCAGCCGATGTAGGCGGTCTCGCGCGCGATCTCGGCAATGCCGGTGTCGGTGAGCACCGGGGTCTGGAGCTTGTCGTCCCAGGTGTGCTGTTTGCCTTCCTCGCCCCAGCGCAGATACAGCTCCTCGGCCGATCCCATCGGGGATGCGAGGTAGTTGATCACGTCGATGATCTCCCGAACCCGATCGGGGTTGTTCTGCTTCCGGATCGCCACCAGACCCGTGATGCCCGGGCCGAGTCGTTGAGCGCCCGGTCCGCCGCCGGCGTGCGACGGGGTGAGCATGAACTGCATGTCGAGGTCAGGGAAGTCCTTGTTGAGCATCTGCCCCCAGCCGATCCCGCCCCAGTTGAAGAAGATGATCTTCCCCGCCTGGTACAGACCCGGAGAGTTGATGGTGGCAAAGGAATCCGGGTGCATGACGCCTGACTGCCAGACCTTGGCGGCCCACTCGAGAGCCGCGGCGAACTCATCGGTCTCCTCGTTCTTGACGAAGCTGCCGTTCACCTCACCCCAGTTGTTGGGTGAGTTCCACATCGCACAGCCCAGCGCGGAGAGGACCTGCGCGGGAACACCGAAGGCGAACTGACCGCTCTTGCGATCGGTGACCTCCTTCGCCATGGCGAGGACGTCGTCGGCGTTGCCGGGGGTGAGGCTGATGCCGAGCTTCGAGGTGACCTCTCCCCGTACGATCCAGGTGCCGGTGCCGACGATGTTCTGGGCGGGCATGCCACCGATCCGGCCGTTCTGCACCATGCTCCGCCAGCTCGTCGTCGACAGGTTGGCCAACGCGGGGTGTTCGAGAACGGCATCGCCGGAGAAGTACTCGGTGAGATCTTCGCAGGTGGCCTCCAGCACGTCCGGCAGGCGTGGGAAGTCGATGGGGAACCGGATCACGTCCGGCAGGTCGCCACCGGCCACGGCGGTGGTCAGCTTGGCCAGGTAGTCCGAACCGGGGACGATCTGCATGGCCAGAGTCGTACCCAGACGCTCGTTGAGGCCCTGCCACCACGAGTTCCGGTCCATTGGTGCCGGGGCCTTCACCTCCTGGTTCAGCATGGCCGTGATCGTGCCGCCGCGGCCCGGCTTCTCCTTGTTGAGCACCACAGGCGGGCGGGGATAGGTCAGGAAGCAGTCCGGTACCCCGGCGGCGTCACCCGGCATGTCGGTCGTCACAGCCTTCAGGGCTCGGTACGTCGGCAACTCGAGCCCGGCTCCCTGGACGCCACCCTCACCCGTCCTTCCGCCGGTCGAGCAGCTGCCGAGTCCTGCTGCGGCAAGGGCTCCCGCGGTGCCGGCGAGCAGGCTTCGCCGGGAGAGCGGGTTGCGCCCGAGAACCTGGGGGGAACGATCCATCGAAAGGCCTCCTGTGCTTCGTTGCTGGCGTCACTGTGCTGCCGTGGGTCGACGGTGCGGGAGGTGCTCGGGCGAGACGTCCCTGCATCCGAACCGGCGACCCACCCGACGGTTCCTCTGCGTGCACGGCTGGCCATTCGTGCCGTGGGGGGAAACTAAGGTTCCGCTGGCCGGTCCTGGTCGTCCCGTGCTCCAGACTGGTGGGCATGACCCGTCGTCACTTCGTCGCTGACAATGCCGAGGCCATCGAGCGTGGCCTCGCCGGCTACTGCGCCCTGCACGCCGACCGGCTCGCCCTGCAGACCGATCCCCGCTACGTGCTCCGCGCCGTCCCGGCCACCGACAAGGTGGCCCTGTTGTCGGGCGGCGGTTCCGGACACGAGCCCCTCCATGTGGGATTCGTAGGGACGGGGATGCTCGACGCCGCTGTGCCGGGCGAGGTCTTCTCGAGCCCGAGTGCAGCCCAGGTCCGGGCGGCGACCCTGGCCGCCGACCACGGGCGCGGCGTGCTCCACATCGTGAAGAACTACACCGGTGACGTGATCAACTTCCGGCTCGCGGCCGAGGCATGCCGGGCCGCTGGGGTCGACGTGGCCACGGTCGTCGTCGACGATGACGTACCCAGTGCCGTACGGGGCAGTGTCCCGGGCCGCCGAGGAACGGTGGCCACTGTGGTGGTGGAGAAGATCTGTGGTGCGGCAGCCGAGGCCGGACTCGGACTGTCCGAGCTGGCGACGCTGGGCCAGCGCGTTGTCGACCGGGCACGGAGCGTCGGCGTCGCGCTGACCGCAGGCACCTCGTACAGCTCGGACGACTCCGCCTTCACCCTGGCCGAGGGCAAACTGGAGTTCGGTGTCGGCATCCACGGCGAGCGCGGCACCGACCGGATCACCGCCGAGGACCTACCGTCACTCGTACGGCGGTGTCTCGACCTCCTCGCGGCCGACCTCGCTGACACGGGCGGCATCGTCGGCCCGCAGCTGTTGCTGGTGAACGGTCTCGGAGCCACCACTTCACTGGAACTGTCGGCCGTGTACGGCGAGGTCGCCGCCCAGCTGGCGGATCGTGGCGTCGAGCTGGTCCGGGCGGTCGTCGACGACCTGGTCACCTCCCTCGACATGCGTGGTGTCTCCCTGACGCTGGTGCGGTTGGACGACGAGCTGCTGCGGTGGTGGGACGCGCCGTGCGACGCTCCAGCGTGGCGTCCGGCGGATGCGAGGCCGGGAGTCGCGCCGCGGCCTGCTCCTGCTGTGACGCCGACGAGTACTGCCGGGCAGGAATCTCACCGGGTCGATCCGCGGGTCGCGCGCTGGGTGGAAGGCATCCTCGGCGTCATCGCCGCGCACGCCGACGAACTCGGCGAGCTGGACCGGCGGGCCGGGGACGGAGACTTCGGCGACAACCTGCGTACTGTCGCTCAGCGATGTCGCGTTACGGCGGCGGACGGGAATCCGCTGCACCGGCTCGCCGAGGCGTGCTCAAGCATCGGCGGCACCAGCGGGCCGATGCTGGCGGTCTGGTTCTCCGGGATCGCCCGTCACCTGGGTGGTGCTGTCATCGGTGCGAGCGATCTGGCCGACGGGTTGCAGGCCGGGACCGACGCCGTACGGGAACTGGGCGGGGCTGCTCCCGGCGACCGGACCATGGTGGATGCGATGGTTCCTGCTGTCGACGCCGCACGCCGAGCGGCCGGGCAGCCGGAGGCGACGCAGTACCTGGTTCTCGAGGCCGCGCGGATGGGAGCAGAAGCGGCGGCAGCATCGACAGCAGACCTGGTCGCCCGTCGGGGGCGGGCGTCGTACGTCGGCGAGGCCGCTCGGGGCACCGCGGATCCGGGGGCCGTGGCGATCAGCCTGTTCCTGGCCGCCGGTGCGGACGCGTGGTCCTGAGCCGTGCGATCGGTGGGGACCCCGTACAGTGGGGTCCGCGCCGGAGTGGTGGAATTGGTAGACACGCAGGATTTAGGTTCCTGTGCCTTGCGCGTGAGGGTTCGAGTCCCTTCTCCGGCACCCACCTCGGGCGGCCAGGACGTCTGGCGTCACTTGGTCGCAGACCCGCTCTCCTTGGCCACCAGGTGTGCACGGAGCTTCTCGAACCAGGCGTGCGCTGAGTCGCCAAAGTTGTAGCCACACAGGGGACGGATGATCCGATAGAGGTCCGCCTCGGGGATGGTCAGGGCAGCATCCAGCTCGGCGATGATCGCTGGCCCGTCATCCTCGCAAAAGTCGTCGAGAGCTTCGATGTCGTTCTCGTACACGCAGTCCCAGTCCTGATGGAGACACCCATCCATGAACCAGCTCAGCAGCGGAAAGGGGAACGCCTGGGTGCGGAGTGGAGGAAGGAAATCGGGCACGACGGTGGTCCTTTCGGTCAGGGTTCGGGGAACGAGGTCAGGATGAAGTACCCGCCGGGTCGCGCTGGATCCTTCTTCAGCACGACCCTAGCGCCCGTGACGTCACGGGGCGTGCCGTTGAGCTCGCCGACGTACCGTCCGGTGACGCCGTTCGCTCCTGCAGCATGTAGCACAAGCGGCTTCTTACCGCTGCTCGCCAGCCAGGCTGCGATCGTTGCTTGGTTGAGCCCGATCACTTGAGCGGTAACTCTCTCCGCAGTTCGGCGGTCGATCCAACGACTCGCTTCGGGTGCGCCGCCGTCTACTCGGTCCTTGATGTACTGGTCATCGACGTTGACATGCTTCGAGAGCGTGTGGCCGTCGCCCTTCGACTTCGGAGCAACGCCCTCATGGGCGGCCAGGCCACCCGGAACCGCGACGTACGGGACATCCCCGCGTTGCTCGTCGGTGGGGCGGTTCTGGAGCACCGGCGTTGCCACGGACGTGTACAACTCGAGGACTCGGCCGGCAACCTGGAACAGCGCGGTAACACCCCGCTCGCCGGCGATGACAATCGCGGTCAACGCAGTCAGAACCCCTTCGGCGATCGTGCCGAGAGCCATGATCCCCGGAGCGGTTTCGGGGACGGTGGCCGCCAGGGCCGCGACGGCCTCAGACTTGAGGAACGCCTTGACCATGGCCGCGATCACCTTCAACTTCATGGCAACCACCTCGACACCGGCCCCGCAGTAGGCAGCTGCGATCACTCCGGCGGCCGCAGCAGAGACCGCCATGTGGGAGGCATTCGGTCCGGACAGTCGCTCTCGAAACATTGAGAAGGCGGCAATGGCCTCGCCGAAGTTGGTCGTGAGCAGACTGCTGGTGGCGTCGTCGGTGGACTCCCGGGTTTGCTCGAAGTTGCGAGCCAGCCTGGCGTACTCCTGGCCGAGGGAGAACAAGGCGCGTTCGCTGATCTTGGGGAACTGGAACCCGACGATGTCAGCGGTGCCGCGGAGCCAGTCGGGCAGTTCGATGTCAGCAGGAGGGACGAGAATGCCGCTCTCCCACGGGATCATGCTCATCGGACTGCCTCCCGTCGTGCTGGTCGGTCCATCACAGCAGTCCGACCTCCGCGCCGATCTCGGCGGCGGCGAACACGGCACGTGCTCTCTCGACCGCGTTCTTCTCGACCGCTTCGTACAGGTTCGCCATCTTTCCCAGACCGATGCTGACGTCGCCGGCGGCGTCGCCGACCTCGCGGTAGTAGTCCATCGACCGGGAGTGGGTCTGCGCGTGGAACTGAGCTGCGGCCTCGGCGAACCCGCCTGTCCCGAACGCGGGGGCGTCACTGGAACTGATCAGAGCGAGGTCGGACAACCAGGTGTCGGAATCCTTGGCCACCGTACGGGCCGCAGTGCGCATCTGTGCTGGGCTGACGACGAAACTCAGGGGCCCGGTCATCGGGGTGTCCTTGGTGTGGCGTTGCGGTCCAGATCATCGTGGCAGTGAGGTTCTCGGCTCATGGGAACAAGCCTGTCGAGATTTTCCGGCCGTGGATCAGTTGTCCACAGGCAATTTTCGCACCTTTGCTCAGCGGAGCGGGGACGGTGGCTTGATGGCCCCCAGCAGTTGCTGTGTACGAGCGGTCAGATCGCGGGTGGCGTCGACAGCGTTGTTGATCGTTGCGTCGGCCCGGATCTGAATGAGCGCCAACTCGTTCAGCCTGTCCTTCCAGGTCTGGGTGTCCGCCGCCTGGGCGCTGCCTTTGGCCAAGCCTGCGTTGACGGCGTCGATGATGCTGTCGGTGAGCAGGGGAGAGCCCAGCGCTGAGGGGAGGATGTCGAGACTGATCAGGCGTCCGTGACGCAGATGGACACTCACCTGGCGATCCCGGTCCGTTGCCGTGACCTCGCTGGGGTCGGCCGCGGGAGAGGCCGTCGGCTGGTCGTCGCCGCGCAGCGGGTCGTCGTTGGCGGGCTCGGACAGACCCCATTGTTCAATGTCGGTGGCTGGCTTCGTCGGCGTCGCCGGTGCGGAGGGCTGCACCTCGGCGTGGTGCTGCATCGTCGGATCGAGCTGTGATCGATCGAAGTGCAGCATCAGATGGGCGCGAAGCCTTTCGAGCCAGGCATGGGCGGAGTCGCCGAAGTCGTAGTCCGCGACACGGAAGACGGCCGCATGGAGTTCAGGCTCCGGCATCGTCAGGGCACTGTTGATCTCTTCGAAGAGCTCCCCGGCTCGCCCGTCTCCCTTGGCGAAGTCGTCGAGCGCGTCCAAGTCGTTCTCATACTCAAGATCCCAGTCCTGGTGGAGATAGGCTCTGAAGAAGTGGTCCAAGGTTGGGTAGGGAAAGGGCTGCATCGATCTGTTCCTTTCGGTGGGTGCTGTGGCTACGCGCGACTACCTCGCCCTGCGATTGAGGATGTGCGTCCTCAGGCGCTCCAGCCAATCGCGAGCGGGGGTCGTGTAGTAGTAGCCGCATACTTGGAGCAAAATGGCATCGAGATCAGCTTCGCTAATTGTCAATGCCTCGCCAATCTCCTTGAGGAGTTCAACGTCGTTGTCGCCATCGAGGAAGTCATCGAGCGCGTCTAGATCGCTCTCGTACTCAAGTCGCCAGTCTTGGTGGAGGAACGCTTTCAAAAAGTACGTCAGGAGTGGGTAGGCAAAGTCTGGCACGTCACTCTCTCTCACGGTATGGGGTATGAAGTGAGGATGAAGTACTCGCTAGGTAGACGGATATTGTTCAGGGCGACTTCTGCCTCGGTCACTTCGAGAGCGCGACGGCTGCAGACGCCACTACTTCGTCGTGCGAGCGGCGATGTGCGCTCTAAGTCGCTCCACCCAATCGTGGGCGGAGTCGCCAAAATCGAATGCGCTCGCCTGATCCAGCTGCCGAAACAGATCGGCCTCGCTGAGCTTGAGAACCCTGTCAAGTTCCTTGATGAAGTCGACATCGTTGACATGATAGTCGTCGAGCGCGTCCAGCTCGGTTTCATAATCCGCATCCCAGTCTTGATGCAGGTATGCTCCCAAAAATCGTCCGAAGATCGGAAATTCGGCCCTGAAGGTCATGTTGAATCCTTTGTTATGGTTCGGGGAATGCGGTGAGGATGATGTACCCATTCGGTCGCGAAGCGTCCCGTTTAAGGACTACTCCAGCACCGGACACTTCTTGTGGCACGAGATTGCCTCGTTTGACGTACCTCCCAGTTGTGGCGCCGCCGGCTGCGAGGTGTAGCTCGAGGTTGTTCGGGTCGCCTGAGGCAAGCCAGTTCTCAATCTTGCGGGGGTTTGCAGCGATCACCTCGGCAATGACCCTTTCAGCAGTACGACGATCAAGCCAGCGGCTTGACTCCTTCGCCTTACGATTGCGAACTCGATCGATGATGTTCTGGTCGGTCACATTGACGTGCTTGGAGAGAGTGTGGCCACCATCCTTGGCGTCAGGTGAGGACTCCTCGTGGGAGGCGAGTCCGCCGGTGACCGCCATGTACGTTGCGGTCTCGCGTTGCCGTGCCATGGGCCGGTTCTTCAGCAGCGGGGTCGCAACACTCATGTAGAGCCCGAGCGCCTGGGTCGCCACCCGGAGCAGCGTGGTGACGGCTTGCTGGGCCAATAGCACGGTCTTGTTCAATTCAGCCACGATGACGGCAAGACCGGCCCGGACCTCCGCGATCAACGGCGCCGTCGCCGGTTTCGCCACGGCGAGGGCAGTGACCGCTTCAGACCTGGCCAGCGTATCGGCCAAGGTGGCGATCACCTTCAGCTTCATGCCGACGACTGTCCAGGCCGCCCCGAGGTAGGCCGTGGAGATCACACCGGCCGCGGTGGCCGAGAGGATCATGTGGGAGGCGTTCGGTCCCGACAGTCGTTCCCGGAAGCCGGCGAAGGCGATCAGGGCGGCGCCGTGATTGGTGTCGAGCACGCTGCTGGCGCCCTCATCCACCCGTTCACGGTCCCGTTCAAACTTGCGTGCCAGACCGGCGTAGAGATGGCCGAGTGCGAACATCGCTCGTTCGCTCACGTCGGGGAAGGCGAAACCGACCGCCGCAGCGGTGGGCTGGAGCCAGACCGGCAGGCTCAGGTCGGCTGGTGGAACAAGGGCCGCCTCCTCCCACGGGATCATGCTCATGGCGCCACCCTCGAGGTCTGCGAGGGGATCACAGCAGTCCGACCTCGGCGGTGATCCGCACGACCTCGGCGAGGGCGGCAGCTCGGCTGACGGCCTCGGCCTCGACTTCTTCGTACAGGTCAGCCATCCAGGCCATCCCGGTGCCGACGTCGACACCGGCGAGGCCGACCTCACCGTAGTAGTCCATCGACCGTCCGTGGGTTTCGGTGTGGAAGGCCTTCACTGTTGCGGCGAAGGAGTCGCTGCCGAACGTGGATGTGTCGTTTCCGCTGGCCCCCGCCAGGTTGGACAGCCATGCCTCCGCCCCGTCGGTCACGACCCGGCCGGCAGCCCGGATCGTGGCCGGGCTGATACGGAAGTCGAACGGTCCGGCGCTCATCGGGCCGCCCCGGGCTCAACGGCGTGGCTCGCCGCCGGACGTACCTGCAGGTGTTCGCTCATGGGAACAAGCCTGTCGAGATTTTTCGGCCGTGGGCCGGTTATCCACAGGCAGTTTCCGGGACCTCTCGACTTCGCTCGAGGCGCGATGTGACTTCGCGTGAGGTCCGTCAGGCTTCGACGGAGGTCAGGCGGCGAGGCCCAGTTGCTTCAGCAGCCGAGCCACGTGCCCGGTGGCCTTCACGTTGTACTGAGCGGTGGCGATGGTCGCGCTGCCGTCGGCGGCGACATCCACCACGAACGTCGAGCGGATGACCCCTTCGATCCGCTTGCCGTACAGCACCCGCTCGCCGAAGGCGCCGTACGCGTCCAGCACGGTTCGGTCGGGGTCGGACAACAAGGGGAAGGTGATTCCCGCGGACTCCCGGAACTTGGCCAGTTTGCCGGGCTCGTCGGGGGAAATGCCGATGACCGTGAGGTTGGCGGCCTCGAGCTCACCGGCAGCGGCGCTGAAGTCGACGGCCTGGGTGGTGCAGCCCGGAGTCAGGGCGGCGGGGTAGAAGTACACGATCACCCGTTGCCCGGCGAAGTCGGACAGGCTGACCGGCTGTCCGTGGTCGTCGGTGAGGGTGAAGGCGGGCGCGGTGTCGCCGTCCGACAGTCGGGTGCTCATGGACCGAGCCTATCGAGGTCCGTGACCGTCTGCGGGCGGCCCGGCCGTGCGTGAGCGCCCCGAGTTGGATACGCTCGGCGATGCGCCGCTGGAAGGCGACGCCGGGCCGTACGGCGGTCCGTACCCCCAGGGAGGTCCCGTGGCCGACGAGAAGCGAGCGCCCTCGCGCACGCCCGCCGAGATCGAGAACGACCTCGCCGCGATCCGTACCCGACTCGCCACCAATGTCGCCAGCCTGGTGGACCAGGTGCACCCACAGCGCATCAAGGAGCGCGAGGTCGCCAACCTCAAGCGGATCGTCGCCGAGGGCACCGAGACCGTCAAGCTCCAGTTCGTGACCGCGAACGGAACCCCGCGGGTCGCACGGTTGGCGGCGATCGGGGCAGCCGTGGCAGGCCTGGCCGGATTCGTCGTGATCGTCAAGGTCCTCGGGGCGCGACGACGCTCGGGGCCCAAGGCCTGACTCGCCGCCGCCCCGGCCGTCCGAACCAGAACCGAAGAAGCCGAAGAAAGTAATCGTGACCGACACCGAAGCCCTCCCCATCCGCATGCTCCACGACCGGGTCCTGGTGGACGCCGAGGCTGACCCGGGGGAGCGTCGCAGTGGCGGCGGCATTCTGATCCCCGCCACCGTCCAGATGGGCCGTCGTCTGGCCTGGGCCACTGTGGTGGCCACGGGTGCGAATGTCCGGACCGTCCAGGTCGCTGACCGGGTGCTGTTCGACCCTGAGGACCGGGCCGAGGTGGAGGTACGCAATCACGCCTATGTCCTGCTGCGGGAGCGCGACATCCACGCCGTCGCGGCCGAGCGCCTCGAGGACGGCAACACCGGTCTGTACCTCTGAGGCAGGTTGTCGCTGGGAAGCGCATTCCCGTGCGGTAACGATTCTGACAAGTTCAGGGGTACCTTCAGCGCCTCTCGCCTCACATGACATGCTGGTCGATGGAAGCAGTCCCAAGACTTCCTGATTGTGAGGAGCGATGATGTTCTCTCGACGAACCGCTCGGCTTGCAGGGGTGATTGCCTCGCTGGGCATGGTGTTCGCGATGTCTGCCTGCGGCGGCGGACCGGTACCCGGCACCCCGGAGGGCAGTACACAGTCCTCATCGGGCGTTGACTTCACCGAGCGAGGTCCGATCACTTTCGTGTCGGGCAAGGATCTCTCCGGGCTCTTGCAGTCCGAGATCGACCAGTGGAACAAGGATCACCCGACTGAGCAGGTGCGGCTGATCGAACTGGCCGACGAGGCTGACCAGCAGCGGCAGTCCATGGTGCAGAACGCCCAGGTGAAGGGCACCGAGTACACGGTGCTCAGCATGGACGTCGTCTGGACGGCCGAGTTCGCCGCGAACGGCTGGGTCGACCCACTGCCGACCGACAAGGTCGACACCACAGGGATGCTTCCGGCGACCATCGACTCGGCGACCTACTACAACCAGCTGTACGGGGTTCCGGTCACCTCCGACGGTGGTCTGCTGTTCTACCGCACCGACTGGCTGAAGGCGGCCGGAATCGACGCACCGCCCACGACCCTCGCCGAGGTCCAGCAGGCGTGCAAGACCATCAAGGAGAAGGTTGCCGAGGCGAAGTCGGCCGACTGCTACGGCGGACAGTTCAACAAGTACGAGGGCCTGACGGTCAACGTCAGTGAGTTCATCGACTCCACGGGCGGTCATCTGGTCGACGACCAGGGCAACGCCACGGCGAACACGCCGGAGGTGGTCAAGGCCCTGCAGACGCTGAAGGATCTGGTGGCCGACGGCACCATCCCGAAGGGCGCCCTGACCTGGTCGGAGGAGGAGAGCCGCGAGGCCTTCCAGCAGGGCAAGCTGATGTTCCTGCGCAACTGGCCGTACGTGTACGCCAAGTTCTCCGCCGATGACGGTTCCTCCAAGGTGAATGGAAAGTTCGGCACGGCGCCGCTGGCCGGTGTCGACGGCCCCGGGGTGAGCAGCCTTGGCGGCCACAACTACGCGATCAGCTCCTTCGCCAAGAACAAGGCGACCGCGATCGACTTCATCAACTACATGGCCTCCGAGAAGGAGATGATCGCGCGCACCGACAAGACCTCGCAGGCACCGACGCGCGAGTCGGTGTACTCCGATGCCTCACTGACGGCGAAGTATCCGTACCTGCCGGTGCTGTTGAAGTCGATCGAGACCGCACGCCCGCGGCCCAAGGCAGCCAAGTACGGTGATGTCACGCTGGCCATCCAGGACGCGGCGGACTCGGTGATCAAGGGCGGCGACCCACAGAAGGCGGCCGACGATCTGCAGACCAAACTCGAGACCCTGCTGAAGCAGTAGGCCTCTGCTGACCCGATCCTGGGCGGTGCCCTTCGGGTGCCGCCCAGGATCGTCCCCACTCCGTGACACGAGGAGGTGTGCGGTGTCCACTGACCCGCAACGGTCCGGCCGGTCCTCCCGGCCGAAGAAAAACCTGCTGAGCGACGGCCAAGGTGTCCTGGCCGGTGCCCTGCTCAGCCCGACGATGGTCGTCATCTTCGTCATCGTCGGCATTCCCATCCTGTTGTCCTTGCGTGAGGCGTTCTTTCGCATCGACGAGATCAAGGACCCCAACACCGGCAAGTACACCAAGTACGAGATGTTCAGCGGCTTGGACAACTTCACCCGCGTGGTCCTGCAACCGCAGATCGTCAACGCGAACTACGGGGCAGTGGACCGCTTCACCAATGCCTTCCTGAACACCACCTTCTTCACCGTGGTCTGTGTGGCGATCGAGACCGTCCTCGGCGTCGCGATGGCGCTGATCATGGCGAAGGCCTTCCGCGGCAGGGGTTTTGTCCGGGCCGGCATCCTCATCCCGTGGGCGATCCCGACCATCGTGTCCGCGCTGATGTGGAAGTTGATCTTCGACGAGGCCGGTGTGATGAACAAGGTCATCGGCCAGCACATCCTGTGGATCGCCGACGGCCCGCCGCTGTTCTGGGCGGTCGTGATCGCCGACGTGTGGAAGACCGCCCCCTTCATCGGTTTGCTCACTTTGGCTGGCCTGCAGACCATCCCGGCCGACGTGTACGAGGCTGCCAAGGTCGACGGAGCCTCGACCTGGCAGAGCTTCTGGCAGATCACGTTGCCGATGGTGAAGCCGACCCTGGTGGTGGCGGTGTTGTTCCGCACCCTCGACACCATGCGGATGTTCGACCTGCCGATGGGCCTGGCTGGTGGACTGGGGAAGTACTCGGCCGAAACGGTGTCGATGCTCGGCTATTTCGAAGCAACCCGGACCAACTACGGCGGCGCGGCGGCGTACGCGATCATTCTGTTCCTCTACATCGTGCTGATCGCCTTCCTGTTCGTGAAGTTCCTCGGTGCCGATGTCATCGGCGATGACGAGGTCAAGGCAGTGCGTGCGCAACGCAAGCGGCAGCGTGAGCTCCGTCGCTCGGCTGGAAACACCGGCTCGCGAGGGGCCAGGACCACCATCACCTCAGGAGATGCGGCATGAGCACGGCAACAGCTGATCCGGCTGCCACGGCCTCACCCCGGACCCCGGCACCCCCGGCCCGGCCGCAGCGTTCCGGTCGGGAGTGGATCGGGCGCATCGCCCTGATCATCGGCATGGTGGCGATCCTGGTGTACTGCGTGCTGCCGTTCTACTGGATGATCGTCTCCGCGTTGCGGCTTCCGTCGATGGGGCGCAGCACCGACTTCCTGCCGATCCCGCCGTCGTTCGAGAACTTCGTCGGGGTCTTCGCCGCGTCGAACAACTTCGGTCGGGCACTGCTGAACTCGGTGATCGTCGCCACCACGACGACACTGCTCACCCTGTTGCTCGGCATCCTCGCCTCGTACGCCTTGGCTCGGTTGCGCTTCGCCTTCAAGGGCATCGTGCTCGCGATCATCATCGCCACCTCGATGTTCCCCGGCATCACTTTGCTGATCCCGCTGCTGAAGATGTTCACCGGCAGCTACGCCTGGTTCCCGTTCAACTGGATGAACACCTACCAGGCGCTGATCCTGCCGAGCCTGTCGTTCGCGTTGCCACTGTGCGTGTGGAACCTGACCGCCTTCTTCCGGCAACTCCCGGTGGAGTTGGAGCAGGCGGCCATGGTGGACGGCTGCACCCCAGGCCAGGCCTTCGCCAAGGTGATCCTGCCGCTGGCCGCACCCGGGGTGTTCACCACGGCCATCATCACCTTCATCGCGGTGTGGAACGAGTACATGATCGCGTTGACCTTCGGCCAGGACACGGCGATGAACACTGCGACGGTGTCGATCTCGAAGTTCACCGGCGTCACCGGGTTCGACACCCCGTACGGCACCATCATGGCGGCCGGCGTCATCGTGACCGTGCCGCTGTTGATTGCCGTGCTCATCTTCCAGCGGCGGATCGTCGCCGGGCTGACAGCCGGTGGGGTGAAGTGAGGTGATTCCCCGGTAGTGGAACCTCCGGGAATGCTCGGCGCGTCCAGTGCGCGGTCAGACGTTTCGAGCCCCGGAGGTAACCATGAGCTTCGAGCCGTACCCCGACGCCACACCAGCGCGCGATCGTGCCGCCGACGGCTACCCCGAACCGACCAACGCCGCGATCCGCTCCAACGAGACCAACTGGTACGACAGCCACGGCTTTCAGGCCCGACCCAGCCAGGCGACCTACCAGGAGTCGGGCAACGACGGCGTCGGCGCCCTCGTCTGCGGCATCCTGTCCCTGCTGTTCTGTGGCATCGTCCTCGGCCCGATCGCCATTCACCTGGGTGGCCAGAGCGACACCGGCATGGCGAAGGCCGGCCGGGTGCTCGGCACCCTGGGTCTCATCTTCGGGATCCTCGGCTTCCTCGTCGGCATGGCGCAGTTGGTGAGCCGTTGAGTCGTGCGGACCAGTCACTCGCCAGTCGAGTCAGTAGGACTCGATTTGTCGACAGGTCACTCGAGAGAGTAAAGTTCCCACTCGTGCGTGAGCACGAGCGCCAGTAGCTCAATGGTAGAGCAGCTGACTCTTAATCAGCGGGTTGGGGGTTCGAGTCCCTCCTGGCGTACACACTCAGGGTCCGGTGCTGATTGCGGCACCGGACCTCGTGTGTCTCTGACACCGTGTGGGCTTCCTATTCTCCCTGTGCGGCGATATCGGACGTGTGTTCGATATATCGGCGCTGGTGATAGGCTCACGATCGAGTCCCTTTGGGAGGGCGATCATGGCAGTGCGGGCCGGCTTCGCGGAACCAGTTGGCCGTTTGCCCATGTCTTGGGAAGAGTATGGCCAGCTGGCCGATGACATGCGCGGAGAGTATTTCGATGGGGCACTGCTGATGCCGCCCGCACCCGATCGACATCATCAGAACGTCGTCTCATACCTCGTGTGGCAGCTGTCAACTCGCTGCCGTGACGGCGAGGGTGCGGTGGCTGGGTGGGGCTGGGCGCCACCGGGCGCGGCCGAGGAGTACATCCCGGATGTTCTGGTGCATCCACGCACAGAGGATCAGACTCGTTTCACCGGGATCCCGTTGCTCTGTGTCGAGGTGACGTCCAGCAACCGTGTCGTGGACTTGGTGTTGAAGCGTGCGAAGTACGCCGCAGCTGGGCTTCTCGACTACTGGATCGTTGACCGTCAAGAGCAAGTTCTCATCACTTACCGCTTGCGTGGCGAGGTTCTGGAGGAGACCACGCGGTTCGACGGCCAGCATGTCGTGGACGTCTCGTTCGCCGGGCGCTCGGTGCCCATCGATCTGGGTCGCGTGTTCCCGGCCGGTCAGGGCTAACGACTGGCGCGGACGGCGGCGATCCGCTCGCTGCGCAGCTGGTCGATCTCCGGCCGCTCCAACGGGGCCAACTCCTGGTCCAACCCGAGCGACAGCACATGGTCGGCCAGAGCCGGGTTGCGGGCGAGCACGGGACCGTGCGGATAGGTGCCGATCACCTTGCCGCTGATGGCTCCCTCGGTGCCGTCGCCGCAGTTGCCGACACCGATCTCGACCCGGGCCAGTGGGGTCACCCCGGGTGCCAGCCGGGTGTGCCCGCCGTGGTTCTCGAAGCCGGTCAGCCAGGCCTCGTCGCCGTCGTGCCCGATCCACTTGGTGAGGATCTCGCCAACGGCGCGTTCCGGAGCCCGGGTCGTCGTCACATCGAGCAGACCGAGGCCGTCGATGACCGTGTCGTCGTCGCCGATCGTGAAGGTTCGGCCGGCAATCTGGTAGCCGGCGCAAACGGCCAGCACGGCTGCTCCCCGGTCGACGGCGCGATGCAGACCGCCGTCTGCCTGCAGGGCGCGGACGGCGGACACCTGAGCGTTGTCCTCGCCGCCGCCGAGCAGGTAGACCTGCGCGTCGTCGGGCACCGGGTCGCCCGGCTCGACGACCGTCAACCGGCTCGGGATGTCACGCCATTCGAGCCGACGCTGCAGCACCCGGGCGTTGCCCTGGTCGCCGTAGATCCCCAGCAGCGACTGGTAGAGCAGGACGATATGGACCGGCGCCGACATCAGATTCCTGCCGCCTTCCGCAGTCGCTGGAACGGTGTGTACGTGGCGACCACATCGACGGGCTCCCGGTGTCCCTGGAGCGCCGCGAGCAGATCGGGCACCACCCGGTGCTCGACGCCGGCATAGCTGAGCCGGACCGCCAGGTCCTGGGCCCGCGGACCGGTGGCGATGACCGTACGGCCTTGCAACTGTTCGTAGTCGACGTCCCACAGCCATGACACGTCCCGGCCGTCGGCGGCCGCGGCATCGATGGCGAGGACGACAGTCGGGGTCGCCGCGAGCGGCAGCGCCTCCGCCCACCCGGCCGGATTCTTGGCCAGCAGCAGCCGGGCCGTCGTGTCGCCGAACGTCACCGTGGCGAAGCGGCCGGCCGGGGCGGTCACCGTGGCCATGCCCGTCAGGGCGCTGTCGGTGTCGACGCCGAACTCGACGGCGGCGGCCAGGGCGCAGGCGGCGTTGGCCAGGTTGAACCGGCCGGGCAACTGCAACTGGGGCTCGTACGTTGTTCCGTCCGGGCCGGTGATGCTGCCGCCGACCACCTGCCAGGTGGCGTCCGGCTCGGCGAGCCCGCAGGCCGGGCACGACCAGCGGCCGTCGTCGGAGCGGTGCAGGACGGCACCGCACTCGGGGCACAGCGACGCATCCGCGGTCCAGGTCGAACCGGTGTCGACCCACACCACCTGACGCGCGTCGCGGCAGGCCCACACGATCAGCGGTTCGTCGGCATTCGCCACCACCACCGGACCGTCGGCCCCCGCGGTGCGCAGTGCCTCGCGCCACATTCGTGCCAACCGCTTGATCTCGTGGTTGCGGTCCAGCTGGTCCCGGCTGAAGTTCAGCATCACCAGCACCTCGGGGTGGCCCAGTCGCACCACGTCGGCGACGACCCGCTCGTCGGTCTCCAGGACGGCGATGTCGGCATCCGGCGCAGCACTGAGCGCCGAGGCGATCCCGTGGTGCAGGTTGGCCCCGTCGGCATTGGTCACCACGCCCACGCCGGGGGCGTGCCGATCGGCCCAGGTGCGGATCGCGGCATTCAGCAGATGGGTCGTGGTGGTCTTGCCGTTCGTCCCCGACACCATCGCGATCCGCCGGCCGGCGAGAAGCTTGGCCAGCGCGCTCGGGTCGAGCTTCATGATCACCTGGCCCCGGATCGAGGCACCGCTGCCGCGTCCGCTGGTACGGGATCCCCACTGGGCCAGACGTCCGGCCAGGGTGGCCAGGCGGAGCCGGGCGTCGCGACGCCGGGCCGGCGCCGCGGGCAACGACGAACTCACCGGCGACGTCCGTCCTCGACCGTACCCTCCACGGTCGGGGCCTCCTGGCTGACCGTCGGGTAGGTCGAGAACGGGTCGTTCGAGTTCATGCCGAAAGCGTACGGCGACTGGCCGAGCGGCTCCTCATACATCGGCCGCGGACCAGCAGCCAGCGCACGCGGGGCCGGTGTCGTCGGCGGCGGTACGTGCCCCTGGTAGCTGGGCTGCGCGCCGGCGAACGGCGAGGGCGGAGGTTGGTACGGCGGGAACTCCGGAGCCGGCTCCAGGGCACGGGGCGCCACCTGGTAGCTCGCTCCCGACGGCGGAGGTGGGGCGTAACCGCCGTACGCCGGCGGCACCGCCCGTACCGGGTCGCTCAGGCAGGCCAGGACGAGTGACACGATCCAGCCCACGCCGGACCACCCCAGGAAGAGGTTGAGCAGCGCGATCGTGACCGTGTTCTCCTTGTGTCGCGTGGCGGCGATCGCCCACGGCAACATGTAGAAGCCGGTGAGCACCGCGGCGATCCAGGCGAACACGATGTGGGTGCCGGAGTTCTCGTGGGGTCGCGGCACCGGTGCGTACGGATTGCTCACGATCTGACTCCTCCCGGTCGCACGTCCCGTGAGACGGGAGACGGCTGCCCGACAGCCTACCCGCGCCCGGTTCGGTCAGCCTCGGCGTACAACTGCCACACCTCCTCAGCGGTGATCTCGCGACCGGTGACCTCGGCGCGCTGCTGCACCCGGCGGGCCAACCCGACCTGCTGTTCGCGCGACAGGCTGATGCCGTACCGGCTCTCCAACAGGTGAGCGATGCCGCCCTTGCCGGACTGCGAGTTGACCCGGATCACTGCCTCGTAGCTGCGCCCCAGGTCGGCCGGATCGACCGGCAGGTACGGCACCTGCCAGTCCAGTTCCCGCTCCGGCACTCCCTGCGCCGCGGCACGGGCCCGATGCGCCGCGAGTCCTTTCCGAATGGCGTCCTGATGCGTACCGCTGAACGCCGTGTGCACCAGCTCGCCGGCGTACGGATGGCGGGGATGCACGGCGATCTGGTTGCAGTCCTCGACCACGCGGCGAACCCGGTCGAGGTCGGAGAAGTCGATCATGGGATCGATCCCCTGGGCGTGCAGGTTGAGCGCCAGGGTCACCAGGTCCACGTTCCCCGTACGTTCTCCGTTGCCGAACAGGCACCCCTCGACCCGTTGCGCCCCGGCCAGCACGGCCAGCTCGGCGCACGCGATGCCCGTACCACGGTCGTTGTGGGGATGCACTGACAAGATCACCCCGTCGCGACGACCCAGGTTGCGGTCCATGTACTCGATCTGGTCGGCATAGACGTTCGGGGTGGCGACCTCCACGGTGGCAGGCAGGTTCAGGATCACCGGGCGGTCCGGGCAGGCCTGCCACAGTTCGGTCATCGCGTCACAGACCTCCAGCACATAGTCCGGCTCGGTCAGGTTGAACACCTCCGGAGAGAACTCGAACCGGACGCCGTCGCGATCACCGGCGAGCTGCAGCACGTCACGGCCGGCCTGCATGATCAACTCGCGCAGTCCGTCGCGATCACGTCCCAGGACGACATCACGCCAGGTCGGTGCGGTGGCGGTGTAGAGGTGGATCACCACCGGGTTGGCGATGTCCTCGACGGAGGCCACGGTCCGTTCGATCAGGTCGCGGCGGGCTGCGGTGAAGACGACGATCGTCACATCGTCCGGAGCGATCGGAGCTCCGGCCGCGGCGGAGTCGGCGATCAGGCGGACGAAGTCGTAGTCGGTCTGCGAGGCCGAGGGGTAGCCGACCTCGATCTCCTTGTAGCCCATGGTGACCATCAGGTCGAAGAAGCGGCGTTTGCGCGCCGGGTCCATCGGTTCGGCGAGGGCCTGGTTGCCGTCGCGCAGGTCGACCGGAACCCACAGCGGGGCACTGGTCAGGCGCCGGTTCGGCCACTGGCGTTCGCGGTCGGTCAGCGGGACCTTCACCCGCTGGTGCACGTTGCGGTAGCGGTGGGACGGCATCGGCGAGGGCTGTTGCCGGTTCCAGTCGGGGATGGGGATGGTGGACATGCGGTCGGACTCCTGGGTCGTGGTGGTCGACCGGCGACGAGTCCGTGCAGGCGCAACGGACGACCCCACGGCAGGGGGCCGGTCGGTCAGGCCCTGCCGTGGCGATGAAGGAGGAGTCGCCCGAGGATTCCGTGCATGGTCTAGACTCTAGCCACTCCTCAGACAAGTAGACAAGTTGGAGAGCTGGGTCGATGACGGGAACGACGGTGCGGCGGGAGCCGCTGGCCGACCAGGCCGCGGAGCTGTTGCTGGAGCGGATCCGCGCGGGGGAATGGCAGTTGGGGCAGCGACTGCCCGGCGAGACCACCTTGGCGCCCCAGCTCGGCGTCGGGCGTTCGACCGTGCGGGAGGCGATCCGTCAACTCGCCGGACGTGGTGTGCTGCAGTCACGGCAGGGGGCCGGGGTCTTCCTCGTCGCCCTCGACGCGACCGAGGACTGGGACCGGGTGCTGCAACGGGCCGACATCGTCTCGGTGATCGAGGCGCGGACGGCCATCGAGACCGCGGCCGCCGCCCTGGCCGCCGAACGTCGTACCCCCGCCGAACTCCGTTCGCTGCGCCGTGCGCTTTCCGTACGGGACGAGCACCGCTCCGGCGACCTGGAGGCGTACGTGGACGCCGACACCGCCTTCCACCGGGCCGTCGTGGTCGCGGCACACAATCCGATCCTGCTCGAGCTCTTCGACGGCTTCGTCCCGCGGGTCCGGCAGGCCATGATCGACATGCTCCGACTGCGGCACGACATCGGCGACGCCGACGACCATGCGGCCCACGCCGACCTGCTCACCGCCATCCTCGACCGCGACGCCGACGCTGCCGCGGACCACAGCCGCCGACACCTGCGCTCACTGCAGGAAGGAGTCCGATGAACGTCCTCGATCTGGCACAGGTGACCTTCCGTCGCGAGGGCCGTCACATCCTGCACGGCATCGACCTGGCCGTCGCGACCGGGGAACACTGGGCCCTGCTCGGTCCGAACGGGGCAGGGAAGAGCACCATCCTCAGCTTCTGCGGCGCCCGGACCTTTCCCAGTTCCGGAACCGTCGACGTGCTCGGACGCCGACTCGGCCGGGTCGACCTGCAGGAGCTGCGGCGGTCCATCGGGCACGTCAATCCCCGCCACCCGCTGCGATCCCCGTTGACGGCCCTCGAGGTGGTGCTGACCGGGCTCACCGGCACCATCGAGCTGCCACTGCGCTGGACACCCAGCGAGGAGCAGTGCGCCCGCGCTGTCGCGGCGCTGGCCGAGGTCGGTCTGGTGGGGCGCGACGACGCTTCCTGGCCGGTGCTCTCCCAGGGCGAGCGGGGCCGCATCCTGATTGCCCGTGCCCTGGCGGCCGAACCGGCGCTGCTGCTGCTCGACGAGCCCACCACCGGACTCGACGTCGCGGCACGGGAACAGCTGTTGGAGACCCTCGACGCCCTGGCCGTCAGCTCGCCCGAACTCACCTCGGTGCTGGTCACCCATCACCTCGAGGAGCTGCCGACCTCCACCACCCATGCGCTGTTGATCGCCGACGGCCGTACGGTGGCCAGCGGCCCGGTCGACGAGGTGATCACCACCGACACGGTCAGCCGCACCTTCGAGCATCCGATCGCCGTGGGACGCGAAGCAGGCCGCTGGAGCGCCCGGGCCGTTCCCCGCGGGTCACATTCGGTTGTGTGACACAGGTATCCGCAGTCGGACGCTGGTGCCTCGACCGGGTTCGGAGCGGATGCTGGCCTCACCGCCGTGTCGTTCGGCGACGACCCGGACCAGGGAGAGTCCGAGCCCGGTTCCCTCGACACCGCGAGCATCCGGGCTACGCCACAACTCGTCCCAGACGTGAGGCAGTTCCTCGGCGCGGATGCCACGGCCCGAGTCGGCGACCTCCAGCAGCACCGAACCGTCCTCCTCCCAGCCGCGTACCTCGATCCGTTCGCCGGTGCCGGAGTACTTGGCAGCGTTGACGAGCAGGTTGCGGATCGCCACGGCCAGCAGGTCGGCATCGCCGGCGACGGCCGGCAGTGGCCACGGTGCGGTCGGAAAGGTGACCGTGATGTCGCGGTGGGTGCCGCGGGAAGCCAGCTCGTCGCGGAGCACGGACAACTCCTCCGACGCGAGGGAAGCCAGGTCGACCGGAACACGCTCGATCGGACGACTTTCCAGTGCAGCAAGGCCTCTCAGCTCCCCGACCAGGGCGCCGAGGCGTTCTGCCTGGGCGGCTGCCACGCGCAGGTGGGGTGAGCTGTCGGCGGCCGGTTCGGCAGCGATCGCCGAACGGATCGCGGTGACGGGATTCTTCAGCTCGTGATCGAGCCGCGCCAGGAAACGGCGGTGCGCCTCCCGTTCGGCCCGCACGCCGTCGGCCCGCCCCTCGGCCCGGGAACTGCGCCATCGACGCAGCAGGGCGCCGAGTCCGAGCAGCACCGCCGACACCAGCACGCCGGCCACCACGAGCACGGTGACCAGCGGGGTTCGTACGACGAAGGTGCCGTTCTGGCCGGCTACCGCGACGACGAGCCCGAGGACCACGCCGAGCCCGGCCGGCACCAGCCGTACCAGCAGGGTGCTCACGGATGACTCACCTCGCCGCAGAATCGGTAGCCGTGCCCGGCCACCGTCTCGATCCAGCGAGGCGAGCCCGGATCATCACCGAGGACCCGGCGCAGTTCGGCGACCCGGTGGTCGACTGCACGGGTGGTGACCGCGAACTCGAAACCCCACAGCACCGCCAACAGGTGTTCTCGGGTGTGCAGTTCGCCCGGGTGACTCATCAGGTAGTCCAGCAGGGCGAAAGCCTTCGGTGTCAGATCCACCGCCCCACCAGCAATCCGGGCCCGCCGGCCGGTACGGTCCAGCTGCAGGTCGCCACTGCTCAGCCGGTCGCTGGCGCTCAGCGGGCGGCGACCCGAGGCCGTACGGCGCAGCACGGCCCTGATGCGCGAGACCAGCTCCGGCGGGTCGAAGGGCTTGCCGAGATAGTCGTCGGCACCCTCGTCGAGGGCGGCGACCCGTTCGAACGACTCGTCCACCTTGGTGAGCAGGATGACCGGGGTCCACGACTCGGTGCGGCGGAGCTGGCGGACCAGCTCGCGCCCGTCCATCCGCGGCATCAGCACGTCGGACACGACGATGTCGCAGGAGCGTTCGGCGAGCGCAGCGAGGGCGGCGATGCCGTCCTCGGCGACCCTGACCTCGAACCCGTTGCGCTCCAGGTACGGAGCCAGGGTCGAGGTGATCGCCTCCTCGTCGTCGACGAGCAGCACGCTGGTCCGAGCGCCGTCGGACATCAGCTGTTCACCGCCCAGACGGTCATCACCAACACGAACAGGATGCTGAGAACGACGGCCGCACAGGTGGCGTAGCCGAGCACCAGGCCCACGACCGCCAGCGCCTGGCCCCGAGCACCGGTCTGCCGGATGCGGCGCAGCGACAGGTGACCGAGCACGACCGGGATGATGGCCAGACCACACAGCGCGGTGACCAGGGAGGCGATAGCCATCCCGTCCCACGGCGCCTGGGCAGGGTAGGGCTGGGCGGCGTAGGTCTGCTGGGTTCCGTACGGCTGGTTGGTGGTCATCGGGTGCTCCTGGAGTTCGTTCGGGTGCGGGAAGGTAGGGCCGGTGTCAGAGGGTGTCACGGTGCGCCTCGTTGGCCGTGCCGGTGTCGGTCACCTTCGGGCTCCCGCTCTCCCAGACCACGACATTGGTGCTTCCGGCCAGGGTGATCTTCTCCACCGAGACGACGACAACGGTGGCGCCGGTGGCATCGACCTCGAGCGAGGTGACGTGCTCAGCGAGCACCACCACGCCGGTACCGCTCACCGTGACGGTGGCACAGTCGCCGGTGAGCCGCACGATGTCGCCGGTCCCGTCGATCTCGGTCACCTCGCCGCCACACACCGTCTCGCGTGTCACCCGGTCGGCGAACCGCTGCCGGGTGCCCCCGGGGGCGGTGGTCCCGGCCGTGGCGGTCGCGGACGTGGAGTGCTGCGGCCAAGCGACCTCGGCTGGTGCGGTGTTCGGAGCACCGGGTGGCTCGTAGCCGAGGCTGCAACTGGTCAGGGCCAACAGGCCGGCCAGGGCCCCGGCCGCCACTGCGGCACGGGGGAGATGTCGTGTCATCGGGTCTCCTTCTCGAGGGATCTTCCCTGATGAACACAACGCTAGGAAAGCGGGAGCCTCCTGCGGTGGCGAGGATGTCGCGATGCTGTCGCAATCCTGCGACACGGCAGGCTCCCGCCGAGGTCAACGGCGGCCGACCTCCGCAGGGGGCAACGACACCTGCGCCCGATAGTTCGACTCGTTGAACCAGGCACCCCGCAGCGGGTAGTTCTCCGGGGTCCGGCCGGGCACCTCGGCCCGGTAGATCCAGAGTTCCTCCTCGTCCCAGGTGATCACCTCGTCGACCCCGTCACCGTCGAGGTCGTACACCGCGCTGCACAGCACCGGGTGCCCGTCGTCGGGGAACATCACGCGGCGCACCCCCGTACCGTCGATCAGGCCGCCCTGGACCGGATGGGTCGACAGCAGGGCGAGATCGGCGGGATCGCCGTCGCCGATGGCGGGGACCCAGTTCGTCAACTGCAGCAGGGATGCGTACGGCATCGGCTCGAACTCGCAGAGTGGTTCACCGGTCTCGGAGAAGGTGACGTTGACCCCGACCCGACCCCAGAAGGTGTTGCACATGTACTCCAGACCGGGGCGGTCCGGCACCAGGTTGGCGATGCACATGCTCTGGGCGTGTCCGATCGGGAAGATCGACACCTCGTTGCCCTCACCGTCGACGGTGATCAGGCCGGCGTCACTACCGGCGATCAACGTACGCAGCTCGAGCTCGCCGGAACCGTTGTCCAGGTTCACCAGCAGCACGTTGTCCGAGTGGTCGGGGTACTCCCGCTCCCAGATCACCGTCCCGTCGTGGTCCAGCAGTGCGTGGCCGATCATGACCTCGTCCTTGCCGTCCCCGTCGATGTCCTTGGTGTACGGATAGTGGCCGGTCTTGGCGGCCCAGGTCCACAGGGGATTCAGGTCGCGGTCGTAGGCCCACAGGTTCTGGTAGCGATCCTTGAGGATCAAGGAGTCCGGCCGACCCGATCCGGTCAGGTCGCAGAAGTGGAGGCTGTCGCCCAGCATCCGGTGCAGTGCGTCGGGGGACGGGTCGGGGTTGAGCGGCAGCGGCATCCGGCGTCGCACCTCGCCGGTGGCGCCTTCCAGCACGAGCAGTTCCGAGTCACGGGCCAGGATCACCTCGGCCTTGCCGTCACCGTCCCAGTCATGGACCTGGAAGCACAGGTCGCTGGTGGTGGCGTACGCATTCACGCTCGGGGTGCCGAAGGTCCACAGCAGATCCCCGTCGAGCGAGTAGGCGGCCAGCGAACTGATGGTGGAGTGGTTGTCGCTGCCCAGCCGGTCGGTCCGGCGGGCGAACACGAACTCGGGAATGCCGTCCCCGTTGAGATCCCCGACCCGGAGGTTGCGGTCGCTGCCGCCGTGTTCGGTGCGGAACTTCTTCCACACCGAGAGTTTCACCCGATCGTCGAGCTCGATGCTGCCTGCCACGGTGTCGACCAGGATGCCGTTCACGGTGATCGCGGAGAATCGGGTGGGCCGGTCGGCGATCAGCACCACGGCGCCCGCGGGAACCCCGGCCGCCGCCTCCACGGTCGCCTCACCGAGGCGGGCAGTGACCGTACCGGCGTCGCTGGTGACGACCAGCGTCGTGAAGTGATCGGGATCGACAATGGTGGGCGTCTCGGCCAGCACCTCCTCGGTGCCGAAACGGATGTGGAGCAGTTGCAGCGCCTCGCCGGTCAGCACGGCCGCGTAGTGGTCGGCCGCGTGTCGGTAGCCGAAGCCGACTCCCCGTCGACCCCCGCGGGTGAGCGGGCGGAGTCCAACGGTGACCTGGGTGACCTGCCAGGTGGGCCCACCGGTGGCCAGCATCGGCGGGTGGATGTCGGTGGCGATCGTCTGCTCGATGCTGCGCGAACCGTCGTTCTCCTCGACCACCTGCCAGTTGCCACGGCTGAAGTTCTGCCGGCGGAACGAGTGGTGGATGACCACCTCCCGCCAGCGCCCGGTGTCGGCCAGTTGGGGGACCACGTGGTACTCACCTGACGGGGTGTAGTCACCGGCGATCACCGCGATCGGCAGGTCGCTGAAGTCGTCGTGGAGCAGTGGGGCCATGATTCCTCTTCTGTGGTTGGTTTCTCGCCTGGGTCGGTCAGCCCTTGGTGGCACCGGCCGTGAGTCCGGCGACGAACTGACGGGTGAAGATCAGATAGGTGATGATCACGGGGAGGGCGGCGACGGTGAGGCCGGCGAACAGGGCCGGGACGTCGGTGCCGTACTCACCGACGGCCTGGAACACCGCGACGTTGATCGTCTGCAGGTCATTGCGCTGCATGATCAGGATCACGACCAGGATCTCGTTCCAGATCGCCAGTGACTCGAAGATCGCGACGGTGGCGAGCCCCGGGGCACCCAGGGGAACGTAGATCCGCCAGAACGTCTGCCAGTGGCCGGCGCCGTCGATGGCCGCGGCATCAGCGATCTCTCGCGGGATGGCACGGAAGAAGCCGTAGGTCAGGAACACGGCGAGCGACATGGCACCGGCAATGTTGGTCAGGATCAGGCCGAGATAGTTGTTGATCAGACCCATCGACCGCAGCATCACGTACAGCGGCGCGATGATTGCGGTGACCGGAACCATCTGCCCGAGAACGAAGTACATCAGGATGCGGCCGCGGGAACGAACCCCGCTGACCACCAAGCCGTACGAGGCCATGGCCGCGAGCAGCAGGATCGCTGCGACCGACGGCACGGTCACCAGCAGCGAGTTGAGGAAGTAGCGGCCGAAGTTCTTGTCGGTGAACAGGGTCACGTACGAGGACCACTGCGGGTTGAGTGGAAGGCCCCAGCTGTTGCCGAGGTACTCCGCCGGCGACTTGAGCGAGGTGAACACCATCCACACCAGGGGAAGCACTGTCGCCAGCGACACGATGCCGAGGACAGCGGCGATGATGATCGTTCCGGTCAGGCGCCGGGTTCGCGCCGCGCGACGGTGCGTCGCCGTCTCAGTCATCCTCCACCACCCGGGAGCGTCCGAGGAAGCGCCAGTACAGCGCCATCACCACTGCGGTGCAGACGAACAGGGCGACCGACAGGGCAGCGCTGTAGCCGAGTTGGAAGTTGTTCATTCCTTCCCGGAACACCAGGATCGCCAACAACGAGCTGGCGTTGCCGGGGCCACCCTGGGTCATCACCCAGACCGGGTCGAACACCTTGAAGGTGCCGATGAGTCCCAGCACGATGACGATCGAGGTGATCGGACGCAGCAACGGCAGGGTCACGTGCCACAGCACCTTCGTACTCCCGGCACCGTCGATCCGAGCGGCTTCCACGAGTTCGGCCGGGATGCCCTGGAGCCCGGCCAGGAAGATGATCATGGAGAAGCCGAAGCCCTTCCAGATGGCGGCGAGAATCACGCTGGGCAAGGCCGTCCGGGCATCGCCGAGCCAGTTCATGGCCCACGACTCGAGGCCGACCGCGTGCAGGAAGGCGTTGAGCATCCCGTACGTCGGCGCCGGATTGAGGATCCGTGACCACAACATGCCCGCCACCGCCCACGACAGGATGTACGGGATGAACAGCGTCGTCCGGAACAGGGTCGCCAGTCTTGGCCGGGCATTGATCAACAGCGCCAGTCCGAGACCGACCAGGGTCGCCACCACGACCTCGCCGAAGAACCACACCAGGTTGTTCGCCAGGGCCTGCCAGAAGGCATCGGAGGCGAGCATCGAGGTGTAGTTCGCCAGCCCCACCGGGGCCGGTTTCGTCAGGCCGTTGTACTGGAACAGGCTGAGGGCGATCGTGCCCAGGAACGGTGCGATGTGCAGCAGGGTGTAGATGAGCAGGGCCGGGGCCAGGAAGACCGTACTCACCCAGCGTCGCCGGCTCACTTCGCCACGGCGGGTTGGATGGTGGTCTCGATCGCCTGTTCGGCCGTCTTGGCCTTCGACACCACTTCCTGGATCGCCCTGCCCCACGCCTCGGCATGGGAGGAGGGGACATAGTTGTTGTAGAACAGGCCCTCGGGATCGACCTTGTCGAGGTTGCCCGCAGCGAAGGCGGCGAGGCTGTTGGCCGGGATCTTCTGGTTCGCCGACTTCAGGCTGGAGACCAGCCCGGACTTCTCGACCTGGACACCGAGCTGTTCCGGCTTCACCCACCAGGTGAGGAGCTTGCGGGCGGCCGCCTCGGCCTTCGTCCCGGCGGTCACGCAGTACATCTGGCCGGCGCCGCCCCAGTAGGTGGCGACCGGGTTGGGGGTGAGCTTCACCGGCTCGTCGAAGGCCTTGAAGTCAGGGTTCAGGTCGACCAGGGTCCCGATCGAGTAGCTGGCCGACGGGTACATCGCGGCGTCGCCGGAGGCCAGCAGCGCCTGGGCGTCGCTGGCCGCCATGCCGGTGTCACTCGCATCGAGGATGCCGTCGTCGACCATGGTGCGATACATCGTGAGAGCGTCGACGAAGGCCTGCCCGGTGTAGTCCTTGGCCTCGGCGGCCGCCAGCGTCGCGGTGAGGCCGATGAACGCGGGAACGAAGACCTGGAAGGAGTTGGAGGCCGAGCTGAGGTCCTTCAGGCCGAACAGGATCGGGTACTTCTTCTGGGCTCGCAGCTTCTCCGCGGTGGCGGCCAGTTCGTCGTAGGTCGTCGGCTGGGTGCCGCCGGCCGCGTCGAGCGCCTTCGGGTTGTAGAACCACATCCCGAAGCGGAGCGCGTCGGCGATCCCGTACAGGGTGCCGTTGATCTTCCCGGCCTCGACGGCGGCCGGATAGATGTCGGAGCTGATACCGGCGTCGTCGAGGACCGATACGACGTCGGTGAGCAGGCCGGCGTTGGCGAAGTCACGCATGTTGTACTGCGTGAGCCCGAGGAACTCCGGCCGATCGTCGCTCAGCATGGCCGTACGGAGCACGGTGTTGAAGTTCTGGGGCGCCAGGTTGAGGTTGATCGTCACCCCGGGGTTGTCGGTCTCGTACTGCTTGGCGAGGTCAGCGAACGTCGCGCCGCGCGCCGCTGCCTCGTAGTACGACCAGAAGTTGATCGTGGTGGCGCCATCACCACCGGCGTCGGAACCGCACCCGGCAAGCAGAGCGCTGCCCCCGAGACCGCCCAGCCCGGCCAGGGCGAGCAGGGTGCGACGAGCAAGGAGTCTCTCCATCGAAATACCTTTCGCTGCGGGCGCCGGCCCGGACCCCGACAGATGAAACAGGATCGCGACGCCGTTCGTGTTTCAGGAAACGTAGCACTGTCACATGAAACACGCTAGAGGTGTGGGGATCGGTTTCTCGAGGAGATGTGGGGATGGCTCTCGAGCGAGGTCGAGACCCGATCCTCGAGCGAGGTCGAGACCCGATCCTCGAGCGAAGTCGAGAGGTCAGGCGCGTTCGTGGGGTGCCGTGGTCGACTGCTGGATCGACAGTTCGACCGGGATCGTTCCCGCATGTCGGTGAGTGCCGTCCTTGGCGAGCTGGATGATCGCATCGGCCGCAGCCTGTCCGACAGCGCCCTGGGAAGGGGCCACCGTGGTCAGCATCGGCGAGACCAGCTGATTCGTCGTGGCGGCATCGAACTCGATCACGCTCACATCGTGCGGCACGCTGATGCCTCGTTGGGCCAGCCGGTTCATCAGACCGACCGCCACGAAGGTGTTGATGCAGATGATCGCCGTGGCATCGGTCGCCAGCAGTTGGTCGGCGGCCGCATAGCCGCCTCCGATGCCGGCGTAGAAGTGTCCGAGGTCGACGAACTCTGCCAGGTCAAGGGTGGCGAGCGCCGAGGTCAACCCCTCGCGTCGCTGCTGCTCCGACCAGGTCGAGAGTCGGCCGCCGGCGTACGCGATCCGGCGATGTCCCAACGAAGCAAGGTGATTGACGGCCTGGGCCATGCCATCGGCGTACTCGATGGTCAACGCCTTGAGGCCATCGACGTGACCGTCGACCAGCAGCAGCGGTACCTGCTCGCCGAGTGCGAGCAGGTCATCCGGATCCCCCAGGGGGGAGCAGATCACCAGCCCGTCGACCTTCGGAACCAGCGAACGGGCGAGATCGATCTCGACCTCTCCCTGCCGGTCCGAATCGGCGAAGAACGCGGTGTATCCCTGGACCGCCAGCCGATGCTGGGCGGCCTTGAGCAGTGAGGCGAAGGTCGGGTTGTACAGGTCCGGGACCACGATGCCGATCGAGCCGGTCCCAGCCACCTCCGACGCAGGCGACGTGTGCACCGGAGTCCGTGCTGGACGTGAGCTGCGCTGGTAGCCCAGCTCCTGGGCCACCTCGAGGATCCGGTCGCGCGTCGCCTCCGCCACACTGCTGGGCCGGGTGAGGGCACGGGACACGGTGGCGGGGGAGACCTCGGCCAGCCGCGCGATGTCGCGGACGGTCGCGGGCATGGAGGTCCTCCTCGGAGGGCGTCGGCTGATGTCGGGCAGGATCGCCTGATCCTAACCGATCGTTGCTCTGTCGTGTTGCAGAAACAAGCACGTTCCATCCGTCGTGCCCGGAACGAGAACGAGGTGCGAACTCGGCTGCTCAGCAACCAAGGCTCGCACCTCGTACCTCACTGGGGTGGATGACGGGACTCGAACCCGCGACCACCTGGACCACAACCAGGTGCGCTACCAGCTGCGCCACACCCACCATTGCGCTGTCGCCAGCGCCCGGCAATTGTGCCACACCTCCGGCAGTCGGGCGAAATCCTTTCGCGCCTCGAGGTCAGGCCGTCTCGACTTCGCTCGACGGGCGTTTGACTTCGCTCGACGGGCGCTCGGCTTCGCTCGACGGGGGTTCGACTTCGCTCGGTGGGCTCTCGATCGCACCAGTGAGGCTGCCCTGGTGCCGGGCTGCCGCAGCGCGGCACTGCTCGGTGTCGGGCCCCGGAGGTACGACGAAGGCCACCTCGCGGTAGTAGCGCAACTCCTCGATCGACTCCTGGATGTCGGCCAGGGCGCGGTGGTTGCCCGACTTGGCCGGGGTGTTGAAGTAGATCCGGGGGTACCAGCGGCGAACGAGTTCCTTCACGCTGGAGACGTCGACGTTGCGGTAGTGGACGTGCTGCTCCAGAGTCGGCATGTGTACCGCCAGGAAGCTGCGATCGGTGCCGATCGTGTTGCCGGCCAACGGCGCCTTGCGCACCTCCGGGACATGTTCCCGTACGTAGGCCAGGACCTGTTGCTCGGCCGTGGCCAGGTCCACTCCGTTGGCCAGCTCGGCCAACAGACCTGAGGTCGTGTGCATCTCCCGGACGAAGTCGCCCATCTGCGCGAGTGCCTCGTCCGGCGGACGGATGATCACGTCCACGCCTTCGCCGAGCACGTTCAACTCGCCGTCGGTCACCAGGGCCGCCACCTCGACCAGGACGTCGTTCGCCAGGTCGAGGCCGGTCATCTCGCAGTCGATCCACACCAGCCGGTCATTCACGGTCGCTCACTCTAGACCGCACGGTGCTCACCCTGCCCGCCGCTGCTCGACGGCACGACCGCCTCGGCCCGACCTGTAGTCCGATCACCGCGACCACGGTGGCCAGCCCCACCAGGGCCGGCGCGAGCAACGACGGGCCGAGCGCGGCGATGGCGCCCGCGGCCGGGAGCAGCCCGAGGCTGGTGACCACCGCGACGCCGGCCGTCCCACCGAGGTTCTGCGCGGTGGTCAGGATGCCCGACGCGGTGCCGCGCTGTCCTTCGGGCACGGCGTCGACAGCGGCGATCGAGGCCGCCGGGTACAGCATGGCCAGGCCGGCGCCGACAATGGCCATCGCCGCGAGCACCAGTGGCACCAGACCGGTGCCACCCGCCGGGCCGGACCATCCGACAGCCACCCCGGCGATCGCCGTCGAGACCAGCACCAGACCCGTCAGCAGCGGCCACCGGGATCCGGACCGATCGACCCAGCGGGCGCCCCAGCGGGACAGCATGGCGAAGCACAGGGGTTGGGGCAGCACCAGCAGCCCGACCGTGAATGGATCCAGTCCCTGCCAGTCCTGCAGCGCCAGCGTCAGGACCAGGATGGAGGAGAGCACGCCGGCGAAGGCGCCGAACAGTGCCACCGCACCCACCACCACACCGCGGGGGACCGGCCACCACGGGATCGTCGGAGAGGTTGCCGGACGGCTGCGGGCCGAGCCGGCCGGGACCCGCCACACCAGCGCTGCCACCGCGAGGGCGCACGGCACCAGCGCGGCGAAGCTGGTCCGCCACCCCAGGTGCGTCACCACCAGCGCCGGCAGCACCAGGCCTGTGGAGAACCCGACCGCCCCGAGAGCCCCGTAACGAGCCACCATCCGGTTGCGCTCGGCGCCGGCGGGGCGGCCGGCCGTGACCAGTGCCAGCGCAGCTGGCGCCGACAGCGCGGCTCCGACGCCTTGTGTGCCACGACCGAGAATCAGCAGCTCGGCGACGGGGGCGATCGCGCAGGCCAGGCTGCCTGCCGCGAACAGGCCGAGCCCGAGCAGGAAGATGCGACGGCGGTCCCACCGATCCACCCATCGACCGGCCGGGACCAACAGGCCGGCGTACGCGACCAGGAACGCGGTCGCCACCCACTGCACCTGGCCGTCGGACAGGGCGAGGTCGGTCCGTACGGCCGCGATCTGGACGTTGATGCTGGAGGAACTGATCCCCTCCAGGAACATGGCCAGGCACACGGCCGTCGCCTGGACACCGGTCAACGTGGCCGTGGCCGCTGCGGCAGGCGAGGTCGTGCTCTCGGGGGAGAGGGTCATGGCGACCACGATCACGACCACGACTTTCGTGAACCTTTCATGGCAAGCTCTACCGATCGTGTCGCTCTCGGGGGAGTGAGGATCGGACCGAACCGTGGAGTTCCGGGTGCTGGGCAGGGTCGCGCATCGGCGCACCGCCGAGGCCGACTGGCAGGAGCCGCGCGGTGTCCTGCGCTCACGACTGCTCGCCACGTTGCTCGCCCGGGTCGGGGAGCCGGTGCCGCACGACGAACTGGTCGAGGTGCTGTGGGGTGGGCAGCCCGACGATCGTGTGACGGCGAAACTTCACCTGCAGGTGCACCGGCTGCGCCAGGAGCTGGGAGCAGGAGATCTCGTCGTGGCGACCGAGTACGGCTACCGGCTCGCCGTCGGTCCCGACGCTGTCGACGCCGGCCGATTCGAGGCCGCTGCCCGCCGTGCCCTGGCGACGGCCGAGTCCGACCCGGAGCGTTCCGTCCTGGCCCGGGCTGCGCTCGCCGAGTGGCCGGATCCGGTCGCCGGGGTCGCCTACGACGGGACGGACGTCCCGTGCTGTGCTGACGAGGCTGAACGGTTGGCCCTGCTGCGATTGGATGTCGCCGAGGCACATCTGGCGGCCGAGGTCGGGGCCGGGCATCACCTCGAGGTGGTCCACCAGCTGCAGCAACTGGCGTCGGCACATCCGCTCCGGGAGTCGCTGCAGGCACTGCTGATGGACGCCCTGCACCAGGGCGGTCGGCAGACCGAGGCCCTGGAGGTGTATCGGGCGACCCGGGCCCTGCTGGTCAACGAACTCGGCCTGGAGCCGTCGCCGCAGCTGCGGGCAGCCCAGGAGGTGATCCTGTCCGGGGCGACGACCCCAGTTCCGGCTCCGGCCCAGCTGCCGCCGGCGGTACCCCTGCTCGGACGGGCCGACGATGTCGCCGCCGTGGACGCGGCGACCACAGGTGCCGTGGGGCCGTGCGTGATCACCGGGCCGCCGGGGGTCGGCAAGACCGCCCTCGCGGTGGCCTGGGCGGCGGAGCGGGCGGCGCGGTTCCCGGACGGCCAGCTCTTCGCCGACCTCCGCGGTTTCAGCACCGACCCGCCCCGGGATCCCGGCGGAGTCCTGGATGGTTTCGTCCGTGCTCTCGGTGGTGACCCTCGGCACCTGCGAGGCCTGTCCGAGCGAACCGCCACCTATCGCAGCCTGCTGGCCGGCCGCCGGATGCTGGTCGTGCTCGACAACGCTCGCGACACCGAGCAGGTTCGGCCGCTGCTGCCGGGTGTGCCGGAGTGTCAGGTGATCGTCACCAGTCGGGACCGCCTCACCGGATTGTCGGTACGCGACCACGCGCGTCGCGTCGTGCTCGGGCCGCTGACCGAGGAGGAATCCCTCGCCGTCCTGGCTGGGGACCGCGCAGACGATGACCGGTGGCGGGCCGTGGCACGACGCTGCGGCCACCTGCCGCTGCTGCTGCGGATCGCCGCCGAACGGCTGCGGGACGATCCGGCAGCAATGCCACACCTCGCCTCGGTGGCATCGTCGGTGCCGAGCCTCGACCTCCTCGAGACCGGGGATCCGCAGAGCAGTGCACGGACCGTGCTGTCCTGGTCCTACCTGGCGCTCTCGCCGGATGCTGCCGCGGCCTTCCGGGCACTGGGTGTGAATCCGGCACCGACCATCGATCGCGGTGGACTCGCCGTGCTCGCGGGACTGTCGACCGAGGCCGTACGTCCTGCCGTGGACGAACTGCTGCGGGCCTTCCTCGTCGAGGATCACGGCGGCTGGCTTGCCCAGCACGACGTGTTGGCCGGATACGCGCGCGAGTGTGCGCAGGCTGAGTCCGAGGGGTCCTCGGGCCGAACTGGTGCCGCCGATCGGGCTGTCGCTGACCTGGTGCGGTACTACTCCTCGATGGTGTCCCGGGCGCGGACCTGGACCGACCTGGGCGAACCGGTGGAGGAGTTCGGCACCGTCGACCACGCACACGAGTGGCTCACCGCCTGTCTGGAGCCCGTCGCGGCCGTGATGGTCGCGGCGCCCGGCATCTCTGACGAGGACCTGCCGGTGCTGGCGAAGAAGCTGGTGATCGTGGCGTCGAGACGCGGGCGGATTCACCTCGCCGACCGGATGGGTGCCGCTGCTCGTGCCGCAGCCCTGCGCTCGGGCGACACGGTCGGACTGGCGACCGCCGAGTGGGTCACCGGCAGCCTGCTCGGGCGGACCGGCGACCCAGCCGCACTCGACCACTTCGAGCAAGCCGCCCGACTCATCGCCACCACCGATGACCGCGACACCGAGATGATCATCAGCAACAACCACGCCGTCGAGCTGTATGCGCTCGGCCGCCTCCCGGCTGCCCTCGAACGGTTCATCCACGCCAAACAGATGTTTGTCCAGGTCAAGAGGCAGCACCACCGCGAACTCGTCGTCGACAGCAACATCGGTGAGGTGCTGCGCGTCCTCGGCCGGATCGACGAGGCAGAGCAACTGCTGGAGCAGACGGTGCGCGCAGCCGAGGCACGTGGGCTGCCCGAGCTGGCGAGCAAGCCGTTGGTCAACCTCGCCGCGATCCACCTCGAGCGTGGCGAACTGGCTGCGGCGGAACGGGTGCTCGACCGGTACCACGTGGTCACCGTCGCGGGCATCGACCGCGAGTACGAGTGCGAGGTGCTGTTGTTGCGCGGGCGGATCGCCCTGACGGTCGGCGACCTGGCGGCCGCGGGCGAGGCGTGTGCCCAGGCGGCGCTGCTGGCCGAACAGGTGGGCGTGCTACGACTGCGGGTCGACAGTGCCGTCGGCCTCGCCTCGGTCCGGGCGGTCGACGACCCGGAAGCTGCCCTGCTCGATCTGGACACTGCGATGGCGATGGCGCGGCGTCACAGCGCCGGGATCGCGGAACTGGGCGCCCGTCGTCTCCAACACGATCTGTTGCTGCGCACCGGGCGGGAGCGTGCGGCGGAGTTGGTGGCCGCGAGGATCAGCGTGCTGGAGCAGGAGTGCGGCCTCGTCCGCCCGGAGAGTTGAAGCGGCCGATCCAGCGGCTCAGCCAGGCCGCCCCTGCCCAGCCGATGACACCGATCACCACCGAGGCCACACCGAGTGAGGCGACCAGGGTCACGGCACTGATCAGGAGTGGACCGCCGGCGTTGCCGAGGTCGGCGCACAGCCGCCAGCCACCGAGGAACTGGGCCCGTCCCTGCACCGGAGCGTTGTCCGCCCCCAGGGTCATCACGATCCCTGAGGAGAAACCGTTGCCGAGTCCCAGGACACAGCTGGCGGCGATCACCGTCGGCAGGTCATGACTCAACGGGAGCAGCACGAAGCCGACGCCGAGCACGATCAACGGTGGCACCGCGCCCCACACCCGGCCCATCCGGTCCATCAGGGCGCCGCCCGGCAGGAACATGGCCATGTCGACGGCGGCGGAGATCCCGTACACCAGTGAGGTGGTGGCCGCGTCCAGTCCCAGGTGCTCACACCACAACGGCACGATCGACTGCCGAGCCGCGCGGACCGCGGAGATGGTGAAGATCCCGGACCCGAGCAGCAGCAGGACGCGGCGGTGCCGGTGCAGCACCTGCCACAGCGACTCGGCCCGTACGGGATTCGTCGCCCCGGTGCCCGGAGACGGCGCGGTCTCGTCCGGCAGGTCGCGCAGGGTGAGGGCGAGCAGCGCTGCCGACAGCGAGGTGACCGCGGCGACCATGTAGACGACGTGCAGCGGCGCCACGAGCAGGATCGGTGCCGCCACGAAGGGGCCGATGAAGGTGCCGATCCGGAAGGTCCCGCCGAGCGTCGACAGCGCCTTCGCCCGGTGACGCATCGGGACCGCACCGGTGAGGTAGGCGTGCCGGGCGAGGCCGAACACGGCACTGGCCATGCCGGCCAGCGTCACCGCGATCGCCAATACAGCAAGGTTCTGGGCGGTTGCCGCCAGAGCGAAGGAAGCAGCCTCGACCACTCCGGCCGCGACCAACGCCTTCCGCTCGCCGAAGCGATGGGCCAGCGCACCTGCAGGGAGGTCGCCGAGCAACTGCCCGACGCCGATCAGACCGACGAGCAGGGCGGCCAACCCGACGTCGGCACCGAGATCACGGGCGGTGAGCGCCACCAGCGGCACCACCGCGCCGACACCGATCGAGGCCAGCGCGGTGGGCCCGTAGACCGGTACCACCAATCGCCGCCAGGAGAACTCTGAACTGGGGTTGGTGGTCATCGCTTGCGGAGCCTACGCCTGGGAATCTGCATGGTCCGACCGTCGAACGAAGTCGAGACAGTCTTGCTGTCCGGCCGCGTCGATCAGCGTCCGCGGTTGCGCGGGTGGTTGCGCGCCTGTCGCTCGTTCCCGCGGCGATAGTTCCCGGTGACCCTGGCCATGAGTTCCTGGGGATCACCGTCCTCGACGTCGTCCAGGAAGGCCGCCGCCCGCTGGCCACGCAAGGTGGTTGCCGTACGGCCGTGGTGGGTGATCACCACGTCCTCACCGCGAACGACGAACTCGAAACCATGGGGGGCTGGCATGCCCCGGGAGGTTACCCGCCGGTGGTTGCAGGTGACTGGCGCCCCCGGCAGGACTCGAACCTGCGACCAAGTCATTAGAAGTGACCTGCTCTAATCCACTGAGCTACGGGGGCTGGGATTGCGGGCCCCATCCTAACCGCGTCAGGCCGGTTGTCAGTCCTCTCAGCTAGACATGGGGGGGTGGCGAACCATCACACGAAGGACAAGGGCGACCTCGGGGTCGCGAAGGTGTACGCGGACCTCGTTGGCAGAGGATTCCATGCACTGATGCCGATGACGGAACATGCACCCTTCGACCTGGTGGCCTACCAGCGGGCGTTTCATCGTGTGCAGGTCAAGTACAGGTCGGCCAGGGGAGGTTCGATCACGGTGCATTTCCGCTCAATGTGGGCAGATCGGCATGGGACGCATGTCGCCCGGCTCGACAAGGATGAGGTTGACGTCGTGGCGATCTATTGCCCTGAGACCGACGCCTGTTACTACCTCCGTCCTGACGCCTTCCAATCTTCTGTCACGCTGCGAGTGCTGCCCAGCGCCAACGGTCAGGTACGCGGTGTCAGGTCCGCGAGCCTGTATCGGGAGTTCCCGCCGCAACTGTGCTCCTGAGGGGCGAAGCGGGTCTTCAGCGTGCCGGTGTCGCCACCGTCGCGACACCGGAGAGCACCATCTCCAGAGCGAGGTCGAAGTCGGAGTCGGCGCGCGGCTCGTCGGTGATCGCGCCGGCGCTGCCGGCCTGCAGGTGAACCTGCTCGTCGCCGGTGTGCCCGAGCACGAAGAAGACGACGGTACGAGCCGCCACCGCCGCCGTTGCCTCGTCCAGTCCGGCCCCGGACGGGGGAGCGGCAGCGAGCAGTTCGGCGAAGATCGTGGCCGGCCGGATCGTGCCGAGGCCGTAGGCCTGCACGGTCGCCACCACCTCCGCGCCGTCGCGGCAGGAAAGGAGCGCGTCGCGAAGGCGCCGAGCGCCGGCGGCCAGTCGGTCCTGCCACGATTCGCCCTGGTTGGTCGGAAGCAGTGGGCGGCGTCCCAGCAGCTCATCGGCGACGGCCGCCAACAGGGCCTGTTTGCCGGAGAAGTGGTGGTAGAGCGCGCTCGGCTGCACCGCGAGCTCGGCGGCAAGGCGCCGCATCGTCAGATCGCCCAGGCCGTACTCGTCGAGCACCCGGACCGCAGTCCGTACGACATCGGTGCGGCTGTGTCCCATCGGTCGTCCTTTCCTGGTTGACGACGGCTGCCGCACCACCCTAACCTGAACGCCGTTCACCTGAACATCGTTCAGGCTTAGGAAGGGACCAACAACCATGCCGCGCACCGCCCGCCAGCGAGGAACCGACCTCGCGCTCATCGCCGGGTTCGCCACCGTGATCGCCGTCTGCGCACTGCTGCCCTCGATCACCATCGCCGGTCCGGTCCCGATCACGCTGCAGACCTTCGGAGTGCTGCTCACCGGCGCCGTCCTCGGTGCCCGCCGGGGCTTCCTGGCGGTGCTGCTCTACCTGGTCGTCGGAGCAGCCGGCCTGCCGATCTTCGCCAAGGGGGCCGCCGGTCTCGGCGTGTTCGCCGGGCCGACCGTCGGCTACCTGGTCGCCTTTCCGTTCGCCGCAGCCCTGTGCGGGTTCCTCGTCGAGCGACTCCCGCGGCGCCGGATCGCGACCTCGATCCCGCTGATCTTCCTGGCCGGGCTGGCGAGCAGTGCGCTGCTGATCCACACCCTCGGCATCGCCGGGATGGCGCTGCGGATCCCGCTCTCCCCGGGAGAGGCCTTCCTCGCCGACCTGCCGTTCTGGCCCGGCGACGTGGTGAAGAATCTGGCCATGGCCCTCGTTGCGACCACGGTGCACCGCGCCTTTCCGGACCTGCTGCCGCCGCGCCGACCACTGCTGTCCGCGTGGGGCGCGCCCCGGGCGTGATCACCTTCGACGCCGTCACGGTCATCGCCACCACGACCGACGGTCCTCTCACCATCCTCGACGCGATCAGCCTCGAACTGGCCGAGTCGCGGATCGCGCTGATCGGACCCAACGGGTCGGGCAAGTCCACCCTCGCCCGGACGATCAACGGTCTGGCCGAGCCGAGCAGCGGCACGGTCACCGTGAACGGCCTCGACGTCGCCCGCCACGGTTCGCGGGTCCGGCGCCAGGTCGGCTTCGTCTTCACCGATCCGGCGGCCCAACTCGTGATGCCGACGGCCCTCGAGGACGTGGAACTGTCGCTGCGGCGCCGCGTCGGCGACCGTCAGGAGCGGCGCCGGCAGGCCGAGGCGGTGTTGTCCTCGTACGGACTGGGCGGGCTCGGCGACCGCAGCGTCCACGCCCTGTCCGGCGGGCAGCGGCAACTCCTCGCCCTGGCCGGGGTGCTGGCCACCGAGCCCGAGATCGTGGTCGCCGACGAGCCGACCACCCTGCTCGACCTCGCCAACAGCCGCCGCATCGCCGAGGTGCTCTTCGGGTTGCGTCAGCAGCTGTTGCTCCTCACCCACGACCTCGAGCTGGCCGCCCGGTGTGACCGGGCCTTACTGGTCCGGGACGGCCGGATCGCCGCCGACGGTGACGCCGCCGAGGTCGTGGCGCACTACCGGGACCACCCGTGAGCCAGCTGTTCGTCCACCGACCGGCGACGACCGTCCTGCACCGACTTCCCGGCGGAGCCAAGCTCGCCGGTCTCGCGGTCGCCTCGATCGTGGTGGCCGCCGTCCCCGGACCGGTCAGCGCTGTGGTGGCACTCGCCGTCGCGCTGGGACTGCTGGCCTGGTCCCGTACGGGGTGGGGTGCAGTGTTGCGTACTCTCCGTGGGCTGTTGCTGGTGCTGGCCCTGCTGGCGGCGATCCAGGTGTGGCAGTCAGGCTGGGCTCGCGCGGTGGAGACCGTCGCCGACCTACTGGCGCTGGTCCTGCTCGCCCTCGTGGTCACCACCACGACGCCGGTCCAGGAGATCCTCGACGCCGTCACGACGGCTTTGCGTCCCTTGGAGCGGACGCCGTTCCGTCGGCTGGGGGTCCGCCCTGAGCGGGTGGCCCTCGCCTTCTCGCTGGTGCTGCGGATGGTGCCGACCGCCATCGACATCGCCGGCCAGACCCGCGACGCCGCCCGAGCCCGCGGGCTGGAACGCGATCCCCGGGCCCGGCTCGCACCCACCGTCGTACGGATGGTGGCGCATGCCCGCACCACGGGGGATGCCCTCTGGGCCCGCGGTCTGACCGAGGAGGACCACGAGGGCTCCGAGGATGATCGGGACGACAGGTAGCCTTTCGGTCATGTCCGACGCGCTGGCCACCCGATCTGCACCGCCGCTCGGGCCGACGACCACCTCGGCACCCCTGACGACCTCCGCGCCGCTCGCCACCAACCAGCGGCGGCGCAGTCTGGTGACCACCCCGGAGCTCACCGAGGCCGACCGGCAGGCGATGCGGCGTTCCGGTCTGCCGTGGCGTCCCACTCCTGGCGACCGGTTCTGGAAGAGCCCGATCACCTATCTCGTGCCGGTGATGCTCGCCGGCTACGTCTTCTGCGCCTGGTATCTGTGGCAGGCCGTGGTCCCCCCGGTGACGGGGGAGGACTCGACGGCCCACCGCGCGGTGGTGGAAGCCATCGGCAAGTCCAACCAGTACGCCCTGCTGACCGTGGTGCCACTGGCCCTCGTCTTCGTACTGGCTGACCGGTTCCGCACCCAGACCTTCCTGCCACGCCTCGGCATCTGGGCGATGACCTTTGCATGGGGAGCGCTGGCCGCCACGGCGTTCTCGATGTGGCTGAACACCTGGATGAGCCAGTTCCTCGGCGTGGTCGGAGAGGGCGACCCTGCCACGGCCGCCCGGGCTGCGATCTTCGTGGCGCCCTTCGTCGAGGAGTTCGGCAAGGCGACCATCCTGTTCTGGATCGCGATCCTGGCCCGGTACCGCTGGGTCAGCCGACTCGGGGCGATCACCCTGGCCGGGTTGTCGGCCGCCGCCTTCGCCTACGTCGAGAACATCACCTACTACGCCCGCGTCTACGTCTACGCCGCCCAGAACAACGTCGGGATCACGCCCGAGGAAGCGGTCCAGCAGCTCTGGATGATGCGAGGCGTCGCGAGCTTCTTCGCCCACCCACTGTTCACGATCATGACGGTGCTGGGTCTCGCGGTGGCGCTGCGGACACGGAGCAGGCTGGTCCGGGTGATGGCGCCGCTGGCCGGCTATCTGGGCGCCGCGCTGCTGCACATGGCCTGGAACGGGTTCTCCTCGACCCTGCCGGATCCGATGCCGCTCTACTTCTTCGTGGCGATCCCACTGGTGATGACGGTCATCACCACCACCGTCGGTCAGGTGTGGCGGCAGTCCCGGCTGTTGCGGGCCCGGCTGGGTGACTACGTCCTCGCCGGGTGGCTGCCCGAGTCCGACCAGCAGGTGATCTCGTCGCCGCTCAAGCGGATCTCCACGCTCTGGTCGGCGATGTTCGCCCATCCGATGACGGCGTTCCTCGGTCCGATCGCGGTGATCCTGGGGCCGCCACTGCTGCTCGGGGTCTGGCTGTTCAAGTGGCACTGGGCGGTCGAGACGTTGGTCCTGCTGGTGGTGCCGTTCAGCATGGTGCTCTGTCTGCTGGTGCCGACACCGTGGCGGGCCACGCTCCGCTGGCTGCGGGCCGGGACGGAGCTCGGCTACCTGCGCGACGGCATGACCAAAGGGCTGATCGACGAGGCGGGCCGGGCGCGCGAGGGCCAACTGTTCGGAGAACTCGAGGCGCTCCGGGACCAAGGAGTCGAACCGGTCGCCAAGGGCCGGACGAAGTATCCGTGGGTGTGGATCTCCGAGGCGTTGGCATCGCGGACGGTGACGACGGCGCGGCGTGTCCCCGTGCGCCGCTGACGCCGTGATGATGGTGCGATGAGCAACGAGGTCGTCGTCCCGGGCTCGTCGGGAGCCTCCGGTTTGGCGGCAGCGCTGGGTACGGTCCGTACGGCGGTCGCCGAACTCCGACTGCCGTTGCAGCTGCCCGAGGTGGAGCAGCGCCGCCACGAGGCCGCGGCAGTGGTGAATCAGCTCGACGACTACGTCCTGCCCCGGCTCGCCCGGCTCGACGCACCGTTGCTGTGCGTGGTCGGCGGTTCGACCGGAGCCGGCAAGTCGACCTTGGTGAACTCCCTGGTCGGACGACGGGTCACCGTGCCCGGGGTGATCAGGCCGACCACCAAGGCACCCGTACTCGTGCACCATCCCGATGACGAGAGCTGGTTCACCGGGGACCGGATCCTTCCGGGGCTCGCTCGGACCGGTGGTGCCGTGGGTACGGTCGAAGGGTCCCGGGCGCTGCAACTCGTCGCCGAGGACAGCCTGCCGCGCGGTCTGGCTCTGCTGGACGCCCCCGACGTCGACTCGGTCGACACCCGGAACCGCGAGCTGGCGGCTCAGCTCCTTGCCGCCGCCGATCTCTGGCTGTTCGTGACCTCTGCGGCGCGGTACGCCGATGCCGTGCCCTGGGACTACCTGAATGCTGCCGCGGAGCGATCTGCCGCGGTCGGGGTGGTGCTGGACCGGGTGCTGCACGAGAACCTCAACGAGATCGGCACCCATCTCGGCCAGATGATGGACGCCCAGGGCCTGGGCGGCTCGCCGCTGTTCGCCGTACCGGAGACGACCACCAGCCAGGACGGGCTGCTGCCCGCCGAAGCGGTCCAGCCGATCAAGGCCTGGCTGGCCGGGCTGGCGCACGACCAGGCGAGCCGGGCCGCGGTGGTGCAGCAGACGCTCGACGGAGCCGTACGGCAACTGGTCACCGGGTTGCCGGCGTTGGCAACCGCCGTGGAGGACCAGGTGCGGGCGGTGACCGTGCTGCGCGACGACGCCGATGCCTCGTACGCCGAGGCGGTGCGCACCATCGGGGTGCAGACCGCGGACGGCACACTGCTGCGCGGCGAGGTGCTGGCGCGATGGCACGAGTTCGTCGGGACCGGTGAGTTCTTCCGTGCCCTGGAGCAGAAGGTCGGTTGGCTGCGGGACCGCCTCGTCTCGGCGATCAAGGGGCAGCCGCCCGCCGCCTCCAAGGTGACCGTCGCGGTCGAGGCGGGGCTCGAGGCGCTGGTCCGGGAGGAGGGCGATGCGGCTGCCGAACGGACCGAGGCCGCGTGGCAGGCCCACCCGGCCGGCCGCCAACTCCTGGACGGGGTGCGCGACGACCTGTCCCGGGCCTCGCGCGACTTCCCGGCCGAGGTCGCGCGCAGCATCCGGGAATGGCAGGGTGACGTGCTCGACCTGGTGGCGGACCAGGGGATGGCGAAGCGGTCCCGGGCACGATTCCTGGCGTTCGGGGTGAACGCGGTCGGAGTGGCTCTGATGATCGTGGTGTTCTCCCAGACCGGCGGTCTGCTCGGCGCGGAGGTCGGGGTCGCCGGTGGGACCGCACTCCTGGCCCAGCGGGTGCTCGAGGCGGTCTTCGGCGACCAGGCGATCCGCTCCTTGGCCAAGCGCGCCAAGGACGAACTGGACGGCCGCGTGCAGGGTCTGCTCGCCGAGGAGCTGCGCCGCTACCACCAGGTGCTGGAGAGCCAGCAGGTCGAGCCGGCCCAGTCGACCCGGCTGCGTGCCGCGATCGCCGAGGTCGCCCGACAGGCCCAGCCGGCGATCGGATCACCTCAACCGGTCGAGGTGGTCGACGCCGAGATCGTGGATGATCCTGCACTCGAGGGACCCGGCTGATGGCCCGGCCGTCGCTGGTGCAGCGGATCCGCGCGCTCACCGAGGCAGCCGATCACGCCGAGGGACGGGTGGCGGCCGAGGTGGTGCAGCGGGCCCGCGACGTTGCGCGGCGGGCCGAGGGACGGTTGGCGATCACCGGCGATGCGACCGTGGTGGCGGTCGCCGGGGCCACCGGTTCCGGCAAGTCGAGCACGGTGAACGCGCTGGCCGGGACCGAGGTGTCGGCTCCCGGGGTGCGGAGGCCGACCACCTCCCATGCCGTGGCGGCCGTGTTCGGTGCCACCCCGGCCACCGAGCTGCTCGACTGGTTGGACATCCGGGCGCGACACCAGATCGCTCCTGTCGAAGGCAGTCGCGGCAGCAGGGAGCTCGTGCCGAAGGCGAATTCTCGCGCCGGGTCCCGTACGACCCTCGACGGGCTGGTGCTGCTCGACCTGCCGGACCACGACTCGACCCAGGCCACACACCGCGCCGAGGTGGATCGCCTGGTCGACCTGGTCGACATGGTCATCTGGGTCGTCGATCCTCAGAAGTACGCTGATGCGGCCCTGCACGAGCAGTACCTGGTGCCCCTGGCGCGGCACGCCGCCACGATGGTCGTGCTGCTCAACCAGGTCGACCGGCTGACCCCGGACGAGCGCGTGGCCATGACGGCCGACCTGAAGCGGTTGCTGCGCGCCGAGGGGCTCGGAACGGTCGAGGTGCTGGGCGTTTCGGCCACCACGGGGGAGGGGCTGGAGGCCGTACGGGACCGGCTCGCCCGCGAGGTGAAGGCCAAGCTCGCTGCAACTCGCCGCTTTGCCGCCGATGTCGGAGCGGCCGCCACCGCCCTACGGGATGCCTGTGTGGGTACGGGTTCACCCGTCGCAGCGGTGACGGCTGCGCAGCGGTCCCGCCTCGACGCAGCCTTGGCGACCGCGGCCGGGGTACCGGTTGTCACCGAGGCCGTGGGACAGGCGTGGCGTCGCCGTGGCGGCCTGGCGACCGGGTGGCCGGTGCTCGCCTGGATCGCCCGGTTCCGGCCGGATCCGCTGCGCCGGCTGCACCTGGACCGGCTCGGAGTCGGGCGCAGGAAACCGGAGATCGATCCTGCGCGGGTCGCGCGCACCTCGTTGCCGGCGACCACCAGCGTCCAGCAAGCGAGGGTCGACTCCGCCGTACGAGACCTGGTCGACGAGGTCTCCGATGGGCTGCCGCGGGGCTGGGTGACCGCCGTACGGGAGGCGTCCCGTCGTGACGCCGGACGGCTCCCGGACCGGCTCGACCGGGCGATCGCCACGACCGATCTGGATCTTGAGCGGCATCGACGGTGGTGGCAGGTCGTGCGCGTGCTGCAGTGGCTGCTGGTGCTGGTCGTCGTCGGCGGCCTCGGTTGGTTGGCACTGGACCTCGTGCTGGCCTACCTGAGATTGCCACCGCTGCCCGAGATGGGGTGGCAACTCGGGGGCGGCTATTCGATCCCGGTGCCGACGCTCATGGTGCTGGGCGGGGTGGGCAGCGGGCTCGTCGTCGCGGCGGTCAGCCGCATCGGCGTGGAGGTCGGTGCCCGGCGTCGCTCCCGCCGGGCCGAGTCACGGCTCACCCGTTCCGTGGGTGCCGTCACGACCGAGCTGGTCGTCGACCCGGTGAATGCCGAACTGCGACGGCACGGCGCAGCGGTTGAGCTCCTCGACACCGCCGTACGGGATTCGCGTGCCCTTCGCTGACCCTGGGGAGCCACGCTCGAACTCACGTTGTCACATCTGACAACGAACTGTGTCACATCCGGTCATGGGTGTCGGGGCGAGTTGTCCACACCACGCACCGGCTTCGAAGCTCTGTCCACAGGCGCCAAGAAATTGTGTTGGTCGCCGAGCGTTTCCGCCCACTGTTCCTGTAGGTCGCCGGACGTCGGCGAGCTGTCGACACTGGGAGGACAGAGAGATGGAAGCGCACGTACGACTGACCGGCAACGTCGGCGGAAGCGTCGAGTTTCGCAAGCCAACCGAGAACCTGGGGGCGTGGGCCACGTTCCGGGTGGCGGTGACGCCTCGCTACCGCGGGGCCGACGGGCAATGGGTCGACCGGAACACCACCTGGCTCACCGTCAATTGCCGTAACCGGCTGGCCTACAACGTCAACAACAGCCTGACCTCGGGCTGCGCGGTCGTGGTCGTTGGCCGCCTGCGGACCCGCACCTGGGTGGACAAGGAGAGCGGACAGCCGCGCGAGCAGCTCGAGGTGGAGGCCGACCTGGTGGGTCACGACCTGAACAAGGGAACAGCCGGGTTCGCCCGCAATCCCAAGATCGAGGAGTCCAATCCCAACGGCAATCGCGGCGGAGATGACCCGTGGAATGCGAAGGCCACGGCCGAAGGTCCCGGAGATGCCGACACCGGCGAGGTCAGCGCCGAAGACCTGGAGCGGCAACAGTTCGAGGAGGCCTTCGGCTCGTCGGCCGACGCCGAACCGGAGCTGGCCACGGCAGCCGGCTGAGGTCGACAGGACTTCGTGCCGGGTGGCGTGGGTCATCCACCCGGCACGAACTCGATGCGGTGGTGGCGGCCATCAGCAGGCACAATGATGCTTCTCCAGAACGGGAAGGACATGTCACCGTGCAGGTGCCCACCATCGAGAGCCGCATCGCCGACGAACTCGAGGTCCAGCAGAACCAGGTCGTGGCGGCGGTGGCGTTGCTCGACGAAGGATCATCGGTCCCGTTCATCGCTCGGTATCGCAAGGAGGTCACCGGGGGTCTTGACGACACCCAGTTGCGCACCTTGGAGGAGCGGCTGCGCTACCTGCGCGAGCTCGATGAGCGTCGCCGCACGGTGCTGGAGTCGATCGAGTCGCAGGGGAAGCTGACCGACACATTGCGGGTCAGCATCCTGACCGCCGACAGCAAGGCCCGGCTGGAGGACATCTACCTGCCCTACAAGCCGAAGCGACGGACCAAGGCGATGATCGCGCGTGAAGCCGGTCTCGAGCCGCTGGCCGACGCATTGCTGGCCGATCCGACGCTGGAGCCGGAGGCGACGGCAGCCGACTATGTCGATCCGGCGAAGGAGGTGGCCGACGTCAAGGCGGCGCTCGACGGTGCCCGAGCCATCCTGATCGAACGAGCCGGTGAGGACGCCGACCTGGTCGGCGAACTGCGCGAGCTGCTGTGGCAGTCCGGTCGGCTCGTCTCGACGGTCCGTGACGGCAAGCAAGCGGCCGGAGCGAAGTTCTCCGACTACTTCGACTTCGCCGAGCCGTTCACGACCTTGCCCTCGCACCGGATCCTGGCCCTGTACCGGGGGGAGAAGGAGGAGGTCCTCACGCTGACGGTCTCGCCCGATGACGGGACGAGCTCCGATGATCCGCTGCTCGCCATGGCCGTCACGCCCTATGAGCGGCGGATCGCCGCCCGGCTCGGCGTCGAGCCCCAGGGCCGGGCGGCCGACAAGTGGCTGATGGGTGTGGTGGGCTGGGCCTGGCGGACGAAGATCCTGATCGGCCTGGGCATCGACGTCCGGATGCGGCTCCGCCAGGTTGCCGAGGAGAAGGCGATCGCCGTGTTCGCCACCGGGGTCAAGGACGTCCTGATGGCGGCCCCGGCTGGCACCCGGGCCACCCTGGGGCTGGATCCGGGGCTGCGGACCGGGGTCAAGGTCGCCGTGGTCGATGCCACCGGCAAGGTGGTGGACAGTGGAGTGATCCATCCGCACGTGCCACGGAACCAGTGGGACGCCTCCATCGACATCCTGGCCAGGCTCTGCGCCAAGCACGCCGTCGAACTCGTCGCGATCGGCAACGGCACCGCCTCCCGCGAGACCGAGAAGCTGGTTGCCGACCTGATCAGGCGGCACCCGGAACTGGAACTCACCAAGGCGGTCGTCTCCGAGGCCGGCGCTTCGGTGTACTCAGCTTCCGCCTACGCCGCCCAGGAGCTCCCCGAGCATGACGTCACCATCCGTGGTGCCGTCTCGATCGCACGGCGGCTGCAGGACCCGCTGGCCGAACTGGTCAAGATCGACCCGAAGTCGATCGGCGTCGGGCAGTACCAGCACGACCTGTCCGAGGTCGCGCTGAACCGATCCCTGAACGCCGTGGTCGAGGACTGTGTGAACGGTGTCGGGGTCGACGTCAACACAGCCTCGGTGAAACTGCTGACCAGGGTCTCCGGCATCACCGAGACCTTGGCCGAGTCGATCGTCCGGCACCGCGATGAGAACGGTCCCTTCCGCACCCGGGCCGCCCTGCGGGAGGTCCCGCGACTCGGCCCGAAGGCCTTCGAGCAGGCTGCCGGGTTCCTGCGGATCCGGGGCGGTGACGAGCCGCTCGACGCCTCCGCGGTGCACCCCGAGTCGTACCCGGTGGTGGCCAGGATGCAGGCCGCTGCGGGGGTTCCGGCCGACGGCCTGATCGGCAACGTCCCGGTGTTGCGCACCCTCCGGCCGGCCGACTTCGTCGACGAGACCGTCGGACTGCCGACGGTGACCGACATCGTCACCGAGCTGGAGAAGCCCGGTCGGGACCCCCGACCGGCTTTCACGACCGCGCAGTTCACCGACGGGGTCGAGACCCTCGCGGATCTGCGTCCCGGCATGGTGCTGGAAGGACAGGTCACCAACGTCGCCGCCTTCGGTGCCTTCATCGACATCGGCGTGCACCAGGACGGGCTCGCCCACATCTCCGCGCTGTCGAACCGTTTCGTCTCCGATCCGCGTGACGTGGTCAAGCCGGGCGATGTGGTGAAGGTCAAGGTGCTCGAGGTCGACCAGGCACGGCACCGGATCTCGTTGACGCTGCGGCTGGACGACGAACTGCCGGGAGCTGCCGGGTCAGAGTCCGACGAGCGCCCGCGTTCCCGCGGGAACGCGGCGGGCCCTCGCCCGAAACCGCAGGGGCAGTCGAGTCAACGTGGCAGGGACCGTCGTGGAGGGCAACCCGGAGGGCGCTCCGGTGGGAGCAGTGCTGCCCCGGCCAACAGTGCGATGGCCGACGCGCTGCGCCGGGCCGGCCTGAGCGGCTGAGGCCACCGGCTCAGGATGGTCCGGGCCTCGCTGTGGGTGGCACCGTGAACGACTGGGCGCACGCGAACGGTCTGACACTGGCATACTGGGGGCCGCCCGACGCCCGTGTCCGCACCGGACCCGTACGGGTGTCCGTCCGTCATCGGTGAGAGGTTCACACCAGCCATGCCAGAGTTCGTCTTCACCATGCACAAGGTCCGCAAGACCTTGGGGGAGAAGTTGGTCCTCGACGACGTCACCCTGTCGTTCTACGAGGGGGCCAAGATCGGGGTGGTCGGCCCGAACGGAGCCGGCAAGTCCACCATGCTCAAGATCATGGCCGGACTGGAGCAGGCGAACAACGGCGATGCCACCCTCGCCAAGGGCAAGACCGTCGGCATCCTGCTGCAGGAGCCGCCCCTGACCGAGGGCAGGACCGTACGGGAGAACGTCGAGGAGGCTGTCGCCGAGACCAAGGCACTGCTGGCCCGCTACGACGAGCTCGGCATGGCGATGGCCGAGCCGGACGCCGACTACGACGCCCTCGGCGACGAGATGGCGAAGGTCCAGGCCGAACTGGACGCCCGGGACGCCTGGGACGTCGACTCGAAGCTGGAGCAGGCGATGGACGCGTTGCGCTGCCCGCCGCCCGAGGCCATCGTCGACGTGCTCTCCGGTGGTGAGCGCCGCCGCGTCGCGATGTGCAAGCTGCTGTTGCAGCAGCCTGACCTGCTGCTGCTCGACGAGCCCACCAACCACCTGGATGCCGAGAGCGTGAACTGGCTCGAGGGCCACCTGAAGAGCTACCCGGGTGCTGTGCTGGCCGTGACCCACGACCGGTACTTCCTGGACAACGTGGCCGAGTGGATCTGTGAGATCGACCGCGGCCGGCTGCACCCGTACGAGGGCAACTACTCCACCTACCTCGACACCAAGCGGGAGCGGCTGCAGATCGAGGGCAAGAAGGACGCCAAGCGCGCCAAGATCTTGGAGAAGGAGTTGGAGTGGGTGCGCTCCAACGCCAAGGCTCGGCAGGCCAAGAGCCGTGCCCGGCTCGCGCGGTACGAGGAAATGGCTGCCGAGGCCGAGCGCACGCGCAAGATCGACACCTCCGAGATCAACATCCCGCCCGGCCCCCGGCTCGGTACTGATGTGTTGCAGGTTTCCAACCTGGTCAAGGGTTTCGAGGATCGGCTGCTGTTCAACGGCCTCACCTTCGACCTGCCACGGTCCGGCATCGTCGGTGTGATCGGCCCGAACGGCGTCGGCAAGTCGACCCTGTTCAAGATGATCGTCGGCGAGGAGACCCCGGACTCCGGCGCGCTGGAACTCGGCAAGACCGTGTCGATCAGCTATGTCGACCAGAGCCGTGCCGGCCTCGACCCGAAGAAGAACGTCTGGGAGGTCGTCTCCGACGGCCTCGACTTCATCAAGGTCGCCAACTTCGAGATGCCGTCCCGGGCCTACGTGGCCTCCTTCGGCTTCAAGGGTCCTGACCAGCAGAAGCCGACCGGTGTGCTGTCCGGAGGTGAACGCAACCGGCTGAACCTGGCGCTCACCCTGAAGATGGGCGGCAACCTGTTGCTGCTCGACGAGCCGACCAACGACCTCGACGTGGAAACTCTGTCCTCGTTGGAGGATGCGCTGCTGGAGTTCCCCGGCTGCGCCGTGGTGATCTCCCACGACCGATGGTTCCTGGACCGGGTCGCCACCCACATCCTCGCGTGGGAGGGCAACGACGAGGACCAGTCCCAGTGGTTCTGGTACGAGGGCAACTTTGCCGACTACGAGGCCAACAAGGTGGCCCGTCTCGGTGTCGAGGCTGCCCGCCCGCACCGGGCCACCCATCGCCGCCTCACCCGCGACTGAACTCGAGCGGCGTGGCGCTCAGCCTTCGTCGCTGGGCGCCATGTCCTCGATGGCGAGCACGTTCACGACCACCCGACAGGGTTGTCCGTGCTCACCCATGACACGCCGGGCCGTACGGCGGACCTCGTCGGCGACGGCGCGAGCTGACCGGCCGGCGTCCGTGGCCAGGTCGATCACGACCGTGGCCACGGTCTCGGTGCCGGACCGAGTGATCTCGACGCCCACCTGGGCGGGATCGGTGCTCTCGTCGGCCAGCAGGTCGGCGAGTCGTCTGCGAAGCCGCGATGCCAGGTCGACCAGGCGCGGTTCCAGCCGAATCACGCCGGGCACCGCGCTCACCGCGGAGGCGATTGTCGTCGGGTCGATCCCGTGGTCCGCGGGTCCAGTGACGGGCGGCTTCTCAATGGCCATGGACGTCCTCCACCACGATGTCGACGGCGGTGACCGCCAGCCCGGTCTGCTCGGTCACGGCGGTGGCAATCGCTCGGCGCAGGCGGCCAGCAGCCTCGGGGATGGCGTGACGGTGGTGCACCGAGGCCGTGATGCGCAGGCCGATCCCGGGCGGGGCCTCGGCTGACTCGGCCGAGGTCACCCGGACCCGCCGGATCCGGAACTCGGGCGCCGGGTCGGCGGCACGACGAACGATCTCCGCGATGGCCTGCTCGCTGACGGTGAGTTCGTCGCTCTCGGCCTCCGCCTCCGGCTCGGTCGAGCCCTCGCCGTGCGGCATCAGGATCGTCCGACCCCGCCGGACCTCGGCGCGAGCGACCGCGAGCACCGTGCGGTGCACCCGTTCAGTCGGCTGGAGCTCCGGGATCTCGGCCTCGGTGCTGCGGACGTCCTCGACCAGGGCCGCCAGCCCGCCCAGGCTGGCCCGCGCTGCCAGGCAGTCCGGACAACCCGCCTCGTGTTCGTCCGGAGGGCGGCCGAGGTTGTCCCAGATGTCGTCCAGTTGGCGACCGCAGCCCAGGACGGGTTCGCTCGGGCGTTCTACCGCCATGGCAGCATCCCCTCGGCTAGCGTCTTGCGGGCACGGGCAATTCGACCCCGTACGGTGGCTTCGCCCACCGCCATGATCTCGGCGATCTGTGCGTAGGTGAGGTCGTGGAACGTGTGCAACAGCCAACACGCTCGTTGGTCCGACGGCAAGGTCGCGAGGAGACCGGCGAGCGCCTCGGTGGTGGCGCGCTGCTCCACGACTCCGTCAGGTCGGCGCTCCGCGTCGCCGGCCACCGCCTCGAGTTCGGTGTCGACGACGGGCCGAGCCGGACGACGGTCGCGGGTACGCAGCAGGTTCAGGCAGCGCCGGGTGGTGATCTGGTATATCCAGCGCGGAAAGGCCACCGGATCCTCGAGTTCGGGCAGGGACCGCCACACCACGACCAGTGCTTCCTGCACGATGTCCTCGGCCTCCTGTCGATCGCCGACCATCCGTAGCGCCAGCCGGAACAATGGACCCTCGTACAGCGTGATGAGCTGTTCGAAGGAACGTAGATCGCCGTCCTGGGCCCGAGAGACGAGGGTCAACTCGTCCAGTTCGGTGTCCACCACCACCTCCTCACGCCAGCCTGCTGTCGAGCATGACACGTCCGGGCAAGATCTGGGGCAAATTCATGTGTGACGATTCGCGCCAGTCGGTGTCCTGTCTTGTGACGCACCCCCACCGGGGCAGCGCAGACATCCATCGGGAGGCATCATGAGCGAGGTCCAGAAGAACCAGTCGGCCAGCGCAACGAAGGCCGAGGAGAAGAAGCAGCTCGACGCGCTGCACACCGAACTCGGCGACACCACCATCGCCGAAACCGTGGTGCAGAAGATCGCCGGCATCGCCGCCCGCGAGGTCCCCGGCGTCCACGCCATGGGCAACGCCGCTCGGCGCGCGTTCGATCAGCTCACCGAGCGGATCCCTGGCTCGCAGACCAATGTGTCCGGCGGTGTCAGCGTCGAGAAGGGCGAACGTCAGGCTGCCATCGATGTGTCGATCGTCGTGGAGTACGGCGTGTCGATCGTCGACGTGGCTGATGCCATCCGTCGCAACGTGATCCAGGCCGTCGAGTTCGGCACCGGACTCGACGTCATCGAGGTGAACGTGAATGTCACCGACGTGAACCTGCCCAGCGACGGCCGCAGTGACGAGTCCGCCACCGAGGGACGCGTGGAGTGACCATGTCTGCCACGACGACAGGGCTGTTCACCGGCCTCATCCTCGGGTTGATCGCCGCCGTGGGCGGCTTCGGGGCATTCGCGGTCGGCGTCCTGCTGGCGGCCGTCGGGTTGGTCATCGGTCTCTTCCTGGACGGTCGGCTCGATCTGGCGGCGTTGCGGGGACGCACCCGAGCTGATCGGTGACCGCCATGGCTGAGGTGGAGGTGGAGCGGGGTCGGACAGTCGTGGCGCGCCAGGTGATCAGCAAGATTGCGACCCAGGCCGCCGGCGAGGTCACCCCGGTCACCCGGCCGCGGGCCGAGGTCGACGAGTTCCGCTCCGGCACGGCGACGCTCGAGGTGCAGGTCGACGTGCCCTATCCTGCGCCGTTGCGCCAGACCGCTGACCAGGTACGCGCCCAGGTGATCGGCACGGTCGGCCGGCTGACCGGGGTGCGGGTCCGACGGGTCGACATCGATCTGCGCTGGAGCCGGGAGACTCCGGCACGGAGGAGGCCGTCATGATCGTTGTGGCCGCGCGACGGCGAACCCGTCGGGCACCGGCCGCCACAGTGGTGGCGGCGGTGTTGCTGCTCGCGGCAGCGGCCGTCATGACCGCGGCCGTCCATCGGCTGGTCTCCGGCCACTGGCACCCCGCCGTCGTCGCGGCCCGCGCGTGGGTGGACGCCCTGGACGCCGACAAGGTCACCATCCTCGTGGTGGCGGCCGCGGTGGGTCTCATCGGCATCGTGCTGGTGCTGGTGGCGATCCTGCCCGGCCGCCGGGACGGGTGGCGACTCGCCGCGGCGCCGACGACGGCCGCCCAACCCGATCTTGCGTTCAGCTCGCGTGCCGTGGCCCGGAGGGCCGCACGGGTGGCATCCATCCGGGACGGAGTCATTGACGCCGAGGCCGCGGCACGGGGACGTACGGTGACGGTCCATGTCGTCACGCTGGCCGCTGACCGCGGCGCGGTGCGGCAGGACGTGACCGACGCGGTGGCCGCCGACCTCGGCCGGGCCGGGCTCGAGCCGCCACCGCGGGTACGGGTCCTGGTTCGGGGAAGGGGTTGAGATGCGCCGGCGCGGAGCTGCGGTGAATCGGATCCTGCTGGTGCTCATCGGCCTGCTGTTGCTGGCAGCTGGTGGGGTGGTCCTTGCCGAGCACTGGCGAGTGCTGTCGACCGACGGGACCGCGGTCGTGCTGGCCGCCGTCCGTGCCGTTGCGTGGGACAGCCCTGCGGTGCCGTGGGTGATGACGGTCGCCGCTGGGTTGCTGGGGGTGCTCGCCGTGCTCTGGCTGCTGCACCAGCTGCCGCGCCGACGGCCCACCCAGGTGTTGTGGCTCAACAGCGATGATGCCGGTGCGGGCCGCACCACGAGTCACACCGGATCCCTCAACAGCGCGCTCGAGGCCAGGCTGTCGACGATCCCGGGTGTGGTCGGCTCGACAGTGCTGGTGACCGAGCGGCCCGGCGGAGTCGATCTGGCCATCGAGATGACGGCCGAGGCCGGTGCCGAGTTGGACGAACTCCGTGCCGAGATCTGTGGTCCGGTGGTGGATGAGCTGACCGGCGCCGTGGAGCGACCGGTGGGCCGGCTCAGCCTGCGGGTGGATCTCGCTGCCGAGAGCCGCCGCGCCGGCACCGTTCAGATCCCGCCGGCCTCACGTCCGGCACTGGACGAATCACAGTGACCGATGGCGTTCGCGCCGTCGGCGAAGGAGCTCGGCAAGGTGTGCTGATCGGGGGACCAGCGCCTTGCCGGCCGCGTCGCGAGTGACGTGGCAGAGGGGCGTGCCTGGTCAGGTCTCGGGGGCCTGACCAGGCATGTTCTCCACCGCGGTATGGGAGGTCAGCCGCGATCGCGGGTGGTGGCGTCCAGCGTGACGGTCGTTGCGCTCGTGCCATCCAGTTCCAGGATGACGATCTCGTTGCGGCCGGGGCGCAGGATCGGTCCCGGGACGTACAGCGACTGCTGTGGACCGATGTTCCAGTAGCGCCCCAGCGCGAAACCGTTCACCCACAGGTGTCCCTTGGTCCAGCTGTCCAGGACGACCAGGGTGTCGCCCGGTTCGGTCACCTCGAACTCGCCGCGGTACAGCCTCGGTTCGACGCCCGGTTCGGCACCGTCGGTCCAGGTGACCGCGGGCGGGGTGGACAGGTCCAGCAGGGTCTGGGTGAACCCGTGGACGTACTGCCGTTCGTGGCGGACACCGCGCAGACCCTTCAGGTCGCGCTGGTTCGGACCGTAGTTCACCCGGCCCATGCCCTCGACGAGGATCTCGACTCCTGCGCTCTCGCTCGTCACGGCCAGCGGGAGCGAGCTGTCACCGTCGCGTGACAGCACCCCGGCCAAGACACCGTCGACCAGCACATGGGCCCGGTCGGCCAGCCCGTCGAGGTGGAGGTGCTGCTCGCGGCGCGGGCCCGGCACGGTCGCGGTGTGGAGCACCAGTCCGTACTGCAGGCCGAGCTCCTCGAACGACAACGGGGAAGCGGCCTCCACCCGGGTGAGGTCAGGATCGTCACGCAGGAAGGACAACAGGTCGGCCGACTGCGTCAGCGTGACCTCGGTGAGGGGGAGCAACGGCGACGCCTCCGGCAGCGGCGCGGCCTGCGCCCCGCGGGCCACCATCACCTCGCGCATCGCGGTGAACAGTTCGGTCGGACGGCCCAACTCGTCGATCGGCGCGCGGTAGTCGTACGAGGTGATGGTCGGCTTGTAGTCGGCGTCGTGCAGTTGCCCGCCACGGTTCGCCCCGGACCAGCCGGCAAAGTTCGTGCCGCCATGGGCCATGTAGATGTTGACCGAGGCACCCTCGTCCAGAATCGCGGCCAGTTCGCCGGCCACCTCAGCTGCCGGTCGGGCCGGGACATCGGTGCCCCAGTGGCCGAACCAGCCGCACCAGAACTCCATGCAGAACAACGGGTCGGTGGCACGGACCTTGCGCAGCTCGGCGAATGACTCGGCGGCGCGACTGCCGAAGTTGACGGTCGCGACGACATCGTCGACGATGCCGCCGGTCAGCATCAGGTCGCTCGGGCCGTCGGAGGTGAACAGCGGCACCTCGATGCCATGACGTTCCAGCAGCGCCTTCACATGGCGCAGATAGGTCTTGTCGCTGCCGTACGAGCCGTACTCGTTCTCGACCTGGACCATGATCACGTTGCCACCGCGGGTGACCTGGTGGGCGGCGATCCGGGGGATCAGTTCGCCGAACCAGGCATCCACGACCTCCAGGTAGCGCGGGTCGGCACACCGCAACGCCACGTCACGGCGGGCGAGCAGCCAGGTCGGGAGGCCGCCGGCATCCCACTCGGCGCAGATGTACGGCCCGGGCCGCACGATCGCGTTCAGGCCCACCTCCGCGGCCAGCTCGAGGAACCGTTCCAGGTCGGCGATGCCGGAGAACTCGTAGACCCCTTCCCGCGGCTCGTGCAGGTTCCACGGCACGTAGGTCTCCACACAGTCCAGGCCCATCGCCCGCAGCATCCGCAGCCGGTGCTCCCACTGCTCGGGGTGCACCCGGAAGTAGTGCAAGGCGCCTGACAGCACCCGGTACGGCTGCCCGTCCAGACGGATTTCGCCGCCTTCGATCGTCACACTGCTGGCCACGAAGCTCTCCTCGTTGTCGCTGGGCTCGCGCCCGGCATCGTACCGGCCGGACCCCGCCCGTCGAGCCAGGTCGTCCCCGCCCGTCGAGCCAGGTCGTCCCCGCCCGTCGAGCCAGGTCCTCCCCGCCCGTCGAGCGGAGTCGAGACGTACGGCAGGGTAGGGCCATGTATGTACGTCGTTCCGCCCGCGTCATGCTGCGTGACCCGGACGGCCGTGTCCTGCTGGTGCGGTCCAGATTCCGACGTGCGATCGAGGGCGTCGACTTCGCGTGGTTCGTCCCCGGTGGCGGATTGGAACCGGGGGAGTCACCATCGGCAGCGGCGGTCCGGGAGGTGTGGGAGGAGACCGGCATCACACTGGACGAGGGGAGTCTGGTCCATGTGGCCACCAGTTCGGGTGTCGGCACCGTCGGCGAGATGTCAGGCCTGATGCGCGATGACTTCTACCTTGCGATGACCGAGGCCACCGACCTGAGCCGAGTCAACATGGAGCCGGGCGAGCGCGCTGCCTTCGGCGAATATCGGTGGTGCTGCGTTGCAGAGTTGGCGACACTGACCGAACCGGTGTTTCCGGCGGGGCTGGCACAGCTGCTGTCCGACTACGACCGGGCAATGACCTGGCCCGAGCCCCGGATGCTCCCCTGGTGAACGGAGAGATGATGACAGAGCAGCGATGGTTTGACGACAACCGCGTCAACTGGGACCAGCGCACCGCGGTGCACCTGACCTCGACCGCCTATCCGGTGGAGGAGTTCGTCGCCGACCCCGGCAGGATCAGTCCGACCGTCGCCTACGACCGGGTCGACCTGGGGGATGTGGCCGGCCTGCGGGCCGTGCACCTGCAGTGCCACGTCGGGACCGACACCATTTCGTTGGCTCGGCTGGGGGCACGGGTCACTGGCGTGGATCTCAGCCCCGCGTCGGTCGCCGCTGGCACCGAGCTCGCTGCCCGTACCGGCGATGACTGCGACTTCGTCGCGGCCAACGTGTACGACGCCGTCGATGCGTTGTGTACGGCCGGACACGAACCGGGCAGCTTCGACCTGGTCTACACCGGCGGTGGCGCGTTGTGCTGGCTGCCCGACATCGCCGCCTGGGCACGGGTGGTGGCCGAGTTGCTCGCCCCGGGCGGGTTGCTGCACGTGCGCGATTTCCATCCCCTGGCGCTGAGCCTGGCTGACCAACGGCCGGACGGTCTGCTCGTCGTGGAGTACCCGTACTTCGAGGTGGCTGAACCGCAGACCTGGGAGGACGGCGTCTCCTATGTGGCCGGGTCGGCCGACGCGCCACCGATCACGGCCACCCGCAACCACCAGTGGAACCACGGCATCGCCGAGACGATCACGGCGGTGATGGATGCCGGACTGCAGCTCACCCTGATCCGGGAGGACCACACCTCGGGCTGGGCCTTCCATCCCGACGCCATGGTGGAGGCCCCGGGACTCGACCACGAGTACCAGTTCGCCGATCGGCCGGAGCGGGTGCCGTGCACCTTCACCTTGCAGGCAAGGAAGATCTAGCCGCGCCTGTTCCAGCAGCTCGTGTGCCAGTGCCGCCGGTCGTCCACGCCACCAGCCGTCCACTGCTGGGTCGAGGGCCACACCACGACATGAGGAGTGCCGACACCGATCACCTGCTGGCAACCCGGGCAGCGGTACTCCTTGACCGCCGCCTGCCCGGTGATGGTGCGGACCTGCCAGTCGCCGTCCCGTTTGGTCTGTGAGGAGGCAATGCCGCCCAACGACAACGGCCGCGCCGGCCGGGTGTGCTTGCTGGGTCGTCGTGCCACGGCTCCATTGTCGCAGTAGAGATGGATGCGGCCGTCAGGCGAGGGCGATCGCGAGCCGGTTCAGCTCCAGGTCCCAGCCGACCAGATGTCCCTCGGCCTCGGCGTCGTCAGCGAGATCCCGGTGGATCAGGCGTAACCGGGTCGTGCCGTCCGCCGTGGAGCCGATCTCGACCCGGACCACGGAGGCGGCATCCTCATGGGACCACTGCCACGTGAATTCGAGCACCGAGGGTGCCTCGACGATCAGGTACCGACCATGCACGCGATGGCGTCCGCCCATCTCCAGTTCCCAGTCGGATCCGGCAGCGACCGTTCCGCGAAAGCTCAACTCCAGTTGGGGATTGGGGCAGAACCATCGGGAGAGCAGTTCCGGATCGGTCCACGCCCTGAAGACTTCGTCAGGAGGAGCGTGGAAGTGGCGGACGAGAACGGCTTCGGCCATGGTCATTCCTTCGTCGTGGGGTCAGGTTCGTCAAGCAGTGCGGCGAGGCGGTCCAGGCTGGAGTTCCAGAAGGCCGTACGGTCACCGAGCCAGTCGGCTGCCTGCTGCAGTGCTTCTGGTTCGAGGGTGCAGGTCACGACCCGGCCAGTCTTGCTGCGAATCACCACGCCTGCCTCGGCGAGCACGCGAAGATGTTTCAGGAAGCCCGGCAGTGACATCGAGTGCTCGGCAGCCAGTTGGGAGACGGTCGCCGGTCCTTGGGTCAACCGCTCGACGACGGCCTGGCGTGTCGGGTCGCCCAGGGCCTGGAAGATTGCCGCAGTGGTCACGCGATCAGTTAACCATGTGGTTCAGTGATTGACGAGTGTGGCCCGTTCGGCGGCGATCGTGCCGGCCAGGTCACCGCCGAGGATCGCCACCGCGGATCCGCCGCCGAGCAGCGGTCCCACCAGCAGCGCCGTGACCGCGCGGTACGGATCCAGTGCACCACTCCCGTCGACCGCCACCCGCTCCGGGGTTCCGGCCCCCGAGAAGAGCGTGGCCTGGTCCACCTCTCCCCAGGCGATGTCCTCGGGCGCAGCAGGCTCACCGAGGAAGGCGTCCGGCTCGGACCGCACCTCGGCGGCATAGTCCAGTACGCCGTCGGGCAACGGGTCGACCAGGCCCAGCCCGAGCGGATGCAGCGAACAGGCGAACCGGGTCCCGCCGGAGGGGTCCAGGTCGAACTCGGGTCCGCTCACGGTCACCGCATCGGCATCGGATCCGGCGGGAGCGACCGCCAGCCCGGCCGTCCAGCAGGCGCCCACCCAGACCAGGGTCATCCAGTGACCCGGATGCCTGGCCAGCAAAGGAAGTCCGGCCAGCTCGCCCCGTTCGACCCCCACGGTGTCGATCAGCAGGTTGGCCGTCTTGGCCACCCAGTTCCCGTACGTGATCGCCGACAGTTCGGTACGGCCACCGCCGGCGTCGTAGCAGGTCACCAGGGGGCGAGCCCCGTCATTGCGGATCCGGCGTTGCAGCAGCTCCCAGAAGGTCATTCTCGCCCCACAGTCATGGTCTGCCCCCCAGTCATGGTCTGCACTGTAGCCGCCCGTTGCTGCCGTAGGTGCGCCGCTTCGGCCTCGTTGCTGCACAGGCCGATCGCAATGTCGAAGGCCGCAACGGCCTTGGCAGGCCGCCCGGCGCGGCGGAGCAGTTCGGCCCGGACCGCGGGCAACCGGTGGCCGGGGATGTCGATGCCCTCCAGCTCGGTCAACGCGGCCTCTGCGCCGGACACCTCGGCCAGGGCCACCGTCCGCGCCAACCGTACCGATGGAGTGGGCGACAGCTGGAGCAGCAGATCGTACTCACCCAGGATTCGCCGCCAGTCCGTGGCGGCCGGGTCCGGTGCCGAGGCGTGACAGGCCGCGATCCGTGCCTGGACACAGAAACTGGCTGCCGGCACCGTCATCGGGCCACTCAGCGCCGGATGCCGCAGCAGTGCCAGGCCGCGAGTGATCTCGCCGGAGTGCCACCGTTGCCGGTCCTGGTCCGGCAACAGCACGATCTCGCCGGCCGCTCCGACCCGAGCGTCGCGGCGCGAGTGCTGGAGCACCATCAGGGCGAGCAGTGCCACCAGCACCGGTTCGTCGGGTCGCAGGTCCAGAACCAACTCGACCAGCCGGATCGCCTCGCCGGCCAGTTCGGTGCGGACCACCTCAGTGCCGCTGCCCGGGGCGTACCCCGCGGTGAAGGCGAGATAGGCGATCTGGGCGACCGTGTCGAGCCGATCGGGCAGGTCGTCAGGATCTGGCACGACGAACGGAATGCCTGCTGCCACGATCTTCTTCTTGGCGCGCGTCAACCGGGCCGACATCGTCGGATCGCTGACCAGGAACAGTTGTGCGATGTCATGGGTCGGTACGCCCAGCACCAGTCGGAGTGCCAGCGCGCTCGCGGCGGCAGGATCGAGGGCCGGGTGGCAGCACAGCAGCACCAGTCGGAGCAGGTCGGTGGCCGGATCGTCCCGCCATCCCGCATCCTCGAGCGATGCGGAGCGACCGTCGAGCGAGGTCGACCGGCCGTCGAGCGAGGTCGAGACGTGGCGCTGCGCCTCGACCACCAGCAGAGGTTCCTTGCGCCGTGCCATCACCTCGGCCCGCAGGCGGTCGAGCACTCGCCGGCGGGCGACGGTGTGGAGCCACGCCCCGGGATTGTCAGGGGCACCCTCGGCCGGCCAGCGACGACTCGCGGCCTCGAACGCGTCGGCAACGGCGTCCTCGACCAGGTCGAGCCGCCGGAACCGGGCCAGCAGCAGGGACACCAGGCGTCCCCAGTGCTCCTGTGCGGCCCGGTTGAGGGCGTCACCCGACTCAGCCATGGTTCTGGCCCGTATCGGGGGTCCGAGGGGGTCGTCCCCCTCGCTCATGGTTTTGGCTCGTATCGGGGGTCCGAGGGGGTCGTCCCCCTCGCTCATGGTTTTGGCTCGTATCGGGGGTCCGAGGGGGTCGTCCCCCTCGCCGGAAGAGCGCATTACACATCAATGGTGGGCCGGACCTCGACCGCGTAGCACGCTGGCAGCAGCTTCGCCGCGGACAGCGCATGGTCCAGGGACGGAAGCTCGACCACGTAGAAGCCGAGGATCTGCTCGACGAGCTCCACGAAGGGCCCGTCGGTGACGGTCGGCTGGCCGTCGCGATGCCGTACGGTCGTCGCGGTCGACGCGCCGTCGAGAGCCTCGCCGCCCAGTCGACGCCCGTGCAGTTCCACGTACTCCTCGAAGCGTCCGTGATCGGCCATCCACGCCTCCTGCTGCTCCTCCCCGGCGCTGTTCCAGTCGTCCGGGTTCCCGGCCAGCAGGACCCCGTACTTCATGCCGGACGCTCGTCATTCGTCACGACCCGTCGCACCTCGATGCCGTCACCCAGTGCGGTGAGGATGGTGCAGGTCTGCAGCAGGTCGTCCAGGTCCTCGGTCTCGACCAGGTAGAAGCCGCCCACCTGTTCGGTCGTCTCGGTGAACGGACCGGTCGTCACCTCGGTGCCACCGGGAGCGATCCGACGGGCCTCGGCCATCCCGTGCAGCTCGGCGCCGCCGGTGACCCGATGGCCACGACGTTCCAGTTCGGCGTCGAAACGGGTGTACTCGGCGTACCCCCGGCGACGCTCCTCCTCGGTCATCGAGGTCCACCAGCGATCCGCATCACCGGTGATCAGCACCACGTACTCAGCCATGGCAGTTCCCTTTCGTCTGCGACCCGGGGTGGGTCGTTCAACTGGATGACGTGCGAGCAGGTGGCTTTTCGACAGGTTGGTCGGGTTTCTTCGGACGGGCTGCTCGGGCGATCGCCAGACCCGCCCAGATCAGCAGGGCGAGCACGACCACCAGCCCGTACTCGGCCAGCGGGATCCAGGTGATCTGGGGGATCGAGCCGATCCCGCGCCACAGGTAGACGCCCAGGGCTGCCACCACGTACGCGATCCCGATCACCCAGCGGGTGCGCCTGCTGAGCCCGATCCCGTGCATCTGCGTGATCACGAAGATCGCAAGGAAGCCGAACAGGAACATCGGCCAGAGCCCGTTCGGGCCGGTGTTCATGATCGCCACCAGCGTGCCGTGCACAGCGACCAACAGCTCCAGGGCCAGCGTCCAGATCCGGTTCGTGTGTGCTCGGGTGAGGAAGAGACTTCCCTGCACCAACAGCAGGAACATGTAGAAGAAGCCGATCAGGTGCCCCGAGGTGTTGAGCATCGGGTGGTACCAGAACGTGTAGATCGCCGCCCAGCTGAAGAGGTAGCCGTGGTACTTGCGGGCGAAGGCGATGATCTCGTCCTTGATCGGCGCCGGCCGGCCGAACGCCAGTCCTCGTCGTCGGTTCTCCATCAGCAGCACGACCACCAGCAGCACGATGACCGATCCCTGCGAGGAGTAGATCGAGACGTCCTGGGCAAGGCCGTCGTAGAACAACTGCGTCTGCAGTTGGTGCAGCCCGATGAAGCCGAGATTCGCCAGCAGGGCAATGACATTGATCGGATGGAGCGTCGTCGAGTAGCGCCGGACATGGGTCTGGGCCCACCAGATCAGGCCCCAGGAGACGAGCTGGTGGGCCAGGTAGCCGCCCCAGGCCGACAGCCGTGTCCACACGGTCGGATCCGGCAACTTCCAGACGTACCAGGACGGTCCCTGGTCGGGCAGCAGCGGTTGGTCCAGCAGACGGAAGCCACCGGCCCAGACGCCGAGGGTGAGCAGTGCTGCCGCGGCCACACCGAGCAGCAGGATCCGACGCGCCGTCACGAGGGGTCTCCCGGTTCGGGCCACAGCCGTCGCGCCAACTCGACGAAGTCCCTGGCCAGCTGGGGATCTGCGGCCTGGGGGCTGGCCTCGGCGACGGTGCGGTCCGCAAGGTACAACCCGCCTCGTCCTGCCAGTTGGGGAGCATCGAGGGCCCACAGCACATCGGCGGCCGCCTGCTCGACACTGACGGCGAAGGGCAGCCGCGGCACGATGAACCGGAGCTTGAACCGCATCCAGCCGCGGGTGTGCCGGGCCGCCGTGACGGGAGCGAAACCCGGACACACGGTGTTGCTGGTGACCCCGGTCGGCAACGCCGCGTCGAGCGCCGTGCTCACCCAGATCAGCGCCAGCTTGGAGTTCTTGTACGCCCGATCCGGGTGGTAGCCGTGGTCGAGGTTGGGATCGGCAAAGTCGAAGTCGACCTGTTCACCACGGCTGCCGGGCAGGTGCAGACGTGAGGTGAGGGAGACCACCCGGGCGTTGGCGGACAGCAGCGGGGCGATCAGGGAGGTCAGCAGCCATGGCCCCAGCGCATTGGTGGCCAGGGTGACTTCGACGCCCTCCGCGGTCAGCTCGCGGGCCGGCGGTGCCTGCAGGACGCCGGCATTGTTGACGATGGCGTCGAGTTGGACGCCCTCGGCGGTCAGGCGGGCCGCACACGAGCGAATCGAGTCCGGCGAGCTCAGATCACAGGTCCGTACGGCGACGCCGGCGCCTCGGTGCGCCCGGGTCAGCTCCTCGCGTGCTCGCCGGCCGCGCTCGGCGTCGCGCGAGGTGATCACCACCCGGTCGCCGCTGGCCAGCAACTGGTCAGCCATCGCGAAGCCGATCCCGCGATTGCCTCCGGTCACCAGCACTGTCCGCACGATGCCGAGACTACGTGGCGCACTCCGCAGGCGCCGCGCCCTGAAGGCCATGTGCAGCACATGCTAGTCTCATGTCGTGGCCATGTTGCAGGTGCGGAACCTTCCCGACGAACTGCACGCGGCGCTGAGCGAGCGAGCGCGGGCGCAAGGGGTCTCCATGTCGGACTACGTCACCGAAGTACTTCGTCGTGAGCTGTCCAAACCGACCGTCGCCGAGTGGGTGGCGTCGCAGCGCGAGCTCGGCACGCACAAGGTCGACGTACGGTGGGCCGTCGCTGAGGCCCGTCACGAGCTCGACGAGGGCGAATGAGACTCGTCCTGGACGCCAGCGCTGCCGTCGACGCTGTGGTGGTGCGGCGTGATTCCGTGCTCGACCGCATGGAGCAGGCCGATCTCGTCGCCCCGGCGTTGATCGACACCGAGGTGGTGTCGGCCCTGGCCCGGCTGGTTCGTGCCGGAAGGATCACTCCCGCAGAGGCCGATCGTGGTGTGACGGTCTGGCTCCAGCTGCCATGTGATCGGGTGCCGACCGAACCCTTGGTCCCGATCATCTGGTCACTGCGTGACCGGGTGCGGATCACCGACGCCCACTACGTGGCCGTTGCGCGCCTGCACCATGCGCCGATCCTGACCACGGATGGGCGTCTGGCCCGAGCGCCGCTACCCGATGTGTCGGTCCTGTACGTGCCCGAGGAGGACGTCTGAGCGATTACGCGCCGGACAGGAGTCCCAGTTCGATCGTCAGGGCGAGCACGTCCGAATGCAGCGGATCATGTTCGGCCAGCCAGGTCACCGCCTGCCGCGCCGGAAGCGCCAGCACCTCGACGACCGTCTCCCCGTCCGGCGGGTTGAGCGGGGTCCCGTCCAGACGGACCGCGGCGATCCCGTACGCCCAGGCGGCGTGCGGATGTGCCAGGTGCGGACGGTACGGCATCGGGTTGTGGCTGTGCACCCGGAAGGCGGCGAACACCCGGGGAGTGTCGAGCAGGGTGGCGCCGGCCTCCTCGCGGAGCTCGCGGCGGGCCAGCTCGGTGAGGGGCTCGCCGGGTTCGCGGGTCCCACCCGGCAGGAAGCGCCACCCCTGGTCACTGCGGCACACCACGACGCGGCCGTCGGTCGTGGTGCACACCAGGTGGAACCGGTTGACCAACTCGTCGGCGACCGGCTCCAACGAGAGCCGGATGTCGGTGTTGGCATAGTCGATGTGCTGTTCGGTGAACAGCCCGGGGAACATCCCTGCCAGGCGATCGGTGTCGGACATCAGCGGTCCAGCAGCTCTGCCAGACTCACGGCACGCACACCGGCGAGTTCGTCCACCTGGATCCGGCAGGAGAAGCCGTCGGCCAGCACCACGGCATCGGGGCCGGCGGTGCGGATCGCCGGCAGCAGGGCAGTCTCGGCCACCTGCACCGACACCTCGTAGTGGCCGTCCTCGACGCCGAAGTTTCCAGCCAGGCCACAACATCCGCCGAGAGTGGTGACTGTCGCCCCGGTGCGACGCAGCAGTGCCGCATCGGCCTGCCAGCCCAGCACCGAGGCGTGGTGGCAGTGGGGCTGGGCCACGATGGTGGTGCCGGCCAGGTCCGGTGGCGACCAGCCCGGGGTGCGGTCCAGCAGTTCGGCCAGGGTGGTGACGGCCTGGGCCACTGCTGGTACCCGAGGATCGTCGGGCAGCAGTTCGCCGGCGTCGCTGCGCCACACCGCGGTGCACGAGGGCTCGACGCCCAGGATCGGGATTCCCTGTGCGGCAAGGGGATGCAGGACGTCGAGCGCATGGAGCAGTTGGCGACGGGCGCCGTCCAGCTGACCGGTACTGATCCAGGTCAGGCCGCAGCAGGCATCGCGCACCACCACCTCCACCTGGTACCCGGCCGAGGCGAGAACCCGGCGCAGGGGGCCGATCCCGGTGTCGGAGAAGGCTGCGGTGAAGGAGTCGGCCCAGATCGCGACGCGCTGTGACCTCTCGACTTCGCTCGAGGGGCGGGTAGTGCCGCTCGACCTCTCGACGTCGCTCAAGGGGCGTTGGGTGAGGGCACGAACCTCCTTCGAGGCGGTGGCGAACTTCGGCAGCCGACGCCGCTGGTCGACCCCCGCCGACCACTTGATCACCGAACGGATCCCGGGCAGACCCATGCCGAGGTTGGCGAGCCGGGCCAGACCGGGCACCCGCTGCACCAGACGGCCCCAGCGGGGGAGCCAGCCGAGCAGGTAGTGGCTGCGCGGTCGTACCTTGCCGCGATAGGTCTCCTCGAGCACCCGCGCCTTGTAGGCCGCCATGTCGATCCCGGTGGGGCAGTCGCGAGCACATCCCTTGCAGGAAAGGCAGAGATCAAGGGCCTCGTGCACCTCAGGTGCGGCGAAACCACCCTTCACCAGTCCGCCGTTGACCATCTCCTGCAGCACGTGCGCCCGACCGCGGGTCGAGTCCTTCTCGTTCCGGGTCGCCTGGTAGCTGGGACACATCACCGCCGACGTGCCGGTGTTGTCGGCGACACACTTGCCGACCCCGGAACACTGGTGCACCTGCTCGACGAAGTGACCGAATTCCTTGCGCAGTGGGGATCCCAAGGTCTGCGGGACTCGCAGGTCAGCGTCGATCGGTGACGGGTCGACCAACACCCCGGGGTTGAGGCGGTCGTCGGGATCGAAGAGCGCCTTGACCTGGCCGAAGAGAGCCAGTTGGGCAGGGGAGTACATGATCGACAGCAGTTCGCTCCGGGCACGGCCGTCGCCGTGTTCACCCGACATCGAACCGCCGTACGAGGCCGCGAGCTCGGCCGCCTCGACCACGAAGGCCCGATAGGCTGCGGCGCCGCCGGGCCGGTCCAGCGGGAAGTCGATCCGGCAGTGCACACACCCGTCGCCGAAGTGTCCGTACGGAAGCCCATGGACGCCGTGCTTGTCCATCAGGGCATCGAAGGCGCGCAGGTAGGCGCCCAAGGACTCCGGTGGCACGGCGGCATCCTCCCAGCCTCCGTACGCCGGCCTGTCAAGACTGACCCCGGCCAGGCCCGCACCGTCGGCACGGATCTTCCACAGGGCAGCCCGCGCTGCAGGATCGTCGACCACCATCACCTCGGTGGCGTCGGCGGCCGCTTCCTCGGCCAGCACCTGCGCTCGGACGGCCAGCGCCGACGGGTCCTCATCGACCAACTCGACGAACATCCAGCCGTCCCCCGCCGGCAGCGGTGGCACGGCGCCGTCACCATGGGCCCGGCGGACCACGTCGACCAAGCGGCGACCGAATCCCTCGGCTGCGGTGGGCCGGTGCCGGGCCAACATCACCGCGGCATCCCCGGCGGCAGCCATGTCGGGATAGCCGATCGCGACCATCGTCTTGTACGGGGCATCGCGGACCAGGCGGACCTCGGCCCGCAGGATGGTCACCAAGGTCCCCTCCGTACCGGCCAGGAACCGGTGCAACGCCGTACCGTTCTCCGGCAGCAGGTGCTCCAGGGAGTAGCCCGACACCTGCCGTCCGAAGCGACCGAACCCGGTGCGGATCTCGGCGAGGTTCGCACCGATGAACTCGGCCAGTCCTTCGACGGTGGCCGAGGTGCCACCGGCCTCGGCAACCAGGACACTGTCGGGCTCGCCGACGACGATCCGGTCGCCGGCGCCGGTGATCACGTCGAGGGCCACCACGTTGTCGGCGGTCCGACCGTAGCCCATGGCTCGCGGCCCACAGGCGTTGTTGCCGATCATGCCGCCGATCGTGCAGCGGGTGTAGGTGGACGGATCCGGCCCGAACAGCAGCCCGTACTCGCCCGCAGCGGTCGACAGCTGATGCTGCACCACGCCGGGTTGGACCACGGCGGTGCGCCGCTCAGGATCGATCGACTCGATGGTGTCGAGGTGGCGGAGGTCGATCACCAGGCCCGGGCCGACAGCGTTGCCGGCACAGCTGGTACCAGCCCCGCGAGAGGTGACCGGAACCCCGGTGCGACGGGCCACCTCGAGCAGGGTCGTCAACTCCTCGATCGTCCGGGGACGGGCCACTGCCTGCGGCACGACACGGTAGAGCGACGCGTCACTGGCGTACAGCGCCCGGGCGAGGGTGGAGGTGTCGACGATCTCGGCCAGTCCGGCCTCGGTGAACGCCTGGGTTGCGATCGTGTCCACCGAGCTCATGGCGGCAGGCTAGTCGATCAGTCGCGGGTCTCCTCGACGTCGAGCACTGCTTGGAACGCCCGGCCCAGGGCGGCGAAGTCCTCGGCGCTCATGGCCTCGACGAAATGCCTGCGGACACAGGCGACATGACTCGGTGCGGCCTTCTTGAGCAGCTCGAAGCCGGCGTCGGTGAGCTCGGCCCACACGCCGCGCCGATCGGAGGGGCACATGGTCCGGACGACGAGATTGCGCTTCTCCATCCGGGCGATGGTGTGGGTGAGGCGCGACCGGGACTGGTGCACCGCCTCGGCCAGATCCGACATCCGGACCCGGCGTCCGGGTGTCTCCTCGAGAACGACCAGGATCTCGTACTCGCCGAGATCGATGCCATGGGTGCGGAGGTCGGTGTCGAGGCGTTCAGCCAGTCGTGAACTGCCGAGCAGATAGGTGCGCCAGACGTGCTGCTGGTCGCGGTCCAGCCAACGGGCCTGTACCCGTGCGCCGTCAGGGATGCCGGTCGCTGTACTCATGTGAAGTAGATTACTCGACAACAGTTGACACTTCAACTGAATCGTGGCACTGTTGGTCTCGTTGAAAGTTCAACTTCGCACGCACCAGGAGCACAGCATGTCCGAGAACACCGTCCCCGCAGCCACGTGGAATGTCGACCCCGCCCACTCGGAGGTCGGCTTCACGGTTCGGCACCTGATGAGCAAGGTGCGCGGCACCTTCGCCGACTTCACCGCCACCATCACCACGACCGGGGACGACCTGACACAGGCGTCGGTCACCGCCACGGTCGAGATGGGCTCGGTCACCACCAACAACGAGATGCGTGACGGTCACCTCAAGTCGACCGAGATCTTCAACGCCGAGGCGAACCCGCAGATGACCTTCACCAGCACGAAGATCACCGCCGACGGCGACGACTGGACCATCACCGGCGACCTGACGATCAACGGCGTCACCAAGTCGGTGGACTTCGCCGCCGAGTTCCTCGGGGTCGAGGTGGACGCGTACGGGGCCACCCGGCTCGGTGTCGAGGCCAAGACCCAGCTCGTCCGCAAGGACTTCGGCGTCGACTTCAACGTGCCGCTCGACGGTGGCAAGTTCCTCATCGGTGACAAGGTCGACGTGACCCTGGCTGTCGAGGCCGTCAAGGCCTGAGTCCTGCCACACCTGCACACCACAGCACCCCTGCTCTCCGGAGCAGGGGTGCTGTGCGTTGGTCGAGCAGGAACGTAGCGAGGAGTCGAGACCTCAACCAACGTGTGCGAGTGGAATCGTGAACCGCGCACCGGCCGCCACGTCGTAGGTGTAGCCACCGTTGGCATCGTCCGGATCGGCCAGTTCACGTACGAGGGTCTGCCCGCCGAGCCCGAGCCGCAACTGGTTCCGGCCCGTCACGGTGGCCGACTCGATCCGGTAGCACGCGTTGCGCACTCCATCGTTGGCGACATGGATCCACGAGCCGACGAGTCGTGACACCGTACGGGCGAACTGGCCGGGCACCGGATCGTGGTTGATCACCATTGCGTTCTCGAGTGCCAGGTCCTGGGTGAACGAGTCGACCGTCCCGGTGAGTTCGGCCACCATGGTCGGCCGGTCCTCGTCCACCAGCTGGAGCTTCGTCGTGCCGAGCGAGTACCGGTGCGCCACCCGGTCGCCGGAGAGCCGCAGCCAGCCGAAGCGGCCGCGGAAACGCACCACCCCGTCGATCACGAACTCCTGTTCGGGGTCGGCCGACGAGATCAGGTAGTCGATGCGGTCGTCGGCCAGTTCGATGCGGACAGCGGTGGCCACCTCGGGTGCCGGACTGCCAGAGATCGCCGCCAGTCGGCTGGAACGGACCACGCGAGAGCCGACGTACGGCTCGATCACGCTGGTGAAGGTGCTGGACAGGCCGGGGCCACCAGCGGTCACGACTCCGAGTCCGGCGTCATCCACGACAACGGTGCCGATGTTCACCGACGAGCTGTAGACGAGGACCGTGGCGCGGACCGTGCCGGCGGGGGCGGTGCCCTGCAGTCGGACCAGCTGCCAGTCGCCCGAGGTGGCCGCTTTCGCTGTGACGACACGGATCCGGGTACCGGTGGCGTTCCAGAACTCCAGGTAGAGCTCCGGGCTGCCGGCGGTGACGAGCATCCAGGCCGAGGCTTCGAGGAGTTGCCCGGGAGTGGCATCCACCGAAGCGCTCCGCAGCCCGCTGGAAAGCGTGGTGTCGGGATCGGCCAGCCGGATCGCGTGAGTGCCGCCGTGGACCGGATCGGTGACCAGGGTCGCCGGGTTGGCCGGGTTGAACTGCGTCCAGCCGGTGGGGAAGCCACCGGTGAGGTCCTCGAAGCCACCATTCGCGAGCTGGTTCGCGGGCAACGGCTCGCCGTCGGGCCCCGCCGTGCTGCGACGGGCCAGCAGGTAGCGCAGGGAAGCCGGGTTGCCCGGCTTGTTCCGTGGCGGCACCCCATCGGCCAGCGCGACATCGCCGACCTGGTTGAGCATGGTGAGTCGCAGATGGGCATCAGGGTCGACCGGGTGGACGTCCCACTGGTCGCCGATCGCCCAGTCCACGCTCCAGCTCGGCGCGGGCGTGGTGTCGCGTTCCACCTTGTCGAGATAGTTGAACCCGCAGCGCTTCGCGGTGTTGTACGAAGGGTCGCGGAACGGCACCTCGGGCCCCGCGTAGCTGCCGGAGGTCTGCTCGGCGAGGGTGAGTCCGGAGGTGGTCACCGGGCCCGGGCCGCCGTGGAAGCTGAACACGTGGGACTTCCCGCCGCTGACCCGGAACAGGTCGACGGCGTAGCTGCTCGCCTCGTCCACCTTGACCAGGGCCGTGGTTCGTCGATAACGATCCAGAGTCGGGTAAGCCTTCGCTGACTCGATCTCGGCGAGGGACACCTGCTCCCCAGTTCCCAGCAGCAGCGGTGTCGCCACCCACTGCGGCTGCTGGGATGCCTCGTCGACCACCACGGTGTTGTGCGACACCGTGGCGGCGGTCCAGTTCAGGCGCTCCGGATCACTGCCGGTCACCTCGGGGTAGCCGAGGTCCGGCGCCAAATCCATGCCGGCGCCGTGGACGCCGAGGTTGAGGCAATCGAGGTGACCGTGTCCCGAAGAGCGGCCGTAGTAGGTCCAGATGGCTCGAGCGTCTGATCCGGCGCCCTGGCGCAGCCCGGAGAATCCGTACCCGGTGAGATGGGTCGTGGCGGGGTTGAGGGGGCCCTGCTCGGCGACGACGGCTTGTACCTGGTCGCGGATCGCCTCAGGGTCGGCATCGAAGACCGAGCCGTGCACCGCCGACAGATCGCCCTTCGCCAGCAGATCGATCAGTTGGGCCAGCATCGGGTCCCCGGTGGCGGTGAACCCGACTGTCGACGTCGTCAGGTTCGACACCAGACCGGGGCCGCCGGCATTGCCGCTGTCACCGATCGACGGGGTGTAACGGCCCAGCATCATGATCGGGGCGACGGCGGTGAACATCGAACGGAACTTCACGTTGCCGAACAGGTCGTAGTCGGGGTAGCGCTGGTAGCCGGCGACCGCATCGGCCATCGGCAGCAGCGAGTTCAGCCACAGCGTGTTGTAGCCGGGCGCTGACTCGTTGCCATTGCCGTCGCGGTCCACGGCGTCCACGAGCAGCCGGGCCAGGTCGCCACCGGTCACCTCGTACCGTCGTCCGTACGGAGCACTGGCGTCCTTCACCTGCACCAGTGCCCCGGGCTGGAAGCAGAAGTCGAGGATCTCGTTGCTCTCTCCGGCACTGTCGAGCACGACCGCGGCGAGTGCCAGCGTCGCGTGGTGCATCCCTGTGTTGCCACGGATCTGGGAGTTCTTGACCGCCGGGAGCACCAGACGCAGCACGTGGTCCTCGATGTGGCGGCGCAGGTCGGCCGCCGTGGCCTTCGGGGTGCTGATCCCGTACGTGCTGGCCTTGTCCTGCACGAAGCTGAGCAGTGCGGAGTCGGTCTCGATGGCCGGCCAGAAGGCGTCATAGGCCTGGATCAAGGAGTTGGCGACGCCGGTCTCCCAGATGTCGTTGACGGTCTTGCCCTGGGCGGTGTGGACGGCCGGGTCGCCGTTGTCGAAGCCTGCCTGCCAGCGGAACGCGGTGACATCCATCGCCGGATAGACGTCGGCGATCCGGTCCAGCAGCACCATTCCCTTGTGGGCATAGCGTTCCTCGCCGGTGTAGAGGTAGGCATCACGCAGCACCTGCAACGCATGCTGGAGCAGCCCGTAGGTTGTCGATCCGGTCCGGTACCACAGACCCCAGTGGCAGTAGTACGCGATGAAGGTCCAGATGTTGCCGTCGTCGTCGGTCCACCCGCTGCCGTCGTCGACCCCCCAGCCCTCGCCCCGCTCGGGGTAGAGCTCGTTGACCAGGTACTGCGAGCCGCGTTGCCTGGCCAGGGCCGGGTCGAACTCGCCGTGCTCGTCCAGCCCAGCGGCGTAGTAGGAGGCAAAGTCGTTGCTGGGGTAGAGCTCGCCATTGGCCGGGTTCTTGATCTTCCAGGGATGTTCGAACTGGTCGATGATCCAGGGGTAGTTGCCGAAGGCGTTGATCGCAGCACCGTCGCCGACGCCGCCCTGGGCTGCCCCAGGAGCCCCCAGGATCCTTGCCTGGTAACGGATCAGCACACCGAGGCTGCGCCCGATCGTCTGGGCCGGCACCAAGGACCAGAGTTCGTCGTCGGTACGGTTCACGTAGCGTTCCGCGGCTGCCACCGCGGTGTCGCGGAGTTCGGCAGCCCAGGAGTACTTCGCGATGTTGGCCCGGGCATTGGCGACCTTGTCGGCGGTGTAATAGGTCGATCCGGTCTTGCCCTCGGCGGCGAACGCCGGCCGCGACCCGAACGGGATCGACAGGCCCGTCAGACCAAGTCCGGCGGCTGCGGCACCGGCGCCGAGCACGGTACGCCGGGTGACGGTGGCAGGGGAGTGCTGGGGTGACATCGTCGTCCTTCATCGAGGGTGCAGGTCGGCGGGAGTGAACCACCGCGGGGCCGATGCTGCCCATGGTCCGACCAGATTCGACCAAAGTCGATCACTCGCGCACGTCACGCTGGAGAGGCTGTGCTCTGCCGAACCACCAGGGAGGGGCACAGCAGCACCTGCTGCAGCCGGTGGTCCCGGCCGTCGCGCAGGTGGTCACCGAGCAGCTTGACCGCCAGGCGTCCGACCAGCTCTCGCGGTGGCCGTACGGCTGTGAGTGGTGGGTGGCTCAGGATGGTGTCGGTGTCGCCGTAGGCCACCACGGACAGTTCTGCCGGCACCTCGATGCCGTACTCGTGACAGGCCTGGGCAAAGGTGACGGCGTGAGGGTGCCCGGTCACCATCACAGCGGAGACCCGATGCTCCCGGAGCCAGGCGAACAGCTGTGCCAACAAGACCTCCCGGTGCGGGTCCGCGCCGTAGACCATGGGATGGGCGAGATCGTCCACGACGTCGAGAGCCGTGAGGGCGGAGTGCCAGCCGAGTCGCATCTCTGCCAGGCCGGCCGCCTCGTAGGCATGGTGCAGGATCGCCATCCGGCGGTGTCCGAGGTCGTACAGGTGGCGCGCTGCCAGTGCCGCGCCCCGGGCGTTGTCGGCGCCCACCGACTGGCTCATCGGCAGGGTCACCTCCGCCGTGCGCTCCACCAACACCGTCGGCAGTGACAAGCCTGCCAACCAGTCATGGAGGTCCTGCCGGTCGGGTTCGGTGATGGGTGGGGCCAGGATCAGCCCGTCGAGCCGCGACTGCCCGACCAGGTCGGCGGCCACCTGCAGCATCTGGGGCCCCGCCCCCGGTGTGTTGCGCAGTACGAAGCGCGCCCCGCCGCTGACCGCCTCACCCTGACTGCTGTACGAGATCACGTTCCAGTAGTGGTCGGACGGCACCACCATCCCGAGGGTGAGGCCGCGGACCCCGCTCGTCGCCCGGCGACGAGTCGCTGCCGCCGCGCCCCCGTGCACCCGGCGGACCAGGCCCCGATCGGCGAGATGGTTGATGTCGCGGCGGATCGTCATCGGGGAGGCCCCCAGCTCGTCCACCATGCCGCGGACGGTGACCACCCCGTCGCGCCGGATCGCGGCCAGGATCCGTTCCTGCCTCACCTCGGCGATCAGCCGTTCCGTCATCGCACGAGAGTAGGCCGCAGCGTCCGGAGGGCGGGAGACGGGCTCCGCGGTGGAATAGCGGTGCCTCGGAGTCGGTTGGCGCAAACATGAGCGAACCCGACCTGAACGCCGCTGCCCTGAGTGCCGCTGACAGCGGCACCTTCGAGATCAAGGGCCTCGGGCCCGTCACCCGCCTCGGCTTCGGCGCGATGCGCATCACCGGCCCGGGCATCTGGGGCGAACCGGCGGACCGTGAGGTGGCTCGGCAGGTGGTGCGCCGGGCCGTCGAACTGGGCGTCGACTTCATCGACACCGCTGATGCGTACGGGCCCAACATCAGCGAGGAGATCCTCGCCGAGGCCCTGTTCTCGGATGATCGGAAACAGCATCCGTACGGCCCGGTCCGGATCGCCACCAAGATCGGCAACGTCCGCACCGGCCCGAATGAGTGGCACCAGGTCGGGCGGCCGGCGTACCTGCGACAGGCCACCGAACTGATCCTGCGGCGGCTCAAGGTCGACCGCATCGATCTGCTGCAGCTGCACCGGATCGATCCGCAGCACCCGGCGGAGGAGCAGTTCGAGACGCTGGCCGCTCTCCAGGCGGAGGGCAAGGTCACCACGTTGGGCCTTTCGGAGGTCTCGGTCGCCGAGATCGAGAAGGCCAGTCAGTACTTCACCGTTGCCACCGTGCAGAACCGCTACAACCTGGCCGATCGCAAGTCCGAGGAGGTTCTGGAGTACTCGGAGGCCAACGGGATCGGTTTCATCCCGTGGGCGCCGATCTCGGCCGGTGCCCTCGCCGAGCCGGGCGGGGCGGTCGCCGAGGCGGCCGAGCGCCTGGGGGCGACGCCCTCCCAGGTTGCGCTGGCCTGGCTGTTGCGCCGGTCGCCGGTGATCCTGCCGATCCCGGGCACCGGATCGATCGCCCACCTGGAGGAGAACATCGGCGCCGCCTCGGTCGTGTTGGACGACGAGACCTACGAGGCGATCGCGACGGCCTGAGGTACCCGTGGCTACTGGCGGGTAGCATGTGTGGTGTCAGCCCGTACGACAGGAGCCACCGATGCCTGAGGCCGTCATCGTCGCCGCAACCCGCAGCCCGATCGGGCGTGCCCGCAAGGGATCCCTGGTCGACGTCCGCCCTGACGATCTCGCGACCCTGGTGGTCCGCGGTGCGCTCGACCAGGTGCCGGCCCTCGACCCGACCACCCTGGACGACCTGTATGTCGGCTGTGCCGAGCCCCATGACGAGCAGGGCGGCAATGTCGCTCGGCGGGTGGCGGTGCAACTCGGGCTGGACGGCGTCCCGGCCGCGACGGTCAACCGGTTCTGCGCCTCCAGCGTGCAGACGGCGCGGATGGCCTTCCATGCCATCAGAGCAGGGGAGGGGCACGCCTTCGTGTCGTCCGGGGTCGAGTGCGTCTCGCGCTATCGCACCTTCGGCTCGGCCGGCGTCGATCCGGTCGAGACCCAGAACCCGCTGTTCACTGCGGCCGCTGAACGGACTGCCCGGTACGCCGAGACCAACGACACCTGGCGCGATCCCCGTGAGGACGGGGAACTCCCTGACGTCTACATCAGCATGGGGCAGACGGCGGAGAACGTGGCGACCGCGTACGGGATCAGCCGCCGTGACTGCGACGAGTTCGCCGTACTGTCGCAGAACCGTGCCGAGCAGGCGATCGCCGACGGTGTGTTCACCGAGGAGATCACGCCGGTCACCACGCCGTCCGGCGCCGTGATCGATGCCGACGACGGTCCGCGCGCCGGGGTGACGCTCGACAGTGTCAGCGCACTCGATCCGGTGTTCCGTGCCAACGGGGTGGTGACGGCGGCGAACTGCTGTCCACTCAACGACGGTGCCGCTGCCGTGGTGATCATGTCTGACACCCGCGCCGCCGAACTGGGACTCACCCCGCTGGCCAGGATCGTCGCCACCGGCGTCTCGGCGCTGAGTCCCGAGATCATGGGGATGGGTCCGGTCGAGTCCACGCGGCGAGCCCTCGCGAACGCCGGTCTGGCGATCGGCGACATCGGGCTGGTCGAGATCAACGAGGCGTTCGCGACCCAGGTGCTCGCCTCCCAGCGGGAACTCGGCATCGATCTCGACCGACTCAACGTCCACGGCGGAGCGATCGCCCTGGGCCACCCGTTCGGCGCGACCGGAGCTCGGATCATGACGACCCTGCTGAACGCGATGCGGCGCCGCGACGTCGAGTACGGGCTCGAGACGATGTGTGTGGGTGGCGGGCAGGGCATGGCGATCGTCCTGCAGCGCCTCGTCTGACTAGACTCGCTCCAATTCATTTGCCAAGGAGGGCCGCCATGTCCGGAGCCGAACTGACCAGCATCGCCACATCGGTGGGTGGGATGCTGCTGCACCAGGCGACCACGGCCCCCCATCGGGAAGCCTTCCGCCACCCCGAGGGAGACGGCTGGACGTCGTTGACCTGGCAGCAGACCAAGGACTACGCCTTCGAGCTGGGGGCCGGCCTGGTGTCCTTGGGCATCGAGGTCGAGGATCGCGTCGGCATCGCCAGCAGCACCCGGATCGAATGGGTGCTGGCCGACCTGGGGATCATGTGCGCCGGCGGCGCCACCACCACGGTCTACCCGACCACCAAGGCCGAGGATGTCGGCTACATCCTGAACGACGCCGAGGTGAAGGTGGTCTTTGCCGAGGACGCCGACCAGGTTTCCAAAGCCCTGGAGCTTGCGGCGGAGTCGCCGGCTCTCTCGACCATCGTGCAGATCGACGGGGACACCGTCGAGGACGCGCGGGTGATCAGCTGGGACCGGCTCCGCGAGCTCGGACGCGAATGGATCGGCGAGCACCCCGACGGCCTCGAGCAGATCATCGGCGGTCTCACCAAGGACAACCTGGCGACCCTGATCTACACCTCGGGGACCACCGGCCGCCCGAAGGGGGTCCGGCTGGTGCACGACTGCTGGCTCTACGAGGGTGACTCGGTCGACGCCGTCAACATCCTCAGCCCCGATGACCTGCAGTACCTGTGGCTCCCGTTGTCGCACGTCTTCGGCAAGGCGCTGCTGGCGATCCAGCTGCGGATCGGCTTCGCGACGGCTGTCGACGGCCGGATCGATCGGATCGTCGCGGGGCTGGGCGAGGTCAGGCCGACCTTCATGGCCGGGGCGCCGCGGATCTTCGAGAAGGTGCGCGCCACCGTGATGATGCGCGAGAAGAGCGCCATCGCGACCAAGATCTTCGAGTGGGCCTTCGGTGTCGGACGGCGTACGATCCCCACCCGGATCGCGAACCGGCCGCTCACCGGCCTGGACAAGATCCGGTACGCGATCGCTCGCAAGCTCGTGTTCTCCAAGCTGGAGAACACGATGGGCGGCCGGGTGCGCTTCTTCATCTCCGGGTCCGCGGCCCTCAGTCGTGAGGTGCAGGAGTGGTTCTATGCGGCCGGGTTGCTGATCCTCGAGGGGTACGGCCTCACCGAGTCCAGTGCCGCCATCTTCGTGAACCTTCCGGACGGCCGCACCAAGTTCGGCACCGTCGGCCCGCCGCTGCCCGGCACCGAGGTGAAGATCGCCGACGACGGCGAGATCCTGGTCAAGGGCCGCGCCGTCATGCGCGGCTACCACAACCGTGCCGAGGAGACTGCCGAGGTGCTGGTCGACGGTTGGTTCCACACCGGCGACATCGGTGAGCTCGACTCCGACGACTACCTGCGCATCACCGACCGCAAGAAGGACCTGATCAAGACCTCCGGCGGCAAGTACGTCGCCCCGCAGAAGGTCACCGGTGTGCTGAAGGCGGAGTGTCCGTACCTGTCGGAGGTGATCGTGCACGGCGAGCATCGCAAGTACATCACCGCCCTGCTCACCCTCGACGGCGATGCGATCCGCGGCTGGGCCGAGCAGAACGGGCTCGGCGAGCTGTCGTACGCCGACCTCACCCAGCACCCCCAGGTCAAGGAACTGATCGACGGCTACGTGCAGGAGGCCAACGGCAAGCTGGAACGGTGGGAGACGATCAAGCGTTTTGCCATCCTTCCCAGCGATCTGAGCGTCGACTCCGGCGAGGTCACGCCATCGATGAAGGTCCGCCGCAAGACGGTGATCGACCGCAACCAGGACCTGCTCGACACCCTGTACGACGCCGACTGACTGCTCAGCCCATCGTCGGTCGAGTAGCGAGCGCAGCGAGCGTGTCGAGACCGGTCGTCATGTCGGTCGAGTAGCCGAGCGCAGCGAGCGTGTCGAGACCTGGCCTCACGTTGGTCGAGTAGCGAGCGCAAGCGAGCGTGTCGCGACCACTTGTCCACAAGACTCGAGCGCAAGACGGCTGGCTCCCGGCACACTGTCGCGATGCCATACGTCTACATCCTCGAGTGCGCCGATGGGTCGTACTACGTGGGAAGCACGAAGTCACTGGAGGATCGGATCCGGCAGCATGCATCCGGTCGCGGCGCAAGGTACACCAGCTGTCGGCTGCCTGTGACACTTGTTTGGGCGCAGGAGTTCGAGCGGGTTGACGAGGCATTCTGCCTGGAGAAGCGCATCCAGAAGTGGGGTCGTGCCAAGCGCACGGCACTGATCGAAGGGCGGTTTGCCGACCTGCCCGGACTGTCGGGGTCTTCGTATCGGCGTCGATCGGCACGGTCGGAGTGATTGGCGGACTGGTCTCGACACGGCGCGGCGCAAGCGCCGGCCTACTCGACCTGCTTGGGTGCGGTCTCGACACGGGCGCGGCGCGAGCGCCGGCCTACTCGACCTGCTTGGGTGCGGTCTCGACACGGGCGCGGCGCGAGCGCCGGCCTACTCGACCGGTGTTGTTGTCGAGTGGCGGGACCGCTCGTACTCCGCCCGGAGCTCGCTGGTTGGCGGGTAGGTCCCTCGGACCGGTGCGCCGGCGGCGACGCGGGCGCGGAGGAAGGCCTCGAGGTCCTCCTGGTCGACGGCGTCCCGTGCGACCTCGGCGGCCAGGTGGCGGGGGATCACGACGACACCGTCGCTGTCGCCGACCAGGACGTCCCCGGGATAGACCGCCACCCCGCCACAGCCGATCGGCACCTGCACGTCGATGGCATGGTGCAGCGCGAGATTGGTGGTCGGGGTCGTCGTCGCCACGAACACCGGGAGCCCGATCTCCTTGATCGGCCCCGAGTCGCGAACCGCCCCGTCGGTGACGAAGGCAGCACAGCCTCGGACCTTGAGTCGGGTCATCAGGATCTCGCCGGCGCTGGCAGCTGATCCGTCCTGGCGACTGTCCACCACGAGCGCCTGTCCGGCGGGGACCGTGTCCACGGCCACGCGCTGCGGATGATTCGGATCACGGAAGGCTGCGAGCACGTCGATGTCTTCCCTGGCAGGGATGTAGCGCAGGGTGAAGGCTTCGGCGACGAAGCGGTTGTGGTCGGGGGAGAGCGCGTGCACACCGCGAATCACGGTGTTGCGAAGTCCGCGCGCGAACAGCTGGTTCTGCACCGTGGCGGTGCTCACCCGGCGCAACTGATCAATGACAGCCGGTTCCATTCCCTGCTCCCTGACGGTGGGATAGCGTCAATGCTGTCAGCATCCTCGCGTCAGCCGACGGGCTGACTCTAGTGGGCACGGGAGATGATCGGTGAACGGTGTCAATGACTGTCGGTACGGCGTCGCGCGCCGGTCGATCAACCCCGTCGAGCCGCTGCCGCTCTCCTGTGCCGGTGGCGACTTCGTGACCCCCGTGGCCGAGATCGCCGACGATCTCCACGTCAAGGCGTTCGCGCTCAGGGACGCTGCGGGCAGCACCGTGCTGTGGGTGACCTATGACCTGCTGTTCCATGATCGCGGTCTCAATGCTGCGCTGGCCCGGCATGCGCTCGAGCGGTGGCAGATTCCGGGAGCCGCCGTGATCGTCAGCCACACCCACAACCACAACGCGCCTGTGGTGTCCGGTTACAACCCGGGCATGGCATCCCCGGCCTATGAGTCGCTCCTGGTCGAGGCCGGACGGTTGGTGATCGACGATGCGCTCAGCGACCTCCGAGCAGGTTCGGTCGCGATCGGCGGTGGTGACCTGTCGGCCAATGTGAATCGTCGTCTGCCCACTGACGAAGGAATCGCACTCCGGCCGAACGCGGCTGCACCGCGAGACACTGAGTTGACGACCCTCCAGGTCCGCAATGCCGCCGACGAACTTGTTGCCCTGTTGGTGATCTGGGCCTGCCATCCGGTGTTCTACCCGCGGCCCGCCGTGGTCACCAGCGAGTTCCCTGGCGTGACCTGCGATCGTCTCGAGGCGCAGCTCATGCAGTGTCACGTGCAGTTCGTCCAAGGTGCTGCAGGGGACAGCCGGCCGGTGCCGACGATCGACGGAGATCGCTTCGTACCCAGGGACATCGCCGTGATGCACGGCTTCGCCGAGCAGGTCGCGGTGGCAGTTCTGGCACAGCTGGACCAGGCCGCCGTCCCGCTGTCCCTGGATCTTCGTCCGGTCGACTTCGTGGTGGACCTGCCGCTGGTGGCCCAGCCACGGGAGTTGTTCGTGGACCGTATGGCTGCCTACCCGGGGCGGGACCAACACCCCGTGCGGAACGGCGCGGCAGCGGTGTTGCGCGACTACGACGGACAGCCTCGCGCGCTGCCGCTGCACTGCCAACTCATCCGTCTGGCTGACGGGGTCGTCGTGGCCACCATGGGTGGTGAGCCTTGCTCGCCGGTGAAGGAGATCGTCACCCAGACCCTTGGAGAACGCTGCATCTTCGTCGGCTACACCGACGCGGCAGCCTACATCGTGTCCGACGCGATGCTCGCGGCGGGTGGCTACGAACCGGAGTCCTACGTCGAGTATGCGCTGGTCGGCCCGTTCGCCCCGGGGGTGGACGATCGAATCCGGGACGGATTCCGCACGGCCCTCGCCGGCCTCCACTGATCCAACCCTCCGTGGGTGACAGAGTGTCGCCCAGGGCGGGTCATGATTGATCCATGTCGATTCAGGTCTCACTCCGGCTCGAGGACCGCCTCGTGGATTTCCTTGACCAGGAGGTCGCATCCGGTCGGGCCCGCAGCCGCGCGGAGCTGGTTGAGTCCGCGCTCGAACGTGAGTTCCGGCGACGCCTGTACCTCGACCGTGCGAGGCCTCAGCGTTGAACTGCCGGTCGGACCTGCCAACGGCCTCGATCGCCCATCCGTGGTCAACCTCGACGATGTCGTGACCATCCCCGTGGAAGATCTCGGGCCGCAGATTGGTGCACTGCTCGACACGCAGCACGCGAGCGCGCTGCTACTCGACCGCCGTCACGACAGACCCGGGGGAGGACCGAGTTCGTCGCGCAGCTTCGCCAAAGCGACGAAGACCTTGTCCCGGTATGCCTCCAGTGCGACGCGTTGGTCAGCCGGGATCTCCCGGTAGCCACCGGAAGTCTTGAGACCGAGATCGCCAGCCTCAACCTTGGCGGTCAAGGACGCAGGAGCGGCGAAGCGAGACCCGTACTCCTCTTCCAGGACAGCGAAAGCCCCGGCGTAGACGTCGAGACCTGAGATGTCTCCGGCGGCGAGCGGGCCGTAGAAGGGGAGCCGCCAGCCGAAGGAACTGGACACGACGGCGTCGACCTCGCTGGCCGAGGCAAGACCTTCCTCGACGATCAGTGCGGCCTCCCGGAACAGGGCGAACTGGAGTCGGTTGCCGAGGAAGCCGGCGACGTCGGGAACGACCACGGGGGTTTTGCCCACCGTACGGAGCCAGTCGGCCGTCGGCGCGACGACGACATCATCTCCGGCCAGTTCGACCAGGGGAAGGAAAGGTGCCGGGTTGAACCAGTGCATCACGATGAACGACTGAGCCACCACGTCGGCCAGCCGGGACAACCCGATCGAGGAACTGTTGGTCGCCACGATCGCCGAGGCGGGAGCGTGTGCGCTCACCTCGGTCAGGACGGCGCGCTTCACCGCGAGGTCCTCACTGACCGCCTCGATCACCAGGTCGGCATCGGCCACGGCCTCGGCCAACACTCCGCCGCTCAGGTGTGAGGTGATCGTGGCAATCTCGTCGGCCGTCATCAGCCCGTCCCGGCCGTACCGGTCCGCCTGGTCGTGCAGCCGTGCCACCGCGGCCGCCGTCGCCTCGGCCGAGACGTCACTCACCATGACCCTGACGCCGTACCGTGCCAGGGCGTGCGCAATACCCCCGCCCATGTAGCCCGCGCCGATCACTGCCACCCGATCCATCGTCATAGGTGGACGCTATCGTGTCATCCGACGGCGTCCTCGGCGAGCGTCCACAGTTGTTCTGCCAGGACGGGGTCGATGGCGTGGGGCGCGACGCCGCGATCGCCGTCAGCGATGACATCGGCTGGCTGGTTGTCCTCGAAGTAGCGACCCGTGATCCCGAGCACGAGTGGCGAGCCCGCGAGCAGCACCGCGTTGGAGGCGCCCTGCGCCAGGGTCTTGAAGTGGCTGGGCGACACGAGATTGCCGGACGCGTCCATCGCCCCCATCTCATGCATGGTGGCATCGTCGACATGTCGTTGGAGCCCGGTGTGGATGTACCCCGGATTCACTGCGTTCGCAGCGATGCCGTCATTCGCCCAGTTGGTCGCCATCGCTGTCACCCCGAGGATGCCCGCGGACTTGGACTGACCGTAGGCCTCCCAACGGTCGTAGGGGCGATGCTCGAAATGTGGGTCGTCGAGATTGAACGGCGCCGACCGATGGGCTCCCGAGCTCACGACCACGACACGGGCGCGCTGGGCAGCGGCCAGCGCGCGATGCAGACCCCGAGCCAACGCGAAGTGTCCGAGGAAGTTGGTCGCCAGTTGCAGTTCCCACCCCTCGCGGGACAATTCGCGGGTCGGGATGGCCATCACCCCGGCATTGGCGACCAGGACGTCGAGCGGGCCTGTCCAGCTGGTGGTGAACTGCCTCACGGAGGAGAGATCAGCCAGGTCGAGCTGTACCTGTTCGAGGCCGGTGACCGGCACGCTCCTTGGTTGGCGTACGGCTGCGGTGACCTGGGCGCCGGCATCCAGGAGCACGCGGCATGTCTCGAGACCGAGGCCGCCGGCACCACCGGTGACCACCACGCGTTTGCCGTGGAGATCGACGCCGGCCAGAACTTCAGAGGCTGTCGCGCGGGGAGCGAAAGGAAGTTGGGAGTTGCTCATGCGTCGAATGTAGTGGCCGGAGCTGGACGATCAATGCGCCATCGTCGACAATACTTGTGTGATCGTCCAGAGTCGCAGTGTGGATCCTTTGGAGGACATCCTCACTCTCCTTGATGCGCGCAGCCGGCTCTCGAGTCGGTTCACCGTCGGAGCCGAGCCGTGGCGAGTCGACTTCGCTCAACCTGACGGCGTGAAGTTCAACGCGGTGTTGGCTGGGCACTGCCTGCTCGCCGTCCAGGGTCTCGAGCCGGTGGTCATCGGCACCGGGGACTGCTTCCTGCTCACCAGGCCGGTGCCCTTCACCCTGGCCAGCGACCTCGCAGCACCATCGGTGCGGGCCGCCGAAGTGTTCACCGGGTCGGGGCAGAGTGCTGTGGTGAACCCGGGACCTCCGGGTGAGCCTGCGGTCTTCACCGCGCTCGGTGGCAGCTTCGAGTTCTCCGGTCCGGCCACGCGGCTGCTGGACGAACTGCCACCCGTGCTGATCGTGCCGAGCGATGCCTCGGCATCAGGCACCGTGGCTGAGGCGTTGGACGTTGTCGACCGTGAACTTCGCGAAGGATTGCCCGGTGCGCCCGTCGTGGCCCAGCACATGGCGATCGTCTCGCTGGTGAGGCTGGTGCGTTGGTTTCTTGACCAGGGCTCAGACCTGCGGCGCGGGTGGCTGCGGGGCCTGCTGGACCCCGCAGTCGCCGCGGCGCTCTCGGCGATCCACGGTTCGCCGGAGCAGCCGTGGACCGTTGCCGAGCTCGCCGGCGTCGCATGCGTCTCGCGCTCCACCCTCGCCGAACGCTTCACTCACGCCGTGGGTGTGGGTCCGATCGAGTACCTTCTCGGCTGGCGGATGGAGTTGGCGGCTCGCCGGCTCGCGCGCGGGGAAGACAGCGTGGCGTCGATCGCACGTGATCTGGGCTACTCCTCCGAGAGCGCCTTCAGCACGGCTTTCCAACGCGTCCGCGGTGTGCGCCCGTCGATCCACCGTCGGCTGAATGGCTGTCCGGCCGAACGGCATCCCTGATTCCCTTCCGCGGCGGCCCGCTGTACACTGCAACTTGCAACGTTTCAACGCGAAGGAAGAGACAATGGAGTTCAGTGCGATCGCGGACCAGCTCGGCCAGCAGGCGATCGAGCTGCCGTCGTGGGCATTCGGCAACTCAGGTACGCGTTTTCGGGTGTTCAGCACCCCGGGAACGCCGCGGGATCCGTACGAGAAGGTCGCGGATGCCGCCCAGGTGCACAAGTACACCGGGCTGGCGCCGACCGTCGCCCTGCACATTCCGTGGGACACCGTTGACTCCTACGCCGACCTCGCACGTTTCGCTGCTGACCACGGTGTCGCGCTCGGCACGATCAACTCGAACACCTTCCAGGACGAGGCGTACAAGTTCGGCAGCCTCACCAGCCATGACAAGACGATCCGGCAGCAGGCGATCGACCATCACCTGGCCTGCATCGAGGTGATGAATGCCACCGGTTCGCGTGACCTGAAGATCTGGCTGGCCGATGGCACGAACTATCCGGGCCAGGGCAACATTCGCGCGCGTCAGGACTGGCTGGCCGAATCCCTGCAGGCCATCTACGACCGACTGTCCGATGACCAGCGTCTGGTGCTGGAGTACAAGTTCTTCGAGCCGGCGTTCTACCACACCGATGTCTGCGACTGGGGCACGGCCTACGTGCAGGTCGCCGCACTGGGGGAGCGGGCCGTCGTCTGTCTCGACACCGGTCACCACGCCCCCGGGACCAACATCGAGTTCATCGTCGCCCAGCTGCTGCGGCTCGGGAAGCTCGGTTCCTTCGACTTCAACTCCCGCTTCTACGCCGACGACGACCTGATCGTCGGTGCGGCCGATCCATTCCAGCTGTTCCGCATCATGCACGAGGTGATCAACGGTGGTGGGTATGGAGCCGACTCCGATGTCGCGTTCATGTTGGACCAGTGCCACAACATCGAGGCCAAGATTCCGGGCCAGATCCGTTCGGTGCTGAACGTCCAGGAAGCCACGGCCAAGGCGCTGCTGGTCGACCGGTCCGCGCTGGAGCAGGCCCAACGGGACAATGACGTGCTGGGCGCAAACGCGATTCTGATGGACGCGTTCAACACCGACGTCCGCGCCGACCTGGCGCAGTGGCGCGAGAGCCGGGGGCTGCCCGGTGACCCGATGCGGGCCTTCCTCGACTCGGGATACCTCGACACAATCAGCACTGACCGTGTGGGTGGCCAGCAGGCCGGATGGGGAGCATGAGATGACGCACAAGCCCAAGGGGGTCGACCCTGCAAGCAGGTCGACACACAAGACCATTGCTGAGCTGTTGAAGCGGTCGAACCAGCTCGGTTCGGACCCGAAGAACACCAACTACGCCGGCGGCAACACCTCCGCCAAGGGCATCGACGTCGACCCGGTCACCGGTGAGGACGTCGAACTCATGTGGGTGAAGGGATCCGGGGGCGACCTCGGCACCCTGACCGAGTCCGGACTGGCCGTGCTGCGGGTCGATCGGCTCCGTTCCCTGGTCGACGTCTATCCCGGTGTCGAGCGCGAGGACGAGATGGTCGCGGCCTTCGACTACTGCGCCCATGGCAAGGGTGGTGCCGCGCCCTCGATCGACACCGCCATGCACGGGCTGGTCGAGGCGAATCACGTCGACCACCTCCACCCCGACTCCGGCATCGCCATCGCGACTGCCGCGGACGGGGAGAAGCTGACGCGCAAGATCTTCGGTGACTCCGTGGTGTGGGTGCCCTGGCGTCGTCCTGGATTCCAACTGGGGCTGGACATTGCCGCGATCAAGGAAGCCAATCCCCAGGCCATCGGCTGCATCCTCGGGGGGCATGGCATCACCGCGTGGGGCAGGACCTCGGCCGAGTGCAAGCGCAACTCGCTGCAGATCATCCGCACGGCGGAGGCCTACATCGCCGAGCACTCGAAGAAGAACCCCTTCGGTGCCAGGGTGAAGAAGTTCGAACCGCTGCCGGCCGCCGAGCGGCGGACCCGGGCCGCCGAACTGGCACCCTTGCTGCGCGGCATCGCTTCCCACGATGCGCCCATGGTCGGCCACTTCACCGACTCCGAGGTGGTGCTGGACTTCCTCGCCTCCCGCAACCATCCGCGACTCGCAGAGCTGGGCACCAGCTGCCCCGACCACTTCCTGCGCACCAAGGTCAAGCCGATGGTGCTCGACCTGCCGCCCTCCGCTCCGCTGGCCAAGGTCCGCGAGCGGCTGGCCGAACTGCACGAGGCCTACCGGGCCGACTACGCCGCCTACTACGAGCGGCACGCCACCGCGGACAGCCCCGCCATCCGCGGTGCAGATCCGCTGATCATCCTGGTGCCCGGTGTCGGAATGTTCTCGTACGGCAAGAACAAGCAGACTGCCCGGGTGGCTGGCGAGTTCTACGTCAACGCCATCAACGTGATGCGTGGGGCCGAGGGACTCAGCAGGTACCAGCCCATTGAGGAGTCGGAGAAGTTCCGCATCGAGTACTGGGCCCTGGAGGAGGCCAAGCTGCAGCGGATGCCGCCCGCGAAGCCGTTGGCCACCCGCATCGCCCTGGTGACCGGTGCAGCCTCGGGCATCGGCAAGGCCACCGCCGTACGGCTGGCGGCCGAGGGGGCCTGCGTCGTGATCGCCGACCTGTCGTTGGAGAAGGCGCAGACCGCTGCCGCCGAGATCGGCGGACCCGATGTCGCGATCGGCGTTGCCGTCGACGTGTCCGACGAGACCGCCGTACGGGCCGCGTTCGACCAGGCGGTACTCGCCTTCGGTGGTGTCGACCTCGTGGTCAACAACGCCGGACTCTCGCTCAGCAGGCCGCTGCTGGAGACCACGGTCGCCGACTGGGACCTGCAGCACGACGTGATGGCCAAGGGATCCTTCCTGGTCTCGCGCGAGGCCGCCCGCATCATGATCGACCAGGGCATGGGTGGCGACATCGTCTACATCTCCAGCAAGAACTCGATCTTCGCCGGGCCGAACAATGTCGCCTACTCCGCGACCAAGGCCGACCAGGCCCATCAGGTGCGCCTGCTGGCCGCCGAGCTCGGTCAGCACCAGATCAAGGTCAACGGTGTCAACCCCGACGGGGTCGTTCGTGGGTCCGGCATCTTCGCCGGTGGCTGGGGTGCGAAGCGTGCCGCCGTGTACGGGGTGCCGGAGGAGGAGCTGGGCCAGTACTACGCGCAGCGAACCCTGTTGAAGCGGGAAGTGCTGCCGGAGAACTGCGCGAACGCGGTCTTCGTGCTGTGCAGTTCCGACCTGAGCCACACCACCGGGCTGCACATCCCGGTGGACGCGGGCGTGGCAGCGGCCTTCCTGCGTTGATCTGACGCTGGTCGAGTAGTGAGCGCGTGGGTCGAGTAGTGAGCGGAGCGAACGTGTCGAGACCCGTGGAACAGGTCTTCGCGGCGGTTGACCTGGGCGCCAGCAGTGGCCGGGTGATGGCCGGGATCGTCGGTGCGCAGGGGATCCGGCTGGAGGAGGTGCACCGGTTCGGCAACGGACCGGTGCGTCGCGACGGCCACCTGCACTGGGACATCGAGGCGCTGTGGACCGAAACCTTGGTCGGCCTGCGGAAGCTGGTGCGGCGTTGGCCGGAGGTGGTCAGCATCGGCATCGACACCTGGGCCGTGGACTACGGCCTGGTCGACGCCGAGGGAGATCTGGTCGGGGATCCGTTCTGCTACCGGGATTCCCGGACCGATGCCGTGATTGACGCGGTGCATGCCGCGATCAGTCGGGACCGGCTCTACCAGATCAATGGCCTGCAGTTCCTGCCGTTCAACACTGTCTACCAGTTGGCCGCCGACGATCTGCTCCGCTCGTCGAGCGTCAGTCCTTCCCGCACGTCGAGCGAAGTCGAGACGTTGCTGCTGATCCCGGATCTGCTGGCACATCGGCTCACCGGCCGGCGCGTCGCCGAGATCACGAACGCCTCGACCACCGGACTGTTGGATGCCAGGACCCGCTCGTGGTCGCACGAGGTGCTCGAGGCCATCGGTGTTGACAAGGGTCTGCTCCCACCCCTGGTGGAGCCAGGTGCAACGATCGGTACCGTACAACCGGGACTCGGGCTTCCCGAGATCCCTGTGGTGGCAGTGGGATCCCACGACACCGCCTCTGCCGTGGTGGGAGTCCCGGCCTCCGGGGACGACTGGGCGTACGTGTCATCAGGCACCTGGTCGCTGGTCGGAGTCGAACTCACCGAGCCGGTGCTGTCACCCGCCTCGTGCGCCGCCAACTTCACCAACGAGGGTGGGGTGGATGCAACGATCCGGTACCTGCGCAACGTCGGCGGGCTGTGGCTGTTGGAGCAGTGCCGCGAGGAGTGGGGCGACAATGCTCCCGATCTGGCCGAACTGTTGCGTGAGGCCGAAGATCTCGACGCCGGAGGCCCGTCGGTCGACGTCGACGATCCCGCCTTCATCGCACCCGGGTCCATGCCCTCCAGAATCGCGGCAGCCGTCACCGCAACCGGTCGAACCGCGCCCGACACCCCTGCCGCCATGACGCGGTGCATCCTGGACTCCCTGGCCGCCGCCTATGCCCGGACCGTCGCCCGGACTGAGGGCCTCACCGGTCGTGCCGTCCGGACCGTCCACGTGGTCGGTGGGGGAGCCCAGAACGCCCTGCTGTGCCAGTTGACCGCCGATGCCACCGGTCGGGCCGTGCTGGCCGGACCGGTCGAGGCCACTGCCCTCGGAAACATCGCCGTCCAGGCGAGGGCAGCTGGAGCGGCGCCCCTCGAGCTGGCCGGGATGCGTGAGCTGATCGGGCGGTCAGCCGGGATCACCCGGTACCAGCCAGGAAGTCGTTAGCACGTCGCGGAAAACCGGAAGCGGGCCGTCCGCCACTCTCACTACTGTCACGGACATGGATCATGTGAATGCCATCCGCACCGCCGCCGATCGCTTCTCCGCCGTGTTGGCTGGGGCCGACCCCACGGCCACGGTCCCGACGTGTCCCGACTGGGACGCGGCCGAGCTCGCCTGGCACCTGACCGAGGTGCACCTGTTCTGGGCCGGGATCCTCGCCGACAACGCCCGGACTCCCGACGACGTCGAGGCCGTCGACAACGCGAAGCCGCCTCGTCCTGACACTGTGGCAGGCATCCTCGAACTCCGAGCGGCCGCCACCGAGGCGCTGACGGCGCAACTCGACGCTCTCGACGACGCCGAGGTCCGCTGGACCTGGTGGAACGCCGACCAGAGCGTGGGATTCACCCGTCGGATGCAGGTCTGCGAGGCCACCATGCACCGGATCGACGCCGAGCTGACGGCAGGTCTCCAGCCCAGTCCGATACCCGCCGACGTCGCCACGCTGTGCATCGACCACTGCCTTGACGTGATGTGGGCCTGGATCCCGGACTGGGCGACCGTTGAGCCGTTGGCCGTCGTACGTCTGGAGGCAGCCGACACCGGGCAGCACTGGTGGGCGGAGTTCGGCCACTGGACGGGCACCGGCCCGGAATCCAGTCAGACGGTCGACTTCGCGTACGCCCGGCGAACCGCCCCGGGGCCCGAGTCGGTGGCCACCGTACGGGCGCCACTCGCCGATCTGGCGCAGTGGGCGTGGGTGCGTGGTGGCACCGTGGAGGTGACGGGGACCGCAGCGGGCAAGGCTGCTGTCGAACGGCTCCACGCCCAGGGCATCCAGTGAGGGCGTACGTCGCTCGATTCATCTCCGTGACGGATGCCGACGGGGCGTGATCCGACGAAGCTGGGGACTGCCGGATCCGCATTGGAGGCGGAATCCCCAACCCGCAGGAGGATGTCATGGACACCGAACAGACGATCAAGGAACTCGGGCGGCGATGGGCTGCCGCCGAGGTGGCGGGTGACTCCGCCGAGCTGGAGACTCTCAGTGCCGAGGACCTGCGGCTCGTCGGCCCGGTGGGTTTCGTGCTCGACCGGGAGGAGTGGGCCCACCGGTACGACGATGCCGACGGACTGCGACTGACCGTCCTCGACTGGTCCGAGGTGACGGTGCGGGACCACGGCAGCTTCGCGATCGCCATCGGCGTGCAGGACCAGCAGGGAACCTTCCACGGTCAGCCGGTGAACGGCAGTTTCCGCGTCACCCAGATCTGGTCGCGTGACGGCGAGGACTGGCGGCTCGCCGGTCTGCACTACAGCCCGATCGGTGGACCGCCGCCTTTCGCCCGGTGATGGCAGGATGGGCGGGTGAGCCCGCGACCCACCGACCGACACGTGTACGAATGCCCGATCCGCTGGGGTGACATGGACGCCCAGGCCCATGTCAACAACGCCGCCTGGGTGGACTACCTGCAGGAGGCCCGGGTCGACTACCTGCTGCGTGGGCCGATCGCGGAGCTGCTCGACCGTGGTGTGCTCGTCGTCTCGCACGCCGTCGAGTACCTGGCACCGGTGGTCGCCGACGGCACGCCGATGCGCATCGAGCTGTGGGTCGACTCGGTCGGGGCTGCCCGATTCTCCTTGTGCTACGAACTTTTCCACCACGACGCACTCGTCGGGCGGGCACGGACGGTGGCGACGCCGTACGACCTGTCCGGTGAGGCGCTGCGTCGACTCACCGACCTGGAGCGCTCGGCGTTGCAGGCCGACCTCGTCGCCACCGAGCCGATGCGGGCGGTCGCGAAGGGTGATCTTGGGGCGGCGGAGCAGTACCCGCTGACCGTCCGCTGGTCGGATCTCGATGCGTACGGCCATGTCAACAACGTGAAGTTCTTCGACTATGTGCAGGAAGCCCGGATCGCCTTGCTGGCCGAGGATCTCGGTGGAGACGACGGGATGTGGGTCGTCGTCCGGCAGGACGTGCACTACCTCAGGCCACTACCGTTCCGACTCGACCCGTACGCCGTCCGGATCGGTGTCGTCGCCCACGGTCGCACCTCGATCACCGTCGCCGCCGAGGTGATCGATCCGGCCGACGGTACGAGATTCGCCCACGCCGACACGGTGATCGTGCGGACCGACGCCGACGGCAGGCCACGCGAGTTGCCGCGAGCTGGTCGATTCGCGGCGGGGGCGCAACCAGGTCGTCCCCCTCGCTGAGTCAGCGGGGCAGTAGGCCCAGACCCGGCTCGGGCTGGTCCTCGTCGGTGTTCACCAGGAAGTGCGCGACCCGCTCCAGGTAGTGCCACATCTCGTCATGCAGCGGGGGAGCCAGCTCCAACTCGTCGAGGGCCACCTTCATGTGGTGCAGCCAACGGTCCCGCGCCGCCGGATCGACCCGGTACGGCGCGTGCCGCATCCGCAACCGTGGATGGCCGCGCTGCTCGCTGTAGGTCGTCGGCCCGCCCCAGTACTGCTCGAAGAACATCCGGAGCCGGTCCTCGGCCGGCCCCAGATCGGCCTCCGGATACATCGGCCGCAGCAGGTCGTCGGTGGCAACCCCCTGGTAGAAGCGGTGGACGAGTCGCTGGAAGGTCTCGTGGCCACCGACGAGATCGTAGAAGCTGGACTGTTCGGACATCGGGGCCCATTCTGCCGCACCGCGGGAGTTTGACAGGATGGAGCCCGTACGGGGCCGGTGCCCGACCGACCCCACACCAGATCGCACAGGAGGAAGCCGTGGCCACCACTCGTACCGCCAACGCCCACTGGGAAGGTTCCCTGATGGAGGGACAGGGCACCGTCGAGCTCGCCTCGTCCGGCATCGGCACCTACCCCGTCAGCTGGCCCTCGCGCGCCGAGCAGGCGAACGGGAAGACCAGCCCGGAGGAGCTCATCGCTGCCGCCCACGCCACCTGCTTCTCGATGGCCTTGTCGCACGGCCTGGCCGGTGCCGGCACCCCGCCGACCACGGTGGACACCTCGGCCGACGTGACCTTCCAGCCGGGGACCGGCATCACCGGGATCGTGCTCAAGGTCCGCGCCTCGGTTCCGGGCCTGGACGCCGACGGTTTCGCCGCTGCCGCGGAGAACGCCAAGAAGAACTGCCCGGTGTCGCAGGCCCTCGCCGCTGTGCCGATCACCCTCGAGGCCGAACTCGTCTGAGCCGGCGACGGGGGCGCCGCTCAGGCCGGACGACCGTCGGCGCTCCCGTCGCTGTCGACATCGCGCCAGTCGGCAGCCGTGAGGCCGTCCGGATGGCCCGCCGGCCATTCGACCAGCTCGATGCGATGTCCGTCGGGATCGGTCAGGTGGGCTGTGAACGGCGCTCCCGGTTCACGGTGCACGGGGCGGTCCGGTTCGATGCCGTGGGCGTGGAGTTCCTTCAGCGTCGAGGTCAGGGACTCGACCTGGATCACGAAGTGGCTCAACGCCGTACCCAGGTCGAGCGGTGTCGCCGGATCGTTCACGAGTTCGAGGGTCACGAAGTCGTCCCCCGGGAGCTGCAGCATCGTGAGGTGCCCGATTGGGGCGTCCGCGACCTCACCGACCACCCGGTAGCCCACCGCCTCGTAGAACGCCACCGATCGTCGGCGATCGGTGATGCGGAGGCCGAGGTGCAGGGTCCGCATCGTCAGCGATCCTCCGTTCAGTCGTCCGACGCGTCGTCGATGATGTGCATGGCGGCCTCCTCGGCGCTGGCGGCCCCGCCGTCGATACCGACATCGCTGCCGAAGACGTCGTCGGCCGGGTCGTCCTCGCCGCCAGAGGCCACCGCGGTGATGCGGCCGGCTCGGAAGCCACCGACCTCATGGTCGATCTCGCCCTCGTCGTCGACGCTCTCGTCGCCGGACGGGTAACGGCCGCGGTCCTCGCTCCCGACATCGGGCTCCTCCTGCTTGAGCCACTCGTCCAGACTCGGGCCCTGCCGCTGTTCCGCGGCGGTGTTGCCGAATCTCTCGACCGGTGACCACCCCTCACGCGTGACATAGCCCTCGTCCAGGACGTCATCGACACCCCGCTCGATCAGGGTGTCGTCGGCCTGCAGCTGGTCGAGTTGCTCGCAGGCGTCGGGCACATCCTCGTCCCGCTCCAGGTCGTCGATCTCGCTCTCGAAGTCACCCATGACGAGAGAGTAGTCCTTCGTCCGGGCGGATGGGCGCCCTACAGTGGTCGGCATGCCCGACTGGTTGCCGAAGAACCTCGCCGAGGCGGTGGTGTTCACTCCGCTGCGGATCGTGTTCCTGGTGGTGGTCGCCATCATCGCCCGCTGGGTGATCTGCAAGGTGATCGATCGCAGCGTACGGATGGCGATCAAGCAGCCGGAGTCGGCGCGGCTGCGGGCGGCGACGCGGCACATCGCCGCGCTCACCACGGGGCCGGAGAATCGGCGGGCGCAGCGGCTGAGTGCCCTGGGTTCGCTCTCACGCAGCATCGTGACCGTGGTGATCGTCGTGGTCACCACACTCACGATCCTGGCCGAGCTGAAGTTCGACGTGACGTCGTTGGTGGCGGGTACCTCGATCGTTGCCGGTGCGATCGCCTTCGGCATGCAGAACATCATTCGCGACTTCGTCTCCGGGGTGTTCATCCTGATCGAGGACCAGCTCGGCGTGGGCGACTGGGTGATGCTGCAAGGTGGCGGCGAGGCAGCTGGACAGGTGGTCGAGGTCGGTCTGCGCATCACTCGGCTCCGCCAGCCCGACGGCACCATCTGTGCGGTCCGCAACGGCGAACTGTTGCGCGTGATCAACTACAGCCAGGGCGGGCCGAACCGTGTTCCTGACGACGAACCAGTGGGGGCAGCCCCGCAGGCCGAGGTGCCGGCGCAGCCGGTGCAGCCGGTGCGACCCCAGGCCAGTCCGGAGGAACCCAGCGGCGAGTGAGCTGCGGCGTCACGAGCGTGCGGCGAGCACCTGCTCCCGCAGGATGTCGGCGTGGCCAGCGTGCTGGGCGAGTTCGCGCAGCGTGTGCAGCATGGCCCACCGTACGGTCAGCGGTCCGAACCGCGAGTGCCCGGTGAGTACCTCGTCGAGTGACCGTCCGGCGACCGCCGTACGGGACCGCTCGCACGCCTCTCGGTGGGCCTGCTGGACCGAGGCGATCGTGTCGGCATCGTCCAGCAGGAAGGAAAGCGCGGCATCGGCGGGTACGCCGTAGGTTGTTCGATGGCGGCCGGTCACGGCCTCGCCGAACCACACGGTCTCCACCGTGACCACATGCTTCAGCAGCCCGAGCAGGGTGGTCGCAGATGGCACCAGGTGCCGACGGGCCTCCTCCTCGGTCAGCTCGTCCAGGCTGTGGTGGAGGAGCGCACGGTGCTGGTCGAGGAACGCCTCCAGCTGGGTGCGCTCGTCGGCCAGGAGGTGATCGAACGGCTCAGGTTCGTGCACGATCAGGCACTGTAGGTGCGTCGGCCCTGCCACCAGGTTGACACCACCGGGTCAGGAAGGTCCCTGCCGTGGTAGGGATTGTTGCGCGACAATGAACGGCTGTCGTCGCGGGCCACCGTACGGCGTCGGGTCGGGTCGACCAGGACCACGTTGGCCGGTGCGCCGACGGTGAGGCCGCCACCCTGACGGGTCAGGCCACCGATCCGAGCCGGGAGGGTGGACATCGCCGAGACCAGCCGGGACCAGTCGATCAGCTCGTTGTTGACCATGGTCTCGATGACGACCGCAAGCGCGGTCTCCAACCCCAGCATCCCGAAAGCAGCCTCGCCGAAGGCGTGTTCCTTGTCGTGGCGGGCATGCGGAGCATGGTCGGTGGCGACGATGTCGATCGTGCCGTCGGCCAGGGCCTCCCGGACGGCGTGCACGTCCTCGGCGGGACGCAGCGGGGGGTTCACCTTGTAGGTGGGGTCGTAGCCGGTCAGCTCGTCGGTGGTCAGCAGCAGATGGTGCGGGGTCACCTCGGCGGTGACCTGCACCCCGAGGCCCTTGGCCCACCGCAGCACCTCGACGGTCTCGGCGCTCGACACATGGCACACGTGCAGCCGGGAACGGGTGTGACGCGCCAGCTGGACGTCACGGGCGACCACGGAGGACTCGGCGACCGACGGCCATCCCGGCAGGCCGAGCCGGCCCGACACCTCGCCTTCGTGGCAGCACGCGTCCGGGCCGGCCAGTCGCGGATCCTGGGCGTGCTGGGCGACGACACCGTCGAAGGCCCGGACGTACTCCAGGGCGCGACGCATCAGTCGGGCATCGTCGACGCACTTGCCGTCGTCGGAGAACACCTTGACGGCAGCGCGGGAGCGGGCCATCAGGCCGAGCTCGGCGAGTTCCTCGCCGTGGAGTCCCTTCGACACCGCCCCAATGGGTTGTACCTGGGCGTGGGCCTCGCGCGCCGCGATGTCGACCAGGTGTTCGGCGGCCTCGGCGGTGTCGGTGACCGGGTTGGTGTTGGCCATCGCGAAGACGGCGGTGTAGCCGCCCCGTGCTGCCGCCTCGGTGCCGGTGGCAACGGTTTCGGCGTCCTCCCGGCCGGGCTGGCGGAGGTGGGTGTGCAGGTCCACCAGGCCCGGCAGGGCGAGCAGTCCGTCACCGTCCACCCGTACGGCGTCGTCGGTCGCACCAGCCGGGTCGGCCAGCAGTCCGCCGGCGAGGTACAGGTCGGCCCGGGTGCCGTCGGCGAGCCGGACTCCGGTGATCAGGGTGTGGTCCACGCCATTCCGTTCGTTGCTGGTCTGGTTGCTCACTTGTCTTCGTCCCCACCGAGCAGCTGGTAGAGCACGCTCATCCGGACGGCGACCCCGGCCGCCACCTGGTCGAGGATGCGGGAGGCCGCGCCGTCGGCGGCATCGGCCGAGATCTCGAGGCCGCGGTTCATCGGACCGGGATGGCAGATCACCGCGTGCTCCGGCATCGTCGCCAGCCGGTCGCGGGTGAGCCCGTATCCGACCGTGTACTCCCGTGGGGTGGGGAAGTAGCCGCCGGACATTCGTTCCTTCTGGACACGCAGCATCATCACCACGTCAGCGGTGGGCAGGGCGGCGTCGAAGTCGGTGTTGACGCTGACGGGCCAGCTGCCGACCCCGGAGGGCAGCAGCGTGGGTGGTGCGACCAGGGTGACCTCGGCACCGAGGGTCTGCAACAGCAGCACGTTGCTGCGGGCGACCCGGGAGTGGGTGATGTCGCCGACGATCAGGACGCGTTTGCCGACGAAGCTGTCGTCGCCGAGGCTGCGGAAGTGCCGTCGCATCGTGAAGGCGTCGAGCAGCGACTGGGTGGGGTGCTCGTGCGTGCCGTCGCCCGCATTCACCACGTGGGCGTCGATCCACTGCGTCGTCTGCAGCGGCGCACCGGAGGCGTGGTGGCGGATGACCAGGGCATCGACCCCCATGGCCGCGATGGTCTGGACGGTGTCACGGAGGGATTCGCCCTTGGACACCGAGGATCCCTTCGCGCTGACGTTGATCACGTCGGCGGAGAGCCACTTGCCGGCCAGCTCGAAGGAACTGCGGGTCCGGGTCGAGTCCTCGAAGAACAGGTTCACCACAGTGCGGCCCCGCAACGCCGGGAGCTTCTTCACCGGCCGGGACTGCACCTGCGACATCTCCTCGGCCTGGTCGAGGATCGCCGTCACCTCGTCACGATCCAGGTCGGCGGCGGACAACAGGTGTCGCATCAGGCGTGATCTCCCTTGCTGATTCTCACTTCGGTGACGTCGTCGGTCTCGGCGAGCCTGACCCGCACGGTCTCGGTGGAGGAGGTGGGCAGGTTCTTGCCGACGTGGTCGGCGCGGATCGGCAGCTCCCGGTGACCACGGTCGACCAGCACCGCCAACCGTACGGCCCGGGGCCGGCCCAGGTCGCCGAGGGCGTCGAGAGCCGCCCGGATCGTACGACCGGAGTACAGCACGTCGTCGACCAGGATCACGGTCGCGCCGTCGATGCCGGTCGGCAGCACGGTCCGGCCGACCGGCCGCGTCGGCTGTTCTCGCAGGTCATCGCGATACAGGGTGATGTCGAGGGCTCCGACCGGGACGGTCCGCCCATCGGCCTGCTCCATGGCCGTGGCCAGCCGGTGAGCGAGGGGGACACCGCGGGTCGGGATGCCCAGCAGGACCAGCGCGGCGTCATGGTCGGCCTCGAGGATCTGGTGGGCCATGCGGGTGACGGCCCGGGAGATCTCGGCCTCGTTCAGCACCACCCGGCCCTCATGGCCAGGCGTCCCCGGGTCCACCCCGTGGTCTGTCGGATCCACCGCCTCGCTCCTCCCTGCCCCGGGACCCGCCCATGGCCGCGGGCAAGTCGTCGGGTGCGTGTTGTCTGGACTACCGTATGGCACATGTCGAGCGTGCTGTCCTTGGTGACCCCTGTGGCGATGATCAACCCCCTGCCGATGGAGACCCTGCCCCACTGGGAGACCGTGGTCGAGCCGTCGGTGCTGGAACTGATCGGCGTCATCCTGGGCGTGCCGATCGTGATCGCCCTGCTGATCACGCTGGTGAACTGGGCCCCGAACCTGGCGCGACTGGCGCGTGGCGGGCGTCACGGTGGACACGGCTCGTTCTGGATCAACCCGGGCAGCCTCCGTCCGGCCGGCATCGACACCGGCGAGGACGAGGCGCCGTACACGGTCGGCGAGCGAGAGTCTCTGGTGCGTGCCGTGCGTCGCGCCGAGGACGCCTCGGGCCTGGAGTTCTCCGTGTACCTCGGCGCGGCCGAGGGGAAGTCCGCCGAGGACTTCGCGATCGATCTGCTCGACTCGCTCCCCGAGCCGGAGCGGTCGGTGTTGCTGTTCTGGGATCCGCAGTCCGGGGCGTTGGAATTCGTGACCGGTGACGAGGCAGACCGGGTGCTCGACGCCGGCGACATCGCCCAGGCACGCGCCGAGGTGCTGTCGTCCGCCGAGAACGATCCGGCCGCCGGTGTCGAGCAGGCGATCAACCTGCTGGGCGTCCATGCCCGGACGCCGAAGGTGCTGCACACCGATCCCTCGCTGGCGGTCACCGCCCACTGAGGACGGCGAGCAGCCCGGCGAGGAGCGGTTCGAGGTCGCCCGGTTGCAGGCACTGGGGGTTGATCGCGATCCGATCCTCCTCAACGCCGACGACGATCGACGGTCGCCCGGTACGCAGCACGTCTCGCAGCTCCGTCGCCGTGCAGCCATCGTGCCTCACGTAGGCGCGAGGGATCCCGATGGGCTGGACGCCGGGAGCGTTCGGAAATCCTGACCACGCCGTCACGCCGGCGAGCGTCCCGACCGTCGCCACGACGGTGTCGACCATGCGTTGCCGTTCCCGTGCCACGGCTGCGTGGTCACGGTTCCACCACAGCTCGACCGCGGTCATCAGTCCGACGATGGTTTCCTTGTCGATCTTCATACCCCGCGTCACCCCGTCGTACGGGGTCACCAGCGCCTGGCACCGTCCGATCGGTTCGGTCGCACCGAGCACCAATCCGGATGACTGCGGGCCACCGATCTCCTTGCCGCCGCTGAACACCACCAGATCGGCGCCGGCCGCAAGAAAATTGCGTACGTTGTCGGCGGGCGGGAGCTCGGCGGCAGCGTCCACCAGAACACCGACACCATGGCGATGAGCCACGGCGGCGAACTCCTGCAGGGGCAGCGATCCCGGCTGCTCGGCGAGATGGGCCGCGTAGAAGGCGGCCGCCACGTCAGGGCGGGCCACCGCCGTGGTGAGATCGGCGGCCTCGACCTGGTGGAACCGTGCTCCGGCAACCCGGACGGCACGGTCGTAGGCCATCCGGTGGCTCGCGAGGACCACCACCCGGTCGGCGACGGCCTCGTCCGGCAGCAACGGAATGTCAGGCAGGGCGGCAAGCACCTCCGGCCGTCCGCGGGCGACCAGTGCTGCCGTCGCCACGGTCAGACCGGCGGAGGCGCCGGCGGTGATGCAGGCAGCCTCGACCCCCAGGGTGGCGGCGATCCGGGCTGCTGCTCGGCGGTGCAGTTCGGCGACGTCGACGAAGGCCCGGGCCGCGTCGGCCATGGCGGCGAGGACGGCGGGAGCCATGATGCTCCCACCGAGTACGGTCACCGTGCCGTGGGCGTTGATGACAGGCTCGACACCGAGCTGGTCGTGGACGTTGGACATCAGGCGTGGCCCTTCTCGGAGCGTGCCGGCAGCACGCGGTGGAACCGTTCGATGTGGTGGCCGTCCTGGTCGAGGCCCAGGAAGGTGGACTCGACGTACTCCTCCAGCCTGGCATGGCGGACGTGGGACTCCCGCCACATCCGCTCCATCGGGGTGCGGTGGGCGAGCAGCGCCGCCCGCTTCGCTGCGAGCACCGCGGTGACGTCGATGCTGTCGTGGTCGAGGGCGGCGCCGCGGGTGACGTAGTACCGCTGGGCGACGGTGATCGGCTCCAGTCCGAGCAGGGCATGCTCGGGCAGGTTCGATCGCCGGCCGGCCATCCAGCAGGCGGCGTCGACCGCCATGCCGGTGAGGTAGTGGTCCGGGTTCTCCTCCCCGTGCATGGTCGGGTGGAAGGACACCACGGTGTCGACCCGCAGGTGGCGGAACAGGGTGATCAACCGTTGTCGGAGCTCGCCGAGCTGGCCGTGGTCGAGGGCATGGTTCTGGTAGTTGAGTGCGACGACTCCTTGCAGGCCGAGGATCTCGACTGCTTCTGCCGTCTCGATCTCGATCCGGCGAATCGTCTCGCCGATGCTGAGACCCTCGGAGTCCTTCTCGTCATTGGTGACCTTGATGAACCACCCGGTACGGCCCTGGTCCGCCCAGGTCCGGACCAGGCCACCGGCGAAGATCGAGAGATCGTCCGAGTGGGGAAACACCACGGCGAAGGCGGTGTCGTCGGCACGCATCGGTGCTCTCCCGGAGGTCGCGTCGTCAGCTGCCGGTGATCACCTGGAAGACGCCGACGATCATGATCACCAGGCCGAGTGCAGCCAGCACCGCGCTGGCGTACTGCATCGGGATCCAGAAGACGGTGTGCCGGTTGCGCATCTTCTTCAGTTCCGGCTCGTAGGCCCCCGCCACGGCTTCGACCTGCTGGTGGGCCTCGGCCTCCGACTGGGGCGCTGGAGCACCTGGGGCCATCTGGAACTGACCGGCTCGCACCCTGGCCCACAAATCCTGGCGGATGCCGTCGCGAGCCTTCGCAATCTCGGCCTCCGGTCGCACCATGTTGAGCCACCAGCCGAGCACGGCGCCACCGGCGCTGCCGACGAGCAGACCCGCGCCGGCGCCCAGGGTGGCGCCGCCGATCGCGGTCCCCGCCATCACGCCGAGACCCATGCCGACCAGGGAGCACAGAACCGTCAGGAAGCCCAGACCACGCCAGATGAGAATCACGCGCGAATCCTAGCGGGCAGCGGGGTGACCACCCGTAGGGTGGACCGATGATCATCACGGCCCTCGACGGCGAGGTCGCCGTCACCCGCGACGACCACGGCATTCCCACCATCGACGCCACCACGGATCGTGACGCGTGGTTCGGGCTGGGCTGGGCCGCCGCAGCCGATCGACTGTGGCAGATGGAGTACGACCGGCGTCGCGCTGGCGGTCGCTGGGCCGAGGTCGTCGGCGGTGAGGCGCTCGAGGCGGACCGGCTGGCGCGCCGGCTCGACCTGCCACGCGCCGCGCACGCCGATCTGGCGGCGATGTCCGCCGCGACGCGGGGGCAGTTCGATGCCTACGCGGCGGGGGTCAACGCCTGGGTGGCCGACGGAAGGCTGCCTGCCGAGTACGTAGCCACCGGACTGGACTGGGAGCCCTGGGAACCGTGGCACTCGGTGGCGGCGTTCAAGATCCGCCACGTGCTGATGGGCGTGTGGCAGTACAAGCTGACCCGGGCCCAGGTGCTGGCGCGTGACGGTGAGGAGGCCTTCGCCCTGCTGGATCCGGTGCCGTTGCCGGGCATGCCGGTCATGGTGCCGGCCGGCTCGGTGGTCACGCCGGCCTCAGCCGAGGTGCGGGAGCTGCTGGACCGAGCGGCCCAGGACGTCGCCGCGACGGCGGAGCAACTTGGCTTCCTGGCCGAGGTCGAGGCCGGATCGAACTCCTGGGTGGTGTCCGGTGCGCGAACGACCACCGGGGCGCCGGTGCTGTGCAACGACTCCCACCGGGCCCTCGACGTCCCGAGCGTCTACTGGCAGGCGCACCTGCGCTGCCCGCAGTTCACCGTCTCGGGCGGCACCTTCCCCGGTCTGCCCGGGTTCCCCCACTTCGGCCACAACGGGCAGGTCGGCTGGGCGATCACCCACACCGCCGCCGATGCCCAGGACCTCTTCGTCGAACAGTTCCGCGATCACCCCGACGGCGGTCTCGAGGTGCGAACGGCGTCGGGCTGGCAGGCAGTACCGGCGCAGGAGTCCACCATCGCCGTACGGGGTGGCGTCCCGGAGACCGTCACCTGTTGGACGACTCCGAACGGTCCGGTGGTGCACGGTGACCCGCGCAGCGGCACCGCGTTGAGCCTGCGTTGGACTGCGACCGACGAGCCCTGCCGCCAGTTCGAGGTGTTGCGGACGATGCTCGACGCGTCCACGACGACCGAACTGCTGGACTCCCAGGCGGACTGGGTCGACCCGGTCAACAACTTCGTGGCCGCCGACATCCGCGGCGGGATCGGGTTCCTGCTACGTGGCGCACTCCCGCTGCGGGAGCGGCCTGCCGCCCTGCAGGTCCCGGTGCCTGGGTGGGAGCCCTCGTCACAGTGGCGCGGCCGGGTCAGTCCCGCCGAGATGCCGCGGGAGGAGAACCCGCCCGACGGCGTGATCGTCACGGCCAACAACGTGGTCGTGCAGCAGACCGCCGACTGGCAGGTCAGCCACTCGTTCAGCAGCTTCTACCGTGCGGTACGGATCCATGAGTTGCTCGCCTCGCAGCAGCGGCATTCGCCCGAGCAACTCGCCGCCCACCAGGGCGACACGGTCTCGGTCGCGGCCCGGCACTGGGCCGCGGTGCTGACCCGACGTGGCCCGTACGAGGGAGAGACCGAGCAGGCCCGCAGCATGCTGGCCGGCCTCACCGACGGCGACCTCGATGGTGAGCGGGCCGAGGCCCTGCTGTACGCATGTTTCCGGCGTACCGTTGTCGAGGCGGTCCTGGCCGAGCGGCTGTCCCCGGCGTCGGCGGCAACGCTGCTGGACGGTTCCCTGCCGAGCGGTCCGCTGCTCGTACGGCGGTGGCTCGCGATGCTGAGCTGGCCGGATGCGGACGGCAGGAGTGGCGCCGACGCGCTGCCCGACGTCGTCCTGCGCCTCGCGCTGAGTCGTGCGTGGCAGGATGCGGTGGCCCGCGCGGGTGACGACCCGCAGCACTGGCGATGGAGCGAGCACCATCAGGTGGCCGGTCAGCACACTCTTCGTGCTGAGGTCGGGGACGCCTGGAACCCGCCCACCGGGGCAGTCGGCGGTGACGACGACACGGTCCAGCACGCGTCGTACTCGTGGCCGCGCGGCGAGCCATTCCGGATGACGACCTGTGCGGTGTACCGCCAGGTGCTGGACCTGTCCGACCTGTCGCGTTCGGGCTGGGTGATCCCGGGTGGCGCTTCGGCGGAACACACCTCACCGCACTACGCCGACCAGCTGCCCCTGTGGCAGGGCCACCAGCTGCTGCCGATGGTGCCGATCACCGACCAGTGACCGCTGTCCATGGATCGGTGCACAACTCGCTGACAACCACCTCCAGGTCGTCGTGAGCAGCGCGCAACTGGTCGGCCAACTGCGGCAGCCAGCACCACTCTGCGGCCCAGTGGGACACATCCAACAGCGCCGGAGAATCCTGCCAGCACACCGATTCCGAGGCTGGATGGTGCCGCAGGTCGGAGGTCAGGTAGAGATCGGCCCCGGCAGCGCGGGCCTCGTCGAGGAGGTCGTCGCCGGCACCGGCCTGGACGGCCACCGTACGCACCGGACGGTCAAGGTCCCCGGCGATGCGGACGCCGGTCGCCGTACGGGGCAGTCGCCCGGCCACGTACCGGGCGAACTCGCCGACCGTGGTGGGTTCGACCGTGCCGATCCGGCCCAGGCCGGTGTCGGGGGAGTCGACCGTGGCCATCTCGTGGACGCTCCAGGCCGGTTCCTCGTACGGGTGGGTGGCGAGCAAGGCACGCACCACCGCGCTGCGGCGACTCCGGGGCAGCACCATCTCGAGCCGCTGCTCGGCCACCTCGGACACGGTGCCGACTTCACCCAGGTACGGCGATGATCCTGACAGCGGACGGAACGAACCCGTACCGGAGCTGGTGAAGTGGCAGCGGTCGTAGTCGCCGATCGCTCCGGCACCTGCCGCCGACAGGGCATCCACGACCGGACCGAGGTGCTCGGCCGGCACGTAGGTCACGATCACGTCGAGCGCCGCCCGGGGCCGGGGTCGCAGCGGACGAGTGTCGACCAGACCGAGCCGGTCGGCCAGCGCTGCCACGGTGCCGGTCGGGCCGATGTCGCCGTTGGTGTGGATGCACTGCAGGCCGATCTGCGCCTGCACGAGATCGGTGACCATCCGGCCCTTCGGGGTGCGCGGGTCGATCCCGTGCACGCCGCGGAGCAGCAGCGGGTGGTGCGCGACGATCGCCTGGACGCCCAGATCCGTTGCCTGCTGGACGATCTCAGGCGTCACGTCGACGCTCAACAACACCCGGTCGACCTGGTGTGCCGGATCTCCGCAGACCACGCCGACGCGGTCCCAGGGCTCGGCCGTGCCTGGCGGGTACAGTCGGTCGAGGGTGGCGCTGAGCTCGGAGAAGTCGATCACGGCACGGTCGGTCAGCCGGCCACCTGCTGGCAGCGGAGAGCTCGTACGGCATCGTCCCGCCGCTCGGTGACGGGGCGGCGGACCTGGTCGGACAGCTCGGTCTCGGCCAGCCACTGCTCGACGCGCGCCACCAACGCCTCGTCGGCGACGATGTCGGGGAAGGTGAACGTCAGGAAGGCGTTCTGCAGTGGCAGGCCACGTTGCGCCCAGACACCCTGCTTCGCGCTGATCGCCTCGGCAGTGGTGAGGTAGGCATCCACGTAGCGGGCCACCAGGTCCTCCTGCCCGGCCCGGACGAACTGGGTGGCCACCTTGCGGAAGGACTCGTTCGGGACGTCCTCGGCCTCGGTGAGCAGGTGCCAGGCTTCCGCCTTGGCCGCCCGTGTCGGACGTGCCGCTCGTGCGGCGCCGGCCGCCTCCTGACCGGTGATGGTGTTGTCCCGTTCGAGTTCAGCCGCGATCTCAGGCTCGTCCGCCATGCCGACGCGGCACACCTCGGTCAGCAGCAGCCACCGCAGGTCGGTGTCGACCACCAGACCCGCCGGCACCTCTTCGCCGGCCAGCCAGCCCTTGAGGAGTTCGCCGCCGGCCTCGCCGGTGATCGCCGTGGCGAGCGCCCGGGCGATCGCCAGCTGGTGGTCCGAGCCGGCCTCGGCGTCGCGCAGCTCGCGGGCCAGACCCTGCTCGAGCGCCTTGCGGGACTCCAACCGTGCCTCGCCCGGAGGCGTGTAGAGCGTCGCGGCCGTCGCCACCTGGCGCAGCAGGGCCTGCACCGCAGTGATGTCGGACTCGACGCCGACGCCGCGCATCACCATGGCGACATAGTCGGCTGCCGGCATTTCGGCATCGCGGCACATGTCCCACGCCGCGCCCCAGCAGAGCGCCCGGGCCAGCGCCGAATCCAGCTCGGCGATGTGTTCGACGGCCGTGGCCAGGGACCGCGGGTCCAACCTGATCTTGGTGTAGGTGAGGTCATCGTCGTTGAGCAGCACCAGATCGGGCTGGGTCTGCCCGACGAGCTCGGCGACCTCCGTACGAGCTCCGGTCACGTCGATCTCGACCTGACTCGTACGGTTGATTCTCCCGTCCTGCAAGGAGTACAGGCCGATCGCCATCCGGTGCGACCGCAGCGTCGGGTGTTCCTCGGGAGCGGACTGGACGATGGTGAAGGAGGTGAAGCGGCCCTCGTCGTCGACCTCGAACTCAGCATGCATCGTGTTGACCCCGGCGACCTCGAGCCACTCGGCCGACCAGCCGGACAGGTCACGGCCTGACGACTTCTCCAGTGCGGACAACAGGTCCGAGAGCCGGGTGTTGCCGTACTGGTGGGTGGCGAAGTAGTCCCGTACGCCGGCCAGGAACTCGTCCCGCCCGACGTAGGCGACCAACTGGCGCAGCACCGAAGCGCCCTTGGCGTAGGTGATCCCGTCGAAGTTCTGCTCGACCGCGTCGAGGTCGACCATGTCGGCGGCGATCGGATGGGTGGAGGGGAGCTGGTCCTGGCGGTAGGCCCAGTTCTTCCGGCTGTTGCAGAACTCGGCCCAGGCGGCCAGCGGATCCTCGTCGTTCTCCGACTGGGCGAAGTGGGAGGCCCACTCGGCGAAGGACTCGTTGAGCCACAGGTCGTCCCACCAGGTCATGGTGACGAGGTCGCCGAACCACATGTGGGCCAACTCGTGCAGGATCGTGTTGTCACGGCCGCGGAGCGCCGCAGCCGTCACTCGAGACCGGAACACGTACTCGTCGCGGAACGTCACGCAACCGGCGTTCTCCATGGCGCCGATGTTGTACTCCGGTACGAACGCCTGGTCGTAGCTGCCGAAGGGGTACGCGATCCCGAAGGCCTCTTCGAACACGGCGAAGCCCCGCTTGGTGGTCTGCAGGATCCGCTCGTGGTCGAGGTGGTCGAGCAGGGATGCCCGACACAGCACCGACATCGGCACCGTGCCGCCCTTGGCTTCGTAGCTGTCGGTGACCACGGCGTACGGTCCGGCGACGATCGCGGTGATGTAGGTGGAGAGCGGCTTGGTCTCGGCGAAGTCCCATCGGGCGAACCCGGCCCCTGCAGGAGTCGGATCGACCCGCGGGGCGTTGGAGATCACGGTCCAGTCGTCCGGGGCCGTCACCGAGAAGGTCCAGGTGGCTTTCAGGTCCGGCTGCTCGAAGCAGGCGAAGACGCGGCGAGCGTCGGGCACCTCGAACTGGGTGTACAGGTAGACCCGGTCATCGGCAGGGTCGACGAAGCGGTGCAGACCGGTGCCTTCACGCGAGTAGCGGCAGAGCGCGACCACGGTGAGCTCGTGCTCGCCGGCCTCGACCTGGAACGGCAGGCGGTGTCCGGTGAACGTGGCAGGGTCGAGCGGGTGGCCGTCGAGCGATGCCTCCAGCACCCGGTCGGCGATCAGGTCGACGTGGGTGGCGCCGGCCTCGCGGGCGGTGAACCGTACGGTCGAGGACGAGACGAAGTTCTTGTCGCCCTGCTCCAGGGGCGCCCCGGAGCGGTCGCGCCCGGTCAGGTCGATCTGGACCCGGTAGCTGTGGGTGCCCAGCAGGGTGGAGCGGGCGCTGGCCTCGGCGCGCGTGATGTTCGCATCGGACATGGCACCGATCTTGTCACGGACTTCCGACAGCGCGCTGGTCAAAGGCCCCGGATACGCCGACAGCGATCAATGGTTCGATCAGCCGGGTCGCTGTGCGGCCTGTGCGTCGCACGGTCGGATCGGGCTCGTAGGCTGGTGACCATGGCGGATGATCAGACGGTGACCGAGGTCGACTTCTACTTCGACCCGGCGTGCCCGTGGGCATGGATGACCTCGCGGTGGATGCTCCAGGTGGAGCAGGTGCGCCCCGTGCACACCACCTTCCACGTGATGAGCCTCGCGGTGCTGAACGAGGGACGTGACGAGCTCCCGCAGCAGTACCAGGACCTGATGGCCTCGGCATGGGCGCCGGTCCGGGTCTGCATCGGGGTGGAGGAGCAGTACGGCCAGGAGAAGCTGCGCGAGTTCTACACCGCGATCGGTACTCGGTTCCACCTGGGCAAGGAGACCCGTGGGCGCGAGACGATCGTCGCCGCGCTCGCCGACGTCGGCCTGCCGGAAGAACTTGCCGAGCTCGGGGCGACTGACGCCAACGATGCCGCCCTGCGGGCCTCCCACCATCGTGGGATGGACCCGGTCGGCAATGACGTCGGCACCCCCGTGATCCACATCGAGGGCGTCGCGTTCTTCGGCCCGGTGATCTCGCCGGCACCCAAGGGCGAAGAGGCCGGGAAGCTGTTCGACGGGGTCCGCGCCGCTGCCTCGTACCCGGGCTTCTTCGAACTGAAGCGCGGTCGCACGGTGGGACCGATCTTCGACTGATCCGCGGTCGGCGCCGGTCAGCCCAGGCGCCAGTGCAGTAGTCGCACGCCGATCAGGATGACCAGGATCGTCGCGAGGACACCGAGCACCAGACCGGCGGCGAACCAGGCCAGGCTGCGCAGCTTCTCACTGGCAGGACGGGCCGCGGCAGTGAGTCCCGACTCCAGGTCGCGGCGTCGAGCCGCGTACTCCTCGTCGGTGATCTCCCCTTCGTGGTGAAGTTCCTCAAGGGCGTCGAGCGCTTCCCAGAAGTCATCGACCGAGGGCGTCATGGGCCCATTCTGCCGGTTCCGGGGTCGGCGTACCGTGGACGCATGACACGTGGCTCGAGCAGACACCAGACCAGTCCGGCCGCCAACGACCGGGAACCTGCGGCCGTGACCGCACCGCTGGTCGCCGCAGGGCTGGTGGGAGGCTTCGTGGTTGCCCGGGTGACGAAGGTGCGCTGGCTCGGTGGCCTCGTTTTCGGTGCCGCCGGGGTGGCCGCCGCCGCACGGTGGGGCCGCACCCTCGGCCCCGCCCCGACGGCAGCGCTGTCCGTGGGCTACGCAGCGGCAATGGGCCTGTCACATCCGCTGGCCAAGAAGGTCGGGCCGTGGCCGGCGGTGCTGCTGGTGACCGCAGGGGTCACCGGGGCAGCGGTGTGGGCCGACGCCCGCGCCGGGCGTGCCCTTTCGGGTCCGATCGGGGAGTGAGCTCCGCTCACGGGTCCGATCGGGGAGTGACCGGTCAGGCCCAGCCGAGCTCGGCCAACACCGGACGGTGGTCGGAGGCCCGGACATCCAGCACAGCCGCCCGGAGCGGCATCAGCTCCCGTACGAAGATGTGGTCCAATCTGACCTCGGGGACGTCCGACGGATAGGTGAGGGCCCCGGGGATCGAGAGAGTCGCGTCCATCAGACCGGAAGCCAGCACGCGCACCTCGGCGGTGTCGGAGGCCGCATTGAGGTCGCCCATCACCACCGCCGGTCCGGCTGTCGCACCCACGAGGGCACTCACCTGTCGGGCCTGGTGGATCCGCTGCTGCGGTGACCGGTGGTCGAGGTGGGTGTTGAGCACCTCGAGCCGCTGACCGCCCACCTCGACGATGGCCGTGACGACGGCACGGGGCTCCAGCTGTGGATCGTCCGAGGGCAAGTTCTCCAGGCGCTGGGCACCCGCCGTGACGAGCCGGTGTGGCGTGAGCAGCGCCGGCCCGAACTGGCGGCGCTCGGTGCGACCCTCCTCGGGATCGAGGTCGAGGCCGGGTGCGAAGGCGTGGGACCAGCCACCCAACCGTTCGGCCAACACTGCGGTCTGGTCGGCGTACTCGCTCCGGTCGGAGAAGTGCCGATCCACCTCCTGCAGCCCGACGACGTCAGGTTCGCAAGCGGCGATCACATCCGCCGTACGGCCCAGGTCCAACCGCCGCTCGAGGTCGTGGCCGGCCAGGATGTTGAAGGTCAGGACTCGGATCGTCGGACTCACGGCCGGGACTGCCATGGGTCAGCCGAGGCCGAGCACACGCCGCAGGCTCGGCTCGATCGCATCGGCGAGCTGGAGGAAACCGAGGTCGGTGGGATGCACCCCGTCCACGGTGCCCTCGGTGATGTCGAGATCGCTGACATCCAGGAACTCGACCGCGGTGTCGCCGGCGGCCCGGACCGTCTCCACCACCCCTGCCAGGGCGTCACGGCAGGCGACCCGGGTGGCGGTGACCGCGGGTTCGACGACCTCCTTGGCGACCGTGGGGCGGGGGAGCACCAGGATCGCCGCCTCGGGGTGACGCTCCCGCAGGATCGGGATGAAGTCGGTCAGCGTGGTGTGCAGCTTCTCCGGATCGTTGACGTTGGCGTGGTAGTCGAGCACGAAGCAGGCGACGTCGTCGATCTGGGCGATGCTGCGGGCGACCTCCGGCTCGCCCTTGCCATTGCCGGAGAAGCCGAGGTTGATCACCTCGGCCGGGATCCGGCGGCTCAGGATGTTCGTGTAGGCCATGCCGGGCCGGCTGGCACAGCCGCCTTGGGTGATCGAGGTGCCGTAGACGACCACCCGGCCCAGTTCGTACGGGGTGGGGGCGGAGACCGTGGCGTCGGCGTCGAGGCCGATCCGGACGTCGACAACCCCTTGGTACAGAGGGAAGTTGAGGGTGATCTCGCGCTCGACGCCCTCGGTGGCGCGACCGATGAGAACTTCGTACGAGGATTCACCCAGCACCGGGCGGGCCGTCGCCCAGTAGCGTTGCTCTCCGGGCCCACCGACGTAGGCGTCGAAGCCACACTGTCCGGTCGCCGGCATGTGGTCCATGCTCGGCGGGCCGGCGAGCTCGACCCGTACGGCCAGAGTGGCCGAGTTGGTGCGGAACCGGATCTGTCCGCCGGCAGTGCTGTCGGCCAACCGGTCGACCGCCTCGGGCAAGGGCCAGTCCGGCGCCACCGGAAGCCGTCGATAGACGTTGTCACGCTCCAGCCAGGGGAATCCACTGATCACGAACGGTTCCCGACGTGGGCTGACCCACTGCAGGTCAGGCCCCCCGTCGGGGGCGGGAGCCATGTTGGGATCAAGCTGGTTCGGACTGATCGCGCTGGACATGGGTTCACCCTTCCACGCGAACCAGATGTGCGGGGGCGCGTCCACGATTAGAGTGCAGCCATGCTCGTACACATCGGCGGCGACCACGCGGCCTGGGAACTGAAGAATGCTCTGGTGGCGGCCCTGCAGGCCGACGGACACGAGGTGGTCGACCACGGAGCACACTCCTACGATGCGCAGGACGACTACCCGGTCTTCTGCATCCCCGCGGCCGAGGCCGTCGCGGCTGATCCGGCTTCGCTCGGCGTGGTGCTCGGTGGCTCCGGCAACGGCGAGCAGATCGCGGCGAACAAGGTCAAGGGCATCCGGGCCGCGCTGGTGTACGACGCCTGCACCGCCGAGCTCGCCCGGCTCCACAACAACGCCAACATCATCTCCCTCGGCGGCCGCAAGCACACCGAAGCCGAGGCGATCGAGCTGGTCCGGCTCTTCCTGGCCACCGACTACTCGGGTGAGGAACGGCACACCCGTCGCATCGAGCAACTGGCCGCGTACGAGACTGACGGCACCCTGCCGGCCTGATGCCCGAAGGACACCACCTCCACCGGTTGGCGCTGGACTGCAACCGGGTCTTCACCGGCCACACGGTCGCGGTCAGCAGCCCCCAGGGCCGCTTCGCCGAGTCGGCTGCGCTGCTGGACGGTCGCGAATGGTTCGAAGCCCGGGCCCACGGCAAGCAACTGTTCTGCGGCTTCGCCGACGATGTTGCTGATGATGGTGCGCTGTGGATCCAGATCCATCTCGGCCTGATCGGTGGCCTGAGCTTCACGCCGCTGGCACCGCCGGTGGGACAGGTTCGGCTGCGGATGGCGACCGAGGAGGTCGCTGCCGATCTGCGTGGACCGCAGGTGTGTCGCCTGGTGACCGGTGCTGAAATGGCCGCCGTACGGGAGAAACTCGGGCCCGACCCACTCGACCCGCTGGCCGATCCCGACATCGCCTGGCGGCGCATCCAGCGCTCCAGCAAACCCATCGCGGCGCTGCTGATGGACCAGTCCGTCCTCGCCGGCGTGGGCAACGTCTATCGGGCCGAGGTGCTGTTCCGGCAACGCATCAACCCGCAACGCGAGGGTCGGTTGCTGAAGAAGTCTTCCTGGGCAGGGATCTGGGACGACCTGGTGGCCCTGATGCCGCTCGGGGTGGCCGACGACCGGATCGACACCGTACGGCCGGAGCACACCCCGGAGGCGATGGGCCGGCCGCCCCGGGTCGACGACCACGGTGGCGAGGTGTATGTGTACCGACGCCACGACCAGTCCTGCCTGGTCTGCGGATCCACGGTGCACAAGGCAGATCTGGCCGGCCGGAACCTGTACTGGTGCGGCAAGTGCCAGCGTCGGGGCTGACCCAGGCGTGAGTGTCCCGTGGGCCGGTGGCACCGTCGTTGACGTCGACGGTGCGGCGACGTGGGTGCTCGACGGTGAGCCGGTGCTGGGCTGGCGTTGCGGATCGTCCGCAACGATCGACGGAGTGTCCTCGGTCGTCCACGCGCACCCGGTGACGGCCGAGCTGGACGAACTGCGGTACGGCTTCGCTGCCGGTCCGCTACGGCTCGAGCTGCGCCACAGCCTGGACGAGACCTGGGCGATCAGGCTGTCGGTGACCAATCCGACGAGCAGGCCGGTGACCGTCTCCGGGATCGCACTGGACCTGGCCTGCGCGGCCGGGTGGATCGGGTGGGCGGTTCGTGCCGGCGCGGAGGCTTCGGTGGCCGTGCTACCTGCGCAGCGACAGCGTCCGATCCTCGGATTCTGCTTGCTGCAAGGGGAACTGCGTGGTGCTGGGGGAGCTCTGCGGCTGCCTGACCTGGTGCTGCCGGCCGCGGGCCAGTACGTCCTGCGGCTGCGCGGGGAGAGCTATCCCGACGCCCGTCACTTCGCCTCGGCGGCACGGCACGATGTGCTTCCTGGCTGGCCCTGGGTGTCGGCGGGGGAACTGGTGCGGATCGATCACCAGGACCAGGCGGTCGCCTCGTCGTCCGGGATCGACTCCGACCAGCTCGCCGAGCTCGAGGGCGCCGTGGAACTCGAGGGGGAGGCCGGCCAGACGTCACACATCGAGCTGGTCGGCCCGCGTGGCACGACCGAGGTCATGGTCGCCTTTGCGCCGACCCTGGGGCAGGTCGTCGCCGGACGGGTGGCTCTGGGGGAGCAGCTCTGGCCGACGAACCGCCAGGGCGTACGGCTCACCGAGCCCGCCGATGGTCTTGTGGTGCAGGCATTCCTGGCCGGGGGAGGAAGCACCGGCGTTTCGCACGAGGTGTGGTCGGAAGCGCTGGACAGCCTCTGCGCCCGGGTCGAGGCTGACAGCTCGCTGCTGGCCGTGGCGCTGCTGGCGCGGCAGGCCGTCCTCACCGGGGACAGGGACCAGGCCGAGCAGTCTGCTGCCGGATTCGCTGCCCTGGTGGGAGAACCAGGGGCCCCGGTGGTGGCTGCCCAGGTGCTGGCGGCCGGGCTCGTGACCGGAGCCGTGCACGAGGTGCCGGCCACCGGGGCGGTCCTGGATGACCTCCCGGCCTTCGGCGCTCGCTTCGGATTCGGGTTGCGCGGCGAGCGCGTCGGCACGCCTGATCCGGTCGCCGATGCCCGGTGCCTCGCTCTGGCGAACATGCAGCTTGCCCTCGAGCCACCACGACCTCGGGGCTGGGCCTGCGGCTTCGCCGAGCTGGTGCAGCGGCACCGGCGGCGCCTGTTGACCCAGACGTACGGAGATCCCGGCGCAGCCGAAACCGTTGCCTGGCTGACGCTGGGGGAGTGAGTCATGACCATCGGTCAGCGCCGGGGCGATGAGGTGACCGACGACGCGGACGCCTGCGGAAGAGTCGTCGGCGACGGTGGTCAGCGGTCTTCGCCGCTTCGCGGGCGCGAGCTTCCTTGTCGGCCCGCTGGCGAGCGGCCTCAGTGCGGGCCGCCTTCCGCTCGGCCCACGCTGCCACGGTGGCGTCGACGTCACGCGGCATGGTGATCAGCGGCGGTCCCGGCGACAGGTCGTAACGGGCGCGGATCACCTGCTTGTTGAACTGCTCGACCTCGCGGCGCACGGTCTCCTCGTCGGGGAGTTGATCGAGGAGGTCGTCCAGGGCGGCGTCGTCCTTGCGGAGCTGGATGGATGGTGGCAGCATCGCCAGCCCCTCGCGCTTCGCCAGGCTGTGGAGCCACCAGTCGGGATCGTGGCGGTCGGGCAGGTCGAGCGGCTTGCCGCTCCCGGGCACATTGTCGAACTCGCCCCGCTCGATCGCCTCCCGGATCCTCCTGTCGGCCATCAGCGCGATCGTCACCTCGGCGTCGAACACGATGGCACAAGGGTTGTAGAACGCGGGAGGCAGCCCCGACGTGGGTTCTGTCATCGCGGGCCCTCCCTGAGGCGTCAAGTCACTTGTATTATGTCACTCGTACTGGAAAGGCGGTGGGGTGGGTGCCGAAGCAGGTGGATCATCACGAGCGACGCGAGTCGATTGCCCATGCGCTGTGGCGGATCGTCGACCAGCAGGGCTGGACGAGAGCGACCATGCGCGAGGTCGCTCGGGAAGCAGGGGTCTCGCTGGGGCAGTTGCAGCACTACTTCTCGTCGCGAGCCGCGATGCTGGCCTTCGCGATGGAGTTCGCCTCGGAGCAGAGCTCTCTGCGCGTCCGGCGGGCCCTGGAGCCGCTCGGTCAGACCCCGCATCCTCGCGAGGTGCTGCGTGTCGTCGTCACCGAATGGCTTCCGCTCCGTCCCGATTCCCGTGCCACCAGTCGGATGAACGCGGCCTACGTGCTGGAGGCGATGCACGATCCCTTGCTGCGTGAGCAGGTCAGCGTCGGGCTGCGGGAGGGGCGTGCACAGGTCGAAGGTCTCATCCGGCAGGCGATGAGCGATGGGCAGATCCGTTCGGAGTGTGATCCGATCGTCGAAACCGATCGTGTCCTCGCCCTGACCGGTCTCGCCCCGCTGCTCGACCTCAACGTGATCGAACCGGACGCGGCTCTCGCGGCCGTTGAGGAGCACCTGGATCGACTGTTCGAGGCCCGTCCATGACAGAGTGCTCGCGGGTGAGTCGCAGGAGTGCCTCGGTGGACAGACAGCTGATGAGGCAGCGCTCCTTGCGGTCAGCCAGCAGCTGGGCGGTCCAGTCGGTGAAGCCACCGTCGCCGAGTTCGATGCCGCCAGCGGTGAACAGCAGGGCGCCGGAACGGTAGTAGCCGCGCGCCCGGGTGCGGTCATGGTCGGGGCGCCAGGTGATGGAGGTGGTGGTGGCTGGATCAGCGGCGCCGGTCACCGCCGGGAGGACCGTGTCGCGGTAGCGCTCCTCCAGCGCCGGATTGTCGAAGGCGGAGTAACGAACCTCGACAGCGTGACCGGGCAGCACCGTGCTGAGCACGGACTGCCAGTAGGAGAGATGTGCTGTGAGCAGGGCCGCCTCGGTGCGGCCAGAGCCGCGGTCCCGATCACTCGACACCAGGGCGAAGAGCTGGAAGTGGTTGGACCAGCCATCGGGAAATCGTTGTGTCCGCAGCAAACGGTGGCAGGCGGCCAGGTGGACCGCTGCTCCGGAGGTGCGACGTCGGCGAGCCGCCTCCAGGGCGAGCACATTGGTGAGGTCACTGACCACTTCGACGGTGCGGACCGTTCCCAGGACCCGGTTCTGGTCAGCCGCTCCCACCGCGGCGCAGGTGCCGAGCGGGGTCACCGGGGACAGTTCGACGCCGGCAAAGGTGTCGGGCAACAGCTGCCACAGACGCGTCACCACGGCCGAAAGGTCAGCCGGGTCGAGTGTCGCGGGCTGGACGAAACGATCGGCTTCCCACCGCTGCGCCAACCGCGCCGGCGTGACAGTCGCCGCTCGATCCCGGGACAGGTCGATCAGCAGGCTCTGCAGGTCGGTCGGGGGGAGCCCGGCGAGTGCCGCCCGCGTACCGGCGGGAAGCCTGGCCCAGATCCGATCGGTGGTGGACATGCCGGCCACCGTAACGGCTCAGAGGGCAGCTCGTCCCGCCGATTTCTCGAGCAGTACGGTCCAGTTGTCATCCTTCGCCGCGTCGCCGCTGCGGTCCAGCTGCTCCAGCACCTGGGCGGTTGCGGCGCGGGTGGCGGAATCCCATTCACCGGTGATCTCGACCGGCACATCCCACAGATGGCTGCAGATCGCTTGCAGGGCTTGGTTCTGGACCCGCGACGTCTTGTCGAACCGACTCATCTCCGCTCCGGAGACGCCGTTGTCGACGTGGATGTGGTTGTTGTGTGCCTCGTTGTAGAGGTAGGTGAGGACATAGGCGAAGTGGAGGTGCAGGCTCGCCGCCAGCGCCCAGTAGCGGCGCCGATGGTCGATCACCTGGTCCTGGGGAAGCTGGGACCACAGGTCCTCCCGGCAGGAGACGACCGGGGAGCCATTGGCCCTCAGCCGGCTGATGTCGAAGGCGCGACCTGCACCGTGCCAGGACGAGCAGGTGCCGCCGTCGTCCACCCAGGCGCCATAGGTCCACACCTGGTCATGCGCCGGGAGGCCGCTGTGGTCAAGCCAGAACCGCTGCCAGGTTTCCAACTGGGCAAGGAAACCAGGCTCGATCGGAAAGGTTGATCCCGTTTCGCTGATCTCGTACACCAGCGGGACTCCGCCCAGGGCGGTCATCGGCGTCAACGCCGTACGAGGGACGCAGGTCCGCTGCTGTTCCGGGATCGGGATGTCAGCCACCCCACATCCGGTCGCGAGCGCCACCACACCACCGAGTCCGACCAGCGCCGCGCGACGGTGCATGACTCAGGCGACGGGGGACCGGGTGGGAAAACGTACCGGGCCGGAACCGATCGGCACACCGCGGTTGGCCACCCGGGGCGCGATCGCGCGGTCCATCACGTAGCGCAGGATCGGTCGCATGTTCGAGCCGTCAAGGGCGGCGACGCGCGCCAGCTCAGCCTCGACGTCGTCGTGTTCGGTGTTGCGGACCCGCTCCAGGTCATCGTGCAGCTCGACGCGCAGGAAGTCCCGGTTGCGGATCCAGATGGGGCGCAGGAAGGCGCGCATTGCCCGGATGACGAGATCGGAGTCCTCCCCGGACCAGCCGCGGAACCGAGGCGACTCGTCGTATCCGCCGAGGAGATGGAAATTGGTCCGTGACATGGCGACCCGGCCCATGCAGCCCTTGTAGAGCCCGGCATTGAGGCGAGGGTCGAAGCGGTAGGTGGCGACGAACGCGTTGGGTGAGCGGGTGAACTTGGTACGCAGATGGTCGACGAAGCCCTCGCCGATGTAGTTGTCGGCATCGACGTTGCACAGGTAGTCGCCGGTGGCCAGGGCATGGGCCATGTTCTTGGCGTGCGAGTGGCGGAAGGTGCGCTGTCCGGGCGCCTGGGCGAAGCGCAGGATCCCGGCCTCTCGGTACGGTGCCAGTTCCGGATCGGTGGTGATCCACTCCGCCAGGTCGTCCGGGCTGGAGTAGTCGAGCACGACGAACTCGACCGCATCCGGTCGCGACCAGTCCACGTTCTGCGCGAGGTTGCGCGGCAACGTCCGCTTCAGGTGGTGGGCTCGGCCCATACAGGTCGTGCACAGAGAGAGCTTCATGTCTGAGTCTTGGTCTGCCGTCTGTCCTGTCGGGGCGGGACCGGCACGAGCAGCCGGCCGAGCCCTGGGGTGAGGCTCGCCGAGGATGGTACCGATGATCAACCCGGCGATTCACCCTCCGCCCACCGGCGCGTCGAAGTTTCCGGTGGTGTTCAGGGTCGGTTCGGGGTGCGGCAGGATGAGTCCATGAGGAGTCTCCCGTTGATCCTGTCCACCGCTGCCGTCACCGCCACCGGGGTGATCGGCTCGCGGGCCACCGACACCGAGTCGGACTGGTACCGCTCGCTGGCCAAGCCCGACTGGCAGCCGCCGGCCGTGGCCTTTCCGGTGGTGTGGACGGCCCTGTACGCGACCATCGCCGGGGCGACCGCGAAGGCGTACGGTCACCTGCCGGCCGAGCAGCGGGCCGGCTACGTCCGGGCCGTGCTGGTCAACCTCAGCCTCAACGCCGGCTGGTGCTGGCTGTTCTTCCGGTCCCGCCAGCCGTGGGTGGCCGCACTGGGGGCCGCGCTGCTGGCGATCAGTTCGATCCGGCTGGCCATCCGTAGCGGGCGGCACAGCCGGGCCGCGGGTGCCTGGCTGGTGCCGTACGCCCTGTGGACCTGCTTCGCGACCGTGCTGAGTACAGACATCGCCGCCCGCAACCCGGACGCCGCGGCGTGAGGCTGCCCCGCTCGTCGAGCGGAGTCCAGACGCCCCGACTGGTCGCCTCCGACCTCGACGGGACGCTGCTGCGCTCCGATCGGACCGTGAGCCCGTACACCCGCGAGATGCTCGATCGGGTGCGGGCCCAGGGCATCGTCGTCGCCCCGGCCACGGCTCGCCAGGTGCACGGCACGGTGGCGATCGCGCAGGCAGCAGGGTTCGACTGGGTGGTGGTGAGCAACGGTGCCCTGGTGATCAACCTCGCCACCGGAGAGATCGCCTCGGAGATCACCTTGCTGCCCGAGGTCCAACGGGCGGTCGTCGAGCGGCTGTCGGCAGCACTACCCGGAGTCGAGTTCGTGACCGTGACCACCGGTGGGCTGTTCCGAACCACCCCGGGCTACCCGGCCCTGGCTACCTTCACCGACCACAACCGGGACCCGGCCACCATGCAGCGCGTCGCTCTCGACGAACTCACCGATCGACCGGCGCTCAAACTGATGGCTCGACTGCCCGGAACCTCGCCGCAGGAACTGGCCGCGCGGCTGGTCGGGCTCACCCAGGTCGAGGCCACCTGGTCCGGAGCACCGGTGGTCGAGATCTCGGCCGCGGGGGCGACCAAGGCCGGCGGAGTGGCAGCGCTCGCGGTACATCTGGGTGTTGACCTGTCCGAGGTCATCGCGTACGGGGACGCCGCGAACGACATACCGATGCTGCGGGCCGTCGGGCACGGAGTCGCCATGCCCGGGGCAACCGCCGACGTGATCGAGGTCGCCGCCGAAATGGCTCCGTACGGGAACGACGATGACGGGGTGGTACGGCATCTGGCGGAGCTTCTCGGGTTGGAAGATCATTTCCAGGCGATCGAGCAGACCGCCTAATCTCTGCAGTTCTCGCAGGACCGAACGTCCCCAACGCCCCTGCGCCCGACGAGACGCAAGGGCTGTTTTCGCGTGACCGAACGATCTGGCCAATGGCCTCCGTACCCACCCGGTGGCACGGCTCCTGCTGTGACCCGCCCGCAGGTCGAGCAGCGGCGCGGCTGGTTGGTCTTCGGCATCGTGACCGGCGCACTGCTGCTGCTCGGTGCAGCCTTCGGGGCCATCGGCGGATGGCCGGCGTTCGGGCTCTGGGTGGCAGGATTCGCACCTGTCGTCCACGGAGCCGTCCAGCTGGTGCGCCGACGGACGAAGCGTGGGCTGGTCCTGGCCGGGAGTGGCGTCCTGGCCGGAATGCTGGGTTTGGCGTTCGTACCCCAGGTCCCGCCAGCGACCACGGCGAGCCCGGCCGACTCGGTCGCTGTCACCGCGGTGACCGCTTCGCCCGAGTCCTCGGTGGGGTCGGCGACGGCAGCGCCACACGCGACCACGCCGACGCCAAAGCCCTCGACCCCGAAGCCGTCCGTCGAAAAGTCGTCGACCGCCACGCCGTCGACCGCCACGCCGTCGGCCACCACGCCGTCGGCCACCGCGCCGTCGAGCAGGAGGCCAACAACGACGAAGCCGTCGACGGCCCAGCCGTCCTCGAAGAAGCCGCCGACGGCCCAGCCGTCCTCGAAGAAGCCGTCGACGGCCCAGCCGTCCTCGAAGAAGCCGTCGACGGCCCAGCCGTCCTCGAAGAA
>Ga0164243_10000172_pt1 | contig 154893 bp, 183 predicted proteins | sample OricompcompostOP_FD_108781 | JGI IMG/M metagenome (GOLD analysis project Ga0164243, IMG submission 108781) | Organic Plus compost microbial communities from Emeryville, California, USA - Original compost - Organic plus compost (OP) | ecosystem: Engineered > Solid waste > Mixed feedstock >...
CGCGCTTTTCCATCACGAGCGCGGAGTGGAGCAGCGCCGTGCCGGCGAGCCAGGGCATGAACGAAGCGTTCTCGACCGGGTCCCAGAACCACCAGCCGCCCCAGCCGAGCTCGTAATAGGCCCAGTAGGAGCCCATGGCGATGCCGGCGGTCAGGAAGGTCCAGGCAGCAAGCGTCCAGGGTCGCACCCAGCGCGCCCAGGCCGCATCGATGCGGCCTTCCATCAGGGCCGCGACCGCGAAAGAGAAGCAAACCGAGAAGCCGACGTAACCGAGATAGAGGAGCGGCGGATGCACCGCGAGCCCGAGGTCTTGCAGCACCGGATTGAGGTCCTGCCCTTCTGCCGGCGCCGGAGCGAGACGCAGGAACGGGTTGGAGGTGAGCAGGATGAACAGCAGAAAGGCCACCGAGATCCAGGCCTGCACGGCGAGCACGTTGGCCCGCAGCGTATCGGGCAGGTTCCGGCCGAAGACGGCCACCAGCGCACTGAAGAGGACGAGGATCAGCAGCCACAGCAGCATGGAGCCCTCGTGATTGCCCCAGACGCCGGAATATTTGTAGAGCAGCGGCATCAGCGAATGGGAATTCTCCCAGACGTTCTCCACCGAGAAATCCGAGACGACATAGGCCCAGGTGAGCACGCCGAAGGAGAAGGCGACGAGCACGAACATCGTGAGTGCGCCGGTCGACGCCAGCGCCATCATCGCCGCATCGCCGCGCCGCGCGCCGATCACCGGCACGATCGAAGTGATCAATGCAGTCGCGAGCGCCAGAACCAGCGCATAATGGCCGATCTCGATGATCATTGCGTCGCCACTCCCCCTACCTTGGGCGAAGCCGCTTCGGCCTGGCCCCCGGGTGTCTTGGGTGTCTTGGGTGTTTTGCCGTCCTCCCAGACGCCTTCCTTCTTCAAGCGGTCGGCGACTTCCTTCGGCATATAGTTCTCGTCATGCTTGGCAAGCACGCTATCGGCCACGAATTCACGGCTCCCCGCGTCGAAGGCGCCTTCCGTTACGACGCCCTGCCCTTCCCGGAAAAGGTCGGGCAGGATGCCGGTATAGGTCACCGGCACGTTGCCCGTGCCGTCCGTCACCGTGAAGCTCACCGTCGAGCCCTGGCCGCGCTTCACGGACCCTTCCGCCACCAGCCCGCCGAGTCTGATGCGCGTTCCCGGCTTGACGTCTGCCGTGGCGAGATCCGACGGCATGAAGAAATAGGCGACCGACTGGCTGAAGGCGAACATCACGAGGAAGACGGCGACGATGATGAAGCTCATGCCGCCGGTAATCACCGCAAGCCGTTTCTGTTTGCGCGTCATTGAGCAATCCCTTCCACGGCGATCCCGATCTCGTTTGCCAGCGCCACCAGCGCGCCCGATGCCGGGAACTGCTTCAACCCGCTTTTCAACGCTTCCTCGGCCTTCGCCTTGTCGCCGAGCACGGAGTAGGAACGCACCAGCCTCAGCCAGCCTTCGAGATTGTTCGGGTCTTCCTTCAGCCGCGCCGCAAGAGTGTCGACCATGCCGCGGATCATCGCCTGACGATCACCCTGCGACATATTTTCGGCGGCGGCGACATCCTCCTGGCTCGGATTGCCGGGTGCCTGCCCCATCGCGTTGCCCACAACGGGTCCGGGTCCGGCGGCTGCATTCGGGCCTGCTGCGACGGTGCCGCCGTTCTTGGCGATATGCTGGTTGACCAGCTCCATCCAGGGCGCACCGGCCGGCGAATCCTTGGCGATCTGCTCGAAGGTCGCCCGCGCTTCCGCGGAACGTCCCGCCTGTTCCTGGCCGAGCCCGACATAGAAGCGGGAGCGCGGGTTGCTCGGATCGAGCCTCACCGCCTCTTCGAAGGCCGAGCGCGCATCTTCCGTCACGATCCCGTCGTTTGCCGCCACCAGCGTCTCGCCGAGACCCGCCAGCCGCATCGCGTTCGGCCCAAGCAGGCGGATCGCGTTGCGATAGGCCATCTCGGCATCACCGAGCCGCATGGAGCGGAAATAGACCGGTGCGAGCAGGTCCCAGCCGGCGCCCTCATTGGGGTTCTGCGCCAGATGCCGCTCGGCCTTGGCGACGAGGAGCGCTATATTGTTGCCGGGATTTTCGAGCCGCGCTTCCAGCGGCTGGTCGGGAATGCCGGGGCTTCCCAGCATGACGTAGAGACAGAGCCCGACGGCCGGCGGCACGAGCGTCACGACAGCGGTCACAAGCCCGTGACTGCGCGTTTTGGGCGCCGACGGCTCGCTGCCCTCACCGGATCCCGCCGCGGCGATGAGCCGGCGGCCGATCTCCGCGCGGGCATATTCGGCCTCTTGCGGGTCGATGAGGCCCTGGGCGCGGTCCCGCTCCAGTTCCTTCAGCTGATCGCGATAGACCTCGACCTCACCGGCACGATCCGCAGACGCGGATTTGGCACCCCGGGCAAGGGGCATGATGAGGACTGCCGCAACGGCCGCCGTCAGAACTGCGAAGACGATCCATAAAACCATAGGGTCCCATTACTGCAACGACCGACTATTTCCAACCGTGGACCCGGTGTTGACGCGAATTTGAGGCGTTTCGCCGCAAGTTTCCCGATGGATATGGATATCAACCGCCTATCGGGCCATGACCTATGTCAAAGCGCCGCGGATGATGCCGGCTTCAGGTGAGCGGCGTCCATGTCCCGTCGGGATTGCGGCAGGCCGCGCCGCGCGCGGTCGTTTCCTTGCCATCCACCGTCACCGTATGGCGGTACTGGCGGCAGTTCTGCCTTCCGACCTGATAAGGTGCGCTGGCCACCACCTGGCCGCTTGCATCATTGCCCTTCCAGGGGGTTGTCTGGCCCACGGCGCTCGATTCGAGGGCACGATATTCCGCTTCAAGCGCGCGGGAGCGGTCGCTCGCCGAAAGCGTGGCGCCGCTGCGGCCGACGATGCCGCCCTGCAGCGCGGAAATATAGGAAGCGGATGGCGAAGGCCGCGGCGAAAGCAGCCCGCGCGGTCCGCCCGCCCGGATGTTGGAAGACGTGCCGCAGCCGGCAAGCAAGCCTGCCACGACAAGCGATGAAACAGCATTTCGGAAGCTCAGGGATCGCATCGTGTCAGAAACTGGCTCGCGGGTCGATTTTCGTTCGGGAATCTCGTTCGGGACTGCTCTTGCCCCGACATGGCATCTTTGTAGGATCACCGGAAACACGCCCATCTGGTGATCTTCCGATCCTCATACATTAGCACACATTAATAAATATTCCTCCCGGCCAAGATATAGCAGGCGATCCATCCGTCCATGCTCCATGATCAGGCACCCTGGTCGGGATTCGCCGAATGTTGCCGGCCGGCCACACATTGCCCGGAGCCCCTTGCGGAATTGCCGGTCTCATGCCGCCGCCTCCTTGGTGAGCCCCGGCAGCAGAAGCTGCGCCCGCAAGCCGCCACGGGTCCCGCGGGTGAGTTCCACCGTGCCTTGGTATTCACTGGTGATCTCGCGCACGATCGACAGTCCCAGGCCGGCGCCCGGCTGGCTCTCGTCGAGCCGTGTCCCGCGCTTCATCGCCTCACGGATCTGATCGGGCTCGAGCCCCGGCCCGTCGTCCTCGACCGCCATCTCCACCCAGGTGCGCCGCGCGTGCTCCCCTTCCGCGGTCTGAGGCCCCGAGGTCGGCGTTGCGGTGATCCACACGCCCGTCTTGCAGAAGCGCGCGGCGTTTTCGAGCAGATTGCCGATCGTCTCCTCGATGTCCTGCTGCTCCATGGCGAGCGCCACGCCAGGTGGAAACACCGAAAGATGGAATTCCTTGTCCGGGTTCAGCCGGCGCATGACGCGCACCAGCCGTTCCAGCACCGGCTCCACATCCGTGCGGGCGAGCAGGGATTCGCGCTGGGCGGCGATGCGCGCCCGGTTCAGATAGCTTTGCACCTGCGCCTGCATGGCTTCCGACTGGGAGCGCACCAGGTCCGACTGCACCTTGTCGAGCGTGCGCGATTCGTTGAGCAGGACGGCGATCGGCGTCTTCAGAGAATGGGCCAGATTGCCGACCTGCATGCGCGCTCTTTCGACGATGCGGCGGTTGCTTTCGATCAGTGCGTTGATGTCGTTGGCCAGCGGCATGATCTCGCGCGGGAACTCCCCTTCCAGCCGTTCCACCTCGCCGCGGCGCACCCTTTCGAGCGCGCGGCGGGCGCCGTCGAGCGGCTGCAGTCCATAGAGGATGGCAAGGCCGTTCACTACGAGGCTGCCGAGACCGAAGACGGCAAGCGCGATGTAGAGATTGCGGGAAAAGGCGCGGATATCGTCCTCCACCACGGCAAGATTGCCCGAGACGCGGAAACGCGCCGCGCGGCCCTCGCCGTCGAGCACGACCTCCGTCTCCGCGACGAGAACGTGGTTCCCGAAGGCGTCGGTGGCTGGATAGAAACGCTCGTAGCGGTTGTTGAAGGGCACGGCCAGGATCGAGGGCACGCTGATGTTCGAGGTGCCGAGCGAGGAGGACGACAGCGGCCTTGCCGCAAAGGTGCCGAGCGGCTCGATGATCCAGTACCAGCCCGTCTCCGGCTGCGAGAAGCGCAGGTCGCCGAGCTGCGGGCTGCCGGAGAGCTGATTGTCGTCGCCGATCGTGATCGAGTTGATGACGTTGTAGAGCTGGGCGCGCAGGAGGTCGGTGAAGGCCCGTTCGGCCGATTGCCGGTAGAGCTGCGAGATGACGATCGAGATCACCACCAGCGCCAGCGCCGACCACGCGGTCGCCAGAAGCAGCACGCGGGCTGTCAGCGATCTCGGGCCTATGGTGCTGAACCTGGGTAACGGCCTCATATGAATTCCCGACCTAACGGGCGTCTGTCGGCGCTTGCATCCTGTAGCCGAGGCCGCGGACAGTTTCGATGAGGTCGACGCCGAGCTTCTTGCGAAGCCGCCCCACGAAAACCTCGATCGTGTTGGAATCGCGGTCGAAATCCTGGTCATACATATGCTCCACAAGCTCGGTGCGGGAAACGACCTGACCCATGTGGTGCATCAGGTAGGAGAGCAGCCGGAATTCGTGCGAGGTGAGCTTGAGGATCACACCATCGACGCTCGCCTTGGACGCCTTGGTGTCGAGCCGGACCGGACCGCAGACGATTTCCGATGAGGAATGCCCGGCCGCGCGGCGGATCAATGCACGGACCCGCGCCAATACTTCCTCCACGTGAAAGGGTTTGGCCACGTAGTCGTCGGCGCCGGCGTCGATGCCGGCCACCTTGTCGCTCCAGCGGTCGCGGGCGGTCAGCATCAGGACAGGCATGCCCTTGCCTTCGGTGCGCCATTTCTCGACGACGGTAATGCCGTCCATCACCGGCAGGCCGATGTCGAGGATCACCGCGTCGTAGGGTTCTGTATCGCCGAGGTAATGCCCCTCTTCGCCGTCGAAGGCTTGGTCGACCACGTAGCCAGCCTCTTTCAAGGCGTCGGAAAGCTGCCGGTTGAGATTGATGTCGTCTTCGACCACCAGAATGCGCATGAACCGTCCCTCGAATGATATGCCCGGCAGAAGGGTATCGCGGACCCGCTTACATCGGAACCCTTACGGTTACCTTACGCGGTCTTTCGCTGCCGCTGCCCTGGACGAGCACCGTCACAATACAGGTCTGGCCATCGGAGGAAGGCTGGGCGGAAAGAAGCTGGCCGCCGGTTTCCCGCACCACGCGAGACGCTGCCGAGCCGCAATCGCTTGCGACGAGCATGAGATAATCACGCGCGGAGGCCTTTTCCGGCAGCAGGCCGGCAAAACCGGCAATGCCGGCGGCCAAAATCGCGATGATCGGCAATCGCGCCATGGTTACACTTTCCACTCACAAGACAAACAGGATTCATGTCCAAAGCATGTGTCGAATATGTAGCCAAAGGCGGCTGAATGGCAAATGAATGGTCGGTAATGCTGACATTCACACACCTATTTCCCCCCGATTCCCATCTCGGCGGAAATCCGCCCATAGATTGCAAGAAGCCCGCCCGCGGCGCCGGCCAGCGTCACCGCGATATCCGCAAGATCGGCCTGCACCTCGGTGCCGAGCTCTATTCCCGCCACCCGCAGAAGCGATGCGCCCACCGCGATCAACGCGCCCCAGATCGTTTTCGACCGATACCAGGCCTTCATGCTGTCCATGTTTCGTCTCCTTTTTGAACCTAAAATGTGATGATTGTTTCAGCCGGAATGCCGAGCGGCACGGCGCGGCCCATCTGCCGGATGCGCAGGACAAGACTCGGCTGCGGCGCGCCGAAATCCGTGATCTCGTCCGCTGCCTCATAGAGGAAAACCGGCTCCGTCACCTCGACCGTCCGCTTGACCGTGTCCCCGTTCAGGATCTCGACCCGATAACGCTCCTGCGGCTCGTCGAGCGGGATATCCGCGCCGTCCCAGCCGTCCGCCTCGATCCTGCCGCGCCGGACCCAGGTGAAACGCAGGTCTCCGTCCGCCAACCGCTCGCCGCGGATATGCACCGGCGAAAGCGGCGTCTCGGCGCGCAGCCCGGCGGCAAAGGCATACGGGCCGGAACGTCCGCCGGCCTGGCCGAGACTTTCCGCCAGCCAGTTCAATGCGAGACCGCGCTCTTCCACCGTCAGCCCCATAGGCACCGCCGCCTCGTCGAGAATGGCGATGGCAGCCCCCTCGTGCGCCCCGGCCAGCATCGCATCCTCCGTGCCGGCAAGTCCGCGCAGCAGGTTCGTGAGCCGCCAGCGGTTCAGGCTGATCTCCTCCGCGCTCGCAAAACCGACCACTTCCCACGCACCGTTTTCCGCCTTTACCGCGATGCGGTTCTCGCCGTTCAGCACCGCCTGCTCATCCGCCGACGACACGCCCCCGAAGAAGAGTTCGAGCTCAACCGCGCCGGCACGGTCGAAGCGGCCGGTCACGCCGGCAGCCAATGCCGCCGTCAGCACGCCCACCCGCGCGGGTCGTTCGAGTATTGTCCGCGTGCGATATCCCTCCGTGCCGGGCGAGGACGACAACGCCATGCGCCGCCACGGACGGCAGAAGCCTGCGACCCGCGCGAACCCCGTCGCATCACCCGACGAAAATCGCGGCAGGTCGAGGAAATGCAGGACGGGCGCAAACGCATCCGAAACGGTGCCGCCATTCAGTCTGCGCCCGGGCTCGACCGCATGGTTCACCGGCGGAAGCGGCGCATGATGCCGCGCCTCGATCCGCCGCGCCGCGCCCTCCTCGATCCGCTCGACGATGAAGGTTCCGTCGGGACTGTCTCCATCCGGCAAGGCCAGCCGCACCGCATCCCCCGGCTCGACCGCGATATCCGCCGGCGACAGCGCGAAGCTCAACGTCCGCCGGCCCACCCTTTGCGTCCGCAGCAAGGTCTCGACCGCGCCGAGCGCCGTCTCCTCCGGCAGTACCGCGGGCAGGTCGTGGCTGAGCGTCCGCTGGCTTTCCGCCCTCGCTTTGCGCGAGCGCACGCTTGCCTGCTCATAATCAAGCTGGGGATTGTACGACGTCAGCACCGCCTCCGCGGCGAAATCGCTGTCGTGGCCACGATTTTCCGACCAGAGCGGCGCACCATCGAGATCGGCGACAACCGCAATCTCCTTCGGCGCCATGCCCGCCTTCAGCCGTGACCGGAAGCGCAGCCTGCCGCCATCCTCCGCGACATCCAGCTGGAAAACCTCCAGCAGCGGTTCCAGAAGAATCCGCGCCGATGTCACCTCGCCCTGCACGTAGCCGGTCAGGTCGCCGCTCACCTCCGAAACGTCGAAATCTTCGGATCCATGTTCCGAGAGGATCGCCGCGATCGCATCCGCCAGCGTGGTCGCGCCGAGCCGCCCGTTCAGCCAGTGCCCGGTCCGCCAGTTGCCGCCGTCGCTCCAGATAGACAGGTCGTCGGGAAAGGCCGGCAGCGGCCGCCCATCCCAGGTCCAGACGAAGACATGGCCCGGATCGACCATCCCCCGCGGCACTCCCGTCCCCTGCCACAAGCCGTGATGCGCCTCCAGAAAGCGCCGCTGCATGCTGTCCGACCGCCCGCCGCTCGAAAAATAAGGCGCAGCACTTTCCGCCGATTTCGGATCGATGAACACGTTCGGCTGGTTGGCACCCTTGTCGACCGCCGGGCAGCCGAGCTCCGTGAACCAGATCGGTTTCATGCCGGGCTCCCAGGCGGTCGGCTCCGGCTTCTCGGCTCCCTGCACCCGGTCATAATGCCGATTCGACCACCAGCCGGAGAGGTCCTTGTAACGGAACACCCAGGGCTTTCCCGCCAGCCCGTCGGTGATCGGCAAGCGCATCCGGTTCCGCCGCTCCGCCTCGCTGGCATAATACCAGTCGAAGCCTTCGCCGGACGTAATCTGGCGTGCCATCGCTTCGGCGTCCTCCGCCAACCGGAATCCATCCGTATTGCCCGCCCCAAGGTCTTCGTCCCGCCAGTCGGCGAGCGGCATGTAATTGTCGATGCCGACCGCATCGATATCCGGCGAGGCCCAAAGCGGATCGAGATGGAAGAACACCTCGCCCGAACCATCCTCAGGGTGATAGCCGAAATATTCGCTCCAGTCGGCGCCATAGGTCAGCTTCGTCCCCGGCCCGACGATCGCCCGCACATCCGCCGCCAGCCCAACCAATTCCTCGACGAAAGGAAAGACGCCCGTCTCATCGCGCAATTGCGTCAGCCCGCGCAATTCCGACCCGATGATGAACCCATCGACGCCGCCCGCGGCCTCGGCCAGACCCGCATAATGCAGCACCATACGGCGATAGCCGTCCGCACCCTTCGCGAATGCCTCCACCTGCGCCCGCGCCGCCGCCGTCTTGTCCGCCGTTCCCGGCCGTCCCGGCGCCGGAAACGAGGTGATGCGCCCGCGCCACGGGAAAGCCGCCTGCTCCGCCCCGCCATGGGGATCAGGCAAGCCGTTGCCCGGCGGAATGTCCATCATCACGAACGGATAGAGATAGACCTTCAGCCCCCTTGCCTTCAGGTCCGCGATTGCCTGACTCACACTCGCATCGCTTGGCGTGCCGCCGAATGCCGGCCCGTCCTGCTGGCTCACCCGATGCGCCCCGGCCCGGGTAATCCCCGCAACCGACCATTCGGCACTCTCGTCCCGCCGCTCCGCCACCTCCACGCCCGGCACGATCCGGCAATGCCCTGCCCGCAAGTCCGTCCCGAACCACGACACCACCAGCGCCACCCGCTCCAGGTTCGGACACAGCGCCTGCAGCTCATCCAGCGAGGCCCGCCAGTCCGTCGCGGCCGTCAGCGCATTCCGGTTGAGGATGCGTGCGCTCCCCTCGCCGGTCTTCTCCGTCACCGGCACCGTTGCATAACCATGCTCGGTCGCGCCGGGAATGATCGTCACCGCCCGGATCTGCCGTTCCAGTCCCCCCACCGGCCGCAGCACCTCGAATTGCAGCAGTGGAATGCGATTTCCGAAGCTGTCGAGCGGCAGCCGTTCGAACACGGCATAGGCAAGCCCCCGGTAGGCCGGCGCATTGCCCTCGCCCTGCTTGGCCTCGATCAGCGGATCGGGCAATTGTTCCTCGTCGCCGCGATAGACGCGCATCTCGACCGCCGTCAGGTCGAGCTCACGGCCGTCCGCCCAGACACGCCGCACACCGGCGATCGGCCCCTCGCAGAGCCCGACCGCCAGGTTCGCGAAATACCGGAACGTCTCCACCCGCGGCCCCGTCGCCTTGCCGCCGGAACGTTCGCGCGTCACCTCCTCCTCGAAGCGCGTCGCCCAGATCAGCGTGCCGCCGACGCGCGCCGTCCCGTAGACCCGGCTGATCGCCGTGCCATCGTCGGCACCCGGAATGCGTGCGGTCGCAAGCCTCGCGCCGGAAACCGTCGCACCGCCGCCGATCAAGGCCCGATCGACCATGCCACCGGCGAGCGCACCCGCTGCGCGGCCGATGATCGCGCCGACGGGGCCGAATACACTGCCGAGCGCCGCGCCCGCCGCCTGGAAAAGGATAGTGGCCATGTGCAATCCAATATATTCTAAAAGGAGAAACGCCTACTGGAAGCCCGCTTTAGGTGTATGTTATGCTGTATCCGGTTGAGAGCAAAAGCAGCATGCGCCGCGCCAGCCGGCGCGTCGATGGCCATCGGCCACATCGACCTTGGCAGAGGCCCTGCTTTCAACTGTGGAGGTGATGTTATGAGGTTTGCGCCGATTAGCGTCACGCTTAGTTTAATGAAAACCCGGACGGGCTGGTGCATAGCCGTCCGGGTTAGATTCTAAACATAAGCTACGATGGGCGAGGTTGCCGCCTCGCTCATCACTCCTCTCAATATAAAGATAGATCTTGCAGAATGCAACTGCTGACTGCTTCTATCTGCAATTACAAGTTGATTTAGCAACTTTCTGGAGTAGATGGTTGTATTCACGGAATCCGATTGGAAACCGATGCACCGCCGCGATCCTTCTTCTCCACGAGGGCACCAGTGTCGAGCGCGTTACCGCCGCCTGCTCGTAGGCATGGATGAAATGCTGCGGCCCCACCAGAATGCCCGCGTGCTTGGCCGCACAATCCGGCCGCCAGCGGAACAGCAGCAGATCGCCGGGTTTGGCTTCACCCATCGGCACCCCTTCGCCGAACAGGCGCCGCGCCGCATCCATCAGCCGGTCCGCGCCGCTCCGCTCGGCCCAGTCCGGCGCATAGGCCGGCACTATTTCCGGCTCCCCGTCATAAAGCTCGCGCCAGATGCCGCGGATCAGGCCGATACAGTCGCATCCGACGCCCTTCGTCACGCCTTGGTGCCGATAGGGCGTGCCGATCCAGTCCTCGGCCAACGCCACGACCCTGTCGCCCATCCCGCTCATTCGAAGATCGGGCCGCCGTCATGGACCCGCTCCCCGTCGGCATAGGAATAGGCGAAATCGGCGCCCGGCATATGTGGAAAGCCGCGGAAATTGAGGTGATTGGCAAAGCGCGCCCTGCAGGTCGAAAACGATTTGTCGCAACCCGCCGTCACCATGAACGTCTCGCCCGCCGCGGCCGGCACCTCCAGCGGCAGCCAGAAGGTCAGTTCCGCCGTGCCGTCCGCCTTGCGTTCGTGCGTTTCGACATCGGCGCTCACGCCGCCCGCAAACGTCAGCACGCCCTGCTTGAACAACCCGCTCTCGAAGCCGCCGAGCCCCGACACGATGATCCGGCTTGCATCCTTCACGACGACGACCGCGCCCTCGCCGCGCCATGCCGCCAGATCCACGCCGCAACGTGCGTCCCCCAAAGCCGCGTCGCACCGCCGGCCGTAAACCCGTCCCTGCGGCTGGTTCAGCCGATGCGTCAGACTGCGCAGTTCCGCCCGGAACGCACCGCCCGCGCGCGACACTTCACCGATCTCCCGGACATTCAGCAGCATATGCTGCTCCGGCTCGGCCCAATTGACCAGGAACAGTTCGACCCTGGCCCCATCATATCGCCCTGCCGCCAGATCCTCCTCGCGGATCGCCGCGCTGGAAAACCCGCCGGCCACCTCGTCGGCGCTCGCGGAAAGCCCGGAAGCCGCTTCGGCCTCGCTCGCCGAAAAACCGCTCGCCGCGAGAAACGTCGTGCCGGCGAAGACGAGATCGCGATCATGCTCGGTAAACCCGAGCACCGCCCCATCGCGCCGCGTCACCCGCCAGCAATGGCAGGTGGTCATCGCTTCTCCGGCCAGATGCGCAGCCAGCGCTGCCGGTACCCTTCTCATGCCAACACCTCCGTCAGCGGAATGGTCGGGATGCGACCTGCATCGAAATGCGCGAGGTTGACATCGATCCGGTCCGTATCGAACCGCACCGGCACGTCGAATTCATAACCGGCCCGCACCACAGCACCGGACGCTGGAACATGCCCGGCCGCAAAAGTCACGATCCCGGTCGCGGTATCCACGGCAAACGATCCTTCCGGCTTCGTGACCCCGTCCACGGACACCATCACCGTCCCCGCAACAGGCTTGGTGATCCTCCGCACCCAACTCCCGCCACTGTCGGCATAGGTCTTCGCGAGCTGAAACGACGCCGTTTCGCCATCGCCCACGGCTATCGCCTGGGCGTCCACCGACACCGCTTCGCCTGGCGCGCAGGACTTCCAGTCGAGCGGATCGCGGAAGCGGAAGCCGTAAAGCTGTCCCCTGCGGGCTTCGAAGAACTCCAGCACAGCATAAAGGTCGGCGAGCGATTTGACGCCCGATCCGGCATCATAGAAGCGCCGCGAATCCCGCCAACGCTGGTTGCGGCTCTCGCGCCCGTTGGAAAGATTGACGATATCGGTGCGCCTGACCGGCCCGCCGGTGGCGCCGAGCGCCAGCCGCAGCGGAAACCGCACCTCGTGAAAACCGCTCATCGTTCACCTCGAAACCCGGCTCAAAGCCCCCTGCGCCCGCGCGCGACGCTGCGCGCCAGCATGGCGGAAATCTGCCCTTCGCTTTTCCTGAAACTCGCGGCATCGGCCGCCGTCACGTTGAAGACGATCTGCGCCGCCCCGCCTCCGGAAGCCGCCACGCCGAGCGCGCCGTCCGGCCCGCGCCTCAGCGGCAATATCGCCTCCGCGCCGGCCTCGCCCATCAGACCCATGTCGCCGCCCATCGGAAAGAAGCTCGGCGAACGCACCACGCCGCCATCGGCGAACGGCGTCACCGATCCGGCCAGCCCGCCGATCGCCCCGTTCAGGGCGTTGCCCAACATATTCTCCAGCGGCTTCAGCCCCGCCGCGAGCGCGATATCCGTCAACCGGTTGCCAAGCCCTCGCAGCACGTCCTCCAGCCCCTTGCCGCCTGTCGTCGCGGAGCGAAGCGCGCTGGCCAGCGCCGTCCCAAACCGTTGCGACCGGCTTTCCAGATCGGCCATCACGCCGGACAGCGCCTCGGCATTCGCGAGCGTGCCGGCAAAGGTATTCTCGTCGTCTTCCATGATCCTCTCTCCGGTGAACTGCCCTCAATCCGGAAACGCGCTCATCAGCGCCTCCAGCCCCGCCCGCTCCATCGCCTCACGCGGCGGTCTCAATCCGCCGGTCATCGCGAAGAATTCAATGAGCGTCAGCGCCCAGAAATCCCTTGCCGGAAGCCGCAGCAGGCGGAGGCCGGCATGCATCACCGCCTCCCAGGGAAACGGTTCCGCAACCGCAACTCCGCCCGCTGCGGCCATCAAGGGTTTGCGGTCGCCTCCCCACCCGTCCCGCCGAATGTCGCGGCCAGCAGGTCGCCGAGGATCTTCGCGTAACCTGCGACGCCGCCATCGACGCTCATCGCCGCCACTTCGTCGTCGGAGAAGAGATTGCCGCCGCCCCGCAGGCCGGCGCCGATGACGCGGATCATGTCCGCCGCCTTCAGCCGGCCCGACGAGAACCGTTCCGCCAACCCGTTCAGGTCGCCGACGGCAAAGGCCGTCTCCAGCTCCGCCAACGCCCCCAGGGTAAGGCAGAGGATGCGGCGCTCGCCGTCGATCACTGCCTCCACCTCGCCGCGTCTGCGGTTCGCCCGCCCCCCGACGATCATCAGAGCCCTCCGAAGCTCAAAGCACCGGCCGATTCCAGCGCCAGCTCGAAACGGATCTCGCCGTTGTGCTCACCGGAATATTCGAGCGCCGTCACCTGGAACGGTCCCGTGATCGTCCCGAAGGCCGGGATCACCACCTGCCAGCTCAAAATACCGCCGGCGAAAAACGCCGCCCGCACCAATGCGTCGCTCCCCTGGTCCTTGAAGATGCCGGCGCCGGTCAGCGAAGCCCGCTGCACGCCGGCCCCGCCCAGAAGCTCGCGCCAGCGCCCGACGCTTTCCGCATCGGTGATGTCGACGGTCTCGGCATTGAAGGCGAGCCGCCTCGAGCGCAGCCCCGCCACCGTCACGAACGCATCGCCATCGTCTATCTTCAAGAGCAGGTCCTTGCCCTTCTGCGCCACCATGAAAAAATCCTTTCGATGAGGAATTACATACCTATTCCGTCACGGCCCTGAACCGCATCTCGGTCCGGAAGAACTTCGTCTTCGGCTCGCGGCGGGTGCGTGAACCGACATGCAGAAGGCTCACCAGCACCGCGCCCGAAAGCGCCGGCACCGCATCGTGCAACAGACCCCGTATCAGTCCCGCGATCTCCTGCGCCTGCCGCCGCCCTTCGCCTTCCGACCAGATTTCCAGCGAGATGAAATGCTCCTCGCCGCCCTCGGTGGACGTCGAATAATCCCGCGTCTCCATCTCGCCGAACACGATGCACGGCAGCACCGTCCGGGGCAGAAGCCGGTCGCGAATGCCGTCCGCCCCGACGACTTCCGCCAGCGCCGCATCGCCTGAAAGCTGCTGATGGATCGCGGCCAGAAGCGCATTCGCCGCCGTCATCGGGTCTCCTCCTCGCATTGGCAGACGAGATAGCGCCGCGTCTCGTCCGGATCGCGCACCAGCTTGACGACGAAAATCCGCGCGCCCTTCCGGAACCGCTGCCCGGCGGCGATATCCTCGCGATACCGCACCCAGATGCGATGGCTGATCGTGCCACGCTCGGCCGATGCCTCCTCCGCCACCTGGAACGAAACGGGCTCGATCCGCGCCCAGAGCGAGGCGACGACATTCCAGGTCAGGGCAGCGCCACCCTGACCATCCGGCGTGGCCACCGGCGCCTCCAGGTCGAGGCGCGCCGTCATCTGGCCGGGATCGAAGAAGACGACCATCAGAGCCTCCTGATCCGGAACGGCGCGATCAGCCGCTCGTAGCCGTCCGGAATGCCGGCCGGCTGTTCCCCCGGAGAAACCACGCCGCGGAAGGCGAACATGTGCGCGACATGGATCGACATCGCCCGCTTCAGCGTGTCGGGCACATCGGTTCCCGCCTCGCCGTAACCGGCCGAAAAATCGATCTCGATGCCGTTGATGCTCTGCCCCGGCTCTGGCGGGTTCTTCATCCAGAACCGCGCCGGCCGGCCCGCGCCATCGAGAAGATGATCTTCAAGCGGAACTTCAACAGCGCTTCCATCCGCTTCATAAACGGTAACCTTCTCAACCGCTTGCACCGGCGACTTCGCAATCCGGACAACGCCGCCGTGCGGCCAGCGGTCGAGATAGAGCCGCCAGCCTTGCGCGATCAGGCAAAGCCCGGTCTCGCGCTCCAGATGCTCGCGGGCGGTCCTGATGAGGGAGATGAGCAGCGCATCCTCCTCGCTTCCGTCGAGACGCAGATGCGCCTTCACCTCGGCAAGCGTCAGCGGCTCCGCCGTAGGCGGAGTGATGAGGGCGTAGGTCATGGGAGTCCTTCGGAAAGCGAATAGCGAATAGGAATTGGCGAATGGAAGCAGCCCAAACGAAAGAAGGCGGCCAACGGCCGCCCCCTATTCGCTATTCGCTACTCCCTATTCGCGTTCGCGACAGCCGTCAGGCCGCCGCGAACTTCACCACCTTGATCGCATCGAAATTCTGCACCCCGCCGCCGACCCGCTTGGTGGTGTAGAAGAGCACATAGGGCTTGGCGCTATAAGGGTCGCGCAGGATGCGCACGCCCGCCCGGTCGACGACGAGATAGCCGGCGCGGAAATCGCCGAAGGCGAGCGCCAGCGCATTTTCCGCCACATCCGGCATTTCCTCCGCCTCCGCGATCGGGAAGCCCATCAGCGAGGCGGACTGCCCTGCAGACGCCGGCGGGCGCCAGAGATAATTGCCCTCGGCATCCTTGAACTTGCGGATGTCGGCCTGCGTCCTGCGGTTCATCATGAACGTGCCGTTCTGGCGATGGCCGGCCTTCAGCGCATAGACGAGGTCGACCAGCGTGTCGGAAGGCCCGGTCGCCCTCCAGGTGCCCGCAGCGCCGGAAGCGATATAGCCGATATTGCCCCAGCTCCAGGCGCTCTCCGCCACCGTCGCGTAGGAGAGGAAACCTTTCGGCTTGTTGACGCCGTCGCCGCGGATGAAGGCGTCGCCCTCCTGCTCGGCGAACACGATGTCCACCTCGCCGGCGATCCAGGCCTCGATGTCGACCGCCGAGTCGTCGAGCAGCGCCTGCGTCGCGGCCGGCATCGCATAGAGCTCCATGGTCGGAAAGGAGAGTTCGGCAAGCTGCGGCGTATTGGTCTGCGGCCGCGCCGCCGTCTCCGCCACCCAGCCGGTCGAAAGTCCCGCCGCGGCAAACGGCTTCTTCAGCACGGAAGACGAAACCGCGCGCACGGTCGATAGCGCCCGCATCGGCGAGACGACGGAAATCCGCCGGCCGATCTCCGTATCCGTCTCCGGCGGCACGAGATAACCGCCGTCGGCGCCGCTGCCTGCCGAAAAGGCCTTGGCCTCCAGCTCGCGCAGCCCCGTTTCCTCGCCGCGGCGGATATAGGCGTCGAACGCCGCCTTGTGCTCGATCGCCTCGGCCGACATCTCGCCGCCGTCGCCACCGAGCTGCGGTCTCGCCTTCTTCAGCACGAGCTGGTCGAGCACCTTCTTCTGGTCGTCCATCACGCGGTTGATGCGGTCCACCTTGTCGCGCGTCACGACGTCGGCCGAAAGCTTCTGCTCGATCTCGCCGAGGCGCCGGTCGTTGACTTCCTTGAAGGCTTCGAAGGCCTCCATGAATTCGTCGAAGGCGGCCGTCACCGTTTCCGGCACTCCCTTGACTTCGGGGGCCTTCACCTCGGGCATAACACTTGCCTGTTCCGTCATATCGTTTTTCCTTTGAAGGTTGACTTCATCATCATCTTCGCCGCCCGCCGCATCTGGCGGACGAGCTCGGTTTCCCGGTCGCGGAAGAACCGTGCATACTTGACGTTGGAGACCCTCGCCGATGGCAGCATCGGAAAGGTCACCACGGAGATTTCCCAGAGATCGGCCTCAAGGATCCGCCGCACACCCGTCTTGGCGTCGGTGCGCGCCTTCACCGTTCTGAATCCGATCGAAAGCCCGTCGAGCGCGCCGGATTTCATCAGCGCCAGCACCTCGCGGGCACGCCCCACGCCTGGCGACAGCACGCCCTCGACATAAAGCCCGCGGGCATCCTCGCGGATCGTCTTCCAGGCGCCGATCGGCTCGTTCGGATCGTGCTGGTAGAGCATGCGCACGCCCGGTGCACCGCGCTCGACGAGCGAATTCATGAAGGCGCCGCGCTCGATCCTGTCCTTGCCGAGATCGACCTCGCCGAAGACGCTGGCATAACCGGAGAACATCCCGTCGCCGGTCACGCCTGAAAGTTCCAGATTGGCGAATTTGCGCGCAGTCGGGCGCACAGGCGGGCGTGGCCCGCGATAAGCGTGCATTAAAAAACCTCCTTTTGTATCGGATTTCGCCAGGCCGGGAGGGGACTTGGGGCGAGAGAAAAAGCAGCCTCAGCCGCCCACCCGTCTCCCGTATCTGTCGGCCACCCGTGCCAGCATGCCGAGCACCCACCAGGCCGAAAGACTTGCGGCGGCCGAGCCCGCCATCATCACCTCGGCACCGGAAAGCTCGCCGCCGATCCCCAGGCGCTCGACGAGCCACAATCCGGTCGGCCCGCCGAAGATCAGCCCGCAGCTCACCCCCGTCAGGAACCGGCTCGCCGCCTCGCGGCGGCTTTTCGGCAGAAGGTAGATCAGCGAGACGCCGGCTCCCGCGGTGGCGCCGAGGACCTTGGCGACCCCGACGCCCGGATCGCTTCCGAGGTCAGACATTTTTAATCTCTCTTGATTAGAATTAACTTGAAAGAGCCATCCAGGGCTCGAACAGCCGCAAACGGCCCTCTCCGGCCTTCCCCAGGGACGGCCGGTTCTGTTTTCACGAGTCTCCGGAAGCGCTTGGACGCGTTTGCTGTGGAGTTGAATCAGGCACTTCGCGAGTTGAGTGAGGTCCTTTAGAAACTACGCGAAGGCGGGCGCATACTGATCCGTTCAGCCTTTTTCCCAGGGATCGCTGTCCTTCTCCAGTTCGAGCGGTTCCTGACGACCGTGGCGGATGTGCGAAACGTAGATGGCTGATTTCCCGACCCGGTAATGGATGATATAGTCTCCCGAGACGAAACGGCGTCGTCCCCCCAAGGCCTCAAGGTCGCCGCCTGCCCGTGGAAATTCCCCGAGCAACCGTAAAGCCGCCCGCAACTGGCGCATCACCGCCATCGCGGCCCGCGGATTGAATTGCTCCAGATAGGAGCGTTCCCGCCGAAGGAACCGGCCCGCATCCTTCGATAGGATCACCTTCATCACGCAGCGTCGCTCTTGCGCTCATCCAGAAGCTCGATGAACAGTTCCTCCATATCGACGGTCTCACCGTTGCGGATCTGCTCTTCGCCCTTGCGGATCTGGAGAATGTCGTTACCCTCCGCCATCAGGTAATATTTCAGCGCCCGGACGATCACCCAGGATCGGCTTCTGTCCGCCGTCTCGGCGATCTTCTCGATATCCTCCAGGATGTCGAGCGGCAGGCGCAGCGTGATCGGATCGGAAAGGACGGGCTTGGCCATCGGAGTCTCCATTTGTAATACGGCGTATTACAACATACACCACATCAGGCCCGATTAATACCCCACGGCCTCCCGCTTCTCCTCATCTGTCAGGAACGTCGCCGCCCCTACCCGCGCCCAGAGCGCCTCCCGTTCCGCGGACAGGCCCGCGATCCGGTCGAGGTCCGGCTCCAGCCTGAGCCCCTCGCCATAGGCATCCGACAGCCAGGCGGAAAAGCTCGCGGCGGTGCGGGAAATCAGCGGCAGCACGGTCAGCCGGTAGAAGGCGCGGTTCGCCTCCTGGTAATTGGCATAGGTATTGTCGCCGGGAATGCCGATCAGCATGGGCGGCACGCCGAAGGCGAGCGCGATGTCGCGCGCAGCCCCGTTCTTCGCCTCGATGAAATCCATGTCCTTCGGCGAAAGCCCCATCGACTTCCAGTCCAGCCCGCCTTCGAGCAGCAGCGGCCTTCCCGCATTCACGGCGCCGGAATAACCCGCCTCCAGCTCCTCCTTCAGCCGCTCGTACTGGTCGGCGGACAGATTGCCGCCGTCCTTCGGCTGGTAGACCAGCGCGCCGGAAGGCCGTGCGGAATTGTCGAGCAGCGCCTTGTTCCAGGCCGCCGCCGCATTGGAGAGATCGAGCGCGGCACCTGCGGCACCGAGCGGCGAAAACCCCGAATGATCGTCCAGCGGATGGAAGAGCCTCAAATGCAGGAGCGCCAGCCGCCCCTCCCCGGCCGCCTCAGCCGGCAGCCGCCTTGCCGTGCCGCCGGCGCGATAATCGTAGCCCGCCACCCAGCCGTCACGCCCCTCGATCACGCTCACCCGGTCGGGCCGCAAAAGATGCAGCTCCCTCAGGCTCCCGCTGATCGTAAGCGGCTCCACATAGGCATTGCCGGACAGCAGCAGATGCCCATAGAGGGCCTCGAAGAAGTCCGGCCCGCCCTGCCGCGCGTTCGGCCTTGCCAGCAGGACAAGCGCCGGATGGTCCGCGGCCTCGCCCGCGCCGTCATAGGCGAGCCAGGGCACGGCGGCAGCCGCTTCCGCGATCATCCGCATGGCGCGATAGGCGACCGGGTTCTTCATGAAACCCGTGCGCGACAGCGCCGCATAGGACCGCCCCGACCAATGCGCCGCGCCCTCGCCCGCAAGAAGCGCAAAGCCGGCCGCACCCGCCGCCATCTTCGTCTCGGTTTTCTGAACATCAGGCACGGCTTTTCGCCCGCTCGTGGAAAGCCACGACCGCCGGAATGGAGATTTCATTTGCGGATTTTCCCTGTTTCTTCCGGAGATATCCCCTCACCTGCGACGCGGCGGGTGAGGGACGCGCCCCGGCGAAGCTGCTCGTCAGACCGGCCGCCTCGCCGCCTTGGCGCTGTCGTAATCTGCGGCGATCCGCATTTCGCGGATCGGCCTCACCCGCTCGATGGACTGCTGGTAGAGCGGATGCGCCTTGTAGGCGGCGAGCGCCACCTCGTCCTCGAATTCGCCATAGACGACGAAATCCACCGCGTTGCCGAGCTGGTCGGTCTTCTCGTTGATGCCGATCTCCAGAAGTGCTGCATGCGGGTTCTCAGTCAGCAGCGACAGGCCGGAAAGAACGGCCTGTCGCTCGTTCTCGCTGCGCGCGGTGAAAAAGACGATATGGCGGATCATGGGAGCACTCCGATGGACGCGCGACCGGCTAGCATATCGCCGGCCGCCGTCAAAGCCCGCGGAGTGCCGCAGCAAACGCGCGCCCATAACCCGCCACCAGCGGCGCCCGGTCCTGCCCGTTGATGATCCGCCTCGCGCCGATCCAATCGGCCCTGCCCGGCGCGAAATAATCGTCGAGCCGCCTGCCGGTGAAACTGCCGCGCCGCATGCCCTCGATCAGGATCGCCACGGCAACCTCCATCTCCATCGCGCGGACCGGATCGGCCACGAGGTCGATCCCCGTCACCTCCGACATCGCCTCGTAGTTCCTCCGGTGGGTGAGCTGCACCAGGCCGCGCCCGAACCAGCTCTTCCCCTCAGCGTCCGGCCGCCAATAGGGCGTCCTCACCGAAGGGAGCCGACCCGCCTTGAAGGCCGCGTCCAGCCGCGAGATCGCCGCCGCATCCGTCTTCGCCAAAGTCTCGCGGACGGGTTGCATGGTGGCGCCGGTCTCGTGGAAGGCCGTCGCCAGAACGTAGGCCAAGGCATCCGCCCGCCCCTCCGGCACATGCCCGGACCAGAAATCGAGAATCGCCTTCAGACCCTCGACCTGCCTTGCAGAAAGCCGGCCCATGAAGAGTTTTGAGCGTATGACATCGAAGAACGCCCTATCCGCCACCGTCATGTTAAGCTTACCTCTTTACCCAGGTCGAAGTTTCAATCGGTTTAGAAAAACTAAATCGTTTTAAGTGTTTAGGCGGCGGTTTACTTTTCCGTAACGGTGTGGAACCAACTGCGTCACACGACGTTCATGTGCGCCGTCCAACAACCAAGGAGATCATGATGATGCAGAAGCAGGCACAGGCCGCTCCTTCCAAGCCGATCCCCCAGCATGTCGTCGAGCGCATCGAATCCGAGTGGAAGCAGATGCGCGAAAGCGCTCCGCCGAAGCCGGCCAGCCCGCGCTGATCACCCTCTGATCACATCCTCAGCCGCGTCAGATGCCCCTGACGCGCGGCTCGCCGGACGCTTCCAGGAGAAGCGCCGTCAGCGCCCAGACCAGCGCGTCCAGCCGGTCGGGCGAGCGGCCTGACGAAAGCCCGTCCGGGCCGAAATCGCACATCTGGTCCTCCAGATCGGCGAAGCGTCCGGCATGGACGACCCGCCCCTGCTCGTAGAGTGCGGCCACCGGTTCGGCGCGCAGGAATTTTCCTCGCGTCGCCCTGACCATCGTCACCGGCAGGGCTGCGTCGACGCTTTTCAGCATCGCCGTCACCATCTCGCCGCCCTGGTTGACCTCGGCCACCACCCGGTCGGCCTGGAAGCGTGCATAGGCTTTCGCCACCGCATGCGCCCAGCCCGCCGGGCTTGCCCCTTCCACCGAGCAATCGGCCAGCACCACCGCCCTTCCGCCGGTCTCCAGGCCGGCCACGACGATGCCGCAGCACGACCCCTCGCCGGAACCGGACGGCGGATCGACCGCCACGACGATGCGCCGCAACGCTCCCGCCAATCTCCCGGCGTGAAAACCGATCCGGCAGGCTTCCAGGTCGGCGCGCTTCCAGAGCGCGTCCTCGCGATCCTCGATCAGCTCGCCGGCGATCTCCTGCCGCCCGAGCCTTGTCCCGCCGTAGCGCGCCTGCAGCGCCTCGATAAAGCCCGGCGCCATGTTCCCGGCATTCGCTTCCGTCGAAATCCTCACGAGCCGCGTGCCGGGATCGGCGATCAGCCGCTTCAGGACCGGCACCGGCCGCGGCGTCGTGGTCACCAGCTGGCGCGGATCCGTGCCGAGCCGCAGCCCGAACTGCAGCATGTCGAAGGTCTCCTCGGCATGTTTCCACTTGGCGAGTTCGTCGCACCAGGCGAAATGGAACTGCGGCCCGCGCAGCGCCTCCGGGTCCTCGGAGGAAAAGATCTGCGCCACCGCACCGTTCGGCCAGACGAGCCGGCGCCTGGAGATTTCGAAAGCCGGCCATTTCGACCGGGCTATCCGGCAGATGCCGGAAACGCCGTCGATCATCACCTCGCGGGCATCGCCCAGCGTTTCCGCCACCAGCGCGATCCTGAGGTTCGAACGCTCGCCGGCAGAAGCCAGCGCATGCACCCATTCGGCGCCGGCGCGCGTCTTGCCGGAACCGCGCCCGCCCATGATCAGCCAGGTCCGCCAGTCGCCTTCGGGAGGCTTTTGTTCAGGACGGCCGTTGATACCCCAGTCACGCCCGAAGTCGTTCACATGTCCGTATTGGAAGCAGACACCGTCGATGACGATAGGCGGAAGAACATCTTTCCTGGCCGCGATCCTATCGCCGCGAGAGCGTTCGTGAGCGGCCATTCTCCCGAAAAGCTGACCGGTCGGGTCTTCGACAGTCATGCACTCGGCCTCATGCTTCCGGTTCACTCCGCCCATCGCCGATCTATGCGTTGCGCGAAGCTTCGTCGCTCGCTTCCGGTAGCTGAGCGCCTTAGACTTCTGCTTCAGTCTTTCATCCCGGTTTTTGCGGCGGGTCGGCTCCGTGGCCCCTGAGGCCCATATCCTCTGGAGGACCATCGAGCTTCCACTGGTTGTAAAGGTCGACGGCCCTGGCATTTGCCTTTTCCTCGATCAGATTCAGCAGCCGCTGCTTCGCCTCCTCATACCCGCCCTCATCCGCCGTGCGCTCGGCTTCCAGTTCCCGATCGCGGGCGAGCTGGCGCTGCAGGGCATCGACCTTTTCGAGCGTGCGGATAATCAGCGACATGGCGTCGGTCGCGGCCTTCACGTCGGCGCGCGCCAGCTTTTGCGCCGCCTCGTCGTCGTCGGTGAGTGCCTTTTCCGCGGACTCCCGCATCCGCCGGAACGTCGCGAACTCGTCACGCATCTCGACCGTCATCTCGTTCAGCAGCCGCCGCAATTCCTCGGCGGGCGAAATCGCGTTTTCCGCTGATTTCGTCTCCAACAGCACGCCGCGCACCTCGTCCGCCAAGACCGCGTCTTCCATGACTGCTCCGCCGCCATAGACGGGCGTTTCCGTCCAGAGCCCGAAAAGCGCCGGATCGAAATTCTCGAATTCATCCATGGCCGGTTTCCATTCGCAGCTTTGGGCGTGGCTTTGGCGCACGGCATCGCGCCGCGCCCGTTCCGGTCGCCGGCGTCCCCGATGTCGATATTCGCGATAAAAAAAGGCCCGGTCAGAGAACCGGGCCGATGACTGGAAGCCTTGCATCCGGCTGCCATGAAGGCCACCGGCGCAATTCTTCGACTATGGCTGAACCCTACCAAACCACCGTCACGCCGTCAAGGACTATTTTCCTATCTTTGGTGATTTTCTCTCACGTCCCGCAAAACGTCATCCGCACCCGCTCTTCCGGCTTCGGCGGGGTCATCAGGTCGGCGAATTCCGGCCGCTCCTCGTAAGGCTTTTCCAGCGCTTCCAGCAGCCGTTCGAAATAACTGACATCGCCGTAATTGGCGGCCGAAAGCGCCTCCTCCACCCGGTGGTTGCGGGGGATCACCGCAGGATTGACGCTCCGCATCGCCGCCGCGCGGGCGCCGCCCGGCTGCTCTTCGCCGGCCAGCCGCTCACGCCATGCGCCAAGCCACTCCCGCGCCTTTTCCCCGTCCGCGAAGCAGGCGAGAAATTTGTCGTCATCACCGTCCGCCGCATCGGCCAATCGGCGAAAGGCAAGGGTGAAATCCGCCTCCCCTTCATGCATGGCGGCGAGCAAAGCCTGCACCCATTCCCCATCACCCTCAACCTCGGAAAACAGCCCGATCTTCCGCCGGAAGACCCCGAGCCACTCATTTTGGAACCGCTCGCCGAATTCCTTCAGCACGGCGTTCGCCGCGTCCACGCCCCTGTCCTCGTCCTTATCGAGCAGCGGCAGCAGGCATTCCGCCAGCCGGGCGATGTTCCACTGGCCGATGCCCGGCTGGTTGCGATAGGCGTAGCGGCCCATCTGGTCGATCGAGGAGAACACCTTCATGGGATTATATTCGTCGAGGAAGGCGCAAGGGCCGAAATCGATCGTCTCGCCGGAGATCGTCATGTTGTCGGTGTTCATCACCCCGTGGATGAAGCCGATGCCCATCCAGCGGGCGATCAGATCCGCCTGCCGGAAGGCCACGGCTTTCAGCAATGCAAGATAAGGGTTTTCCGCCGTCTTCAATTCGGGATAATGCCGCTCGATCACATAGTCGGCCAGCAGTCTGACACCGTCATTGTCTCCGCGCGCGGCAAAAAACTGGAACGTGCCGACCCTGACATGGCTTGCCGCCACCCGCACGAAGACGGCCCCCTGCTCGACCGTCTCGCGATAGACCGGCTCGCCGGTCGCGACCGCCGCCAGCGCCCGCGTCGCCGGCAGCCCGAGCGAGGCAAACGCCTCGGAAACGATATATTCCCTCAGCACCGGTCCAAGGGCTGCGCGTCCGTCGCCGCGGCGGGAAAAGGGCGTCGGCCCGGCGCCCTTCAGCTGGATGTCGCGGCGGCGCCCGTTGCGGTCCACCACCTCGCCGAGCAGGATCGCCCGTCCGTCGCCGAGCTGCGGCACGAAGTTGCCGAACTGGTGGCCGGCATAGGCCATGGCGATCGGCGAAGCCCCCGGCGGCACGACATTGCCGGCAAGGATCGCCGCAAGCCGCGCGGGATCCGAAAAATCCGCCTCGACGCCCAGTTCCCCGGCGAGTTCCTGGTTGAACTTCAACAGTTTCGGCCCTTCCACCGGCTCGGGATAGACGGAGGCGAAAAACCTGTCCGGCAGGCGGGCATAGGAATTGTCGAACTGGAACACGGGAAGACTCCTTGCGATCCCAAAGGACCTCCTCCCAATATGGGGAAACTCCCCTGCCGAACAAGCGGAATGCACTTTTGTTCGGCTTCAGCCGCCTTTCAGCCGCACGCCGAAGCCGAACAGGAAGGTCAGCGCGGCACCCGCCGCCGCGGTGCCGTAAAGCCAGAAGACCGGGCCGCCCGCATCCCCGCTTTCGAGCGCCGGGACCAGTCCGGTGGCGGTGGCGATCGTCCCGGCGATCCCCGCGCCGATCGCATAACCGGCGGTAGAGATCGTCGGCAGGAGCGCACTCGTCAGGTCCCGTTCCGCCTTTCCGGCCGCCTCCATCGCCGCCTGGTTGAAGTTCGCCCAGGCGGTCCCGAAACCCGTGCCGATCGCCATCTGACCGAGAACCAGGAGGGTCACCGATTGCATCGAAAACGCGGTTCCCAGCGCCAGGAAGCCGAAGATCTGGAACAGCGCCCCGCTGCGCATCCATGCGTGCCGGGGCCCGAGCGCGACCACCCGGCTCGCCAGCACCGCGACCGCGCTCCAGGTGAGCGCCATGGTGACGACGACATACCCCACGATCGCCGGCCGGAAATCGAAGACCGTGCCGGCCATCAGCGCCAGATAGACGGCGCCGATAGAATGGCTGGCGGACATCAGGAACAGAACCCGGAAACCATGTCCCAGCACCGAACCGAATCGGAAGGCACCGGCTGGAAACAGTCTTGGGCCGAGCCTGCCGTCTAGCTTCAGCACCGCCATGAAAAGCCCCGCGCCCGCCGCAATCGCCGCGGCCTGCATCGCGCCGCCGGTCGCCACCGAGGACAGCGACAGCACGAAGGAGGCAGCAAGGCAGAGCGCGATCGTCGCAGCGGGGAGGGGCACGGGTGCCGCGTCCGTCACCCGCGGTTTGACGACGAGCGTGAAGGCCGGCAGCAGCAGCACGAAGGGCGAGGCCGCGAGGAATGCCGCACGCCAGGAAAAGGCCTCGGTCAGAATCCCGCCCGCAAGCGGCCCGCCGATCGCCGCGACGGCCCAGATCACCGCCTCCACGGCGAACACCCGGGCGATCAGCGCGGAAGGGAAGTTCGCCGGGATGAGGCTGTAGCAGATCGCCACGATCAGTCCGTCGGCCATGCCCTGGAGAAGACGCCCGGCCATGATCCAGGAAAAGGCCGGCGCCGACAGCGCCAGCAGGCCGCCGAGAGCGAAGACCAGCGTGGAAAACGTGAGGCTTGCGCGGGCGCCAAAACGGTCGCGTAGCGCCGCCGCACCGGTACCGCCGGCGATCGAGCCGAGGAAATAGAGCGTGTAGGCCCAGCTGAAATGACCTGTGCCGCCCGTCTCCGCCGCGGCCGGCGGAAGGGCGGCGACGATCGCGAACTGGTTGAAGGCATGCAGTCCGATGCCCGCCGAGATCAATGCGAGCATCGCCCCGTCGCGTCCCTTCAGGAGCCGCGACCACCCCTCGTCCCGTTGTCCCGTATTTGCATCCTGCAGCACGTCCCTGCCCTTTCCCATCGTTGCGGCGCCGGCACGCTACAACCTCAAGCGCTGTTGAGGTCAAGGAAGGACATGAAAATAAATCGCCTTTTCCTTCAAAGACTTATGAATTTCACTGCCGCGCCCTGACCAATGGCCGCGGAACGGCCGCCAGCCGCGATGAAACCGCCCTTCCGAGGCTCGCCCTGCCCTGACCGGAAATCCTGTCTTTCCAAATTTTCTATGGTTGTGCGTCCGCCCATCCGTAATTTCCGGCGTTGGGGTACGACCGGAGAATTTTTATGAACAGAGCACCGAAAGGCGCGAACGCCGCTCTTTCGACATCCGGCGCATTCACCTGGGATCTCGTCCTCGACCGGATATGGGGAGACCGGGAATGCGCCCGCATCCTGCAATTGCCGAGCGAGCTTCTGGATCAGGGCATCTCCATCGTCGACTATCTCAACCAGGTGCATCCGGAAGATCGGCCGCGCCTTGCCCGCAAGACCCACGAATCGATCGTCGGAGCCAAATCGCTCTGCGATTCCCACAGGCTTCTGCGCGACGAGGCGGAACCGGTCTGGGTGACGCTGCGCTGCATCTGCTATCGCATACAGGCAGGCCTCGCCACTCTTTGCAGCGGCACGCTCACGGAAGTGACGCTCCATGCCCGCAAGCCCTCCGGCACGGCCCGGTCCGGCACCACGTCCCGTTACCGCGAGGACGTCTCCAACAGCTGAAGGCGCCTTCCCCGCCCCCCGGCCGTCCGAGCTGCTCCATCCTTCTGTCTTCGTGCAATTCCGGATGCAAGACCGCTCCCCGGGCTTCAAGGTCAGGCAGCTTGCTCATGTAAGTTTGGGAATGGATGCTTTTCCATCGGTTCAATTCTGTACTTTATTCGCTCATGCTACTTTACCTCAAGGCGTCAAGAGTTTCATCGGGTTGAAGAGCTTTCCACCGCCTCGTCAACTCGCCGGGCGTAAAGCCCATGCTCTCAGCCGAAGGGTTCGGCCGTCCTTTTGTCCGCCGACGCGCGGCGAAAGGTTCGCGCCGAACCGGAATATGGGGGCCTTTGCGCCGTCTCGTCCAAGACCGTGCGCGGCAGATGTTTGGGGGGGAGTTTGGTTCATCATGCGGCTCGTCTATCTTTCGCTTGCGCTTGCGCTTTCGGCCACAATGGAAGCCGGCATGATCTACGGGGTCTATCTCATCCTGCAATGACGGGATGCGGACCACGCGACCGGGCGCCGCATGCCGCCTCATCAAAGCTCCCCGAGCAGATCGGATAGCGATGCGCCCCATCCGTGCCCTATACCTGTCCGTCGCCCGCCTGCTTTTCTCCGGCCGGAAAAAGCAGCGCCCATCCTCCAGGCAGGCCGCCGGGGACTGGGTCGAGACCGCGATCGAAGAATTCGAGCTGGAGATGAACGATCGCCTCGCCCGGTGACCGCCTCCGGTGCAGCCCGGCAACAGGACCGCTTCACGCAAACATTGGAAAATTACGAATTCCTAATTTTCAATTGAGGTCGCCGCGCCGCATCGTCTAGCGTCTTATCTGCCATCGGCGGACCGAAACGATGGCACAGGCAGCAGGCGGGGGTCTTGATCCAAAACCCTTACCGCCTGCTGCTCAGCCGCCGGACACATAGAGCAAGAATGAACGACGACCTTATCCAGCCAGCCATGCCCGCCGAGGAAATCCGGTCCTGCGCGGTGCCGGGCTGCAAGGAGCGAGCGCTCTTCGGCTTCCTCCCGTCAGAACTCGACATGCCGCGCTGGTGGTGCTGGGAGCATTATCCCTACCGGCCCGACAGGAACTACGGCGATCCGTCGGCATGATGTCCCGTTCGATACCCTCGCTTACGGGCGCTGGATGACCTTGAAGGCAATGAACTGCGTCTTCTGGTCCTTCGAGAAATTGTTGCCGGCCACGAAGAGATCGCTGCCGTCGCTGCCCTCGCCGAAGGTCACCGCCTCTTCGCCACGACATGGCCGGCAATGATCCTCGGGGAACGGTTGGCCAGTCATTCCTGTCTTCCATTTAGATTTGATCATGCTTTTTGAAGACTCCATCCACGGCCAAAGCACACCCCTCCCTCCACTTTCATCGTGATCTTCGCCACCATTCCGTGTATGATGCCTCGTCTCATGGGACGGGAGGACGAGCATGCGCCTTCGCATATTGACTGTCCTGACGGCATCGCTTCTCGGCACCTGCGTGTTCGCGCAGGCGCAGCAGCCCAAGCCGATGTCAATCGAGGTGTTTCCCTTCGAACTGGAAGACAAGAGCGCCGGGGCGGGCATCATCCCTCCCGACGAATACGACAGACGCTACCTGTCGGAAGCGGCCGACGTCGCCAGGGACATGCTCTCGCAGTCGGGGCGTTTCACGGTTCTGAACGTGCCCGCGACAGGGGACATCCAGGCGACCGCGCCGCACGGGTTGCGCAATTGCGACGGCTGCGAGGGCCAGCTCGCCAAGGAGCACGGCGCCTCTCTCGCCCTCATCGGCGTCGTGACCCGCGTCAACCGGACGGAGCATACCATGTTCATCCGCATCCTCGACGCGGAGAGCGGCAAACCCGTCGCGGTGGGCTTCACCGATCTTCGCATGGGCGCGAACTATGCCTGGCCCCGCTCCGTCAAATGGGTGATGACGAACAAGATTCTGAAATGAGGGGCGTTGCCGGCTGCGGCCCGCAAGGGCCTGGAGGGGCGGCAGGCGCTCGCCGATATGCCGCCGGCCCTTACGCCGCCACGCGTTCCGGGCTGTAGCCGGCCTCGCGGATCGCCTCTTCGGCCGTCGCCGCATCGCCTTCCACCGTCACCCGCTGCGCGGTCAGATCGATCGCCACGGCAGCACCCGGCAGCGCGTCTGCCAACGCGCCGCGCACGGTCTTCTCGCAATGGCCGCAGGTCATGTCCGGTACGGTGAAAATCGCAGTCATATTCCAGTTTCTCCTTTTCGATGGATGTCTTCTGCACCTTCCCATCAGGGGAAGGTCAAGCGGGGATGAAAATTCCCCCTCCGGCCTTCCGGCCCGCCGGTCATCTTCCCCACGGGGGAGAGGTATTTCGACGAGTTCGCGGCAAAGATCATCAAGCATGCAGCTTCGTCTTCTTCGCCGGCACCGGCACGCCGCCCGCCGGCCCGTCACCCGCCAGATCGTCGAGGATCGGGCAGTTCGGGCGGTGGTCGCCGCCGCAGCAGTCGGCCAGGTGTTTCAAGGTCTTGACCATTCCCTGCATCTCCGCGATGCGGCGTTCGAGATCGGCGATATGGGCGCTCGCCACGTCCTTCACTGCGGCGCTTTCGCGGCTCTTGTCCTGCCAGAGTTTCAGAAGCGTCTCGGTCTCTTCCAGCGAGAACCCCAGCGAACGCGCCCGCTTGATGAAGCGCAGGATATGCACCTCGTCCTCGCCATAGACCCGGTAATTGTTGCCGGTGCGGCCCATCGGCCTGATCAGGCCGATCTCCTCGTAATAGCGGATCATCTTGGCCGAAACGCCGGAGGCTTCCGAGGCTTGCCCGATATTCATCTTGCGTCTCCAATCTTCACCGCCTTCAGCCTGAGCGCATTGCCGAGCACGAAGACGCTCGACAGCGCCATGGCGCCGGCCGCGATCATCGGCGACAGCAGCCAGCCGAAGGCCGGATAAAGCGCGCCGGCCGCGACCGGGATCAGCGCCACGTTGTAACCGAAGGCCCAGAACAGGTTCTGCTTGATGTTGGTCATGGTCGCGCGGCTCATCGAGATCGCCGAGACGGCGCCGGTCAGTTCGCCGCCGACCAGGACCACGTCGGCGCTTTCGATCGCGACATCCGTGCCGGTACCGATGGCGATGCCGATATCGGCTTCCGCCAGCGCCGGTGCATCGTTGATGCCGTCGCCGACGAAGGCGAGCCTTTTACCGCCCTGTTCCCCTTCGGCGCGCATCGCGTGGATCGCCTGCACCTTGCCTTCCGGCAGGACCTCGGCCACGACCTTTCCGATGCCGACCTGGCGGGCGATCGCTTCGGCCGTGCGGCGGTTGTCGCCGGTCACCATGGCGACCTCGACGCCCATCGATTGCAGCGCCCTGATCGCATCGCGGCTTGCGGGCTTCAGCGGATCGGCGACCGCGATCGCCGCCGCCACCTTGCCGTCGAGAGCGGCATAAAGCGGGGTCTTGCCCTCGTCGCCAAGCCTTGCTGAGGCTTCGGCGAATGCCTCCACGGACAGGCCGAGCTTCGCCATGAACCGGTCGGCGCCGACGGCCACCTCGTGGCCCTCCACCTTGGCCCGGATACCGTAGCCCGTGACGGATTCGAAACCTTCCGCCTTCGGCACGGCGAGGCCCTTGGCCTCCGCCGCCTTGACGATCGCCTCGGCGATCGGGTGTTCCGACTGCGCCTCGACGCCTGCCACCAGTTTCAGCACGTCGTCTTCGTCAAAACCTTCGGCCGTGACGAGATCGGTCAGTTCGGGCCTTCCCTTGGTGACGGTGCCGGTCTTGTCGACCACGACGAGCTGGACGTTACGCAATTCCTGCAGCGCCTCGCCCTTGCGGAAGAGCACGCCGAACTCGGCCGCCCGGCCGCCGCCGACGACGATCGAGGTCGGCACCGCAAGCCCCATGGCGCAGGGGCAGGCGATGATGAGCACCGCCACCGCATTGACCAGCGCGTGGGTCAGCGCCGGTTCCGGCCCGATGAAAAACCAGACGGCGAAGGTGACGGCGGCGAGCAGGATCACCACCGGCACGAACCAGGCGGTGATGCGGTCGACAAGCGTCTGGATCGGCAGTTTCGCCCCCTGCGCCTGCTCGACCATGCGGATGATCTGCGCCAGCATCGTATCGCGGCCGACCTTGTCGGCGCGGAAGCGGAAGGAACCCGTCTCGTTGATCGTGCCGCCGACCACGGTGGCCCCCGCCGCCTTTTCGACCGGCAGCGGCTCGCCCGAGATCATCGATTCATCGACGTTCGACTGCCCGTCGATCACCGTGCCGTCGACCGGGATGCGTTCGCCGGGGCGGATGACGACGATATCGCCCGCCACGACCTCGCCGGCCGCGATATCGACCAGCTTACCGTCGCGCTCGACGCGGGCGGTCTTGGCCTGCAGGCCGGCAAGCTTCTTAATTGCCTCTCCGGTACGGCCGGTGGCGCGGGCTTCGAGCAGCCGGCCGAACAGGATCAGGGTGACGATCACCGTCGCCGCCTCGTAATAGACGAAGCGGGCCGATTCCGGCAGGAGATCGGGCGCAAACGTCGTCACCAGCGAATAGCCGTAGGCCGCCAGCACGCCGACCGCGACCAGCGAGTTCATCTCCGGCGCGCCGCGCAAGAGCGCGGGAAGGCCGATCTTCAGGAACCGGAAGCCGGGCCAGAAGATCACCACGGTCGCCAGCACGAAATAGAGATAATAGAGGTTCTGCGTCTCGATGACGCCCATCAGCCAGTGATGGAACGGATCGTAGACATGGCTCGCCATTTCCAGCACAAAGAGCGGCAGGGTCAGCACGAAAGCGATCGCCAGATCGCGCTTCAGAGGCCCCTCCTCGCCCTGGTGCATATGCATATGGTCGTGCCCGTGGTCGTGCCCGCCGGCATGCTGCGCATGGGCGGCGTGATTGTGCCCCATCGCGGCATGGTCCATATGCGCATGGCCCTCATGTCCGGCATGGCCGTCATGATGCCGATGTCCCGCATGTTCGTCGGCGGGCGGCAGGATGCCGGCTTCGCGCAGCGCGTGGTCCATGGCGCCGGGCGGAATTTCGTAGCCGACCTTCCGGATCGCCCTCTCGAGCGCCTCCGGCGAAAAACCTTCCGAAGGCTCCACCGTCAGCTTCTTCGTCGCGAAGTTGACGGCGCTCTTGTCCACGCCCGGCACTTTCGCGGCGGCGTTTTCCACACGCCGCACGCAGGAGGCGCAGGTCATGCCTTCGACGGGAACGGTGAAGGGCTCGGCTTTATGGCTGGGCTTTGCAATCTGGTTCATGAGCGGATTCTCTCTTTCCCGCCCTATGTGGAGCTTCCCATCATGGGAAGGTCAAGGGGTGAAGTCAAACTATCATGCGGAGCTGACATGGCATTGACGCCGCTTCAAAAAGCCATCATGGCCTCGATCGCGAAGAACCGGTCGGAGACCAGCTACGCCCCTGTTTCCGGAAAGACCGGAAGATTGGGGCAGCCGCGACTAGTCGCCATCCGCACCACGATCCCCGCCGAATGTCGGCGCGTTCAGCCCTGACAACAGGAGCACCAGTTCCGCTTGGCGGGCCGTGCCGGTCTTGCCCATGATCCGCTTCAGATGCGAGCGGGCGGTTTCGAGCGAGATGCCGAGCGTGGCGGCGATCGTCTCCGGCGTCTGCGCCATGGCGATGCCGCGCGCCACGCGCGCTTCCGCCGGAGTGAGGTCGAAGAGGCCGCAGAGCACCCGCATGTCCGGCGGGCCGACCTTGCCCACTTCGGTCACGGCCAGCACCGCCATGGAGCGGGAGAAGATGTCGCGCGCCGCCCGGCGGATCGGCAGCAGGTGCAGGATCAGCGGCGGGGCGCCGTTGCGCGCCATCATCGGCAGGGACTGCACGGTCGGCGCCACCTGCGCCTTGTAGCGCTGGATCGCGTCGTCGAGCAGGGCGTCGGCGCCTGCCCCTTCGAGGATCAGCCGGTCGCCGGCCCCCGTGCGGATGCGGGGGCTCAGGGCCTCCATCTCCGGGTTCATGGCGATCGCCTGCCCCCCGTCGCCGATCACCGCCGCCGGCAGGCCGAGAAGCGAGAGCGTCTGGGTCATCGACCGCGCCTCATTGAAGGCAAGTCGCGACGACATATAGGCGGCGCGGGCGAGGTCCGGCTTCAGGACGTTCAGACGTTCCAGCTGCGTGTCGGAGAAATCGTCGAGCCCCTTGGCGCGCATCAATGTGATGACGACCGTATGCCCCGTCGGTTCCTGGAAGACCCAGCCCGCCTCCCACTGCATGCCGGCAGGCTCGATGAATTCCCGCTGGATGGGATCGCGCGTGTATTCCTCGGGGGTGAGGATATCGCTCGCCCGCCCGAAAGAGAACGGAAAGTGCTGCATCGCACGCACCGGCCGGACATTGCTGAACCTCAGATCGCTGCCGCTGAACCGCACGAATGTTTCGGCCAGGTTCGGCGTCGTGACGTAGCGATGGGTTCCCTGGCTGTCGATCGTGAAGATCGATGCGGTGCTGGAGTCGACCTCGCTCGCCAGCCTCTCGCAGGTCTCGGTCCAGAGTTCCGGGACGAGCGCTGCCTCATAAAGGCGGTCTGCCAATGTACCTTCTGCTGTCATCACATGGCCATGAGAGGAAAAACCTACGCCGTGAGGATTAGCCACCGCATCCGGTAAGTATATGCGCCAAATAACGTAAAAATAAAACCGTCCCAAAATTTGCGCCGTCGAAGGCGAGAGCAACCAGCTTCGATCGCTTGTCGAAGAACTTCAATCCCGCCGCGTGGGATCTCAGTCGAACTTGACCAGGTCCTTGAAGATCAGGCGGCCCCAGCTATTTCCCCGCGCCTGCACAAGCAGTCCGCCTTCCGAAAGCCCGCCGAGGTTGATCGGCGCAAAGCCAAGTTTTTCCGCAAGCCCGCCAATCTCCGTTGCGGCGTCGTCATCATCGCTCGCCAGGAACACGACCCTCCTGCCCCCACGTACGGCCGGGTCCTGGTCAAGGAGGGCAGCGATCAGATGGTTGAAGCCCTTGACCAGTCTTGCACCAAGGAAGGCCTGCGCGACAACCTTTGAGGAAGGCTGTCCTCCCAGTTCCTCGGGGGGCACGCCGTAGGCATTGGTCACATCGACGATGGTCTTTCCCTGCCAGGTCGCCAGCGCCTTCGCCACATCCCGGTGCGATCCGAAACGGACAGCCAAGAAGACGACGTCCGCCTTGACAGCGTCCGCCAGTGTTTTGGGAATGATCCCGGGGCCGATCGCGGCCGCATCGGATGCGAAGCTTTCCGGGTCGCGGGTGGTCGCAACGGATACTTCGATGCCGCTTCGTGAAAACGCCTTGGCCAGAGCTTGGCCGATCTTGCCGAATCCGATGATTGCGTAGCTCATATGCTTCTCCTTCGGTTTACCAGGCCTGCGGCGCCCCGAACAATCGTATGGAGCGCTGCAGGGCATCGTGCGTCAGAGCTGTGCCAAGCCGCCGTCGACGGCGACTTCGCTGGCGGTCATGAAGCTGCTGTCCGGCGAGGCGAGAAAGGCGGCGACCGCTCCGATCTCCGACGGATCGGCCATGCGCTGAAGCGGAGTCATCGCGCCGTAGGCCTTCTGGCCTTCCTCGCCCAGCGCTTCCTTCGCGAGTTCGGTCGCTGTCGCTCCGGGCGACAGCACGTTCACGCGGATGCCGGTGCCCTTCAGGTCCTCCGCCCAGGTCCGCGCCAGATTGCGCACGGCCGCCTTGCTGGCGCTGTAGGCGCTGAAGGCCGGCGCGCCCGTGGTGCCGGCGCTCGATCCGGTCAGGATGATCGAACCGCCCTCGCCCATCAGCGGCAGCGCCTTCTGCACCGTGAAAATCGTACCCTTCACATTGGTGTCGAAGGTTTCGTCGATATGTTCGGCGGTGATCTGGCCGAGCGGAAGCGGACTTCCCGCTCCGGCATTGGCGAAGACGACGTCGAGGGTGCCGCGCTCGGCCTTCACCGCCGCGTAGAGCCGGTCGAGATCACCCTCATCGGAAACCGAACCCCTCACCGCGCGGGCATTGGGGCCGAGATCGGCCACGGCGGCGTCGAGCGCGTCCTGCCGGCGGCCGAAGATGAAAACGAAGGCGCCTTCCTCTACGAAGCGCTTCGCCGCTGCGCGCCCGATGCCGGTCGCGCCGCCGGTGATCACTGCGGTCTTTCCATTCAGTCTGGTCATGTGGTGCATCCTTCGGTTGGTGTTGCACCGAAGCTAAGAAGGTGCTTACTTCGTCACAAGTATGCACCATTTGGTAAGTATCGAAAAAAATGACCGAGCCCTCCGACAACTGCGACACGTCTCCCAACTGCGGCCTAGGCTTCTCCCATGGACTCGCCGTCACGCTCCGCATCATCGCGGGCAAGTGGAAGCCGCTGATCCTGTATTTCCTGCTCGACGGCCCGAAGCGCTACGGCGAGCTCAAGCGCGAGATCGTGGGCGTCAGCCACAAGGTGCTGATCCAGCAGTTGAAGGAACTGGAGGCCGATCGCGTGCTGACGAGGACCGACTACAAGGAGGTCCCTCCGCGTGTGGACTACACGCTGACCCCGCTCGGCCGCAGCCTGGCCGTCGCGATCGTCCCGCTGTGCACCTGGGGGACCCAGAACATGGCGGAAATGGAAAATATCTTCGCCGAGCGCGACAGTTCGGTCCAAGATACCTGAGGGGCTCAGCCCTTCATGCCGACGGTCAGCGGCCAGTCGACCAGGTAATCCTCGAAATCGTCGACATCGACTTCCGTCTCGCTGACGGTGCGGCCGCGGGCGGAAATGCCGGCCTGGTGCACCGTCTCCGGATCGCCGGAGACGAGCGGATGCCACCAGTAGAGATCCTCGCCGTCGCGGACCAGCCGATAACCGCAGGTCGGCGGCAGCCAGCCGATCTCGTCGACCATCCCGGGCGTCAGCTGGATGCAGTCCGGCACCGTCGCCTGGCGGTTCTCATAATCCTTGCAGCGACAGCTTTCCCCATCGAGCAGCCGGCAGGCGACGGAGGTGAAGACCACCTCCCCGGTGTCCCAATCCTCGAGCTTGTTGAGGCAACAGAGCCCGCAGCCGTCACAGAGACTTTCCCATTCGTCCCGGGTCATCTCCTCAAGCCGCTTCATCTTCCAGAAAGGTTCGTCCGTCATGCGTTCACTTTTGCGGCAGAACGGAACCAATGCTCCGCACTGCTCTTTACACTGTTGCGATTTGGTTATCGCGCTTACATCATTTCTCAGCTATTGCTGAATAACGGTGAGAGGCTCATGCTCTTGATCCCTGCGCGGGACGGCGTCAAGCACATCTCACAATGGGCAGGGGTCGTATACGGTGCAGGACGAGTCAAAATCACCGGGCGAGGAACCGCGCAAGAAGCGCCACATCCTGCTGCGCATCGATTCCTGGATCGATTCCACCGTCTGGAGCCTCGGCTTCCGCCTCGGTGAAATCTGGGAGGAGATCACCATCTTCTCCCGCCGTTTCCGCGTCCGCGGCTGGAAACGGATCGGCTTCGAGCTTGCCGGCGAGGCCATGACGCTCGGCACCGCCGGCTTCGTCCTGCTCCTGGCGCTTGCCCTTCCGGCCTTCGAGGAAACCAAGGAAGACTGGAAAAATCGAGGCGACTTCGCCGTCACCTTCCTCGACCGCTACGGCAACACCATCGGCCATCGCGGCATCATCCATGAGGATTCGGTGCCGATCGACGAATTGCCGGACCATCTCATCAAGGCGGTACTGGCGACCGAGGACCGCCGCTTCTTCGACCATTACGGCATCGATTTCCTCGGCCTCGTCCGCGCCATGAGCGAGAACGCCAAGGCCGGCGGCGTCGTGCAGGGCGGCTCGACCATCACGCAGCAGCTCGCCAAGAACCTCTTCCTCACCAACGAACGGTCGATCGAGCGCAAGATCAAGGAAGCCTTCCTGGCGGTCTGGCTGGAGGCGAACCTTTCCAAGAAGGAAATCCTGTCGCTCTATCTCGACCGGGCCTATATGGGCGCCGGCACGTTCGGCGCGGCGGCCGCGTCGCAATTCTATTTCGGCAAGAACATCACCGAGGTCAACCTCGCCGAATCCGCCATGCTCGCCGGCCTCTTCAAGGCGCCGGCGAAATATGCGCCGCATGTCAACCTTCCCGCCGCCCGCGGCCGCGCCAACGAGGTGCTCTCCAATATCGTGCAGGGCGGGCTGATGACCGAAGGCCAGGTGATCGCCGCCCGCCGCAACCCGGCGACGGTGGTCGACCGGGCCGACGTCAAGGCGCCAGACTATTTCCTCGACTGGGCCTTCGACGAGGTGCAGCGGCTCGCGGCACAAGGCAAGATCCGCGAACATTCGGTCGTCGTCCGCACGACGATCGACATGGGTCTGCAGCAAGCGGCCGAAGCCGCCATGGAATCGAGCCTGCGCGAATATGGCGACGCCTACAAGGTCAAGCAGGGCGCGCTCGTGATGATCGAGAACGGCGGGGGCGTACGCGCCATGGTCGGCGGCCGCGATTACGGCGAGAGCCAGTTCAACCGTGCCGCGAGAGCGCTGCGCCAGCCGGGCTCCTCCTTCAAGCTCTATACCTATTCCGCCGCCATGGAGAACGGCTTCAAGCCGGAATCGGTGATTTCCGACGCGCCGATCACCTGGCGGGGATGGTCGCCGCAGAATTACGGCCGCTCCTACAAGGGCAAGGTGACGCTGCTTTCCGCCATGGCGCAATCTCTCAACACCGTGCCCGTCCGGCTCGCCAAGGACTATCTCGGCACCGAGGTGATCGCCAGCACCGCCAAGGCGATGGGCATCGAGACGCCGCTTCGGACCGACAAGACCCTGCCGCTCGGCACTTCCGAGGTGACCGTGCTCGACCAGGCGACGGGCTACGCCGTCATGCCGGCCGGCGGCATGCAGTCGCGCCGTCACGGCATCGAACAGGTGCTGGGCTATGGCGGCGACGTGCTCTACGATTTCAACCGCGACGAACCGCCGGCCAAGCGCGTGCTTTCGGAACAGGCCATGTCGTCGATGAACCGCATCCTGACACAGATCCCGGTGATCGGCACGGCACGCAGGGCGGCGCTTGACGGCGGCATCGTGACGGCCGGCAAGACCGGCACATCGCAGAGCTATCGCGACGCCTGGTTCATCGGTTTCACCGGCAATTACACGACCGCCGTCTGGTTCGGGAACGACGATTTCACGCCGATGAAGGACATGACGGGCGGCTCGCTGCCGGCCATGACCTTCAAGACGGTGATGGACTACGCCCATCAGGGCATCGAATTGAAACCCATCCCCGGCATCGAGAACCCGTTGCCGACCGGCGACCACAAGGGAACCGCCGTGGCGAAGAAGGAGGGAGAGGAACCCGCCCTGCAGGCGCTCGTCCGGCCGCGCTCGCTTTCGGCCGAATCCACCCGCGTGCTGAAACAGATCGCCGAAAACTTCAAGAATGCCGGCCCGCTGGCACCTGCCGGCGCGAAGGTGGCGGATGCGGGTGCCGCGGCTTCAGCCGTTCAGGCCGGAGCAACCCCGCCGCCCACCATCGCGGCAACGCCTGCCACCATGGAACTGCGGCGGTAAGGCGTCTCAGGCGGCGCGGGGCCGGATGCGGCTGAGTTCGTCGCCGAGTTCGCGCCGCCTTTGCATCAGGTCGTAATCCGCTTGAAGCCCAAGGAAGAAGCCTTCGGACATGCCGAAATAACGAGCCAGCCTGAGATCGGTATCAGCCGTGATCGAACGCTTGCCGAGCACGATCTCGTTGATGCGCCGCGGCGGCACGCCAATGGCGCGCGCCAGACCATTCTGGCTGAGCGCCATCGGGTTGAGGAACTCCTCAATAAGGATTTCTCCGGGATGCGGGTTATGCAGCCACTCGGCCTCAGCCGTGGTAGTCGACGATTTCGACATGGGCAGGTCCTCCTTCGGTCCAGATGAAACAGATACGCCATTGATCGTTGATGCGGATGGAAAATTGGCCCGCTCTGTTGCCTTTCAGGGCCTCAAAGCGATTTCCTGGCGGAACGCGCAAATCCGACAGTTCGCGGGCCTGATTGAGCAGACGCAGTTTTCTGAGTGCTATCGATTGAATATCCGACGGCAATCTGCGGCTTCTCAAACCCGACCAAATCCGCTCCGTTTCACGATCCGCAAAATCCCTGATCATGCAAAAATATAACGCGCTGCGTTATAGTCTGCAACAGGGCACCGGAGTTTCTACCCCTCACCCATTCCTTCCCAATGGAATCAATGCTAACCCTCTGGCAGTGCTATCCCGAGGGCCAAAGCAAGCTGTGTTTCGTGTTCCCTTCCTCATCGCGATCGCCCTTGCCATCGCCTTCGGCGGCGGGATCTGGTCCACCCTCGTGGCGCTCGATGCGACCATCGGTTTCGGCGCCATCAAGCTCGGCGCCTGGGAAGCCTTTCCGGCAGCGCAGACGGCGGAAGCCGATCCTTACGCGAAATCGCACCGGGCGAATGCCGGCAAGCTTCTTTATGCAAGCGCCGAAGGCCTCGTCTTCACCGCCGGCGTCGATGAGACGGGCGCCAGACTTGCCGGAAACTGCTCCTACCGCCTGACGGGCCACACGCCGCCAGCGCGTTTCTGGACGCTGTTTGCCACCGCTCCCGGCGCCGCTCCGCCGCCGGCACGATCCGACCTGCCGCGGGCGCTCAATTCCCGCACCGTCCTGCGCGACGGCGACGGCGGCTTCGAGATCGCCATTTCCGCCGCGGCCCAGCCCGGGAACTGGCTCGCCGTGCCCGAAACCGGACCTTTCCGGCTGACGCTGACGCTCTTCGACACGCCGACGGCCGGCAGTTCCGGCCTCATCGACCTCACCATGCCGCGCATCGAAAGAACCGGGTGCGGCAATGGCTAGATTTTTCGCGCCCCGGGTCTTCGCGCTGCAGGTCCTGTTCGCCGTCGTCACCGGCCTTATCGGCGCGGCGCTGCTGCATCTCGTCATCGTGCTGCTTCTGCCGGATTTCAGCGAGCGCGACGCCTATACGCGGGTGCTGGCGGAGGGCGAGATCCATCGCTTCTACCGGCTCGGCGAAAGGCCGGACCGGGCGGGGCTTTCCAAGGACGATCCCTTCGTGGACGTGGCCGTCTGCGCCTTCGACGTCTCCGAGGGGCCGGTCAGGCTCACCGCACCCAATAGCGGCGCGCCCTTCTGGTCGCTCGCGGTCTACGACCAGTCGTCGAACGAGGTCTTCAGCATCAACGACCGCACCTCGGCCGGCGGCGTGCTGGATGTGGTGATCGCCACGCCGGTGCAGCTCACCACGCTGCGCAAGTCCATGCCTCCGCCGATCGCCCAGTCGATTTTAGTGGAGACCAGCCAGGCCGAAGGCTATGTGGTCTTGAGAAGCCTCGCGCCGCAGCAAAGCTTTGCCGATATCGCGTCGGCGTTTTTATCCCAGGCCAACTGCGCACCCTTCGAGTGGCGCTCCAGGAGCCGGTTCTGATGTCTCCCGTTCAGTCGGCGCGGACGGCGTGATTTTCCGCCTTGCGGTCCATCCGGTCGTCGAAACGTTCGTAACGTACCCCCGTGAACAGCAGGAGCCGGCCGGAATCCCCGCCCTCGCCGATCCTGATCTGCGGCCGCCACTCATGCTCGGCGCGCCACCTGTTCAACACCACGATCTCTGCCATGCTCGTCTCCGTTTCAGGAATTCGAGACGGATGAAGACGGACCGATCTCACCCTGCCCTCTTCAAGGGGCCGGCGCTTTCCGGAGGCCAGGCTCCGGGCATCCGCGCCTTTCTCGTCCGAGCGCTTTTCAAGAAGCGCCACGACATTTCGGCATTGAAGACCGGTTCTGACGAAACGGCCGATATGAACGGAAGGCTCCCAGAGGATCGGTCTCGACAAAGCCGACCCCAACGCGGGAGCCATCCGGAACCTGAACCCGGCCGATACGCAGCCGGTACTTCCACGAATTCAGCCAGAGCAGCGTTAAAATTGCGTAAATTCTAATGTAGCGCTTGCGACCGGTGCATGTTGTGGCCCGCATCAAAACGCGGAAGCGGTTGTTTTGTTCACTTCCCGGCGAAGATTCGGGCATGGGAGAAGCCCACTTGCGGGCCGGCACACCGGAACTCCAGGAAGCGGCAGGCGTATCAAAATGATCCGTTTTCACCGACTGTTAACTCTCAGAGGGTTAGCATCCGGTTAAACCAAGGCGTCTCGTCCGACCGATGTTTTCACAGCTTCGTGAGCGGAACGTCAGGGAGAGTTTTCCCAGGCAAGGTACGATGACAGCGCCAGGCAGGCCTTGCAGGCGAACCTGAGCGCTTCGCGGCACCTCCAGTTTGTTTTGCGTATTGAGAGTTTGCCCGTGACGAACGAGTTTCGAGACCTTGAAAGGCCCCAGGCCATGCGCAAGAAGGATGTGGTGCTGATGGCCACCGTGACGAGCTTCGAAAGCCTGCCGCACCCCTCGCGGTCGGAACTTCGGCAGTTCGCGGAACTCTTCTCGCCCCTCTTTTCCGCCTCCTCGGAAAAGGCCCGCAGGGATGCCGTCGCGGCGCTGTCGCAATGCAAGACCGTGCCGCCGGCCGTCGCCTTCTTCATCGCCAGCCAGCCGATCGCGGTTTCCGCCCCTTTCCTGACCTCGTCCGCCTGTCTCAGCGACGATGCGCTGATCGCCATCGCCCGCACGCAAGGCGAAGCGCATGCACGCGCCATCGTTCTGCGCGAGGCGCTGTCGCCGACGGTCATCGACGCGCTGGTCGGGCTGCGCCACGACCGCACCACGCGCCGCGCCGCCATCGCCGGCATGGAAGCCCCGGCCTGGCAGCAGCCGACGCCGGACATGGTGGAGGAAGCCGAGCAGATGGCGCGCGACGAGGCGCTCCGCCAGCGCCTGAGGGCGCTTGCCGGCCATATCGACCGGCCGGCAGAGGACCGGCTCGGCCTTCGCAGCCTTTCGCCGATCCAGGAGGCGCTGCTGGTGCGGTTCGCCCGCAACCGCGAGACCGGCCTGTTCGCCACCGTGCTCGCCGATACGCTCTCGGCCAGCCACTGGCTTGCCGAACGCATCATGCTCGACATCTCCGGCCAGCAGCTCGCGGCCACGCTGAAGGGCATCGCCATGGGCGCGGAGGACGCCGTCTTCATCCTGCAGCGGCTCTACGACCATCTCGGCACGCAGGAGAACGGCACGCCCCGGGCAGAAACGCTCTGGAACGCGCTTGACGAGCACGAATGCGGCAGGCGGGTCGAGGCCTGGCGCCGCGCCGACCGCTATACCTATGCCGAGCCGCAGCCCCGGCCGGCCGTTTCCGGAGACCACGAGGCCGACGAACACGAAGCCCTGCCGCGGATGGTCCGCACCACGGCAAGCGTGCGCCGGCCGCTCAGGCGGGCACGCTGATCCCGAGCGCCATTCATGCTTGCCAGCCGGCTTGCCGGCAGGCCCTGTTGCCAGATCCGCTCGCGGGATTCTATTCGGACGGTTCGACGATCTCGAAAAGGCCGTCGACCGCGTCGGTCTCCAATTCCACCAGCCAGAGATCCGGATCGAAGCGCAGCTCGCGCGAAAGCAGGTCGCGGACGGCGTCGGGTTCGGCCTTCTCGGCCCGCATTTCGAATTTCCGCTGGCCGTCGTCCTCGCCGAAGAAATTCTGCGGGGCCGGCGCATAAAGCGTCTCCAGCCCATCGCGGAACCGCTGGCGGATGAAGATCGCGCCGGCCTCTTCCGCCCCCCTCTTCTCGACGGCCGCAAAACCGCCGAGCCCGAAGACGCGGCGGATCAGGGCGGAGACGAAGATATCGGACTTCAGGCGCATGGGTTCCGTCTTACGGCGGTTGGGGAAGAAGGGCAAATGGAGATGGCGGCCGTCGTGTTGAGGGTGGCCGAGTTTGCCGTTCCATGACGCGCGTCAGAGCGCGCCGATGGATTTGAGCTTTTTCAGGACGCTCTCGTTGGGCTCGCCGGTTTCCGGCAGGCGGTAGTGCTTTTCGAACCGGCGGATGGCGGCCCTGGTCTGCTCGCCCGCCACACCGTCCACTTCCACATCCGCATAGGCGATGTTCGACAGGCCGCGCTGGATCTGCAGCACGAGGTCGGTCGCGGAGGCAATGGACGTCGCCGGCTTCTGGGCGACGGGCGTCGCCGTTCTGCGGGGATTGGATCCCGTGGTCGGATTGGGGATGTCCGCCGGCGGGCGCATGCCCGGATTGCGGGCGGCCGCACGGATCGCCGCAGCCACCGGGTCCTCGCCGCGCGCCGCGAGTTTTTCCGACGGCCGGCTTGCGGGAACCGTTTTCGACGGCGGGGACGATGCCGGCCGGGCGGGCCTTGCGGGAGCAGCTTTTGCCGTCTCGACCGGAGCAGGCGACGCGGCCTGCTGGACCTGTTGCGGAATTTGAGGACGCGGCACCGGCATTGCCACAGGTACATTGGCAGGCGCCGAATCCGAGACCGGAGCCGGGTCGGAAACGGGTACTGCCGCCGGAGCGGGTGCGGGTGCCGAAGCCGGAACCGCTGCGGTTTCCACGGCAGGCGGCCGCACCGGCTCCGGGGCATCCGGATCTGCCCGCTCGATGCGGAAGGTCGTCACGTCCTCGGGTGCCACGCGCCGCATCGGGCGATAGCCGGCGATCGCATTCGGATCGTGAGCGTCGCGGGTGGCGAGGAAGGGATGCGGATGGCCACCCGGCTGATACCAGAGCGCATTGGCGGCGACGAAGGAGAAGACGACGCCGAAAGCCGCGACGCCGAAGAGCGGCTTCGGATGGCGCACGGCTGTGCGTCCCGCGGCGAACAGCAGGCGAGACGGAAGGCCTGGCCCCTTGGCCGGCTTCCTTCTGTCAGGCGATTTTCGCTTCCGCGGGGGCATCGTCAAAATCCTGTTCGTCCGTCATGGCCGCCTGCCGGGCCGACATCAGCCGCGGCGGAAATTCGATCCGTTCCTCCCGGGTTTCATCCCGCCCGATCCCGACGCCGGAGCCGTCCACCGGAAGCGAGACGGTCACCACCGTACCCTCGCCGGGGCGGCTCGTGATCTCGAAGCGGCCGCCATGCAGCGCCACGAGGCCCTTGACCAGCGACAGGCCGAGACCGGTTCCTTCGTAACTGCGCGTATAGGCATTTTCAACCTGCATGAAGGGCTGGCCGATGAATTCCAGCTTCTCCGGCGCAATGCCGATGCCGGTATCGCTGACCGAGATCACCACCTCGCCGCCAGAAAGCATGGCGTCGATCGAGACGACGCCACCGGGTCCGGTGAACTTGATCGCATTGCCGGCAAGGTTGATGAGGATCTGCTGCAGCGCGCGGCGGTCGGCGACGATCTCGCCCAATCCCCGCGAGGCGCGGCTGGTCAGCGTGATGCCCTTTTCGCGCGCCGAAAGGTCGAGCATGGCGCGGCAGGCTTCGAGCGCCTCGGCCATGGCGAAGGGTTCGGCGATCAGCTCGTAGCGGCCGGCCTCGATCTTCGACATGTCGAGCATGGTGTTGACGACCGACAGGAGATGCGCACCGGACTGGCGGATGAGCCCGACATATTCGCGCTGCCGGTCGTTCTCCAGCCTGCCGAAATATTCCCCGGCCAGCACGTCCGAAAAGCCGAGGATGGCGTTCAATGGCGTGCGCAGCTCGTGGCTGACGGCGGCGAGGAAACGCGACTTCGCCTCATGGGCGGACCGGGCCTCGGCGACGCGGGCGGCGGCTTCCGCACGGACCCGCTCCTCCTCCGACACGTCGCGCGCCTGCGCAAAGACGGAGACCAATTCGGCCTCGCCGTCGCGGATCGCCGTCATGTCGAGGCGGACGGGCAGGAACTGGCGGCCGGCGGACGAAAAGGGCCGTTCGATGCGGATATCGGCGACGGCGCCCGCCGCGCCGCGGCGCAGCGCGTCGAAGGCCTGGACGAGACCGATACGGTCCGACACGTGGACGATCTCGGCCAGCGGATGGCCGGCGGCATCGCGCAGGTTCTTCGGAAAGGCGTCACGGTCGCGGCCGCCCGTCTTCACCACCTGGCCCTGCGCATCGAGGACGAGCGCCAGGCCCGGGCAGGCGTCGAAGGCCGCATCTTCCGGGGGAACTCCGGCGACGGGGTCTGCGGCATCGCGCGGCACGGCAAAGACGGCAGCGACGGCGAGAAGGAAGAAGGCGATCACCAGCGCGGCGCCGACCGGCAGCGCCAGGGCGGGCGTGAGGATGAGCGTCAGCGCGGCCGGCACGGCAAGGAACGCGGCAAGGCAGGCGAGCGCCAGCCGGCGGAAGAGCACGATCTCGCCGGCGCAGGCCGCCTCGCCTTCGCCAAGGCGGGTGAGCCAGCGGGTCGCGGTTCCGTCGACCAGCAGGACCGCCCTTCCGGCAATGTTACTCAATACGCGCACGCTATACCCTGAGACTCGTTCCGTTCGGGGCGACAATAGGCCTCCCCGGCTTAAGGAAAGTATAAAACATGGGGGTCCGAAAGCCCTTCGGAAAGCCCGAATTCCGGCTTTGGCACACCGGACCCAAGCCTTCTCCGCTTGTGGTTAACGGGCCGTAAGCGACGGATTTGCTTCGATTTTTCTTCAGGCGTTAACCTTTGTGGCGGGAGTTCTTCCTGCAAATCCAGGACTTTCAGGGGATCGGCCGCAATTATGCTTAACATCGTCCGCTAAACTTCGAACGAAACGGGAAAGACAAGCGTCGACGGAGCGGAGATCGTTCGAATTTTAGATAAATTTGCCGAAAATCCGAACATCCGCATCAAAGCGATATTTGCTTCCCGCCGGTACAACCATGTTCAAGACCGGCACAGACCCGGCGGCCCATGGCGGAAAGATAGCTGTGGGAAAAACAGGTGGACAGGACGATGTGGTTTCTCATCAAGGGAACATTCTGGTTCGCAGCCGTGCTGGTGGTGCTTTCCTACTTCGGCAACCGGCCCGCGACCGACACGGAAAGCGCCTCGGCGCTTCAGGTCGGCGATGCCGTCGCCGCCGCGACCGAGGCCTATCAGTATGTGAGCGCCATCTGCGCCGAAAAGCCGGATGTCTGCGAAAAGGGCGCCGAAACCTTCTCGGCGCTCGGGGTCAGGGCCAAGGAAGGCGCCCGCGTCGCCTTCGAACTGCTCGACAAGCAGTTCGGTGACGGGCAATCCGGCAACGAGCAAGCCGTAAAGGAAGCAGCAGCCGCGCTGATCGCCGATCCGGACCCGACGCCCTTCCCCGCAAAGACAAACGAAACTGCCGTGGCCGCTCCCGCCGACATCATCTCCACCGGCACCGTGCCCGTGCCGCAGAAGCGCCCCGCTCATTAGTTTGACGCAATTCCGGACGGAAAACCGCTTCACACTTTTCCTGGAATTGCGCGTGCCGCCAATATCGAATTTCAAAGCTTGCGCCGGGCCTGATTGCCACGGTCCCGGCGCCGGACTGCCTGCCCTGTCACTCAGCATCTTGCTGACGCCGCGAGGAATGAACTCCTCGCGGCGTATTTTTTGCTTTTATCCGGCCTCACAATCCCTATATGGGGATGGACAGACCGGAGCGCCCATGGCCACACTCGAGCAGATCATCGACGATTTCGCCTTCCTCGACGAGTGGGAGGACCGCTATCGCTATGTGATCGAGCTGGGCAAGGAGCTGCCCGACCTTCCCGACGAGAAGAAGACCTCGGAGAACAAGGTACAGGGCTGCGCCAGCCAGGTCTGGCTCGTCAGCCATATCGACGGCGGCGCCGATCCGGTGATGACCTTCGAAGGCGATTCGGACGCCCATATCGTGCGTGGCCTCGTCGCCATCGTGCTCGCCGTCTATTCCGGCAAGCGGGCATCGGAAATCGCCGCGACCGACGCGATCGAGATATTCAACCGCATCGGTCTCGTCGAACACTTATCCTCGCAGCGCGCCAACGGGCTGCGCTCGATGGTCAAACGCATCCGCGAGGAAGCGCGGATGAAGCGGGCGGCCTAAGCTTTGACTTCGCTTGCCGTCCAGGGGCCGATCACCGCGGAAACCTCGGTGACGCTGGTGACCGGAAAACCGCCGCGCTCCGCATGGCGCCGGATATCGTCCGCGCTCGGCGCCTCGTGGACGCAATAGAATTTATCTCCCGCCACATAGCTGGTGATCCATTTGTAGGGGACATCCAGTCCGGCGACGGTGTCGTTCGACTTTGCGGATATGGCGCAAAGATCCTCATCGGTCAGCCTGTCCGCGCCGGGAATGTCGCGCTCGACGATATAGGTCGGCATGGTGGTCTCCTCCATCCTCTCTTCCTTCGTGCCCAGAGACAGAACTTGGTGCCCGAGCGCGGATGGTCAAGCCATGCGGGGAGTGATCATTCGCAGGAGGTAGGACACTTCCCCTCCCGGCCTGCCGGGAGGGGTAAAGGCCTACTCACAGAACCGGCCGGTAGTCCTCGGCACCCCAGTGGTGGCTGCGGCGGCGGGCCGGCGGTGGCGGCGGCGCGTAGTGGCGGGCGAGCGCGAGAAGTGCGGCACGCAGCATGAGCTTGGCCGACCGGACCGGCCATTGGCGTTCGCGCTCCACGGTTTCGAGCCCTTTTAAGAAGCAGCAGACGTCCACTGCCACGCCGGAAAGCTCCGGTCCCATCGCGTCCATGGCCTTGGAGAAACGGTTGCGCGCGGCAAGCGCGCTGTCGGCGATGTCCGTCTGGCCGCCCGCATGGCCTTTGGCACGGCTGGAAAGCCTCGGCTCCCAGGAGGCCGTGACGCGCGGCTGCAACTGGCCGCGGGTGAAATCGGCAAGCAGCCGTTCGCCAGCCTCGACCGCCTCCTCAGGCAGGAAGGCTTTGCCGTCGCGGTCCTTCAGCCGCGCCACCGCGCCGAGCGGCGATTCCTGAAGGTTGCGGCGGACGGCCTGGCGGGTCCCCTCCACCTCCGCCGTCGCCGCGACGATCTCGCCATGCTGTTCGACGAAGGTCTCCTCGCCCGCCACCAGCGCCCGGCGGAGGAATGCGGAAGCCTCGCGGCTTGCGGCGATCCGTCCCTCGGCCAGATGCACCAGCCCGAGCGACCGGGCCTTGGCGATGACAGCCTCCGGGTAACGCCGCTCGTCGGTCCCCGTCAGCCTCACCTCGCCGCCAGCCGCCTCGATGTGGCATTCGCCGCGGGCGAGCTGGCGGACCAGCCGCAGAAGATGTTTGCGCAATGCAGGATCTGGTTTCCCGTCTGTCTTCTCAGTCATAGGCCGCCACCTCCGAAACGCCGAAGACGGCGGTGACGATGCGCTCGACCACCGCGACGAAATCGTCGAAGACGGGATCGTCGCGGCGATCCTCGACCACATGGCAGGCATGGCTGACCGTGGTGCGGTCGCGGCCAAGTGCGTCGCCGATGTCGCTCATCGGGATCCGGAGCGCCACGTGGCAGACATACATGGCGATCTGGCGCACGTGGCAGGCCTGGCGCCGGCGATCGCGGCGCAGCATCACCCGGTCGCCGAAAAGCAGGATGAGTTCCCCGACCATCTGCCGGACGATGCGGCAGACGTTTCGGATCGGCAGACTTGCGGGCAATTGCGGCGGGCGGGCAAACGCATCGGCCGTGATGAATGCGGCACCCGGCCGCGCCGATGGTTCGAAATATTTCTCAAAAGGCATGACAACTCCTCAAAGAATAGGAATTAATTCATACACCCTAGAGCAAGAACGGGGATGCAAGAAAGCGAGCGCCCACAACCTATCGCTGAAATCATTGATGTTTTTAACAAGATGCGGAAAGATAATGGGATTTTTTTCCTTTTCTCATCCCCGCGACGGAGCCTGTTTCGATCCGAGGGAACGGTTCAGATCGTCACCGGCACCGGACGGCGCGGCATGGTGCCCGGTTCGTCGCCCGTGTCCGAATTATATTCTCCACCTGCGTGGACAGACCGGCCGCATACGGTCATCGGACGCCGTCACCCTTGTCATGCTGCTTGAGCGCCATGGACACGGCGGCCGGGTTACACCCTCCAAAAACGGAAAAACCGGGCGCAGAACAGGCCCGGTTCTTATCCGCATTCCCATTTCAACGAAACCTGATCCGCCCGCCGCTTTCGCGATGGTCCTCATCGGCCAGGTTTCAAATCCTCCTCGATGCCGTTCCGGGCCACAATCTCGTTTCCGGCCCCGGATCTGGCCCCGGTTCAGGCCTTGCCGCGCTTGCGACGCTGTCCGAGGCCCATTTCCTTGGCGAGCCTGGAGCGGGCTTCCGCGTAAGCCGGCGCCACCATCGGATAATCGGCCGGCAGACCCCATTTCTCGCGGTATTCTTCCGGCGTCATGTTGTAGTGGGTCATGAGGTGCCGCTTCAGCGACTTGAACTTCTGGCCGTCCTCCAGGCAGATCAGATAGTCGTCCTCGATGGACTTCTTGATCGGAACCGGCGGCTTCGGCTTTTCGACGGCCGTCGCAACCGGGGCCGGCGAAGAGGTGCTGCTCAACGCAGTATGCACGTCCGCGATCAGGTTCGAAAGATCGCCGACGGGAACTACGTGGTTACTCACATAGGCGGCCACGATATCTGCGGTCAGTTCCACCAACAGATCCTGGCCTTTGCCCAATGCGATGTCAGTCATTTCCTGTCTCCTGTTCAAATAATACGGCAGGCCCGCGACCTCCGCGGCACCTATCCGTCCATAGAGTCTCCCGGAGAAAACCCTCGCATCCGCACCGTCTCGCGACAGAAGCCTACCCCTAAGCTTGATGCGGAAGAAAAGCTGTTTCCACCGGACATTGTTTTCGATTGCAACACACCCGCAATTGACATCGCACTACTCTTCCGGTGGAAGAACTTGTCAAACTGACGAAGGGGCGCTTAATCTAGAACAACATCTGCACTCTACTTTTAATGAAGTAGCACTGCTTCGCTGAATGTCCAAGTGCGAATTTTGACGAATTATGACTTTCTCCCCTGTATAACGGGGTAAAAGCAATTCTACTGATGAATAGATAGGCATTCCGGCAATTATGACAAACTTATAACTCGTTTCTGACAGGTTATATTCGTTTATCACGCTCCTTCATTTCATCGCGAATGGACTGTGCGCCTAGTGGATACCCTACCTTATGCGCCGCCATGGCAAGCAGATGGGCCGAAACCGGCGCCGTCAGCACGAAGAAAAAGAAGCCGGCCAGCGCCCGCGCAAATGTCGGCAGATCGCCGGCATGCAGGCCGACCGCAAGCAGCAGCAGGCCGGAGCCGACCGTGCCGGCCTTGGAGGCCGCGTGCATGCGGGTATAGACGTCCGGCAGGCGGTTGAGACCGATCGCGGCAACCAGCGCGAAGCCGGCGCCGGCTAGGATGACGAGAGCAGTCAGCGTCGCGGCAAGTATATCGATCATTTTACTGCCTTCCGTCTGACTGCCGGGCCGCTGCCGCCCGTCCGCCTGGCGCCCGGCTTGCGCCGCCGCACGGGGGCAGCCGCCATGAGCGCCTCCGCCGCCGCCGGCGCGCCGCCGCCCCTGCCGCGGGACAGCACGAAGCGGGCGAAGGCGACGGTCGCGAGGAAGCCGACGAGGCCGAGCGAAATCGCGATGTCGATATAGAGCGTGAAACCGGTGCGGATGGCGATCAGCGCGATGAAGCCGATGACGATGCCGGTCAGCATGTCGAGCGCCACCACCCGGTCTGGAAGCGTCGGCCCCCTGACCACCCGCCAGACCGTCAGCAGGAAGGCGACGACCAGGATCACCAGGCCCAGCCAGACGGCGGAAGAAAGGATCGTCTCGGCGGCGGTCATCGGAAGGCCTCCATGATCTTCCGCTCGAAGCCGTTCGCGATATCCCGCTTCGTCGCCTCGACGTCCGAGCAGTCGATCGCATGCACGAAGAGCGTCCTGCGGTCTTCCGAAACGTCCACCGACAGCGTGCCCGGCGTCAGCGTGATGAGGTTGGCGAGCAGCGTGATCTCGAAATCACGATCCACCGTCAGCGGAAAGGCGAAGATGCCGGGCTTCAGATCCATGCGCGGGTTCACGACCAGAACCGCCACCTTCCAGGCCGAGAGCGCCAGTTCCTTCAGGAACAATATCAGCAGCGAGAGGACGCGCCCGACCCGCCGCCAATAACCACGGGCGCTCATCTCGTCGCGGACGATCCAGAGCGCGAGCGTCGACAGCGCGAAACCGAAGACCAGGTTGTGCAGCGTCGCGCTGCCGGTGACGGCGACCCAGACGAAGGCGAAGACCAGCGACAGGAGGAAGGTGATCATCGCGCCGCACTCCTTTCCATCGCCGGCGAGGGAAAGACGGAATCGATATAGGCCGCCGGATCGGCAAGACCGGCCGCCGCATCCTGGGTGAGACCGAACAGGGGTTCGGGCAGCAGGCCGAAGAGGATGACGAGCGCCGTCAGGCCGCCGAGCGGCAGGGCGATCCGCCAGTCGCCGGCAGGTGCGGTACCGTTGAGCGGGGTCGAACCGGGCCGCCAATAGGCGAGCAGGAAAACGCGGGCGAGCGCCAGCGTGATCAAAAAGGCGGAGACGAGGATCGCGGCCGCCAGCCACCAGGCGCCGATATCGAGCGAGGCCTTCAGCAGCATCACCTTGGGCCAGAGGCCGGAGACAGGCGGCAGGCCGGCGGCGGCGAGGAAGAGCAGCAGGGAGGCGCCTGAAAGCCAGGGCGCCTGCCGCCACAACCCGCCGAGACCCGCCAGCGACCAGGCGCCGCCGAGCCGCGCGGCCTCGCCGGCGACGAGATAAAGCGCGGTCATCGTCACCACGGAATTCAGCGCATAGAGGATCGCGCCGCTGACGGCGGCCGGCGTGCCGATCGCGACCCCCGCCAGCATGTTGCCGATGCCGGCGATGACGAGATAACCGACCAGCCTGCGCAGATCGCTCTGCGCCAGCGCGCCGAGCGCGCCGACGAGCATGGTCAGCACTGCCGAGACGGCGACCGCGAAACTCAGTTCCTCGCGCTCGACCGCGAACAGCATGACGGTAACCCGGACGAGCGAATAGATGCCGACCTTGGTCAAGAGGCCACCGAACAGCGCGGAGACGACCACGCGCGGCGTGTGATAGGAGGCGGGCAGCCAGAAATTCACCGGAAAGGCGGCGGCCTTCATGGCGAAGGCCAGGATGAACAACGCCGTCAGCGTCGTCAGCGGCGCGGTGTCGCGCAGCATCGCGGCCTTGCGGGCGATATCGGCCATGTTGAGGGTGCCGAAGATCGCGTAGAGATAACCGACCGTGATCAGGAAGAGCGTCGTGCCGACGAGGTTGAGGATCGCGTATTTCAGCGCGCCGTCGATCTGCTCCGGCTCGGAGCCCAGTATCAGCAGGCCGAATGAGGAGATCAGCAGCACCTCGAACCAGACGTAGAGGTTGAAGATGTCGCCGGTCAAAAAGGCGCCGGAGACGCCGGCCATAAGGAGCATGAGGAACGGAAAGAAGCCGTAGCGGCGGCCGGCCGCATCGATGTCGCGGAGCGCGAAGACGCCAGCTGCAAGCGCCACGAGGGCGGAGACGAGCGCCATCACCGCGCCGAAGAGATCGGCGGTGAACGCGATCCCGAAGGGCGGCAGCCAGCGGCCCATCACCATGGTCACCGGACCATGGATCGCGACGCGCCAGAGGAGTGCCGCATCGAGAAGGACGAGCAGCGTCAGGCCGGCGATCGCGATGATGCCATGCAGGCGGACGGATTTGCGGACCATCATCAGGACCGCGCCGAAACCGATCATCAGCGCGACCGGAAGCACGACCAGCCAATCGGCGAGCGGCAGCGGCGCGAGGACAAGGGCGGCGGAGAGATCGATGGGGGCAGCGGTGGGCGTGGCCATTAGCGGATGTCCCTCGCGGAGCTGTCGGCTTGGGGGGTGCTTCGGCCGCGAAATCCGGTTGCGGAACTGGGGATAACTGTATGCAACACCATCCTCAATACCCCATGGGCGGGAGGTCCTCGTCCCGCGGTTCGGCAAGGCGCATCTCGTCGGTATTGTCGGTGCCGAGCTCCTGATAGCCCCGATAGGTCAGCACCAGCAGAAATGCGAAGAAGGAGAAGGAGATGACGATCGCCGTGAGAATCAGCGCCTGCGGCAGCGGATTGGCGGCGCCCGCCGGCAGCGTGTCCATGCCGTCCGGAATGATCGGCGGCACTTCGCGCGTCAGGCGGCCGGCGGTGAAGAGAAGCAGGTTCACCGCGTTGCCCAGCAGCGCCACGCCCAAGAGCATGCGCACGGTATGCTTCGACAGCATGAGATAGATGGCGGCAGCGAAGAACAGGCCGATCAGGACGGTGAAAAGCGTTTCCATCAATCCTCCTCCCTGCCAAGTTCGGGGCCAAGTTCGGGGCCGGGCTCCTGTTCGAGCGCCAGCGCGATCGACGTGATGGCGCCGACCACGACCAGGTAGACGCCGAGATCGAAGGACATGACGGTCGAGAGCGGCACCTCGACGTCGAAGATCACCGGATAGACCCAGAGCCCGGTCATGAAGGGCACGCCGGAAAGGATGGAGAGGAGCCCGGAGAGCATCGCGAGCAGCAACCCGGCGCCGGCGATCGCCATCGGGTGGAAGCGGATCGCCCGGCGCACCGCGCCGGCCCCGAAGGTGATCCCGTAGATCGCCAGCGCCGAGACCGCGATCAGCCCGCCGATGAAGCCCCCGCCCGGCTCGTTATGGCCGCGCAGCAGAACAAAGACCGAAAAGAGCAGCATCAGGGCGGTGAGGAAAGGGGCGACGGTGCGCAGGATGAGGGTGTTCATGGGTGCCCCTTCTGCGACGTGGATGAAATACAAGTGGTCGCCGAAGCGGAAATCATGGTCGATCCCCCTTCCCTGACTCAACCTTCTTGTCCGCCCGCACCCGGATCAGCGCCAGGACGGCCAAGCCCGTCACCATCACCACGGCGATCTCGCCGAGCGTATCCGTGCCGCGGAAGTCGACGATGATGACGTTCACGACATTGGCCCCGTGAGCGATCGCCTTGGAATAGGCGTTGAAGAAATCCGTCAGCAGGCTGTCGAAAGGCCCCTCGACCGATTTCAGCAGCAACAGCGTGAAGCCGAGCCCGCAGGCGGCCGCGATGACCGCATCAATGATCAGCTGCCCGGCCGGCCGGTGGTCCGCCGGCGAGAGCCTCAGCCGCGTCATGACCAGCGCCAGAATGACGACGGAGAGCGTCTCGACCATGAACTGCGTGAAGGAGAGGTCCGGCGCGCCGAAGAGCAGGAAAATCACCGCCACGGCAAACCCCTGGATGCCGAGCGAGACGATCGCCGTCAGCCGGTCGCGGGCGCGCAGCACCGCGATTATGCCGATCAGGGCTATGATGAGGAAGGCTGTTTCCTCCACCAGAATGCCGTCCGGCCAGACGGGCATGCCGGGCAGTTCGCCGAAGACGACCGGCGGGACGAGAAGCGTCAGCGCCAGAAGAATGAAGGTGACGGTGATATAGATCTCCAGCCGGCCCGGCTGCACGAAACGCGTGACGGAAACCGAGAACCGCACCAGGCCGGAAACGACATGGTCGAAGCCGCGATCCGGGCCCGGCCCCAGGTTTTCCAGCGCGCGGACCATCAGCGCGCGGGCATCGGCGAGCCGCCAGTAGACAAGCGCGCCGAGCGCCATGGTGGCGAGCGAGAGCGTGAGCGGCACCCCGGGATGCGGCAGGGTGGTGATGTCGATCACCACGTTCTTACCGGCGACGGCGCTTGCCATGGGCGAGAAGATGGAGCGGTGGGCGATGCCCGGGAAGAGCGCGGCCAGCAGACCGAGCCCGGCAAGGACGACCGGGCCGAGCCAGAGCGGCGCCGGTCCCTCGTGGGCGTGTTTCGGCGTCTCGGCGCGGGGTCCGACGAACGGCTTCAACCCCACCGCGAAGGCGAGCGCGAACATCAGAGCGTTGCCGATCAGCGCAAGACCGGTGAAGAAGACCGCCCGCGGATTGCCCGCCCAGAGCGCCGCATAGATCTCCTCCTTGGCGAGGAAGCCGAGGAAGAGTGGCAGGCCGCCCATCGACAACGCCGCCAGCAGGGCCGCGCAGAAAGTGACCGGCATGGCAGTGCGCAGGCCGCCGAGCCGGGTTATGTCGCGAGTGCCGGCTTCATGATCGACCGCGCCCACCGCCATGAAGAGGCCGCCCTTGAAGAGGCAATGGGCGACGAGATAAAGGACCGCCGCGTCCACCGCATGGGGCGAGCCGAAACCCGTCAGCAGAACGAGCAGGCCGAGCGATGCCATGGTCGTGTAGGCCAGCATCAGCTTCAGGTCCGTCTGGCGCAGGCCGAGCATGGTGCCGGCAATCAGCGTGATGCCGCCGAAGAAGGGAAGCAGGATCTCCCAGGCGGGCGTCGCCCCCATGACCGGATTCAGCCGCATCAGGAGATAGACGCCGGCCTTCACCATGGTCGCGGAATGCAGGTAGGCGGAGACGGGTGTCGGCGCCTCCATGGCGTTCGGCAGCCAGAAATGGAACGGAAACTGCGCCGATTTCGTGAAGGCGCCGCCGAGCACCAGGATAAGCGCCGCCAGATAGAACGGGCTTTCGCGCAGACCGGCTCCCATATGGACGAGCAGCGAAAGCTGCGTGACGCCGGTCATGTTCCAGAGAAAGACGAGGCCGGCAAGCAGCGAGAGACCGCCAGCGCCCGTCACCACCAGAGCCTGCAGCGCCGCCCGGCGCGCCGCTTCCCGCTCGTGGTCGAAGCCGATCAGCAGGAACGAGGTGATCGAGGTGAGCTCCCAGTAGACGAAGAGCATCAGGAAACTGTCGGAGACGACGAGGCCGAGCATCGCGCCCATGAAGAGGAGGATGAAGGACAGGAACCGGCCTTGCCCTTCATGGCCTTTCATATAGCCGCCGGAATAGATGACGATCAGCGTGCCGATGCCGGTGATCAGCAGCGCGAACGTGAGCGACAGGCCGTCGAGGAACCAGGAGAAGGAGAGGTTGAAGCTCGGCGCCCAGGCATAACCGCCCGTCGCCACCTCGCCCGCGACGATCTCGGGCAGGAAGCCGCAGAAATGCAGGAAGGCGAGAGCCGGCGCCAGCGCCAATATCCAGGCAGCATTGTGTCCGAACCGACGGGTCAAGAAGGGCGCAATGACGGCTGCGAGAAACGGCAGGAAGAGCGCAATAAATGTCAATGCCGGCGCATTGGCAGCCATGTCACCTCCCGCTCGAGAAACCGCAAGACTCCGCCCGACCGTTCGGAGCGAATTGGTTTTCTAGGGTAAAGATTCCCCGGTCTCAAGCAAAACCGGGAAAAACACACAGGAAGGCGTCTTTTCCTTCCGTCACTGCCAGCCTATCTAAGGGGAAAACGAGAGGAATCTTTCAGATGTCCGATGTCATCACCCCGAAAGTGCAGAAGAGCGACGTGGAATGGCGCGAGCAGCTTTCGCCGGAACAATACCGCATCCTGCGTGAAGCCGGCACCGAACGCGCCTTCACCGGCCCCTTCTGGAACAGCAAGGAAAAGGGCCTCTACCGCTGCGCGGCGTGCCACGAGGAGCTCTTCATCTCCGACACCAAGTTCGATTCCGGCTGCGGCTGGCCGAGCTACTTCGAGCCGGCGAAGCCCGGCGCGGTGACCGAGCATCGCGACATGTCGCATGGCATGGTGCGCACCGAGGTGCGCTGCGCCAATTGCGGCGGCCATCTCGGCCACGTCTTCCCGGACGGCCCGCCGCCGACGGGGCTCCGCTACTGCATCAACGGCCACGCGATGACGTTCGAGCCGTTGGGGTAAGGGAGGCGTCGCGCCTTCGTTATAACCTGCCCCGCAGCTCGATCAAACCGGCAGTTCCACCGTGAACGCGAACCGCGCCTTTTCGCCCGGCTGCAGCGTGACGCCGTAAGGGCGTTTCGCCAGATCGTCGGAGCCGCCGAGTTCGGACGCCGTGCCGTGCCAGGGCTCGATGCAGATGAAGGGTGCGCCGGGCTTCGTCCAGAGCGCCAGGTTCGGCAGATTGTCGAAAGAGAATTTCAGCTGAGGGCCACCTTCCGCGGCATAGGTCAGCCCCTTGCCCGCCCCCTCGGGAAAGATCATCGCATCCGCCTCGAACATCCGGTGATCGAGCGTCAGACTGCCTGCATGAAAGGGCGACGGCAGCTTTTGCGGCCTCACCAGCCCGCCTTCCAGCCGCATCAGCGCCGGCTCGGCGCCGTTGTCGAGCGTGACCGCATGGGCCTGCCCCGCCGCGCCCGGCAGCGGCCAGACGAAGGCGGGATGGAAACCGAGGCCGAAGGGCATCGGGCGGGCATCGCGGTTTTCGACCTCCGCCGAGACCGTCAGCCTGAGGCCGTCCAGCGCATGCGTCAGCGCCAGCAGGAATTCGAAAGGATAGACGGCGCGGGTCGCCTCCGAGGCGGCGAGCTCGTAGCGGCACAGGGTTCCGGTCGAGGCCGTCAGCGAGAATTCGCTTCTCCGGGCAAAGCCGTGCTGCGCCATTTCATAAGGTTTGCCCTCGACGCTGATGCGGTTCTCCGGCGCCTTGCCGACCATGGGAAAGAGAACCGGCGAGCGGCCGCTCCAGAAGGCGGCGTCGCCGTTCCACAGGAAGGAGCGACCATCGGCCCTCGTGAGCGCCTGCATTTCCGCACCGAGCGAAGAGACGTCGACGGTGAGATACGCGTTTGCAATGCGGGTGACGGCGGGCATGGCGGGTCCTCTTCTTGCCGGGTCGATCTGTGGGCCAGCTTGGCTACGAAGAATTGCCGTTCGATGACCGTTGCGCAATAGCCTGAAAAGCGACAAGCGCTCATCGGCGCTCATCGGCGCTCACCATTCAGTCCGGGGCGACCTCGGAGGAATATTGCAGGTCGGTCACCGGTCCGAACCAGTCCGCCGTGGTGCCGTTCAGCGATTCCTGGATGGCGATATGGGTCATGGCCACGGTGGGCGACGCGCCGTGCCAGTGCTTTTCGCCGGGCGGGAACCAGATGACGTCGCCGGGACGGATCTCGCGGATCGGTTCGCCCCAGACCTGCGCCAGGCCGAGGCCGGCGGTGACGATCAGCGTCTGGCCGAGCGGGTGCGTGTGCCAGTCGGTGCGGGCGCCGGGCTCGAAAGTGACGGCAAGCGCCCGGACACGGGCCGGCTCGGGCGCCTCGACGATCGGGTCGAACCGGACAACACCGGTGAAATATTGCGCCGGCCTGCTGGAAGGCCTGGAGCCGCTGCGCTTGATGTCCATGAGTTCGATCCTCGCTGTTCGAATGGCCGTGCTTCCATATAGGTCAACGCGGCCGGAAGCGCATGTGAAAAGCTTGCTTTCCGCCGTTGGGGGATGCTGTTGGGCGGGTGAGGCGGTGCCTCTTGCGGATCTCCTCCGCAAGGGGGGAGAGTGGGAGCGTGCTGCAACGACGCCCCCTACCGATACCCCGTCGCGTCGGCCGGTTTGCCCGCCTCCTGCACCTCTATCAAATACCGCCAGCAATCCGGCCGGGAACCGTCGACGTCGTCGAATTCGTAGAGCCTGGCGAGGCCGCCGCTCGACAGCGACTGGCCGTTGAAGCGCGCGCGATCCGGATCGGCGGCGAGCGACACCACTGCCCGGCCGATGAAGCGCGGGGTTTCGGAGATACAGAAATGCGGCTGGACATCGATCGCATCGTGCCAGTTCGCTTCGGTGACCCGATAGGCTTCCAGCATCATCTCCGAGCGCAGCCAGCCGGGCGTGACCGAGACCGACGTGCAGCCGTGCTTTTCGAGATCCTTGCCGTGCGCCCAGGCAAGCCGCGCGACCGCGGTCTTGCAGAGATCGTAGAAGGGCGACAGCCGGTAATGATCGGCATTGTATTCGGCCGTGCCGTCGGTGACCTCGACGAGCAGGCCGCCGGGCCTTTCGATCATCAGCTTCAGCGCGTGATGGGCGGTGATAAGATGGGTGTCGATCGCCAGCCTCAGCATGCGCAGGCCTTTTTCGAGATCGTGCTCCCAGACGGGCTTGTCCCATTCGAACAGGTGTTCGCCGCCCCAGATGTCGTTGACGAGGATATCGAGCCGGCCGTGATCCCGGCGGATGCGTTCCGTCAGCGCAGCGACATCCTCCGAAACCAGATGATCGAGCGCGACGGCGATCCCCTCGCCGCCCGCTTCGGTCACTTTTTCGGCGGTTTCCTCGATGGTTTCCGGGCGGCGATATTCCGACTGTCTTTCGCGCGTGGTGCGGCCGGTCACATAGACCGTCGCGCCCGCGGCGCCGAGTTCGGTCGCTATGCCGCGGCCGGCGCCGCGCGTGGCGCCCGCCACCAGCGCGACCTTTCCTTTCAGCGGCTTTTTCGAGAGATTCGACATCGAAGCCTCCTTCCCTTCGTCACCCGGCCAAATGGAACTTGGCTCACTGGGAATGATAATATATAAACGTTTATTCGTTTATAATTCGAGAAGCAAGATGCCGAGACCCAAAACCATGCCGGACGGCGCCGTGCTGGCCGCCGCGCTGAAACTGATGCACGAGAAAGGGCCGGAAGCGCTGACCTTCGCCTCGCTTGCGGCCGCTTCGGGCCTCTCTCCCTCGACGCTGGTGCAGCGGTTCAGGAACAAGGAGGAGCTTGCCCGCGCCGCGCTGCTGTATGCCTGGGACGAGCTCGATGCGAAGACGGATGCGGCGGTCGCGGCGGCGCCGAAGACGCCGCAGGGCGCCATCGATATCCTCGTCAAACTTTCCGGCGATTACGGCGGCGTCGAAGCCTATGCGGAAGGGCTGCTGATGCTGCGCGAGGATTTTCGCGATCCCCGCCTGCGCGCCCGCGGCACCGCCTGGGGCTCCATGCTCTCGCAGGCGGTCGCGGCCTGTTTCGCGGGGACACCCGGCGCCCCGAAAAATATCGGCATGCTGATGGCCTCGCAATGGCAGGGCTGCCTGACCTGGTGGGGGTTCGATCCCGAGGGGCTGATCGACGCGCATGTGCGCCGGAGCCTTGAAGAGTTCGTGTCTGCCGTTCTGGGGCGAGACAGATAGAAGACCGGAACGAACGCCTGCGAAATCAGGCGTCGATGCAATCCGGCTTGGCCGCCGGGACGGGCCGCAGGAACATCGCCGCCCTGTCCCGAACCCCGAGCAGGGTTTCCGTCTTCAGCGATACGGCCGCCACACCGGCAAGCACCACGGCGATCCCGGCGATCTCGCGCAGGCTGACCGGTTCGCCGAGCAGCACGAAGCCGAGAACGATCGTCCAGGGCGGCAGGAAATAACCGTTCATCGAACCGACCGTCGGGCCGGCCCTCTTCAGGATGTTCATGAAAAGCACGATGGGCAGCGCCGTGCCGAAGACGCCGAGCACCGCAAGGAGCGGCAGCGCATCGAGCGCCGGCGCGAAGGCCATCGGACCGCCGAGCGCGATCACGGCGGCAAAGGTCGGCAGGCCGGAGAAAAGCTGCTGGCCGAGCGCAAGACGGATGGGCTCCGCGGCGGGAACGCCGCGGACATAGAGATTGCCGAGCGCATAGCTCGTGGCAACGACGATCATGGCGGCGACGCCGTAGGGGTCGGCACTGCCCGCACCGACAGCGGCCGGGCCGACCAGAAGCGCCATGCCGGCGAAACCGGTGACGAGACCGGCAGTCCGCCTGCGCGTGAGGCCCTCGCTCGCGAAGAGCATCTGCGCCAAGAGGGCGACGATAAGCGGCGTGGAAGCCTGGATCATCGAGGTGAGCCCTGCGGAAATCTGGGTCAGCGCATAGGCCGTGAGCATGTTCGGCACGACGCCCTGCAGGAAACCCAGCACGATCCAGTCGCGGATTTCCCGCCCGCGCGGGAAAACATCATGGCCGGTCACGGCCATGAAGAGCGCGATCAGGCCGCCGCCCATCAGTCCCCTCACCGCCGTCAGCGCCAGCGGAGAAAGAGACGTGCCGGCGACCTTGAGGAGGATGAAGGCGCTTCCCCAGAAAAACGAACAGATCAGCATCTGGACGATCAGCGGAACTGCGAGGGGTCTTCTGGCGGTAATCGGGAGCATGATCGTTCCTCGTCAATTTATCTTCATATGAAGATATTTGCGGTCAATTTATCTTCATGTCAAGATAGTTTGGCGAGATAGGGAGAATCGAGATGGTGGACAGGCGGGGCATGCAGGATCATGCGGACCAAGGTCATGTGGGCAGGGACCATGTGGGCAAGGACCAGGTGGATCGGGCGCGCGCCCAATGGGCGAAGGAATTGCCGGATCTCGATACCGGACCGATGGAGGTCCTCGGGCGCATCTGGCGCCTGTCGCGGCTGGCGACGCCGTCGATCGAAGCGACCTTCGCCTCTTTCGGGCTCGATCGCGGCGAGTTCGACGTGGTCGGCACGCTGCGCCGGTCCGGCCCGCCCTACCGGCTGACGCCGACGGAACTCTACCGCTCGCTGATGATCGCCTCCGGCAGCCTCACCCACCGGCTGGGACGGCTGGAAAAGGCGGGACTGGTAAGGCGCGTGCCTTCGGAAAACGACGGGCGCAGCCTTGCCGTGCAGCTCACCGACGAAGGCGTCCGGCGGGCGGAAGCGGCTTTCCGCGAGGACATGGCGAGCGAGGCGGATGTCATATCGTCATTCGACCCGGACAAGAGGGCGCGGCTCGCGGCACTGCTCAGGGAGCTCACTTTTGCCGTCGAAGAGCAGCTCGGCAAACGCGCCGGCGAGGAAGAGTGACATGCCCCGCGAACAGGGCCGCCGTAGCGGCCGAAGGACGAGGAGATTTCGCCGCCGCCCCGCCCTCGTCTGGACGAGGCGCGGACAGTGTGGTTCAAGGAGGCGCCCAGCGCAGCCTGTGGCCAAGAGAATCGGTGGCTGAAGCGGCTTTAGACATCTTCGTCGTCGCCACCTCGGCATCGGCTAGGCCATGTTCGATCGCCGCATCGAGTTCAGCGAGACGGCGTTCCTTGATCTGCAGCAGGCGGAGACCTTCGCGCAGCACGTCGTCACGCGAGCCGTAGCGCCCGGTATTCACCAGCTCATCGACATAGTCTTCAAGGTGCTTTCCGAGATTCGCGCTGCCGGCCATGGCCTTGCTCCTTTACGGGAGAGAATACCAAGGTTGCCAACCGTTATCAACGATCAGCCCGAGACCTTGAGCTCCATGCAGGTCAGGTCCAGCCAGCGGCCGAACTTGGTGCCGACCTCGGAAAATTTTCCGGCGAAGCGGAAGCCGAGCGTCTCATGCAGGCGGATCGAGGCTGCGTTTTCCGATTCGATCGCGGCGATCATCACATGCACGCCGTTCGAGGCAGCCCGCACGATCAGTTCCCGCATCATCAGCCGACCGAGGCCGCCGCCGCGGAATTCGCGATGCACATAGACGGAATGCTCCACCGTGTGCCGGTAGCCGTCGAAGGCACGCCAGTCACCATAGGACGCATAACCCGCCACACGGCCGTCGACTTCGGCGACCAGAACGGGAAAGCCGCGTGTCTTGCGGGCCGAAAACCATTCGCTGCGGTTTTTCAGGTCGACAAGGACCTCGTTCCAGATCGCCGTCGTGTTGGCCACCGCGTCGTTATAGATCTCCATGATCACCGGGAGATCGGTTTCGGTGGCGTCGCGCACGGCGGTCGAGGTCATGTCCTGTCGTCCATTATGATATATCGGCGTCCACTTTAGCAGACGACATCCCCAGATCAAAGCACCGCGAATACGGTTTCCCCGGCGATCAGAAGCCACCCGTGAGGCTGAAGCAGGTCATCACCGCGCCGTAATGCACCGCGGAGGCCGCCACCACGAAACCGTGCCAGATGGCGTTCTGGAAGCGCAGCCTTTCCCAGACGTGGAAGATGACGCCGAGCGAATAGATGAGCCCGCCGATGAGGATCAGCCAGACCGTGACCGCCGGCAGGTATTCAGAAATCGGCCCGGCCACCATGACGCCGCTCCAGCCCATGGCGAGATAGAGCAGGATCGCCAGCTTGTCGTAACGGCCGGGGAAGATGCATTTCAACGCGATGCCGACGACCGCCGTCGCCCAGATCGCCACGAGCATGGCGAATATCCACGGGTCGCCCGCGCCCCGCTGTAAAAAAGGCGTATAGGTCGCAGCGATCAGGATGAAGATCGCCGAGTGGTCGAGCCGCCTCAAAATCCATTTGGTGCGGGAGTTCGGCCAGATATTGTAGGTGAACGAGATCGACAGACAGAGAACCAGGCCGAGCCCGTAGACCCAGGCGGCGGCGATCTCACCGTTGCTCGCCCAGACGGTGGCATAGAAGATCAGCGCGGTGGCGCCGACGAGCGAAAAGACGATGCCGATGCCGTTGATGACGCCATCCACGACAATCTCGTTGAAATCGTAATGCCGGCCGAAATTGAAGAGCTCGCTCATCCACCCTCTTTCGCCTCCGCATCCAGAATGCGGGCGGCGGAAGCGGAAGGCAAGAGTGCGGCGTTTCACATTCCGTTGCCTGCGTTAAAAGCTTTCCCTGGAAACCTCTTCCGCGCAAGTCTGGCAGAGCGGCGTATGCGGCACGGCGTCGAGCCGCTTTTGCGAGATCGGTTGGCCGCAGCGGGTGCAGATGCCGAACGTGCCGCTCGCGATGCGGGCGAGCGCCCCATTGATCGCGACCAGCTCCCGCTCGCCGGTCTCGCCGAGTTCGTCGAGCACTTCGTCATTGTTGCGCTCGACGGCGCGGTCGTCGTCATCGGGATTGCGCGGCGTGGTGAAATCCTGCTCGATGCGGTTCAGGCGGTTTTCCAGTTCGGCCTTCCGCGCCTTCAGGATGGTTTCGTATTTCGCGGTATCCATTGCCCTTTCCTCCCTCAACGGTCGATCAGCACCGAGCATGACGCATGGCGCACGACCCGATCGGCCGTCGCGCCGATGAAATAGTTCGAGAAATCAGGCACGTGCGACGCGACGACGATGAGGTCCGCATGCCGTGCCTCCGAAGCGGCGAGAATTTCCCTCGCCGGCGCTCCCTGCCGGATCTCGATCTCGGCCGGGGCCCCGACCTTGCCCTTCAGGTCGAACAGGACCCGCTCGGCCTCCTGCCGCGCCTTGACCGTCATTTCGACGGAGAGGTCGGACACGAGATAGCCCGGAATATCCTCCACCACGTGCAGCAGGACCAGCGCGCCGCCGGCATCGAGAAGCGTCGATGCCTTGCGGAATATGCGCTCGCCCTTTTCCAGCTGCGCGACGTCCACCGCGACGATGATCTTACTGTACATGTTTTCTTCCTTCATCCGTTTTTATTTTCGTAGAAACGGATGGTTCGCCCCGCCTTGACTAAGATCAAGAGATTCCCGTCTCCAAATTGGAGACGATCAATCGCCATTTTGTGTTCTATCGTGAACGATGGAGATAGCCATATAAGGTTCAAACGCGGCGCTCCGAGGCGCCCCATCCATGAGGATCTCACCATGTCCGATGCCGCCCAACCCTTTGCGCTGACCCGGCCCGCCCATGTGCGCGGCGCCCATCTCGTCGTCAGCGATCTCGGCCTCGTTTCCGGCTTCTACCAGAAGATCATCGGCCTCAAGGTTCTGGAAAGGACCGCGAGCGGCGAAGTGCTGGGCGTCGACGGAACGCCGCTCCTGACGCTGACGACCGGCAACGGCGTTTCGCGCGCGCCGCGCAATGCCGCTGGCCTTTTCCACACCGCCTTCCTGGTGCCCAACCGGCAGGAGCTCGCTCACTGGCTGTCGCATGCGGCGGCAAACAACGTCCGGCTCGACGGTGCTTCCGACCACCTCGTCAGCGAGGCGATCTATCTTTCCGATCCGGAAGGCAACGGCATCGAGGTCTATCGCGACCGCAGGCCTGAGGAATGGACCTACTTTCCGGACGGCACCGTCGCCATGGCGACGGAACGCCTGAACCTGCAGGCGCTTTACGACAGCGCCCCGAAGACGGGTTGGAACGGCATGGCGGACGGCACCGCGATCGGCCACATCCATCTGCAGGTCGGCGACATTCCCGAAGCCGACGCTTTCTACCGCGATGTCCTGGGGCTGAAGATCATGGCGCGCTATCCGGGCGCGAGCTTCTTTGCGACCGGCGACTACCATCACCATATCGCCGCCAACATCTGGAACAGCCGCGGCGCCGGCGCCCGCGAGAACAACATGACCGGGCTTTCGGACTACGCCGTGCGCTTCAACGACAAGACGGCGCTCGAGACCGCGCTCAAGGCCCTTGACGCGCAGGAGATCGCCACCACGAAGACTGCCGAGGGCCATTCGCTCAAGGATCCGTGGGGAATCGGCCTGACGCTCGCCGCCTGACGGCGTCCCCGCCTCCCGCGAAAACGGCGTTCCGGAACCGGAGCGCCGTTTTCGCGTTCTAGCGCATACCGCTTTCACCAATTCGAATCGAAGGCGGACATGCGCGGATTCGAAGTGCCACAGCGTCCTTTGCGTGTCATAAACGACATGCGGCGCCAGAGCGCTCGCAGCGGGGGATTTTCGGGACAACCATGGGCATCATCAGCGCGCGCGGCATCGGCAAGCCGAAGAAAAATCCGGTCGACATTACCGGGGTGGCGCGCAAGGACGCGGCCCTGAACGGCGAAGATCTCGACATCACCGACCATCACCCGCTCGGCCGCGAGGCGCTGGACGTCGCCATGGCCTGGTCGGTGATCGGCATTTTCGCGATCGCCTTCTTCGCCATCCTCCATTACATGTCGCTGATCCTGATCCCGGTGACGCTCGCCGTCGTGGTCGGGCTGATCCTCGGCCTCCTGGCGGACAGGCTGAGTGAGGCCGGCATCCCGCGGTTCGGCATCGCGCTCATCCTTTCGATGCTGGTCTTCGCCGTCCTTTTCCTGATCGTCAACTCGCTCGCCGAACCGGTCGCGACGCTGGTGCGCGAGGGGCCGAGCTTCATCGAGCGGACGGTCAACCGCGTCATGCCGTTCCTCGAAAGCCAGAAATGGCTGCATATCTCGCCCGCCACGTTCGAAACGGGGCCGATGTCGATGCAGTCGCTGATCGAGAATTCCAGCAACATCCTCGGCGTGGTCACCGCCAACCTGACGCCGGCGATCGTTCAGGGGCTGATCTTCTTCGCGGCACTCCTGCTCTTCCTCTACGGGCGGCTGAGGCTCCGGCGCACCATCATCCTTGCCTTCCCGATGCGGCGGCAGCGGCTGATGGCGATCCGGGTGCTGAACGCGATCGACCAGGTGCTCGGCTATTACTTCGCCACCGCGAGCGTGCTTTATTTCGGGCTCGGCGTCAGCATGACGCTGATCGCCTATTTCGGCGGACTTGCCATGCCCGTGCTCTGGGGGCTGTTCGCCTTTCTTTCGAGCTTCATCCCGTTCCTCGGCATCACGCTGATGACGATCTCCGTGGCGATCGCCGGCATCCTCACCCATGAGGCGCTGATGCTCGGCCTCGTCCCGGCCGTGATCTTCTTCGGCCTGCATCTCGTCATGGAGAACCTGATCTTCCCGGCGATCATGGGCCGGCAATGGGAGATCAACCCCTTCATCGTCTTCCTGGCGATCCTCTTCTGGACATGGATGTGGGGGGCAGTCGGCGCGATGCTGGCGCTGCCGCTGTCGCTCATCATGATGACCGTGCTGGCCGAGCTGTTTCCAGAACGCAAGGCCACGCCGCATCTGCCGGGGTGAAGGGCGGACGCCCCGTCAGTCGTAGAGGTAATATTTCTCCCATTGGGTGCGGGGCACCTTCGAACCGATCTTGTAGTCGAAGGACATGACCTTCAAACCCTTGTCGCCGGTCTCGCACTCGTACTTGAGCCGGTACCAATCGCCACGGCTGCGGAAGACGGCGCCCGGGGCACGGACCGAATTGCCGTTCTCGATCGGATCCGAGAACGTATAGGCGATCACCTTGTCGGGGCGGAATTCCCCCTCCTTGCGGATCTGATCCATTGCCTCGATGTCGCAGCGCTGCTCCCGGCGCTCATCGGGCGCAAGCGCACCGAGCTGCCTTACGACGCGGTCATCGAGCGCGTGAGCGGTTGAAACGAAAAGCAGGGCGAAAGCCACCAGCGACAGCGTTTTCTTCATGTCGTTCCCATCCAAGATGACTCAGGACGCGCGGAAACTAGAAGACGGTCGAGCAATTGACCACCTACCAGAGCGCGAAATAGGATGATGTGATCGGGTGGGGTTCATGCAAAGCAATGGCGGATGAAACGCTTTCGGACGCGAAAAGAGCAGATCAAGCTGCGCGCGACGTTTTTGAACAATGTCGGGATCGGCGTGATCCTGGTCGGCGTATTCACGCCAATCGTCCGGGCCACCTATGAACCTGCAATGGTTGCCGCTAACCTGAGCACGACCGCTGGCTCGGTGCTGATTTGGTTTTTGCTGGGCGTGGCACCACATCTAATAGGTGGTTGGATCCTGAAAGGACTCAGCAAATGACCTCGCAACAGCTCATACTCCTGCTAATGCCGGTAATCGGCCTGTCGATGGTCGTTGGCGTCGTCTTTTGGCAGAGTTGGCGAGACGGCGTTCTGCCGAACCAGAAGCCTAAGAAAAAATAAGACCCTCCCTTCCCGCTTGCCTCCTGGCCAAGCGCCCCCTATCTCTGGCACTCCTTCCATGAAATCCGGAGTGCTTCCTTGGCCACCGCCCCGAAATCGCCCTTCGCCGATCTTCCCGCAGCGCCCCTCGCCGCCAAGAAGCCGGTGACCGACACCCGCCACGGCATCACCCGCACCGACGACTATGCCTGGCTGCGCGCCGGCAACTGGCAGGCGATGTTCCAGGATCCGTCGATCCTCGATCCGCAAATTCGCGCCCATCTGGAGGCCGAGAACGCCTATATGGAAGCGGCCATGGGCGACACGAAAGAGCTGCAAAAGAAGCTCTTCGACGAGATGCGCGGCCGCATCAAGGAGGACGACAGTTCCGTGCCGATGAAGGACGGCGCTTACGCCTATGGCACGCTTTACGTCACCGGCGGCGAGCAGCCGCATTATTTCCGCACGCCGCGCGACGGCGGCGAAAAGCACGTCCTGCTCAACGGCGACGAGGAAGCCAGAGGCAAGGACTATTTCCGTCTCTCCGGCATCGACCACACCAACGACCACCTGTTCGGCATCTGGGGATACGACGACAAGGGGTCGGAATATTTCACGCTGCGCATCCGCGATCTTTCGACCGGCGACGACCTTGCCGACATCCTGAAAAACACCTCCGGCGGCGGCGTCTGGGCGCCGGACGGCAAGAGCTTCTTCTACACGCTGCAGGACGAGAACCACCGGCCTTCAAAAGTCTTCCATCATATCGTCGGCACGCCGCAATCGGACGACCGGCTGGTCTACGAGGAGGAGGACCCCGGCTTCTTCATGGGCGTCGGCGGCTCGCTCATCGACGACTTCATCTATATCGACATCCACGACCACGAGACATCCGAATACCGTCTTCTTTCCACCAAGGACCTGACGGCCGAACCGATGCTGGTCGCGGTCCGAGAGGAAGGCATCGAATATTCGATGACCGAGGGCGGCGAGGTCTTCTACATCCTCACCAATGACGGGGATGCGAAGGATTTCAAGATTATGCAGGCGCCGGTTGGCGCGCCTGGCAAGGAGAACTGGACGGAGGTCGTACCGCACGAGCCGGGCCGGCTGATCATCTCCCACATGGCCTATCAGCGCCATCTCGTCTGGCTGCAGCGCAAGGACGGCCTGCCGCAGATCATCGTCCGCGACCGGAAGACCGGCGAGGAACATGCGATCGCCTTTGCGGAAGAGGCCTATTCGCTCGGTCTGCAGGGAGCGGCGGAATACGACACCGACGTCATCCGTTTCTCCTATTCCTCGATGACGACGCCTTCGCAGCTCTTCGACTACGACATGACGACCCGCGAGCGGGTGCTTTTGAAGACGCAGGAAGTGCCTTCCGGCCACAATCCGGACGACTACGTGACCCGCCGCGTGATGGCGCCGGCGCATGACGGCGAGCTGGTGCCGGTCTCGCTTCTCTACCGCAAGGACACGCCGCTGGATGGCTCCGCGCCCTGCCTGCTCTATGGCTACGGTGCCTATGGCATCACCATTCCCGCCGGCTTCAACACCAATATCCTGTCGCTTGCCGACCGCGGCTTCGTCTATGCCATCGCCCATATCCGCGGCGGCAAGGACAAGGGGTTTGCCTGGTACGAAAACGGCAAGATGGAGATGAAGCAGAACACGTTCAAAGACTTCGTCGCCGCGGCTGATTACCTGAACGAACAGAAGTTCACGTCCTACGCGAAGATCATCGCCGAGGGCGGCTCGGCGGGCGGCATGCTGATGGGTGCCGTCGCCAACATGGCGCCGGAGAAATTCGCCGGCATCATCGCCGCCGTGCCCTTCGTCGACGTGCTGAACACGATGCTCGACGACACGCTGCCGCTCACCCCGCCGGAATGGCCCGAATGGGGCAACCCGATCGACAGTATCGAGGAATACCAGTGGATCGCCGCCTATTCGCCCTATGACAATGTGGGCGTCAAACCCTATCCGCCGATCCTGGCGCTCTCCGGCCTTACGGACCCGCGCGTCACCTATTGGGAGCCGACCAAATGGGTGGCGAAACTCCGCGAAAAGGCGCCGGAGGCGGGACCGTATCTGCTGAAGACCAATATGGCTGCGGGCCACGGCGGAAAGTCGGGCCGCTTCCAAAGGCTTGAGGAAGTCGCCTTCGAGTATGCCTTCGCCATCAAGATGGCGGGGAAGATGTGAAGTGTTTGGAGGGGGCGTGACGCTTCCGCCCCCGGACAGCATCCCTTGCCCCAGGATTTGGTGTGAGTGCACGCGCGCGAGATGAGTATCTAAATATATAATATATTACTTATAAGATAATATTTGGATACGGATTCCGCAACACTTCCACACTTGAGTTTTCTACAGAAAAATCCTGAACAAATCCGCGAAACTTCAACCAACATCTAGGATACAGGCTCACTTTCTGCTTTAAGACGGCGGGGAATTCTTGCCGGGGAGTAGATGATGCGTTTCCTGCCATTCTTGGGCGCAGCGGCTCTGTTGCTGTCGCTTGCCTCCTGTCATTCGATGTCCAAGGAGGAATGCCGGGTGGCCGACTGGAAAGTGGTCGGCGATACGGATGGCGCGGCCGGGCACAACCCGCAGGAGCGTTTCGCGGACCATGTGAAATCCTGCGCCAGGATCGGCATCACGCCCGACCAGACCAAATGGTACGAAGGGTATCAGGCCGGTGTCACGCGCTATTGCACCCCGCTCAGCGGCGCCATGAACGGCGAGGCCGGAAATGCCTATCACAACGCCTGCCCGCCGCAGTTGGAACAGGAGTTCATGCGCGGCTACAGCCTCGGCAGGCGGGTCTACGACCTCCGCTCCCGCATCAACTCGCTGCAATCCGACATCGCCTACAAGGAATCGGAAATCGACCGCCGGTACAATGAATTGAAGGGAGCCAAGGACGATCAGAGGCGCGCGATCCGCAACCAGATCGACGACCTGGAGCGCGACAGTCGCCGCATGCGGCGCGAGGCGGACGATATCGGATATGAAATGAGCAATGCGCAGCGCGACCTGGACTTTTTCCGCCAGAATCCCGCCGCGCAACTCTCGCCACCGCGCTACTGATCCGGCATAAACAAGGCTTGCAAGGGCGCGTCCAGAGCAAAGGACGAGGAAGATGACCGTTTATGTCGCCCTCCTACGTGCGGTGAATGTCGGCGGCACCGGCGCGCTGCCGATGACCGAACTGAAGGCGATCTGCGAAGGGCTCGGCTTTTCGGGCGTCAAGACCTACATCCAGAGCGGCAACGTGCTGTTCCGCTCGGATGACGCGGAACAGTCGGTGGCGGACAGGCTCGACGAGGCGCTCGGCAGGAGATTCGGCAAGAGGCCGGGCGTCATGGTGCGCACCACCGAGGAACTGGAGGCGATTGCCAGGAACGCGCCCTTTCCCGAGGCCAGGCCGAATTTCCTGCTGGTGAACTTCCTGCCGGAACCCGCACCCGCCGACGCGCTGGACAGGATGATGGCACCGGACGGCGAGGAAGCGGTCGTTGCAGGGCGCGAAATCTATGTCCACTATCCCAACGGTTCCGGCCGTTCGAGACTGAGATTTCCGGCGTTGAAGACGGCGACGTCCCGCAATCTCAACACGGTCCGCAAGCTCGCCGAACTGGCGCGGGCGATGGAAACCGAATAGCGGCGGTTCTCCGGCCTCATCCCGGCCTCGATACAGCGCGGGCCATCGGCCAACCGCCTGATTTCCATCAAAATTATTGGGAGAACGAATAAGCGACACTGCCGCTGTCAAGCCTCTGTCGCCAGACCACAACACAGAACGCAAGCCTCGCGCAAGCTTCGGGCGTTAACCATTCGTTAACCAATCTGAACACGGGCGTTCCGCCATGAAGATCGAGAGCGGCCTTAACGGCTACCAATATCCCAACCGGACACTCGACATGGGCCGCAAGACCGAAGACGCGCCTCAACAGGAAGCATCGACATTCCAGCGCTCTCCCAACGCGCTGACGGGCAGCAGCACGCTGCTCTCGTCCTCGCTCGCCAATGCGCTGTGGGTCATGGAAAGCGGCGATGCCGGCCCGGAAAGCACGGCCGCGCCGATGCCGGCCGTTCCCCACGACTGGGTCGAAGGCATCTATCAGGAATTCGCCTGAGCCTTCCTTGATTACGCCGCCTCAGCTGGCGTGACTTCCACCGTGACATGCGACAGATCCCGAAGGCCCCGGAGCTTTTCCTTGTAGAAGGAAGGCGACTTCGGTTTCGGCGTGACCAGCGCCACGATCGCCGCGTGATGGCCCGGCCCCACCTGCCAGACATGCAGGTCCGAGATGCGGTCCTCCTCCGTCTCCACCTTGCGGCGAATCTCGTCCGCCAGATCTTCGTCGTCCGGCCGCGCATCGAGAAGTACCGCCGCCGTGGCACGAATCAGCCCAAAGGACCAGCGGGCGATCACCACGCCGCCAATCACGCCCATGACCGGGTCGAGCCAGGCCCAGCCGTAGGAGCGGCCGAGGATCAGCGCCGCGATCGCCAGCACGGAGGTCAGCGCATCGGCCAGAACATGCAGATAGGCGGCACGCAGATTGTGATCCTCGGCACGATGGGCATGGTCGTGACCGCCATGGTGCCCGTGATGTTCGTGATGCCCGCCGTGATGGCCGTCATGGTGATGATCCTCGCCCCTGAGCAGCCAGGCGCTGACGAGATTGACCGCCAGCCCGATCACCGCGACCCAGATCGCCTGGTCGAAATCGATCGCCACCGGATCGGCGAGACGGACGAGGCTTTCCCAGGCGATCAGCAGCGCGATCAGCGCCAGCACGATGGCGCTCGCGAAGCCGGCGAGATCGCCGAGCTTGCCGGTGCCGAACGTGTAACGCGGATTGCGGGCCTGCCGGCGCGCATAGAGATAGGCGAGCGCCGCGATCAGCATGGCGCCGGCATGAGTAGACATGTGCCAGCCATCTGCCGTCAGAGCCATGGAGCCGAAGATCGACCCGGCGACGATCTCCGCCACCATCATCGTCGCGGTCAGCGCGATGACCAGCCAGACCTTGCGCTCGTTGCGCTCGTGGTCGGCGCCCAGGAACACGTGATCGTGCTTCAACTCCTCGACGGATTGCGCCATGGATGTCTCCTTTTCCTCGTCAAACCCGTTCAGCGGATATAGGTCCTGAGCGCTTCGGCGAGTTCTTCCGCCGCCTGCGCCCGCTGCTTGTCATCCCCGGCGTGCACAATGTGCTCGTGCAGATGATCCTGCATGACCTCGCCGGTAAGCCCTGCAAGAGCACCGCGGATCGAGGCGAGCAGCTGCAGCACCTCACCGCACGGGGCTTCCGCTTCCAGCGCCCGCTCGACCGCTTCCATCTGCCCCTTCAGCCGGCGCACCCGCGCCAGAAGCCTGGTCTTTTCCCGAACGGTATGGGCCATTGGCTGCTCCTGATAATATAGGGGGATACCCTATATTATATACGCCTACCGGACACAACCCGGAAGACCGGACACCTTCGCCAAGGGGATCGCCGACGGTAGTTTATCCTATACGCGGCGATGCGAGCCCCAAGAAAACCAGGGCGGAACGGTTGAGGCGCAGCATGTCCTCGCCGCCCAACTTGCCCAGACGGCGGCCGAGCTTACCTCGAGGAACCGTGGCAATCTTGTCGACCATGAGCCATGAGAGCAGATGGAGGCCGTTTCCTTCATTCGGCTGAACGGCGAGACGGAACAACGGCGCATCCACCTCATGGGTCGCGAAGATGCAGATGGTGATGGAATCCGTACTGTCGAAGCTGTCATCCTGCAGAACGACGCATGGACGCGGCTTGCCGTCATAATCATTGCCGCCGGATACGGTCCAGACCTCGCCGCGCCTCACTCGTCCGCCCAGTCGGAAATCGAATCGACGAAATCCTGGTCTTCAGCCGCACCGGCGCTCACTGCCGCAGCCAATGACTGGCGGTGCGCTTCCGCCTTGAAGGCGGGAGATCGCATGTCCGGAACCCATATCTGCACAGGCCGCAAGCCCTGAGCCCGCAACCGCTCCCGATGCTGTTGCACCTTTTCGCGTGATGACTTTGGCTTTGCCGTCAAGTTGCGCCTCCTAGGTTACATGTAACCATACCTCGACGTGACAATTCTCGCAAGCGAACCCGAAAGCCCCGGACAGGATTGGCGCCCTAAGCAATTCGCGGTCTCACATCGAGGAGAGTGGCGATGACGACGATTGGCAGCACCAACCCCTATTACGCATCCCTTTACGGCATCCCGGGCAAGAACGGCAGCGGCAACGAGGGCGGCTCCGGCGGCAGCGACTATGCCTTGCCGCGTCAGAGTTCATCCGGCGGCATGACCGGCAGCGATACCGTTTTCGGCGCCAAGCTTGCCGATGCGCTCTGGACGATGGAAGGCCAGGGCGTGGAAATCGACCAGGATGCCGGCGATACCTGGCTCGGCGAACCGCCTTCCACCTCCGTTGCCGACGAGTTCATGGAACTCGCCAAGAAGACCTATGCCGAGCGCATCCGCGACCAATATCTCGAAGAGCATGATCTGACCGAGGAAGACCTCAAGGCGATGTCGCCGGAGGACCGCAAGGCCGTCGAGGCGGAGATCCGCAAGGCTATCCTCGAAGCCATGGGCGTCAACGGCCAGCAACAGGAAACCGCGATGGACATGAGCGGCGATCCGGGTGCGGCCAATGCTCGGACGGCAGACGTTCAGGCGGTTGGCGAGACGGCTCGGCAGAACGGCGAGGACGATCCGCTGCTCTCCGTGTAACTTCAGCAACGTAAACCTTCAGCGGCTGCGGCCTTGTCGATCAGGACCGCAGCCGTTTTCTGCAAAAGCCCTCGAACCTGCCGTGATGATGGCCGCAGCATGCGTTCTTCATGTCACCTCTCCGCTTGTCTCGGCGTCGGTGAAGAACTACATAATTGCTATAGTCACTAGAGCTTCAAGGGGAGTTTTCGACATGCTGTCGATCGGCGATCTTTCGAAACGGACGGGCGTCAAGGTGCCGACCATCCGCTATTACGAGCAGATGGGCCTGCTGGAGGCGGCAGAACGCTCCGAGGGCAACCAGCGGCGCTACGAGAGAAGCGATCTTGAACGGCTCGCCTTCATCCGCCATGCGCGCGACCTCGGCCTCGACATTCCGGCGATCCGCGAGCTGATCGCGCTCAGCGAACATCCGAGCCAGCCCTGCGCCGATGCCGACAAGATCGCCGCCGACCACCTCGTCGCGGTGCGCGAAAAGATCGAGAAGCTGAAGAAGCTGGAGCACGAGCTGGAACGCATCGTCTCCCAATGCGACGGCGGCCATTCGATCGAGGAATGCTACGTGATCCGTGCGCTTTCCGACCACGGGCTTTGCGAAGGAGAGCACTGATTTTATAACCCGATGGGTTAGTTTCCATCCATGAAGCTGCAGACGGTCCCTGAACTTCCGAGATCGCCGCCGCTCAGCGGTTTGCCGGAGATGCCTGACCGGCCGCCCCCATGGCCTTCAGGATTTCCAGCGCCCTGCTCAGCGCCGGAGAACGGTTGCGCGGATCGTAGAGGGCCGCCAGGCTGAGCGACAGCGATGCCGGATAGGGCTCGATCCGGCGCCGCACCGTGCCGGAAATCGCAAGGCTTCCCGACTGGACCGGCGCCAGACCGATCCCAAGGCCGGCGGAAACGAGAGAAAGCTGGCTGTGCAGGCGGCTTGCGGTGGCCGCGACCTGCAGCGGATGCCCCATGAGCCGGCACTGATCCCGGATCGTCGCGTAGAGAGCCGGCCCCTGTTCTTCGGGAAACAGCACCATCGGTTCCTTCGCCAGGCCGGCAAAACTCACCTGCCGCTTCCGGGCGAGCGGGTGGCCGGCGGGCAGGACGGCGTCGAAGCGATCCTCGGAGAGGATTTCGACGACAAGCCGCTGCCGCGCTTCCACCGGCGGATGGCCGAGCCCCAGATCGATCCGGCCGGCCTCGATCAGGTCCACCTGCTCGTTGGTCGTCGCCTCGCGAATATCGAAGCCGATCTCCGGATCGGCCTCGCGCAGCGACCGGATCGCCGCCGGCAGAGTGCGGTAAAGCGCGGCGGAGACGAAGGCGATCCGGAGCCTGCCGCCGGCCTTCCGGGCCGCGTTTCTCGCGAACTGCCGCGCCCGCTCCTCGGCGGCCAGGATGGCACGCGCCTCCTCGCCGAAAGCGGTGCCGGCTGCGGTCAGCTCGACGCGCCGGCTGGTGCGCTCGAACAGACGCACGCCAAGCTCCTCCTCCAATTTGGCGACCGCCCGGCTGAAATGCGGCTGCGCCATGCCCACCGCCCGCGATGCCCTGCCGAAATGCAGCATCTCGGCGAGCACGAGAAAACAGCGGATCTGGTTAAAATCCATCGATATCAATTCCGGTATTGAACAAGACAGATATGCATCATTGAAGCATCGATGCCGCAGCGTCTATCTCCCCGTCATCACTTTGACAGGAGGCAGCGATGAAGACGAAGCTTTTGGCGATTGCGCTCGCCGCGGGCCTTGCGGGCGTTCCGCAGGTCCTGGCCCACCACGGATGGGGTTATTACGATACCGCCCGGCCGATCTATCTCTCCGGACGCGTCACCGCGGTCACCTGGCGCAATCCGCATCCGGAGGTCACGCTGGAGAACGGGGCCGGCGCCCTGCCCCCGGACTGGAGCGGCCTGCCCGTTCCCGATGAACTGGCGGAACTCGGCTTCGACGCCACGCTGCGGCGCGTCCGGCCGGCCGCACGAGCCGAGCGGTGGGTGCTCGACCTCGCGCCGATCAACCGGCTGCAGGCCTGGGGCATGCCGCGCGAGCCGAGAGAGGGCGACGTCATCACGGCGATCGCCTTTCCCTCCTGCAGCGAAGAGGGCGTCGCCCGGCCGACCCTGATCGTGCTCGACGGGGTCGGGGTGCGGCAGCAATCGGTGGCGCTGCCGGCCGGCTGCAGCGGCGCCCCCCGAGGATGACCCGGTGTTCGCGGCGCTCGAAAATCTCGATCTCGTGGTGGCGCTCAGGCGCTCGGTCTGGGCCTATCCGGTCATCAGCTGGCTGCATATCATCGGCATCGGCCTGCTGTTCGGGTCGATCGCCGTGGTCGACCTGCATCTTCTCGGGCTGATGCGGAAGCTCGACGGGCACGCGGTCCGGCATGCGCTGGTGCCGGTCGCCATCGCCGGTTTCTGGCTTGCGGCGGTGACCGGCCTGCTGCTTTTTGCGCCGGCGGCACGGGAATATCTCGCAAGCCCGTTCTTCCGGCTTAAGCTCGTGTTGCTTTTGCTTGCCGGCGGCAACACCACGCTGCTGCGCGTGCTCGACAGGCGCGGCACGTGGCGGCAAGCGGCGGGAGCGGTCTGCGGCCTTGTTTCGCTTACGCTATGGATGGCGGTCATCTTCGCGGGGCGGATGCTGGCCTTCGGATGATTGCGCTTGACAAGCCTTGCGAACGGGCGCATCTGAGCGGCCATGATCAAGACGCGCACACATATCGCCTGCTCGTATTTTTGGGCCTACCTGTAAGGGGCGGCTCGACAGATCACAATGTCAACAAGCCGCCGTCAGGCGGCTTTGTTGTTTCAAACGGCACCTGACGGCATGAAGACCGAAAAGGATGCCGGAAATGACCCCAGACACGATAGAAGACAGCGATATCACGCTCGAACGGCCGCCCGTCGTGACGATCCGCAGCGCCAAGCTGCGCGATCTGCCCGCGCTCAACGAGATGATCGCAGCTCTCGCCGCCCATCACAACGATCCCGCCGCCATCACGCCCGAAAAGCTCGAACGCGACCTGTTCGGCCCGATGCCGTGGATCAACGCTCTCGTCGCCGACACCGGCGAGGAACTGATCGGCTACGCCATCCTCGTGCCGCTCTACCGGGCGCAGGAAGGCACGCGCGGCATGGACCTGCATCATCTCTTCGTGCGCGACGGCCATCGCGGCCACGGCATCGGCCATCATCTCGTCTCGCGCGCCCGCGAAGTGGCGAAGAATGCCGGCTGCGACTATCTTTCGGTCAGCGCCGCGACCGGCAATTTCGCCGCCCACCGCTTCTACGAGCAGCTGGATTTCAAGCCGCGGCCGGTCACCGGCATGCGCTACATGCAGGCGCTGGCGTGAAGGCGATATCCGGCCGACCGACTGATTTTGGAGGAGATGCAGCATGGATCGATTCACCGGCGGCTGCCTGTGCGGCAGCGTTCGATTTGTGGCATCGGGACGACCATACCGGGTCGGCATCTGCCACTGTCTCGACTGCCGCAAGCATCACGGGGCGCTCTTCCATGCGTCCGCGATCTTTCCCCAGGATGCCGTGACGATCGAAGGCGAGACACGCGACTATGCCGGGCGGTTTTTCTGTCCGCGCTGCGGTTCGACCGTTTTCGGGCGCAGCGCAGACGAAATCGAAGTGAACCTCGGATCCCTGGACGCCCCTGACCAGTTGAAGCCGACCTACGAACTCTGGACCATCCGCCGCGAATCCTGGCTGCCGCCGTTTCCGCTCACGAAACGATACGTGCGTGATCGCGAGGCCACGAGCCGCTTCGAGGAATAGGTCCGGCTCAGCGCGCCGGCACGGCCTCCGGATAGGCGGTGATCGCTTCGAGGCCGCGACCTGACCGATGAACACGATGTCACGCCGTCCGCACCCCTTCCCAAAGGGTCAGCAGGGATATGGCGAGCAGCAGCAGTCCGGCGATCCGCCCGATCCAGATCGTGGCTTTACCATTGCCGACCAGCATCTTTCTCGCCCGGCCGGCGGCGACAGCCAATCCGCCATAGACCGCGAGCTGGGTTCCGGCCGTCATCGCCGCCATGACCGCCGCCTGCGATGCGAGCGGGCCGAAATCGGGTTTCAGGAATTGCGGAAAGACGGCGAACGTGAAGAGATAGGCCTTGGGATTGATCAGGCAGGTGACGGCGCCGCGCCGGAACGCCTCCCAATTGGAGCGCGTGTCGGCCGGCCCGACATGGCCGACGGCGATCGCGCTTTTCATCAGGCTGAAACCGATCCAGGCCATGTAGAGGGCGCCTGCGACGAGCAGCGGCGTGAAGAGCACCGGCATCAGATTCGCGAGCAGGCCGACCCCGAGCGCGCCGTAGATGCAATGCACCAGACCGCCGAGCATGATGCCGGCGGTGGCGGCAAGCCCCGCCGTGCGGCCGCGCGCCAGCGCATTCGCCAGAACGAAGATCATGTCCATGCCCGGCACGACGATGATGCCGAACAGCAGCGTGAAATAGAGCCAGAGATTTTCCGTGTATGTCATGTCAGTTGTCGAGCTTCGTAAAGATCGGCTCCGACGAAGGGAGCCTTGTTTTTCAATCGGATATACGGCCCTATAGACGAGCCCAACTGACAGCGTGTTGTCAGGAGCGATTGTCGGACCACGAGGAAAGATGCATGCGAAAGGCCTCCCGCCTCTTCGAGATCATCCAGATCCTGCGGCTTGCGAAAAAGCCGGTGACGGCGGCCGAGATCGGCACGCAGCTCGAGGTGACGGTGCGCTCCATCTACCGGGACATCGCCGCCCTGCAGGCGATGCGCGTGCCGATCGAGGGCGGGCGCGGTATCGGCTATATATTGCGGCCGGGCTTCACCCTGCCGCCGCTGATGCTGTCGATCGAGGAGACGGAGGCGATCGTGCTGGCGCTGGCGCTGCTCGAACGCACCGGCGACACGGGGTTGAAACAGGCCGCCAAACAGGTGAACCGCAAGATCGCCGCCGTCGTGCCGCCGCCGCTTGGCCAGGCTTTTTCCGGCAATGCGCTGCATGCCTGGGGGACCATGGCGCCGGCGCCGGAAGCGGTCGACCTTGCCATGGTACGCCGGGCGATCCGCGACGAGCAGAAGCTGGCGCTCGACTATCGCGACGAATATGCCCGCGCCACGGAGCGGACGATCCGGCCGATCGCGCTCATCTACTATTCGCAGACGGCCAATATCGTCGCCTGGTGCGAGCTTCGCCAGGCGATCCGCAATTTCCGCGCCGACCGGGTGGAGCATTGCGAGCCGGTCGACGCTTTCTTCCCCGGCGAAGGGGAGAGACTGCGCCAGGTCTGGGTGGAGGGCTGGACGGTGAATGGCTCAGCGGCACAGACCGGCTAAAGCGGCAGCGTGCGGTTTTCCTCGCGGCCATAGCCGGTGATCTCGATGCGGTCGGCGAATATCTCCACCACGGCAAAGGTGTTTTCCCTTTCGGTATCGACCATGCCCTTGAAATTCACGTACCAGGTCGATCCGTGGCGGCCGAGATTGCCCGCATGGTTATGGCCGTTCAGATAGGCGACGACATTGCCGGAACGGGCGAAGAGATCGGTCAGGCGTTCGCAGCCCCAGAGATTGTGTTCGTTTTCCGGGAAGAGCGGGTAGTGCCCCAAAACGATCACCTTCTCGCCCGCGGCCCCGGTGCGCGCGAGGGTGGTTTCCAGCCAGGCGAGCTGCCCGTCGCCGATGCCGCCGTTCCATTCCTGCGCATTGACGGCGTTTTCCACCTTGAGCGTGTTCAGCCTTTCCCTCGCAATCCTGTGGCGCGGATCGTCCGTGGGAGACGAGAACAGGCTGATCTCGCTGCCGTCGATCACCACGAAGCGGAAGCCGCCGCGGGAGAAATCGTGCCAGGCGGCCGGCATGCCGAGCCTTGCATGGACCTCGGACAGCCGCTCCGGCGCCAACAGGAAATCGTGGTTGCCGGGCAGAAGGAAATTCTCGTGGCGCAGCCCGTCATAGACCGAAAGAACCGCGTCGTAATTCTCCCAGCCGCGGTCGATGAGATCGCCGAGCGTCACGACGAAGGACAGGTCCTCGCCATTGAGGACGGCAACCGCCTCCTTGAGCTTGCCGAGGCTGTTTTCGAAATAGCGGTTCAACGCGAGATTGGGCGGCAGCGGAGCATATTGCGGATCGGCGATCACGCCGAAGCGGAGGAGCGGTGTTTCGTGGGACATGGAGGGCAAATATTTCGCGGCTGTGACAGGCGTATGACGTCAAGATAATAGCAATGAAACCAAAAACACCCGGCGCCTTGCGACACCGGGTGTTTCCAAAAACCGACGAGACCGCGGATTACTTCGTCGCGGCTTCGTAACGTTCCAGGACGTAGTCCCAGTTGATCAGATTGTCGACGAAGGCTTCGAGGTATTTCGGGCGGGCGTTGCGGTAGTCGATGTAATAGGAGTGTTCCCAGACATCGACGCCGAGGATCGGCTCGGCGCCGTGGACCAGCGGGTTTTCGCCGTTCGGGGTCTTGGAGATGACGAGCTTGCCGTCCTTGACGGAAACCCAGGCCCAGCCGGAGCCGAACTGCGTCGTGCCGGCCGCAATCAGGTCAGCCTTGAACTTGTCGTAGCCGCCGAGGTCGCTGTCGATCGCAGCCTGAAGCTTGCCCGGCAGCGAGGTGCCGCCGCCGCCCTTCTTCATCCACTTCCAGAAATGGATGTGGTTGTAGTGCTGGGCAGCGTTGTTGAAGAGTGTCTGGTGGGTGCCGAAAGACTTCTTGACGACTTCCTCGACCGAGAGATCACCGAGACCGGCTTCGGCAGCGAGCTTGTTGCCCGTGTCGACATAAGCCTTGTGGTGCTTGTCGTGATGGAATTCCAGCGTTTCCTTCGACATGTAGGGCGAAAGGGCTTCGTAATCATAGGGGAGTTCGGGAAGTTCGAAGGCCATTGTCTTACTCCTTTTCGGCAAACACCTTGAACAGGGGTCGTGCGGGAACATAGGAGCGCAACGGCGAAGAGGCAACGGTGATCTTGCCAAAAATCAGGCCTCGGGCGTCAAGACGTTTTCGAATTTTGCGGCTACAAGAAATGGTCAGCCGTATCCACAGGGAGCCTGCCTCATGAATATCCGATGCTTCCTTACCGCCGCCCTCGTTCTGGCGGGCTTCGCTGCCGCACATGCCTCCTCCGACGACGCCTGGGCGCAATTCCGCGCGGAAGTCGACAAGGCCTGCGTTTCGGCGGCGAAAGGCCTGATCGAGAACGGCAGGGCGCTCGTCGACCCCTTCGGCAGCGAGAGCTACGGGCTTGCCGTCGTTTCCGGCAAGGCGATCGGCGCCAAGGCCGGGATCAGCGCCATCTGCGTCTTCGACAAGAAGACGAAGAAGGCCGAGATCGGCGGCGAGATTTCGGGGGACGCATTGATGGTGAAGACGGAAAAATGAGGCTCCGTCCGGCGAGAAGGCCGGCCTTTTTGCCGGAACCTTCTGAAGGGTAACGGATTTTTCCGGGCTGGATCAACCGGGCCCGAGGAGCCGATGTTCGATTTCCTGTCATCCGATTTCCTGATCTTCGCCGCCATCGGCTTCTTCGCCCAGATCATAGACGGGGCGCTCGGCATGGCCTTCGGGGTGCTGACGACCACGAGCCTCCTGACGATCGGCGTCGCTCCATCGGCTGCAAGCGCCATGACGCACGCGACCGAATGCTTCACCACCGCGGCGTCGGGGCTTTCACATCTCTACCACCGCAACGTCGACTGGCGGCTCGTATTCCGGCTGGCGCCTGCCGGCATGATCGGCGGGGCGATCGGCGCCTATGTGCTTTCCAACATCGACGGCAAGGCGATCGAACCCTTCGTCTCGGCCTATCTGATCGCCGTCGGCCTCTTCATCCTCTACAAGGCCTTCCAGCCGAAATTCCCGCGCGACGTGCACGACTGGATCGTGCCCTTCGTGGGCGGCGCCGGCGGATTGCTCGACGCCATGGGCGGCGGAGGATGGGGGCCGATCGTGACGAGCAGCCTGCTCGGGCGCGGCCACGATCCCAAGAAGGTGATCGGCTCCACCAACCTTACCGAATTCGCCGTCACCACGACGATCTCGGCGGCCTTCATCCTGACACTCGGCTGGGCCGAGCTTTCTCCTGCCCTGGGGCTGATCGCGGGCGGGATAATGGCGGCACCATTCGGCGCCCTGATCGTCAGGAAGCTGCCCGTCAAACCCCTGATGATCGCCGTCTCGCTGATCATCATCGGAACGGCTGCGGTGCGGTTCGTCTGAGGTTGGAGTGGCGAGAATGGGCCGGATATGGCAGACTGACGAAATGAAGAAAGGTGCCGAAATCTCCGAAGACCTCAGCCGCCGCATCGACCAGCTTGCGGCACGCTCGAAGCTGACGCGCGGGCGTTCACTCGCATGGCAGGAAAAATGGGTTGCAGGTGCCGAGGCCGGTCTCGCCGACGCGGAAAAGGGGGATTTCGTAACGGAAGAAGAAATCGCTGCCGTGTTGAGCAAATACGGACCAATTTGAACCTATGAACGGAAGGCTTTATGCGCCCGAACCGATCCATTACCGTCTCGCTGCCGGAAGACATGGCCGAACTCATCGAGAAGAAGGTCGCATCCGGCGAATTCGCCGATGAAAGCGAAGTCGTCGCCGAAGGCCTGCGCTATCTCGCTGATCACGACGCCGAGATCGAGCAATGGCTGCGCGACGAGGTCGTGCCGGCATTAAGGGCCCATGACGCCGATCCGTCAGGGGCTCGAACCGCCGAAGAGACGCGGCAGGAACTGCATGATTACATTCGCGGGCTCGACCAGCGTAGAAGCCGCCGGCAGTGATCTACAAAGTCCAGTTCTCCACCCAGGCCCGCGCCGACCTTAGAGAAATTTCCGAATATCTTCATAGCCAAGGCGGAGGCCGCGCCGCAATCAACTATGTCGACTCTCTGGTCGACTACTGTCTCCGCTTCGAAACCTTTCCGGCGCGCGGCATGGCTCACGACGACATTCAACCCGGACTGCGATTAGTCGGATACAGGCGGAAAGCGACAATCGCTTTTCGGATAGACCAGGATGTCGTCACCATCGTTCGTGTTTTCCATGGCGGCCGCGACATCCGATTTGAAGACGACACCCAATAGCCCTCGATCCGCGTCAGCGCGTTGGTTGATTTCTCACAGCCAGTGAATGGCGTGCCGCCTCACGCGTCGTCGCCGGTCCTGGAGCGTGCCCAGTCCATGTAGACTTCCAGCGCCTTGCGAGCGACCGGGCCTTCCTGCAGTTCACGTTCCTCGAAACGGTTGATCGGCACGATCTTGGAATAGTTGCCGGAAGTGAAGATCTCGTCGGCATCCATGAAATCCGCAACCGTCAGCGTCGTCTCGCGCACGTCGAAGCCGGACTGGCGCAACAGGCCTATGACGCGCGAGCGGGTGATGCCGGCGAGGAACGTGCCGTTGGCGATCGGCGTCATCACCACGCCGTCCTTGACCATGAAGATGTTCGACGACGCCGTTTCGGCGACATTGCCATTCAGGTCGCGGGCAAGCGCGTTGTCGAAGCCGCGCGCGCGGGCCTCCAGGATCATGCGGCCGCTGTTCGGATAAAGGCTGCCGGTCTTGGCGCCGGTCATCGCCACCTCAGGGTTGGGGCGGCGGAAAGGCGAGACCGTGAGCGAGGTGGGCTTTGCCGTCGCCATCGGTGCCTCGAACATGCAGAGCGCGAAACGGGTCGATTCCGGGTCGGCGGTAACGACGCTGAACGGCATGCCATGCTCTGCCCAGTACATGGGCTTGATGTAGACCGCCGTCTTGCCGTCGAACTTCTTGACGCCTTCCCAGGCGAGCGCTTCGATCTCTTCCGCCTTCATCACCGGCGTCAGGCCCATGTTCTTCGCCGAGCGGTTGACGCGCTGGCAATGCAGGTCGAGGTCGGGGGCAATGCCGTCGAACCAGCGGGCGCCGTCGAACACCGTCGAGCCGAGCCACATGGCATGCGAGGTCGGGCCGATCAGCTTCGGATTGCCCTCCAGCCATTCGCCGTCCACGAAGGTCCAGGTGGTGGTGCGGGCGGCGGTGTTTACGGACATGGCAGTCTCCTTCAGCATTTCATGCGGCTCGTCGAATTGCCGGTGAGTGAAGGCCCGCCCGCATTCGGAGGTCAAGCGATAATATGAAATGAGTCATCACAAAAATTGATAGTTTTTGTCATGGAGACGCCATCGGCGAAGTGTCATTTTCCGCCCATCGAATCAGCAGGAGCAGTCAGATGGCATGGTCGGCGGAGCAATATGTGAAATTCGAGGATGAGCGGACCCGGCCGGCCCGCGATCTTATCGCGCAGGTGCCGCTCGGCTCTGCCGAGAGAGCTTACGATCTCGGCTGCGGGCCGGGCAATTCCACCGAACTGCTCGTGGAACGCTTCGGCGCAAAGAACGTCACCGGGCTCGACAGCGACGACAACATGCTCGCTGCCGCGAGAGAGCGCCTGCCCGGCACGACATTCGCCAAGGCCGACCTCAACACATGGGTGCCGGAAGAGCCGGCCGACCTTCTCTATGCCAATGCCGTCTTCCAATGGGTGCCGGACCATATTTCCGTGCTCGCGCGGCTGATGGACCATCTGAAGCCCGGCGGCGTGCTGGCGGTGCAGATGCCGGACAACCTGACCGAGCCGAGCCACACGCTGATGGAGGAGGCAGGCGCTGCCGGCCCCTGGGCGCCGGCCTTCGAGGGCGGCAGGATACGGCGTCCCGTGCTGCCCTCGCCTTCCGCCTATTTCGAGGCGCTGATGCCGAAGGCTGCGCGCGTCGACGTCTGGCACACGGTCTATTACCATCCGCTCGCCGATGCGCCGGCGATCGTCGAATGGGTGCGCGGGACGGGCCTGCGGCCCTATCTGAACGCCGCCGGTCCCGAGCATGCGGAAGCCTTCACGGCGGATTATACCGCCCGTATCGTGAAGGCCTATCCCCCCATGGCCGACGGGCGGGTTCTGTTACGCTTCCCGCGCTTCTTCATCATCGCCGTGAAGGCCTGACTTTATTCATGGGTTGGCGGCAGGCGGCGCGGGAGCCAGAAGCGGCTCCTGCTGCGAAGGCTGCGTCCCCTGCATGCGGCTGTCGCCCTGCGGCCAGCGACTGTCGTCGTTCATCCAGATGATGCTCAAGACACAACCGACCAGAATCGCCAGTACCGCAATGAAAAGCCAACGCATCAGTCTAGGCACTCCTTGTCTCGGCTTCGATTGAGAATTCAGGCCGCATGGACCCATTCGAGGAAGCCGCGGACCGGCGGCACGACCTCGTGCAGGTTGGTTTCAGGCAGCCGGCGGCCGCCGTCGAAAAAATGCAATCTCCGCCTCCGGCAAGTCGCGCACGAGATCCAGGCGGTCCATGATCCTCTCCATCACATCCCCTCAAGATGCCTTGCAGCCTGAGACATTCCGTGACCATTTTATGGCAGGATGGAAGACGATACGGCAGGGCGCGGCAAAACGGATTGACTTGGGTCAGGTCCGTCTGCACTCTTCGATGGTCAGATTTTTCGTTTTGGCTTCCGAAAACCGTTCGAAATCATGCCGAAAAGCCGCGTCATGTCGCTCACCCAGGAGCTTGTCGATCTCTGCTTCCGCGATGAGACCGATCCCGGTCCGCCGCCCTCCTGGGTGCCGCTCAGCGACGAGGATTATGCCGGGGTCGCGGAGCGGCTGGCCTGCGAATCGGGCCAGGAGCCGCTGTGGATCTTCGCTTATGGATCGCTGATCTGGAGACCGGGGTTCGATTCGATCGCCTGCGAGCGCGCCACGCTGCACGGCTGGCACCGGTCCTTCTCGCTTCGCATCGAACGCGGCCGCGGCACGCCGGACCGGCCCGGCCTGATGATGATGCTGTCGCGCGGCGGGCGCTGCGACGGCGTGATCTACCGGGTGGCGGACGGGGAGAAGCGCGTGCAGATGGAAAAGGCGCTGCGTCGCGAGGTGGGCAACCGCGAAAGCCTCGCCTCGATGCGCTGGATGCCCGTGAGGACCCGGAACGGCGAGACGATGCGGGCGCTGGTGTTCTGGGCCGGCGGGACGAGCCCGCGGATCATCCGACCGCTCCTGCCGCTCGAAGAGGTGGCAACCGTGCTGGCACGGGCCTGCGGCCATCGCGGCTCCTGCGCCGAATATCTCTACAACACCGTCGTGCATCTCGCCGAATTCGGCATTCGCGACCGCAATCTCTGGCAGTTGCAGGAGATGGTGGCGAAGGAAATCCGCGCAATGCATGCAGAAAATGCGGCGTTGGTGGCGGCCGAGGGGTGATGGCCTCACGATAATGCGGATGGCCCCGATCGGTCGAATATCTTGTTGCTTGACATAAACCGATTGCAAATCCAGATCGGTTGAGTTAGCTAATACTGGTTTCGTTTTGCAATCGGTCATGGGAGGTCATCATGCGTCCAACCCTCTATTCGCATCCCTTCTCATCCTATTGTCAGAAAGTGCTGACGGCACTTTACGAGAACGGCACGGAATTCGACACCCGTATGCTCGGGCCGGACGATCCGGCCGCCTATGACGAACTCTGCAGCATATGGCCGGTCAAGCGCTTCCCGATGCTGAAGGATGGCGGCCGTTCCATTCACGAAGCCTCGATCATCATCGAATATCTGCAAGTCCATTATCCTGGCCCCGTGAAGTTCATCCCGGACGATCCGGACGAGGCGCTCGAGGTGCGCATGCTCGACCGCTTCTTCGACAACTATGTTTCCGGTTCGCAGCAGAAGGTGGTCTTCAATGCGCTCAGGCCGGAAGACAAGCGCGATCCCTATGGGGTCGAGGAGGCGCGCGCCATGCTGGACGCCGCCTATGGCTGGCTCGACCGGCACATGGAAACCCGCGAATGGGCGGCCGGCAATGCCTTCGGCCTCGCCGACTGCGCCGCTGCGCCAGCGCTCTTCTACGCCGACTGGACGCACGAGATCGGCCCGCAATTTTCCAATGTCCGGGCCTATCGCAGCCGGCTGCTCGCCCGCCCGTCCTTCACCCGCGCGGTTGACGAGGCACGGCCCTACCGGCCGTTCTTCCCGCTCGGCGCGCCGGACCGGGACTGAGCACTCTTCGTCACCTGTCTTCGCATTGCGCTAGCCGAGTTCCTGAGCGAGCCCGATGAGAAGCCCCTCAGGTCCGCGGATGTAGCAGAGCCGATAGGTGTCCTGATACTGGACGACGTCGCCGACGAGCTCAGCGCCACGCGTGCGGAGCCTTTCCAGCGTCTCGCCGATGTCGTCCACTGCGAACATGACACGGAGATAGCCCAGAGCGTTGACCGGGGCGTTCCGGTGATCCGCGACGACAGGCGGCGCGAGGAAGCGGGAGAGCTCCAGCCGGCTGTGGCCGTCCGGCGTGCGCATCATGGCGATCTCGACGCGCTGATCGCCCAGTCCGGTGACGCGTCCGGCCCATTCTCCTTCGATCGTGGCCCGCCCTTCGAGGGCGAGGCCGAGTTCACGAAAGAAATCAATCGTCGCTTCGAGGTCCTCGACGACGATTCCTACATTGTCCATCCGCTTGAGCGCCATGTTTCCGATCTCCGGGGTGTCGTTCCAACTACGAGGTGTCGCCTCGTCCAGCAAAGGACGTTCGAGGCACCCCGACACCGACAGCCATCCAGGCTCGATTCGCCCGCTGCCACATCAGAAGCGTGAACCGCGGGCCGCCTCAAACCGCCACCCCGTTTTCAACGGTCTCTTAGAACATGGTGTCCGTCGCGATGTTGAGGCCGTGCATGGCGGCATAGACCCGCCATACCTCGCGGCGCAGGACCGCGCTCGGGCGCACGCCGCCGCTGCCGTAGTTCTTGTATTTGTCACGATAGGCCTCGATGAAGACGGCGACCGCCTCGATGACGTCGGCATGCTGCTCGACCTTGCGGCGCAGCTCCTCCTTCTCCGAGCGAAGGATTTCAAAACTCTGGACCAGCAACCTCAGGTCTTCGACCGGCACGCTCAGATGCGGACGTTCCAACGAATCAGCGCTTACCTCCGCCCGGAGACGGGCGATGATGTCGTACAATTGGTCATTCATGCTTGGGATTCTCCTGAACGGAGGATTTGGGGGCGGAAATCGGCCAAAGCAAGGCGAATCTGTGGCATCAACAACACGTTTGACGATCAACGTGATCGGGATTGGGGTCAAAGCCTTTCCGCGAGGAAGTCGATATAGGCGCGGATGCGGACGGCGAGATGCTCGTGGCCGGCATAGACGGCGTGGATCTGCTCGATGTCCTCGGGGTTGAAATCCTCCAGGACCGGCACGAGGCGGCCCGCCTCGATATCCGGCTCGACATGGAAACGGCCGACGCGGCCTATGCCGAGCCCGGCCAGGCAGAACCGCCTGATGATCGAGCCGTTGCTCGCCCTCAGATTTCCCGAGACCGGGCGGATGTCGCGGCGGCCGGTCTCGGGATCACGGAAGGACCAGCCCTCCACCGAGCGTCGGAAATTGAAATTGATGCAATTGTGATGGATGAGTTCGTCCGGCGTCTTCGGGAGCCCGTGCCGTTCGAGGTAGTCGGGCGAGGCCATGACCACCTGCCGGCTTTCACCGAGTTTTCTGGCCATCAATGACGAATCCCGCAAAGGGCCGTGGCGGATGGCGATGTCGACGCGCTCGCGGATCAGGTCGACGATGTCGTCGGTGAGCGTGATGTCGAGCTGCACGTCGGGAAAGAGCCGCTGGAACTCTCCGGCGAGCGGCAGGATATAGCGCTCGCCGAAACCGACCGAGGCATTGATGACGAGCGGCCCGCGCGGACGCATGCGCCCGCCGCCGGAGACGACCTCCTCCGTATCGGCGATCTCGGCGAGGATGCGCTGGGCCCGCGCCAGGTAGGTTTCGCCCTCCGGCGTCAGCTGCAGGAGACGCGTGGAACGCACGACGAGGCGCGTGCCGAGCCGGTTCTCCAGCCGGGTAACAAGCTTGCTCACCGCCGACGGCGAGAGCTTCAGCCTGCGGCCGGCTGCGGAGAAGCTCTTAAGCTCGGCCGCGAGCACGAAGACTTCCATTTCCCCGGCGCGGTTGTCCACTGTTTGCCCTCGCTTTCAATTTTGACCGTCGTGTGTGGGCTTACCCGGCACGACCTAAAGTATCATCTGTGAAACTATTTCACAGATGATTATCCGCTTTTGCCGCTACACAGGCAAGTCCGGCGCGACGATATTGCGGTGCATCAATCCTCCCAAGGATCATTTTCCCAACCAAGGGACCACACCAATGCCACTTGCTCTCTATGCCCTGACGGCCGGGGCCTTCGGGATCGGCGTCACCGAATTCGTCATCATGGGCCTGCTTCTCGACGTCAGCGCCGATCTCGGCGTGTCGATCCCGGCGGCCGGGCTGCTCATCTCCGGTTATGCGCTCGGCGTGGTGATCGGCGCGCCGCTGCTCGGCGCGATCGCCGGCAAATGGTCAAGGAAGACCTTGCTGATGAGCCTGATGGTGGTCTTCACCATCGGCAACCTCGCCTGCGCGCTGGCGCCCGACTACTGGACCCTGATGGCAGCCCGCGTGCTGACCGCGTTTGCGCATGCCTCCTTCTTCGGCGTCGGCTCGGTGGTCGCCACCAGCCTTGTCGCTCCAAACAAGAAGGCTTCGGCGATCGCCGTCATGTTCACCGGCCTGACGGTGGCCAACATTCTCGGCGTGCCCTTCGGCACGTGGCTCGGCCAGGCCTACGGCTGGCGCTCGACCTTCCTTGCCGTGACGTTGATCGGCATCGTGGCGATCGCCGTGATTGCTCTCCTGGTACCGAAAGACCGGGCTGCCGACAATCGGGCCGAAAGTTCGCAGGGCGCGCTCGCCGTGCTCGGCCGCCGTGCCGTCGTCCTCGGGCTGCTGACCACCGTGCTGTCCTGGGTCGGCGTCTTCGCGGGCTTCACCTATATCGCGCCGATCCTGACCGAGATCACCGGCTTTTCCGAAGCCGCCGTCTCGCCGATCCTGCTCGTCTTCGGCGGCGGACTTGTCGTCGGCAACCTGCTCGGCGGCTGGCTGGCCGACAGGCGCCTCCTGCCGACGATGATCGGCAGCCTCGTGGCGCTTTCGGCCGTGCTCGTCGCCATGACCTTCGCGATCCATCAGCCGGTGCTCGCGGTGATCGGCATCGGTCTCTTCGGTGCCGCGGCCTTCGCAACCGTCTCGCCGCTGCAGATCTGGGTGCTGCAGAAGGCGGAAGGTGCGGGCCAGGGACTGGCCTCCTCCTTCAACATCGCCGCCTTCAACCTCGGCAACGCGATCGGCGCATGGCTCGGCGGTTTCGTCATCGACCACGGCCCCGGCCTCGGCTCCGTCACCTTCGTCGCCGGGCTGGTGCCGCTTGCCGCCCTTGCCGTCGCGTTCTTCGCCATCCGTCTCGACAGGCGCAGCGCGGAAGAAGCCGCCCTCGCCTGCCCGGCCGAATAAGTTCAGGAAAGGACCACGATCATGGAATATCGCAATCTCGGCGCGTCCGGGCTCAGAGTACCGGTGCTCAGCTTCGGGGCCGGCACGTTCGGCGGCTCCGGCCCGCTGTTCAGCCACTGGGGCACGACGGATGTGGAAGAGGCCCGCCGCCTCGTCGACATCTGCCTCGAAGCCGGCGTCAACCTGTTCGATACGGCCGACGTCTATTCGGCCGGCGCCTCTGAGGAAGTGCTGGGTGAGGCGATCAAGGGCCGGCGTAACGACGTGCTGATCTCCACCAAGGCGAGCCTGCCGATGGGCGACGGCGCCAACGACTGGGGCTCTTCGCGTTCCCGGCTGATCGCATCCGTCGAAGCAGCCCTGAAGCGGCTCGGCACCGACCATATCGACATCTTCCAGCTGCATGCTTTCGACGCCTCGACGCCCGTCGAGGAAACAGTCTCGACGCTCGACCGGCTCGTTCAGGACGGCAAGCTGCGCTACATCGGCGTCTCCAACTTCTCAGGCTGGCAGATCATGAAGTCGCTCGCCGCCGCCGAGAAACACGGCTGGACCCGCTATGTGGCGAACCAGATCTATTATTCGCTCATCGGCCGCGACTACGAATGGGATTTAATGCCGCTCGGCCAGGATCAGGGCCTCGGGGCGCTGGTCTGGAGCCCGCTCGGCTGGGGACGCCTGACCGGCAAGATCAGCCGGGAAAAGCCGATCCCGGCTGGCAGCCGCCTGCACCAGACGGCGGATTTCGGCCCGCCGGTCAATGACGAGTTGCTCTACAAGGTGGTCGACGCACTGGAAGAAGTGGCCGCGGAGACGGGGAAATCCGTGCCGCAGGTGGCGATCAACTGGCTCGTCGGCCGGCCGACCGTCGCCTCCGTCATCGTCGGCGCCCGCAACGAGGAGCAGCTTCGCCAGAATCTCGGCGCGGTCGGCTGGTCGCTGACCAAGGAGCAGATCGAGAAGCTCGACGAGGCCAGCACGGTAACCGCACCCTATCCGCATTTCCCCTATCGGCGGCAGGAGGGTTTTGCCCGTCTCAACCCACCTATCGCCGGGTGATGGCGATGCCCGAAAAGACGGAGGTTGATCCGTCATCGAATCGGTCCATGTAATACGGGCCTCATTCCGTCCGGCACCATCCTCACAATTGGTCCGGGCTTCTCACAGGAGTTCACCATGTTCACAGTCAGCGCCAATGGCGCCAATATCCCTGCCCTCGGTTTCGGCACCTTCCGCATGCCGGATGCCGACGTGCTGCGCGTGCTGCCCGAAGCCCTGAAGCTCGGCTTCCGCCATGTCGATACCGCGCAGATCTACAAGAACGAGGCGGCTGTCGGCGAGGTTCTCGCAAATTCCGGCATTCCGCGCGCCGATATCTTCCTGACCACCAAGGTCTGGGTGGACCGCGTCGGCCATGACGCCTTCATCGCCTCGGTCGACGAAAGCCTTCAGAAGCTGAAGACCGATCATGTCGATCTGCTGCTCCTCCACTGGCCGCAGAGCGAGATGCCGCTTGCCGACCGGATCGGCGCGCTCAACGATCTGGTGAAAGCCGGCAAGGTGAAGAATATCGGGGTCTCGAACTTCTCGACCGCGCTGATGGCCGAAGCCGTCGCGCTTTCAGACGCACCGATCGCCACCAACCAGGTGGAATACCATCCCTATCTCGACCAGACGAAGGTTCTGACCGAGGCCCGCAAGACCGGCATGTCGGTGACCGCTTACTATCTGATGGCCGACGGCAGGGTGCCGAGCGATCCGGTTCTGAAGGAAATCGGCGCAAGGCACGGCAAGACCGCCGCACAGGTGACGCTGCGCTGGGCGATCCAGCAGAAGGAGGTCATCGCACTTTCCAAGACCGCCACCGTCTCCCGACTGCCCGAAAATTTCGACGTCTTCGACTTCGCGCTCACGCTCGAGGAAATGGAAGCGATCCACGGGCTTGCCAAACCGAACGGCCGCATCGTCAACCCCGGCCATCTGGCGCCGACGTGGGATGCTTGACCTGTCCTTCATTCCGATGAAATCATGCGCCGGATCGTCTGGACGGCCGCCGGAAACATCGGCGGCATCTCGATTTACAGCCAACCCTTGCGCTTGAAATAGAGATAGGGCGTGACCATCGAGACGATCATCAGTCCGAGTGCTGCCGGATAGCTGTAATGCCAGTGCAGTTCCGGCATGAATTCGAAGTTCATGCCATAGACCGAAGCGACCAGCGTCGGGGGCAGGAAGACCACCGCCGCGACGGAGAAGATCTTGATGATCTGGTTCTGCTCCAGATTGATCAGCCCCAGCGTCGCATCCAGCAGGAAATTGATTTTTCCCGACAGGAAGGCGGAGTGATCGCCGAGCGAGGCGGCGTCGCGCTGCAGGAGCTTCAGCCGCTGGCGCAATTCCTTCGAAAGCTTGCGGTCGACGCCGTCGAGGGCGCTGTAATAGGCCACGACCCGGCTGACGCTGACGAGGCTTTCGCGCACCACCGTGATGAACTCGCCCTTCTGGCCGACCTCGCGGATCAGCTCCTGCAGATCGCGCGTCTTCTTGTTCGCCTTCGCCGCCTTGGCGCTGAAGACTTCCTGCGAAATCTGGTCGATATCGGTGCCGAGCCTTTCCAGCGTATCGGCCATGCGGTCGATGATCGCCTCGATCAGGCCGCTCATGATGAGCTCGCCGCTGGCGCAGTGCAGCCCCGTCCCGCTCGGCTTGCGGGCACGCGCGAGGAAGGCGTCGAACGGGCGCGGTTCGGCGTAACGCACGGTGACGAGGACATGGCCCTTGACGATGAAGGTGACGGGAACCTTGCGCGGCGTGCCGGCATCGGGCCTCGTCAGCACCGTCATGGTCATGAATTCCGCGCCGTTCTCCTGATAAAGACGGGCGGAAAGCTCGATATCCTCCATCTCGTCCATGGTCGGCACGGTGATGCCGAGCCTTTCGCCAACGGAACGCTCTTCGTCCGGCGTCGGATTGACGAGGTCGTACCAGACGGCTTCGGGAAGTGTCGGGGCGAGCCTTGCTTCGGCAACGGCAGCCGCGTCGGATGCCGCGGCCACAACGGGGTCCGCTGCAATGGCGGGCACGTCGGACGCGGCCGGAACAAGGCGATCGAGATCATAGGCATGGATACGCAGCATGACGGCTCCTTTTCGGACCATCGGTCCCTCCGGAGCGCGTATCCTTTTCAGAGAAGGATCAGAGCCCCGAAGAGACGGGTCGGTATATTGACGTCGAACTTCGACTGTCGGGGTTCATCTCTCTTGTCCTTTGAAAGGACGACGCCCGGACGGGCGCCGCTTCGTGCCTGAAATGTGCCTTAAAGCCGCAAAAGTCAATGACTTTTTTGCGGTGCGACGGCGCAGTTGGAGCAAGCTGCCGCGCGGTCTCCTACAAGGAGTGCCCGAGCGGCATCAGCGTGTATTCGACCTGCGGTGGCGTGCTGTGGTGAACGGTCCGACGACCATGCCGCCGCGTTGCGGACGACGATCGCATGAAGATGTGGCCATCCGTGGTCCAGGCACTTTCCGGGGAGGGTCTGGGCTGACGCCCCGGCCCGATAAACAAAAAGCCGCCGGCATCGCAGCCAGCGGCTTCATCCGTCCAGGCCGGCCATTCACACGAACTGGCTGAGACCCGGGACGGAGGCGATGACCGTGTCGACCACTTCGTCGCCGGCATGTTCGCGGGCGACCGCCATCGTCTCCTTGGCGAGCGCGGTGATCTCGCCCATGCCGAGGCCCTGGCTCATGAGCTGCTGGCCGAGCGCCATGACGCCGCCGCCGAAGCTCGACATCAGGCCGCCAAGGAGACCGCCGCCGCCGGCACCCTCGCCGTTGAACTGGGCGACCAGTTCCGGCGCGCCGGGGATCGACTCGATCATCCTGGCGACCGCGCCGTCGTCGGCCTCGCGCTGCAGGAAACCGAGCATCATGCCGATCGCCTTTTCGGCGACATCCGGGGCGATGCCGACATTCTCGGCGACGCGGGAAACCAGTTCGTTCATCAATCTCTCCTCAAATTCTGACGTTGACGTCAAGGTAATATACGCAGTCCCGGCCGAAGCCAACAGCAGGCGGGCTCTTTTCAGACCCTGCCTTCCCGGGCCTCGTCTTCCTTGGCCTCGTCTTCCTTGGCCTTGCCGGATCGCTCGCCCACCGTATCGGCCATATAGGCGCCGCGCTTTCCGAGCGGCCTTTCGGTGCCGGTGGTCGAATCGCGCGCCGTCTGATGCTCCAGTTCCGCGTTGATCTCGGCGCCGACGATGACGATGATGACCGAGATCCATGTCCAGACCATGAAGCCGATCAGCGCGCCGAGCGTTCCGTAGGTGGCGTTGTAATCGGCAATATTCCCCAGATAGAAGGAAACCGCAACCGAGGCCAGCAGCCAGGCGACAGTCGCGAAGACCGCGCCCCAGGTGAGCCACCGGAGCTTCGCCGGCTCGCGGCTCGGGCCGAAGCGGTAGAGCGTCATGATGCCGCCGGCGACGAAGAGCATCATGACCGGCCAGCGCGCGAGGCGGATGATGATCTCCGTGAAGCGGTCGAGCCAGAGATATCCGAGGATGGCCGGCACGATGCCCATGGCGACCAGGATGACGATCGCCAGAACAAGGGCGCCGAGAGTGAAGAGGAGCGAGGCGAGGTTCAGCCGCACGATGCTGCGCTTCTCCTGTTCGCCATAGGCGACGTTCATCGCCTCGAACAGCGCCTTCATGCCGGCGTTGGCGCTCCAGAGCGCCAGCACCAGGCCGCCGATCAGGCCGATCGAAAGCGTCGCGTTGCGCTCCGAGGTCAACGCCCGGACCTGGTCGAGGAAGATGTTCAGGGCATCCGCCGGCATGACGGAGCTTAGGAAACCGATGCGTTCGGCGATCGCGGCCGGGTCCGACACGAAGCCGTAGATGGAAACGAGCACGCTCGCTGCGGGAAAGAGCGACAGCAGCAGGTAATAGGTGACGCCAGCCGCCACCAGCATGATGCGGTCCTGGGCGATGCCGCGATAGACGCGCCAGAAGACGTCCTTCAACCCGCGGGCCGGAATCTCGCCCGGGGAGTCGGCCTCGCGTCCCCTTCCCTTTTCCGATGGAGCGGCGGTTTCGCTGATCGTCATGCCTCGCCCAACCTTCCTGCGCCGGCCTCGTTGCCGTTGCCCGGCGCCGCGGCACGGCTTATAAGCAATTGACAAACAACGCGGTCAGGGAGTGCATAGTTGCAATGGACGATACGGAAAAGCTCTTCGTCGGCGGCAGCCGCAAACCGGACGATTCGCTCAACAAGGCCGAATATCTGGAACTGAAGTTCGGCAACCGCCACGGCCTCATCACCGGCGCCACCGGCACCGGCAAGACGGTATCCCTGCAGATCCTCGCCGAAGGCTTTTCGAAGGCCGGCGTGCCCGTCTTCGCCGCCGACATCAAGGGCGACCTTTCCGGCATCGCGGCCAAGGGCGAGGCCAAGGACTTCCTCCTGAAGCGCGCCGAAGAGATCGGCCTTGCCGACTACGAATTCGAGCAGTTCCCGGTGATCTTCTGGGACCTGTTCGGCGAAAAGGGGCACCGGGTGCGCGCCACGATCGCAGAGATGGGGCCGCTCCTCCTCTCCCGGCTGATGGACGCTTCCGAACCGCAGGAAGGCGTCATCAACATCGCCTTCAAGATCGCCGACAAGGCCGGCCTGCCCCTGCTCGACCTCAAGGATTTCGCCTCGCTGCTTGCCTACATGGCGGAAAATTCCGGCGAGCTTTCGACCCAGTTCGGGCTGATCTCCAAGACCTCCGTCGCCTCGATCCAGCGCTCGCTGCTGGTGCTCGAACAGCAGGGGGCGGAACATTTCTTCGGCGAGCCGGCGCTGAAGATCACCGACATCATGCGCACGTCCAATAACGGCTACGGGCAGATCTCGGTGCTCGCCGCCGACAAGCTGATGATGAATCCCAGGCTCTACGCCACCTTCCTCCTGTGGCTGCTCTCCGAGCTCTTCGAGGAACTGCCGGAAGTGGGCGATCCGGAGAAGCCGAGGCTCGTCTTCTTCTTCGACGAGGCGCATCTGCTCTTCAACGATGCGCCGAAAGTGCTGGTCGAGCGCGTCGAGCAGGTCGTGCGCCTTATCCGCTCCAAGGGCGTCGGCGTCTATTTCGTCACCCAGAACCCGCTCGACGTGCCGGAAACCGTGCTCGCCCAGCTCGGCAACCGCGTGCAGCACGCGCTGCGCGCCTATACGCCGCGCGAGCAGAAGGCTGTGAAGACGGCCGCCGATACCTTCCGTCCCAACCCGGCTTTCGACACCGCCGAGATCATTACCCAACTCGGCACCGGCGAGGCGCTGGTCTCGACCCTCGAAGGCAAGGGCGCGCCCTCGATCGTGGAACGCACGCTGATCCGCCCGCCGTCCGGCCGCATCGGCCCGCTCACCGACCAGGAGCGGCGGGCGGTGATCGACAAGAGCCCCGTGCTCGGCCTCTACGATGAGGATGTGGACCGCGAATCCGCCTTCGAAATGCTGGCCGCCCGCGCCAAGCAGGCGGCGGACGCCGCCGTCGCGAAACAGGCGCAGGACGATCGCGACGCCGCGCCCTCCACCGGCTGGACGCTGCCGGGCTTTGGCGGAGGCGACGACGACGATGCCGGCGGGAGCCGGCCGCGCCGTTCCGGCTACCAGCGTCAGACGGTGGTGGAAGCGGCGATGAAGAGCGTCGCCCGCACCGTCGCGACCCAGGTCGGCCGGGCGCTCGTGCGCGGGATATTGGGGAGCTTGAAGCGGTAAAGCGGGCGGAGACGGCTTCCAAAATGCAGGGTGCACGGCCGTTTTTTTGAAGCGGCCGAGCTACGCTAGCCGATGCCCGTCACCGCTTGCGCACGAATTCCGTGCGGAGCACGAGGCCCTTGATGCTCTCGTGGCGGCAGTCGATCTCTTCGGGATTGTCCGTCAGCCGGATCGACCGGATGACTGTGCCCTGCTTCAGGGTCTGGTTTGCGCCCTTGACCTTGAGGTCCTTGATGAGCGTGACGGAATCGCCGTCCTTGAGCACGTTGCCGGACGCATCCCTGACCTCGGCGGCGGCCTGCGCGGCCGCGGCCAGTTCCGAAGCCGGACGCCATTCGCCCGTCACCTCGTCATAGACGTAATCGTCGTCATCGCCTGCCATGGCCGTCTCTCCTGAAATCTGCCGGAGGCTGCCGCTTACAGGAGCAGGCCGGCCTGCGCAAGCGATGGAAGGCTCGGGCAAGCCGGCAGGTGCGGGACGCGGCATCGGGCGCCGCGGATCAGATCGGCATCAGATCGATTGGCCGCCTCGGACCTTCTCCTGGAATCTGATGTCCCCGACCGGCCCTTCCGGCCTGGTGGCGGGACCGGGGCTGACGAGTTCCACTTCCACGCCCGAAACGGAAAATTTCGTCAGATAGGGCAGCGAAAAGCCGGCGATCATCATCACGGCACTCAACGGTACGATGACGAGAGCGGCGGCCGGGGATACATCGAACCATTTCGCAGCCGCGGGCTGGACCCAGGACTGCCAGACAAGGAAGAGCTGGACGAGCGATACCGCCACCACGAGATAACCGCCAACATTGGCCATCTTGCCGGGTTTCGCTTCGCTGATCATCAGCCTGATCCGCTCGGCATTGATGGATGCATAGGGATTCCGGTTGCCATTGTTGATGGCGCGCGCAAAGGCCGCCTGCGCTTCGTAAAGCTCGCCGCGCTTGAAGCGGATCACGCCCTGATGGAAGGCGGCCTCCCTGTGATTGCCATGCTGGTTGTTGTCGTGCGCCTCGATCAGCGCCTCGTCGAGGAAACGGGAATTCTGCGTCTGGTCATAGCGGATGCAAAGGATGCGGGCGAGCATCAACCGCGCCTCGGGCCTGTCCTTCTCCCGGATCGCCTTCAGGCCCTGTCGCAGGACCGTCTCGGCGTTTTCCACCTCCTTCAGCGCCAGCAGCGCGTCGGCGAAACCGATGAGGCATGTCACGCTTTGCGGGTTCTTCCGCAACCCTTGCGTGAAATAGTCACGCGCCCTGGCCGGCTCGCCCGCCTCCAGAAAGAGCTCTCCGCCCGCCGTCAGCAAGGCCATTTCGTTCGGCTTGATCCTGATCGCCTTGGCAAGAAGCTCCCTCGCCTCCTCAGAGCGTCCCAAGAAGGTATAGAGCCGGATCAGATCCGCATGACGGCCGAGCCGCTCATTCTTCTCGATCGACCGTTTGAGATAATATTCGGCGCCGGCGATATCGCCATTGCGAAATGCGGCGAAGCCGAGACAACCATAGGCCTGGGCGGCCAGGCGCCCGTAACACAAGGGCCGGCAGAGTTCGACCGCCCGCTGCCGCGCCTTCTCCTCCGTCTCGATCTCCAGCAGGGCAAAGGCGAGGTTGAGCTTGTCGTGATCGTCGCCGGAGCCGGCGGCCAGCGCCTCGAAAATCCCGGCCGCCTCCAGAGGCTTCCGCTCGGCCAGGGCTATCCAGGCCTTTTCGCTCTGGAGGCCTGGAACCTCCCCCACACTCGCCAGCGCGTCCTGTAGCACCGCTTTCGCGGCGTCCAGCCGGCCGGCTTCCCGCAAGGCCGCGATCTTTCCCTGCAGAGCGGAATCAAGCTTGGGAGCCTTCTCGAGCGCCTTGTCGAAGTCATCGACCGCGCCGGCAAAATCCCGCCGATAGAAATTGATCCAGCCCCGCTCGGTGTTCAGCCTTGCCTGATCGGCGAATTTCGACAGGGCCGTCAGAACGACCTTCTCGGCCTTGTCGTACTGGCCGGCCTCACGCCAGAACTGTGATGCCCAGAGGAAATTGCCGTCACCCTCCTTTTCCTCCTCCTCATCGCTCCTGACGCCGTTCAGTGCATGTTCAAAGGATTCGGCCGCCTTTACCTTCGCTCTCAACGCCTTTTCGGGATCGACCTCCATATTGCTGCGATCATTCCAGAGCCAACCGCGTTCGCATCTGAGGCCGATGGAATCGATGCCCCTGGCCTCGGCCATGTCCAGCGTCTCTTCCGCGACATCCATCTGGCCGTGCTTGCGCAGACAAGCGGCTTTTCCCTGAATTATCTGCGCGTTATCGATCTTCCCTGGCTCCGCCGCCCTGAACTCCGCCAGCGCTTCCTCGAACCTGTCGAAGGCCTCCTCGAACTTCCCCTGGTCGAACAACGTCCAGGCGTGCTTCCGCACGACCTTCCAATGAACCTGATCGCCGCCTTCGAAACCTCCAGGACGCATTTCCGCTTCTCCAGCCTCGTCCGCGTGACCAATTTCCTTGAGCTCATCATCAAGCGACATCTTGTCCCCCATTCCGTTGATACGCAGGAGTCCACAATGTTCACATGGCCGGATGGCCTGGTGAACACATTCGCATTGCAATGAAATCAGCAGGATGGGATGCAAGAGCATCCAAGTATATTATCCTGTATAACCCAAGTATACCGGCTTTTGTAAGTTATATCAGGAGCAGCGGCAGTTGTTAAGCCTTGGCTTCTTTCCGTTTGTGCCCGCTCACCTCTGCACCGTCTTCCGGCCTGAGGTAGGCGAAGCCCGGGAGGCCGAGCAGCGGGACGATCGCCATGATGAGGAACACCGTCTGGAATTTCTCCGGCGTCAGCGCCGAGCCGTCGAGGGTGACGAGGCCGAGCAGCATGGCCGCGACCGAGACGCCGAAGCTCACCGACAGCTGCTGCAGCACCCCGCCCACCGACGTCGCCTTGCTCAGCTGCGCGGCCGGCATGGCCGAATAGGAGAGCGTGTTCGACGTCATGAACTGCAACGAGCGCATGAAGCCGAAGACGAACGTGTAGGCCATCAGGATCCAGCGCGGCGTGTCGGGCTCGAGCAGGGTGAAACCGGCGATCGTCGCAGCGCCCGCAACCGCGCTCCAGCTCAGAACCTGGCGGAAGCCGAAACGGCGCAGCGCATAGGACAGCAGCGGACGGGCCGCAAGCGAGCTGAACGCGCTGACGGAGGTGATGCTGCCCGTCACGATGGGGCTCATGCCGAATCCGACCTGCAGCATGAGCGGCAGAAGGAACGGTATGCCGTTCAGCCCGACGCGACAGAGGCCGCCGGCCAGCGTGCCGATCTTGAACGTGCGCTCCCTGAAGAGCGTCAGGTCGACCGCCGGCGCCGGCACGCCGCGGGCATAGCGGACGAAGACCAGGAAGAGCAGGACCGCGACTACGAGAACCGCCGCGATGGCCGGCACGGGGATCGTCGGCCGGCCGATGTTCTCGATACCGTATTGCAGGAGCACGCAGCTGATGCCGACCATCAGGAAGCCCGGGAAATCGAAGCCGGCGCGCTCGTCCGCACGCGTATCCTCGACATAGCGCATCGCCACCAGCATGCCGACGATGCCGAAGGGCACGTTGACCCAGAAAATCCAGCGCCAGGACGCATAGGTCGTCAGAAACCCGCCGAGCAGCGGCCCGAGAAGAGGGCCGACGATGGCCGGCAGCGTCATGTAGGTCATGGCGGTGATGAGCTGGCTGCGCGGAAAGCTGCGGATGAGGATGAGCCGGCCGACCGGCGTCATCATCGCCCCGCCTATCCCCTGCAGGGCACGCGTGGCGACCAGCATCGGCAGGCTCGTCGCCATGCCGCAGAGCACGGAGCCGAGCGAGAAGAGAAAGAGCGCCAGCATGAAGATGCGGCGCGCACCGAACCGGTCGGCGAACCAGCCGCTGACCGGAATGAACATCGCAAGCGTCAGCACATAGGTGGTAATCGCAAGATTCATGCGCAGCGGCACGGTGCCGAGGCTCGCCGCGATATCCGGAATGGCCGTGACGATGATGGTCGCGTCGAGCTGTTCCATCAGGAACGCGACGGCAACGACGCCGGGAATGATGAAACGGAGCTTGGGATCGCGTTCGGTCGCGAAAGAAGCGGTATCGTCTGCGGTGGTCATAGGGGCAATTCGAGAGGCCGGAGGGAGGCGGTCGGCAATTCCGTTAAACCACCATACCTGCTGCGATGCAACGAACGCCGGCAACGCTATCACGGCCTCGTGATGGGCGGCTGCAAATTCCCATGCTGCCCTGCGCGAGTTGTCTGTTCTCCATGCTAGGCCCCGGTGCCCATAGGACGGGCGACGTCACGCGGACCGGGCAAAGGCGAACGAAAAATTCCTGACAACGGGCGGGTCATCGAGCGCTTCCGTTGCGCTCCTCGAAAGCCCTTCTCGCCGTTTCGATATCGGCATGGCGTGCCGCCGCCCATTCCCAGACGCTGCAGAAGGCGGCGCTGAGGCTGTGGCCGAGTTCGGTGAGGCTATATTCCACCTTCGGGGGGATCACCGGATGGACGGTGCGCGAGACGAAACCATGACGTTCCATCTGCCGCAGGGTCTGGGTCAGCATCTTCTAGCTGATCCCATCCGTCAGCCTGCCGATCTGCGTGAAGCGCAGCGTGCCGTGCTCCTCCAGCACTTCGAGGATGAGCATCGTCCATTTGTCGGCCACCTGGGCAATGATGCCGCGCACCAGCTCTTCGAGCACCGGATCGATCACGTCGGGAATCTCGTGGCCCGAAGGCGATCGCATCGGCTTGCGAATTCCTTGATCCACAGTCACTCTCCTTTTGGTGCGTATAAATCTTTCAGGTGCCTTCTTACGATTGGAGATCGATAGCCATATTTTCCGGCCACGCAACACGGAAAGGGTAAGAACGATGAAAACGAACGGCAATACGATCCTCATCACCGGCGGCGGCTCGGGCATCGGCAGAGCTTTGGCCGAGGCATTCCATGCTCTCGGCAACCAGGTGATCATCACCGGCCGGCGGCAATCCGCCCTCAACCAGGTGACCGCCGCCAATCCCGGCATGCAGGCGATGGTGCTCGACATCACCGATGCCGAGGGCATCAAGGCTTTCGCCAAAGACGTGGCGGCGGCCTATCCGTCACTCAACGCCGTCATAAACAATGCCGGCATCATGGTTGCGGAAGACATCGCGGCGGGGCCGGATCATCTGGATATCGCCGAAGATACGATCGCCACCAACCTGCTGGGGCCGATCCGGCTGATCGCGGCGCTGCTGCCGCATCTGCGCGGCCAGAAGGACGCGGCGATCCTGACCGTCTCTTCCGGCCTTGCCTTCGTGCCCCTTGCGCTGACGCCCACCTATTCCGCCACCAAAGCGGCGATCCATTCCTACTCGATGGGCCTGCGCCACCAGCTCAGGGATACGGGCACGCAGGTGATCGAGATCGTACCGCCCTATGTCCAGACCCATCTGATGGGCGAGCGTCAGGCGAATGATCCCAATGCCATGCCGCTTGCCGATTTCATCGCGGAAGTGATGGCGATCCTCAGGGACCAGCCGGATGTCAGGGAAGTGGTCGTCGAGCGCTGCAGGCCGCTGCGTTTCGCGGCCGAGAACGGCAATCTCGAAGCGATGTTCAGCGGCCTGGCCTCATCCAGCCATTGAGACGGGAGGCCGGCGCGGAACAATTGCCCTTGCCGACACGCCCGGCCTGAAAACCCTATCGGCGGACGAGGCCGATCCACAGGTCGTCAACGCCTGGCAGAGGTCAGCGCGAAGAAGGCGCCCTGCGGGTCCGTGCCCTGGACGATCCAGCTTCCGCCGGGGACTTCCATCGGGCCATGGACGATCTGGCCGCCGCCGGCCTTGACCCGTTCGACCGCCGCGTCGATGGCGTCGACGATGAAATAATAGCACCATGCCGGCATCGGCACCTGTTCCGGCTTGGTCATCATGCCGCCGATCGGCCGGCCGTTATGGGCGAAGATGTGGTAGACGCCCATCGGTCCCATGTCGAAATCGTGGTCTGGCGTCCAGCCGAACACTTTCGAATAGAAGTCGAGCGCTTCCTTTCCGTCGCCGGCATAAAGCTCGCGCCAGCCGACATTGCCGACCGCATCCGGCGCCAGTTCCTGCGGCGGGTTTTCTGGCGGGATCGGCGTCATGATGCAGATGACCGCGCCATGCGGATCGGCGACGACCGCAAAACGGCCGATACCCGGAATATCCTCCGGCTCGCGCTGCACGCGGCCGCCATTTTCAGTGAACTCCCTGGCCGTCTGGTCGCAATCGTCGACGGCGACATAGCCGGTCCAGTTCGGCGGGATCTTGCCTTCGAGTTCCGGCGGGAAATTCATCATGCCGCCGATGCCGGGGCAGTTGTCGCCCTCACCCATTTCGAAGAGGAAATAGGAAGGCGCGTCCGGCATGGTCCATTCCCTCACCTTCCAGCCGATCACCGAGCTGTAGAACTTGCCCGCGGCGTCGGTGTCGGGCGTCATCAGCTCGCACCAGATGAACTTGCCATGGGTCTCCGAGCGGGACCCCGAAGCGGTCTGCAACATGGTCGTTTCCTCCATGATCGGTTTATACGGGCAAGCTCAGCGCTTGCGCGTGTACTGCGCTTCCATGAACTGCTTCCAGGTGCCGTCGGGCTGCCTGGCGCTGGAGTTGAAGATGCGGCGGTCGTCGTCCTTGAAGACGATCTGCTCGCGGTAATCGCAGATCTTGCCTTCTTCCGCGAAATCCGGGCCGGTCGTATAAAGGCTGAGCGTGTTGCCGTCCGGAGAAACCTCGCCTTCATAAACCCACATGTGGTTCATCATCGAGCCGATCCAGCTGCCGACATATTTGCCGCGCGCCGGGTCGTAACCGAGGGTGAGCACGGTGGTCGCCGGTCCGCCTCCGCCGGGCATGTTGCCGCTGCCTTCGGCCACGAACCAGATGCCATTCAGCGAGCGGCAGACCTCGACCCATTTCTCGTCACCACCGCCCATATCGGCAGACGTGACATCCCAAAGACCGACCAGTCTTTCGAGAAAGCCGTGTTCGGCCTGCGGTTTGGCCAGTTCCATACCCATGGTATTTCCTCCCTGTGATGGCCGATCATGAGCCCGCTTAGTGGCAGCAGGATGAATTTGTCCCTTCCGGCTTCGGCATGTATTCGTCGTGGCGCTTGACGAAATCCATGGTCGAGCCCTCGTTGCGGCCGAGCGGAGCCCGGTCGAGGATCATCAGCGCGCCGATCATCTCCTCGCCGCCGCGGGCATAGCTCGAATAGGTATGGAATATCTCGCCCTTCTCGTTCCTGTAGAAGGCGGAAAGGCCCGGCAGCTCGTCATGCGCCCGCTCCGGCGGGATGGCGGTGAAATTGTAGAAGACCTCGTCCTTCGCCAAGTCCTCCCCGGTGAAGGAGACATGGAAATCGAAGTTGAAATCCGAACCGAAGGACGATACCCAGGGGAATTTCCAGTCCATGCGCTTCTTGTAGGCCTCGATCTTGTCGAGCGGCGCGCGGGAGACCGCGACCCAGGTGACATCGTGATTGTTCAGATGCGGCAAAGCGCCGTCGACATGGTCCGACAGGAAGGAGCAGCCGGGGCAGCCGGCATCCCATTCCGGGCCGAGCATGAAATGGTAGATCAACAGCTGGCTGCGGCCGTCGAAAAGCTCGGCGAGTGCCTTCTTTCCCTTCGGCGTGTCGAAGACATAGTCCTTGTCCATCCTGACCCAGGGAAGCGCCCGGCGGGCGGCACGCACCTTGTCGCGCAGATGCGTCTCCTCCTTTTCCAGCGCCAGCAGCTTTCTGCGTGCCTCCAGCCATTCCTCCCGGGATACGGCTGGATTTTCCGGCGGTTCCTTCGACGAAACGGTGGCGTCCATGACAGGCCTCCTCCTATCCTTGACAGAATACGTTGATATCAACATAGTCTTTCCATGCTGTCAAACACTCAAAACATCGATGTGATTCCTTTTTCCACCACCCTGCATGTGCGCGACACATGCCTCTGCCTCCACGTGCAGCGAGCGGCCCGGGCGCTGGCGCGGCGTTTCGACAACGCCATGAAGCCGATCGGGCTCAACAACGGGCAGTTCTCGCTGATGATGTCGCTGAACCGGCCGCAGCCGGCGACGATGAGTTCGGTCGCCAGCCTGCTCGCCATGGACCGCACGACGCTGACGGCGGCGCTGAAAGTGCTGGAGCGGCGCGGCCTCGTGGAGACGACCACCGACCCCAAGGACCGCCGCGGCCGGCTTCTGAGGCTCACCAATGACGGCGTGACCATGCTTTCCGCCGCTCTGCCGATCTGGACCCGCGTGCATGCCGAGATCGATGCGGAACTCGGTGAAGGCGAGCCGGACAGGTTGAGGCAGATGCTGAGCGCGATCAGGTAGGCCTCGAAGCAATCCGCGGGTCGTCCGCGAAATCCTCCACGGAAAATCCGAGCCGCTTGAGCGGAAAATCGCGGATTGCCTGCACGCCAACGCGGGACAGGTGGATACGCCAGGTCTGGCGTTCAGCCGGCTCGCGCGCCGCGAAAGCCTTTGCCGAGAGCAGCGCGATATTCATCCCCTTCCCGGGATCGCGTACCGAGCGGTAGAGGATCGCCTGAAGCCCCGCCTCGCAGGCGGCATCGGCAAGTGCCTGGCAGGCCTGGTAATCGGTCCGGTCCTCCCACAAAGCCTTGTCGCGATCGAGTGGCGGCCGAGTGAGATCGACACCCGCCGATACGGAAACCGGCACCGAAAAAGCGGTATATTCCGCTGCATTGGAGGGAAAGGGCGTCGCCGGGGATTCGACGAAGAAGAGGAGCCGGTAGAACGCCATTTCGGCGAGCGCGGTCGTCACCTCCGCTGCGGCATAAAAAACACCGGCCGTCCTGCCGGCTCGCCGGAAACGCGATCCATGCGGATAGGCAGCCCCATAGCGGAAGGGTGTCTTCAACAGATAATCCAGCCCTTCGCATTCCGGCGGATAGGAGGGCTTCGTCTCCTCCAGGAGGTTTTCGAGCAGCGCCTGTTCTTCCACCGTATCGACGAGCTTCATCGTCGATACCTGGTGCTGCGCTTCCACCAGCCGCCAGAACGAGCCGAAGACGGCGCGCCCCTCAGACGAGAGCGCGGCGGGCGTCCAGATAGGCAAGGACATCGGCGAGACCGGAAATGGTCAGGATTTTTTCGGTCGGCACACCGCCGATGGCCGAATTGGCATTACGCAACCATTGGCGGGCCACCATCTCGTCGCCGCCGGTGATGGCATCCAACGAACGGAAGAGGCGGATGAAGAGAAGCGCCAGTTCAAAGGACTTCGTGCCCCGATCGAGCACATGGTCAAGCCTCTTCATGCGCGATACCGAAGCCTCGGAAAGGCCAATGACCGCACCGAGCGCGCGGGCGCTCAAGCCCAGCCGGTCGGCTGCGTTGATCACCGCCTTCGTGACAACCACGTTCTCCTGCGGGGCTACGGGGCGAAGCTGTTTCTGCAAGGCCATGGCCAATTCCTTTCAACAGCAAGAATATAGCTATTTTCTTGCAGAAGACAAGGATGAAAGGGACTGCCGATGCAGTCCCTTCCGAGATCGGTCAGGCGACCGAGACCGGAACTTCCGTCGATGTGCGCATGGCGTGGCTGTAGGGGCAGACGATATGGGCCTTGGCGACGAGGTCCTGGGCGACCGCCTTTTCGACGCCGGGAATGTCGACCAGCAGCGAAACCTCGATGCCGAAGCCGCCGCCATCCTCGCGCGGGCCGATGCCGACCGTCGCCGTCACCTTCGCATCGTCCGGAATCTTCACTTTTTCCTTACCGGCAACGACTTTCAGCGCGCCGAGGAAGCAGGCGGAATAACCGGCTGCGAAAAGCTGCTCCGGATTGGTGCCGGTGGCGCCGTCGCCGCCGAGCTCCTTCGGAACGGTGAGGTTGACGTCGAGGACGCCGTCGGCGGAACGGGCATGGCCGGCGCGGCCGCCGGTGGCGGAAGCCTTGGTCGTGTAGAGAATGGGCATCGTTCAATCTCCTTGGATAGATAATTTGTTCGCAATTCAATAGCGCACAATCTAATTACGCGCATTGCAATCCGGCGTCAAGCCTGCGAAAATGCCTGACCAGGAAAACATAGAGCACAGATACGTGAAGACAGGACCGGGCATGCAGAAAAAGGCGCACGATTCGAAAGACGTGGAGATCAGGCTCGACGCGCAGCTCTGCTTCGCAATCTACAGCGCGGCGCACGCCTTCACCCGCACCTACAAGCCGCTGCTCGAACCGCTCGGCCTTACCTATCCGCAATATCTGGTGATGATCACGCTCTGGGAGGAGGACGGCCAGCCGGTGAAGGCGATCGGCGAAAAGCTGGGGCTGGATTCCGGCACGCTCTCCCCTCTCCTGAAGCGGCTCGAGCAATCCGGCCTCGTCACCCGCAAGCGGGGCCGCGACGACGAACGGCAGGTGAGGATTTCGCTGACGGCGAAAGGCGTCGAACTGAAAGCCCAGGCGGTGGCCGTCACCGCGGCGATCGGCAAGGCCGTCGGCTGCAGCCTCGACGAGGTTTCGGCGCTGCGCGACGGACTGGTGGCGCTCAGGGAGAGATTGCTGACGGCGGAGTGAATGGGACCGGCAGTCCGTCATCCGACAGGCACGGCCGGGGCCGGTCATGTCCTATGGGCTTCGGGTTCGTCGGTGTGCCGTCCGGAATAACGCTCGTCCAACTCACGGATGACGCCCTCGCCGTCCTCCGGGTCCACCCTGCGGAGGATGACGTCGATCTTCGCTTCCAGCCGGTCTGACCCTTCCTTCGATTGCGGCGAGCCGAGGAAGAGGAAGAAGGCCAGACCTCCGACCTGCCACAGCAGCTGCAGGAATTCCGACTGCCAGTTCTCGAACGTGTCCCTCAGCATCTCGACCATATATGCGGTGACTTCGATCGGCTGACCATGCTCGGCCTGTTCCTGAACGAAGGCGAACCAGCCGAACAGCCAGTGGCCCACGAGGCTGAAGGCGAAGAACGCAAGGGTGATCCAGGCGTAGCCGTAAGCTCGCCATAACGAGTGCTGCATGATTTCCTCCGAATTATTCCCGCTTCAACGAAGGAATTCGAGGGAGGTTCCGCTTGAGGATCAGGCCTTGCCGAGATGATCCGCCACGATCCGTTCGATCCAGCCGCGATGCCGATCGGCGACGAGCGGGTCGGTTGCCGGCTCTCCGGCGACGGTGATCAGCGCCTTCCAGAGGCACCAGCCGCGCGCCCGCTCCCAAGTCTTGTCGTCGAGCGCCACACGCTCCTGGAAGACCCAGCGGGCCGGCGCGTCGAACAGCGTCCAGGCGATGACGAGATCGCAGGCGGGATCGCCGACGCCGGAACTACCGAAATCGATTACCGCCGACAGCCGGCCATCGCGGACGAGCAGGTTGCCTTCGGCGATATCGCCATGCACCCAGACGGGTGTGCGATCCCAGGCGGACGCGAGCGCCCTTTCCCATATTTCCGTGATCAGCGGCACGTCAAGTTCGCTTGCGAGGCGATCGACCGCACGGCGCGTCTCGCCGTCATAGACCCCGAGCGCCCCGCCGCGGTGGAAATTATGCGGGCCCGCGACCGGTCCATCGGAGGCGTCGATCTTCCACAGCGCGGTCAGGAAACCCGCCAGATCCTCGGCAAAACCGACCATGTCGGCGATCCGCTCGCGTCTTGCCGTGTCGCCTTCGATCCAGCGATAGACTGACCAGGGCCAGGGATAGCCTTCTCCCGGCCTGCCGAGCGCCAGCGGAACCGGAACGGGTAGCGGCAGACGGGGGCCGAGCGCCGGCAGGAAGCGATGTTCCTTCTCGACTTGCGCGACATAGCGCCCGGCGCTCGGCAGCCGTACCGACATTTCACGCCCGAGATGGAAAGTGCGGTTGTCCCAGCCGCCCCTGGCGACCGGCCGGACAGGGAGACCGGCCCAGTGCGGAAACTGGGCGGCAACCAGTTTTTCGACCAGTCCGGCATCGATCTCAATCATCGCCATCCCCTCAATGGCAGGAACTGCCCCCGGCGGGAACTACTACCGCTTCGCGACAGCGATGTGAAACCGCTACTGCCAGACGACGATGCGCGCCTTCTCGGGCACGCGGTCGTAGAGGTCGATGATATCCTGGTTCATCAGGCGCACGCAGCCTGAGGACACCGCCTTGCCGATGGAATTCCATTCCGGCGAACCGTGCAGGCGGTAGAGCGTGTCCTGGCCGTTCTTGAAGATATAGAGCGCGCGGGCGCCGAGCGGATTGAGGAGCCCCGGCGGCATGCCGCCGTTCGCCGCCGAATAGCGCGTAAGCTCCGGCTGGCGGGCGATCATCTCGTTCGGCGGCGTCCATTTCGGCCATTTCTGCCGCCACTGAATGACGCCTTCGCCGCTCCAGGAGAAACCCTCGCGGCCGATGCCGACGCCATAGCGCATCGCCGAACCGCCGGGCTCGACGAGATAAAGGAAGCGCGAGGGCGTATCCACGACCACCGTGCCCGGCCGTTCGCCGGTCGGATCCACCACCCGCTGGCGATAATAACGCGGATTGATCTGCTGATAGGGAACTGCCGGAATGACGAAGCCGCCGTCGACGACGGTGCCGTACATCTGATCCAGTTCCGGGGAACTGCCCGGCAGGATGGCCGGCCTGCGAACGCTGCCTCCGTCGCGATAGCTGATGACCGTGCCGCCCGGTCCGGGTCCGGTCGAGGCGCAGCCGGCCAGCGTAGAGGCCGTGCCCGCGCCCAGGAGAGAGAGGAAGCCCCGGCGGGAATAAGGAGTGTTCAGGATCATGTGTGGTGGAACCGCTCGATGAAAACGCTTGGACGGCAAAAAGCATACTTCAACGGAAGGGTGGCCGAAAGGTTCCGGACCCGTTTCCGAGGCCTTCAACATAAGCCTGCGATAATTAAGCAACTATTCACAACACGACACGGCTGTTTCAAATCCGTGGCATGAGACGACCAAAAGAGCGGCCGGAGCCGCTCTTTTCAGTCGCCCGGCAGCTCGCACCGACGCTCAGATGACCACGATCGGGGTGCCCGACGGAACCCGGTCGAAGAGATCGATCACATCCTGGTTGAACATGCGCACGCAGCCGGACGAGGTCGCCTTGCCGACCGACTGCCAGTCCGGCGTGCCGTGGACGCGGTAGAGCGTGTCCTTGCCGTCCTTATAGATATAGAGCGCGCGGGCGCCGAGCGGGTTGTTGAGGCCGGGGTCGGCACCGCCGTTCGCAGCCGCGAACTGGCGCAGTTCCGGCTGGCGCGCCACCATGTCGTCCGGCGGCGTCCAGCGCGGCCATTTCGCCTTGTGCTGAATGACGCCGCGCCCCTGCCAGGCAAAACCCGCCTTGCCGAGCCCAACTCCATAGCGGACCGCCCGTCCGCCCGGCTGGACGAGATAGAGGAAATGCGCGCGGGTATCGACGACGATCGTGCCGGGCGCCTCGCTGGTGCGGTAATCGACCTCCTGGCGCAGATAGCGCGCATCGACGCGCGAAAAAGGAATCGCCGGAAGCGTGTGCCCCTCGTCGCTGATGACGCCGTACATGGTCCGGTGCACCGGGTTTGAGACGGGCAGGCCATACGTCTGGTGGAAGGTCGACGGATAGAGCTGACGCCTGTGCGGGATAGCCCCCGGCGTCGGAGGCGGCTGGTTGGACGGGGGATCCGCATAGGGCGGAATATAGAAGACCGGCGCCGTCTCCTGGACGAAGACGTCCGGGTTCATGCGGCTCGTATCGGTCACGAAGGGCACCTGGCAACCGGCCAGCACCGCCATCGCGGCAAGAACCGCGGAAAGATCAGGGATTCGGCGGAAAGACTGAAAAGAAAATGGCATGGAAACCCGCTTCCGGCAGATGACGTCGGGAGCGAGAATGACAGGCGCGGCTGGCGCGAAGCTGGCGGATTCGAATTAGTAGCGACCTTGCGCCGTGCGTCCCGCGACCAACAAACACCCCGACCAAAAGCCTGAACCAGATCGCGGATGAGATCGGCCTCCCGTTCCGCCAGGCGCTCCTCCTCGACAAAGCGCCAGTTGCGCTCGTAGATCGCAAGAACCTCCTCGGCTGGAATCGGGCGCATGGGATCACGGTTCCAGACGAGCTGTTTCAGCCGGATAGTCCGCGGGAATAATGGTACGATCCGTAATTTCCATTCCCGAAACATAACGGGAAAAGCGTGGGAATGGCGGGCCGGCCTTATCCCGTCACCTGATTGAAGAACCGGATGCTTTCGATGACCGCGCCTGGCACGACGCCGTTATGGGTGCCGGGCAATGTCTTCGCCTCGATCGAAATGCCGGCCGAGCGGGCGCGGTCCACCAGGAGCTGATGATCCGCATCGAACGGCCGTTCCTCGCTGCCGCGCAGGAGCAGCGTCGGGCATTTTAGGCTCGGGCCGAAGCAGACCGACGAGCGCATGACGAATTCCTCCGGATCGCCTGCATCGAAGCGGATTTCGCGCTCGTACCGATTGAAGAAGCGCCATGAATTGACGCCTGCGGAGATCGGCACGGCGGCGCGGAATTTCCGGCTCATGGCGGCGAGCAGCGCCAGCGTTCCGCCATTCGAATGGCCGGCCAGGAAGAAGCGGTTCTTGTCGATCCCCGGCAATTGCTCCAGATAGCCGGCGGCCGAAAGCGCATCGGCCGTCTCGTCATAGAAGCCGGAGAAATTGCCCGCCTGATTGTTCTCGCCGCGGAACGAGGGCAGCATGACGACGAAGCCCGCTTCCCAATAGGGTTTCATCAGTTCCCAATGCCCGTCGCCCGTCGCGTTGCTGCCGTGCAGGAAGAGCACCGCGGGTTTTGGTTTTGGCGACGGCTCGTAAGGCGAGACCCAGGCGACCAACTCGATCGAGCCATCCGGCCCCCCGCGATAAGCTACCCGCCGTGCCCCTGACGGCGTGCCGAGCGGTTCGGACTTTTCCGGCGCCGGCCCCTTGCGCAGAAGGTTCGTGTGGAACCGTTTCCGCGCCTCGCCGTAATCCTGCCTTTCAAGCGGCGGGACCTCGGGGATGGGGAAAGCGCCGTGCGCCTCGGCCGGCAACAGAGCCGCAGCCGAAAGACCGGCGGCACCTGCAAGCAGCTCCCGGCGGGTCAAACCGTCCTCGGAAAATCGTTTCGGGGAGACTGTACGACCATCTGCCATGTTCTACCGATCTGATAAGCATTGCGTTTACTCGATCTCAGCACCCGGCCAAGGCCCTGTCCATTCAACGTTTCGGGAACAAGGTCCGGCTCAACCTTCCCTCGCCTCGACCATGGCGGTCAGCGTCGAGAGCCGGTCAGCGTCGCGCGGCAGCTTGTCGTAGCGAAGCCTGGCGATGCGGGGAAAGCGCATGGCGAGGCCCGACTTGTGGCGGGTCGAGCGGTTGATGCCCTCGAAGGCGACTTCCAGCACGAAGCCGAAATCCGGCTCGGCACGCACCGCCCGCACGGGCCCGAAACGATCCACCGTATTGTCGCGCACGAATTTGTCGAGCACTTCGAGCTCGGCATCGGTGAAGCCGAAATAGGCTTTTCCGACCGGCACGAGTTCCTCGCCGTCCGCCGTCTCGGCCCAGACGCCGAAGGTGAAATCGGAATAATAGCTCGACCGCTTGCCGTGGCCGCGCTGGGCATAGAGCATCACCGCGTCGATATTGTAGGGATCGCGCTTCCACTTGAACCATGGCCCCTTGAGGCGGCCGGCCTGGTAGGGGCTGTCCTTCCTCTTGATCATCACCCCTTCGATGACAGGATCGGGCGGCCCGATGCGCAGCCGGTCGAGCTCGTCCCAACTGGAAAACGGCACGAGTTCGGAGAGGTCGAAGCGATCATGCGGCGCCTTTTCGATAAGGTCGCCGAGATGTTTGCGGCGCTCGAAGAAGGTTTGAGCGCGGATGTCTTCGTCGCCCTGGAACAAAAGGTCATAGGCGCGCACGAAGGCCGGATAATCGTCCAGCATCTTGCCCGTCACCGTCTTGCGATTGAGCCGCTGCTGCAAGTCGGAAAAGGTGCGGGTCGGATTGTTGGAGCGCGCCGTGCCGCCGACCAGCAGTTCGCCATCGATGACGCCCTCGAAATTGATCGCCTCGACGACGTCGGGGAAGGCGCCGGTGATGTCGTCGCCGGAACGCGAGTAAAGCTTCCTGGTACCGCCATAGCTCGACATCTGCACGCGGATGCCGTCCCATTTCCATTCGGCGGCGTAATCGGCGGGATCGAGCTTTTCGAGATCGCCCTCTTCGACCGGATTGGCCAGCATGACCGAATGGAAGATCGCCGGCGTCGCCAGAACAGGCTTTTCCGCCCGGCCCTCCAGCCATGCAAAGAGCGGTTCGTAGGGCGGGGTCAGACCGTGCCAGAGCGTCTCGATCTCGGTCACATCCCTTTTATTTTCTCCGGGGCCGCTCATATCCGACAGCGCCTGCTTGGCGAGACGGGCGGAGACACCGATGCGAAGCGCTCCCGTGACGAGCTTCAGGAAGGCGAAGCGGCTCGACGTGTCGAGCCGGTCGAGCAGTTCGCGGACGGCGGAGCGCACTTCCAGACGGCCGAGAGAATTCATTTTCGTGACGACCTCGCCGAGGCGCGGCTGGTGCTCGTCGTCGATCGTATCCTTGGCCCCTCCATCCCAGACGAGCGAGATGGTTTCCGCGAGATCGCCGACATAGTCGTAGGAATACTGGAACAGGATCGGGTCCATACGTTCCAGCACCAGATCGCGCAGCATGGCCGGCTTGACGCTCTTGAGGTCGAGCGCGCCTGCGAGTGCCGCAAGGCCATAACCGCGGTCGGGATCGGGCGTGTCGCGGAAATAGTCGGCGAGCAGGGTGAGCTTGCCGTTGCGCGACGGGGTGAGGACGAGGCGGTCGAGGAGGGTGGCGAAGGCTTTCATCGGCGCCCCTTGCCCCAAATGATCGTCCTGCCGTGGTTACCCCCCTCGGCAGGGCAGAGGGGGATGGCGACACACTCGGCCATCAATCCCCCTCGTCCTCGTAGCCGACCAGATGCAACGGGCGGGCGGGGATGTTTTTGAGCTCGCACCAGCGCACCAGCGCTTCCTCGCGGCCATGGGTCACCCAGACTTCCGACGGGCCGATCTCGTCGATCGTCGAAAGCAGTTCGGGCCAGTCGCAATGGTCGGAGATGACCAGCGGCAGTTCGACGCCGCCCTGCTTGGCACGCTGGCGCACCAGCATCCAGCCGGAAGCGAAGGCGATCAGCGGCTCGTTGAAGCGCCGCGCCCAGCGCTCCTGGAAGGCCGAGGGCGGGCCGACGATGACGGCTCCCTTGAAGGTCTCCGGGCTGCTTTTCTCGATTGTCGCAGGACGGATGTCGCCGAGATCGACCCCCTGCCCGACATAATAGTCGCAGAGTTTCGCCAGCGCGCCATGGATGAAGATCGGTTCGGAATAACCGCAATCGCGAATCAGCCTTATGACGCGCTGTGCCTTGCCGAGCGCATAGGCACCGACGAGATGGCTGCGTTCCGGGAACTGTTTCAGCGAGGTGAAGAGCTTTTCGATCTCGTCCTTCGGATCCGGATGGTGGAAGACCGGCAGGCCGAAGGTCGCCTCGGTGATGAAGACGTCGCAGGCGATCGGCACGAAGGGCGCGCAGGTGGGATCGATACCGCGCTTGTAATCCCCCGAGACGCCGATGCGCAATCCATCCTTCTCTATGACGATCTGTGCCGAGCCGAGCACATGGCCGGCGGGATGAAAACTCACCCGGACGCCGTCGAGACCGATCTCCTCGCCGAAGACGGCGGCCTGTTCCGATCCGGCGAAATCGTCGCCGTAACGCAGGCGCATGATGTCGAGCGTCTGGCGCGTCGCCAGCACCGCACCATGACCGGCGCGGGCATGGTCGGAATGGCCATGGGTGATCAAGGCCCGCTCGACGGGACGCACCGGATCGACATGAAATCGGCCGATGGGGCAGAAGAGCCCGGCCGGGGTGGGATGAAGCAGTGCCTCGGGTTTCATGCCCCTGAAGATAGGACAAAAAAGGCGGCGCGCCAGAGCATCGTTCCGTCAGGCGGCGTCCTGCGTCTCGCCGGCGGCAGGCTTCTTTTCGGCCACATGCGCCGGGGGCAGGCGGACCGGCTTCAGCATCGCACCGGCGATGAGGCCGAGCAATGCCATGATGCTGCCCGTCATGAAGACCGGCGTGAAGGCGTGGGTATAAAGCGCGTGGACGGCGATGCGCGAGGCTTCCGGCAGTTCGAGCATCATCGTCGGGGTCAGAGAGCCGATATCGGCCACCCCCGGGATGCTGGAGCCGACGCCCCGGATTCCGGCCGCGACGATCGCCCCGTAGATGGAGATCGCGATCGACGCGCCGGCCATGCGCATCAGCGTCACGGCGCCGGTCGCCGCGCCGACATCCTCCCGCGGGGCGGAATTCTGCACGCCGATGATCGGCGCCTGCTGGCCGAAACCAATCGCCAGGCCCTGCATCAGCATGAAGCAGAGGATGACCGGGACCGGGGTTCCGACCGGAAGCTGCGAGAAGATGAACAGCGCCACCACGTTCAGCGACAGGCCGATCAGCGTGAACGGCTTGTAGCGCCCGGTGATGGAGATCAGCCGGCCGGTCGAGAGGGAGCCGATGACGATGCCGAGCGTCGTGGCGATGAAGCAGAAGCTTGCCACCGATGGCGAAAGGCCCGTCGTCGTCTGCAGGAAAAGCGCGAAGTAATTCGCCATGCCGATCGCCACCGCGCCGGTGCAGAAGGACACGACGAGGAACAGCGAAAAGGTCGAATCCCGGAAGAGTTTCAAAGGCACGATCGGCTCGGGCACGCGGCCTTCGACGACGACCCAGAGGCAGGCGCAGGCGACCCCCACAGCGACGACGACCATCGATTGCCAGGCGATCAGCGAGCCGAACAGCGTGACGCTGTCGGCCCAGACGACGATGCTTGCCACCGTGCCGGCGAGCAGCAGGGCGCCGAAATAGTCGATCTTCGGCTTGCGGACGGGACGGCGGTAGGGAAGCAGAAGCGAGATGCCGGTAAACGCGACGATGCCGACCGGCAGGTTGATCAGGAAGATCGACCGCCAGCCGAAAAGCTCGCTCATCGTGCCGCCGAGCAGCGGGCCGAGGCTGCCGGAGGCCATGATGACCAGGCTCGAATAGCTCTGGTACTTGGCCCGCTCGCGCGGTTCGAAGAGATCGGCATTGATCGAGAAGATCGACACCATGATGCCGCCACCGCCGAGCCCCTGGAGAACGCGCGAAGCGATCAGCGAATCCATCGACCAGGCGAGCCCGCAGGTCAAAGACCCGATGGTGAAGATGACGATCGCCGCCAGCATCACGTATTTGCGGCCGAAAAGATCGCCCAGCTTGCCGTAAATCGGCATCGAGGTGCTGCTGGCGAGAAGATAGGCCGAGCCGACCCAGCCGAAACGCTCCAGCTCGCCGAACTCGCCGATGATCGTCGGCAGAGCGGTGGAGACGATCTGATTGTCCAGCGTCGCCATGAACAGCGCTGTCAGCAAAAAGCAGAAGATCACCAACCGCTGGCGGTGGTTGGCGACGAGCGGCACATGGGCCGGGCGGGTCATATCCATAGGTCAATCCAAAGTGTCGGAATTTTATGTGACTTTAGCATATAATTGTCAATGGCACTTTGATGCAGAAAGCAAAGAACTGTTGGAATGAGGTTCATGCTCTGTTATCATCTCGGCATGATGAGCAAGAGCCTTTTGAAACAGGAAACCGCTGCCAGCCCTTCCCAGGAAGATGTGGCGCATATCAGCGAAACGCTCGGCCGCATGCGGTTGCTGATCGGCCGGCGCATCATCGGCCGGACAGCGATCGCCCATACCGCGCCGGGGCTGGAGATCTCGCATCTCGACGTGCTGGACGTGATGCGCCGCATCGAGGGCGAAGTCACGGTCGGGGCGATCGCCGAGGCCATGCGCATCGATCCGTCCCGCGGCAGCCGGCTGGTGGCCGATCTCGTCGCCCGCGGCATCCTGCGCCGCGACGCATCCCAGGCCGACGGCCGCCGCTCCCTCATCGTCAGGACCGAAGCCGGCGACAAGCTGCTCGCGGAGATCCGTGACGTCAAACGCTCGCTGCTCGCCCGTGTGCTGGAGAATTGGCCGGAAGACGAGCTCAGCGCCTTTTCCGAACTGTTCGAGAAATTCGTCTCGCGTTTCGAAACCGTCTATACGATGGCGGAAAAGGCACCGGAGCTTTCCAAGACCTGACTAATGTCATTCATTGCGCATAAATTGCTATTCCGGTATTCTCGAAAGAGGATATGGAGGCATCGGGATGCCGAAAAGCATTTCGGCGTCGGTGTCGAACCTGAGAGCGAGGCCTAGATCCCCTCGCCGCCCGAGACGCACAGTCTGTTGCGGCCCATGTCCTTCGCCTCGTACATGGCGCGGTCGGCACGGGCGAGCAGGGCTTCGGGCGTATCGCCATCCTGCGGGAAGAAGGCAACCCCCATGCTGCAAGTGGCGGTGACGCTCCGCTCCTCGATGACGACGGGGCTTGCGATCGCGGCGCGCAGAGCCTGCAGCCGGCGCACCACGCCCACTTCGTCCCGGTTGGGATTGCTGAAGACGATCGCGAACTCGTCGCCTCCGAGGCGCGCCAGAAGGTCGCTCGCGCGGATGCACCCCGTCATGCGGGAGGCCAATGTCTTGAGCACCTCGTCGCCGGCTGCGTGCCCGAGCGTGTCGTTGATCTGCTTGAAATTGTCGAGGTCGATATAGGCGACCGTCACCTTGCGGTTCTCGCGCTCCGCCTCGTGCAGGGTACGGCTGAACTGCGGCCAGAACAACGCCCGGTTCGGCAAGCCGGTCAAGGCATCATGATGGGCCATGTGCCGGATGCGCTCTTCGTTGCGGGCGCGCTCGATGGCGATGCCAGCGATGTCGGTGGCCATGGCCGTCAGTTCGAGCTCCAGCTCCGTCGGCTCGCGCGGCGCGTCCGAATACAGTCCGAACGTGCCGAGCACCTGGCCGTCCGGCCCCAGGATCGGCGTCGACCAACAGGAGCGGAAGCCGAACACCACCGCCAGCTCGCGATAGCCGTCCCAAAGCGGATCGGTCATGACGTCCTTGACGAAAACCGGCGCTCGGCGCCAGGCGGCGGTGCCGCAGGAACCGTGATTCGGCCCGATCTCGATCCCATCGATCAGCTGCACATAAGCAGGCGGCAGCCGGGTCGCGGCGCCATGTCGCAACCGGCTCGTCTCCTCCTCGAAAAGCAGCACCGAAGCGATGATGCCCTCGAGTTCCTCTTCCACCGTACGGACCAGCGCATCCAGCACCGCCTGCAGCGGCTGGCCGCGGGCGATCATCTCCAGCAGACGGGCATGGCCGTGACGGCGGTCGTCCTGGCGCTTGCGCTCGGTGATGTCGCGCGAAATGCCGACCAGTCCGACGATCTGGCCGTCCGCGTTGCGCAGCGGCATCTTCGACGTGGTGAGCCACAGCACGCGGCCATCGGGAAGCTTGACGCGCTCCTCGCGGCCTTCGACCGCCACACCCGTCGACATGACCTCCTGTTCGGCAATGAAGAGTTCGCGCGCCGTCTCATGGTCGAGAATGTCGAAATCGGTCTTGCCGATGATGTGCGCGCCTTCGTGGAACTTGCTGTTGCGGCCGGCGGCGGCATTGGCGAAGACAAAACGGCCGCGGCGATCCTTCACGTAGACGAAATCGGGGAGATGATCGAGCAGGGTACGCGTCTCGAGCTCGCGCGTCACGAGCGCTACGTCGAGATCGATATCGCTTTCGGTGGAGACACGGAGCAGCCGGCTGCAGAGTTCCTCCAGCGGATCGGCGACGAAAGCCAGGGGCACGCTATATGACAGGGGTCCCACCATTCCCTGCGTCTCCTTTTTTCATCAGAAAAAATGCGCGAACCCGCCGCCTATTGCCTTACAGCATGACGGAGAATTCCTTATCGTTGCTTAAAAACATCGTGAAATTGCCACGCTTGAAGCCTGTACAAAAGCCTTTTCTACTCAATCACTCCAAACTAATCCGCGTAACAACTATGCAAGGACTGGCATGGAAAATGCTTTATTGACGACGTGACGGAGCATTGGATGATTTCGAGACGGGCGGTATTGACGATGATCGCGGGGGCAGCAGCCGGCGCCATGCCGCAGCGCGCCCTTTCGGCGCCCGACGGCTTTTCGACAAGCGTTTCCATGGGCGACCTGCGCGGCGCGATCGACGTCCGCGACCACGGCGTCACGCCTGAAGGCGGCGACGGGCAGAGCCGCAAGCTCGGCGAGGTCATCGCCAAGGCCGCGCGCCAGAACCTGCCGGTCTTCCTGCCGCCCGGCAATTACCAGGTCTCCAATCTCGACCTGCCCGAGGGCGCCCGCATCACCGGCGTGCCGGGCGCCTCGCGGCTTGTCTATTCCGGCGACGGCTACCTTCTCAGGGCCGACGGCGCGCGCCGCGTCGAGCTTTCCAACCTCGTCATCGACGGCGCCAACCGCCGGCTCGACGACCGGAGCGCGGCACTCGTCGAGATGCGCGGCGTCGGCGACGCGACGATCGACAATTGCGAGGTCATCGGCTCGCGCAAGACCGCCGTGCAGTTCGAACGCTCGGGCGGCCGGATCGAGCGAAGCCGCCTCTCCGGCGCTGCCGAATACGGCCTTTTTGCCGTGGAAAGCACAGGCCTGTCGGTAACCGGCAACACCGTTTCCGATTGCGGCAACGGCGGCATCCTCATCCATCGCTGGACCAAGGGCGCCGACGGCACGATCGTTTCCGGCAACCGCATCGCCCGGATCGGGGCGACGAACGGCGGCACCGGTCAATACGGCAATGCGATCAATCTCTTCCGCGCCGACAACGTGATGGTGACGGGCAACCACATCTCACAATCCGCCTTCTCGGCGATCCGCGCCAACAGCGCCTCGAACGCCCAGATCGCCAACAACCAATGCCTTTCTTCCGGCGAGACGGCGATCTATGCGGAATTCGCCTTCGAAGGAGCAATGGTCTCCGGCAATATCGTCGACGGGGCGGCGAACGGCATCTCGGTCGTCAACTTCAACGAGGGCGGGCGGCTGGCGACCGTCGCCAACAATATCGTCCGCAACTTGAAACAGACGGGTCCCTATGTGCTGGACGAGGCGATCTTCGGCGTCGGCATCAGTGCCGAGGCGGATACGGCGGTCACCGGCAACGTGATCGAGAATGTGCCGCTCTGGGGCATGGCGCTCGGCTTCGGTCCCTATCTGCGCAACGTGCTCGCCACCGGCAATATCGTGCGCCAGACGAAAACCGGTTGCGCCGTCACCGTGGTCGAGGGCGCCGGCAATGCCATGATCTCGGGCAATCTCTTCGACGGGGTCCAGGACGGTGCGGTGATAGGCTATCGCTGGAAGACGCCGGCAACCGCCGAACTTGGCCGGGGTGACGGACGGCAGTTCACGCACCTGACGATCGAGAACAACCGGATCGTCTAGGGAATGCCGCTATTTCTTATCTCGCTTCTCAAGCAACAAAGCCATTCTGGCATCCAAACGCTGTCGGACCCGTTCAGGCGATAACAATCGTTCTGGGTGCGCTTCCATCTCGTCCAAGGTCGGCACGACTTCCTCCACCAGCCATTTCTCGATCGCCGCGTCGCGGGCAAGAAGCGTCCGCAGACCATCGCGGATGACTTCGCTTTCGGTCGCATATTCCCGGAAGCCACCTTGGCCTTGACCATCTCGGCCATCTCGATCGACAGGGTGATGCTGAGCGACTGGGTGGTGCGCATGGCGAGGCTCCTTGGAGACCTGGACACGATTAATCCTAGTGAAAACTTTCATCGCCGCCCAACGCGGATTGATCTTCCGTTTCGCAACCCATGCCCTTAGCTTGCGGCCGGCATTTCAAGGTGCGGTGCGAGAGGGAATCGTTCAGTGTGCCTTGGGTGGTATTTTTTCGCTTGTCGTGATTGCGCGGCATGCCTAAGGGGAGACGTCGAATGCTGAAAATCTATGGTGTCTATCGCTCGCGGGCCACGCGTCCGCTCTGGCTGGTCGAGGAGCTCGGGATTCCGTTCGAGCACGTGCCCATCATCCAGGGCTATCGCGTGCAGGAACCCATGGCGCCGGGCGCGCGGATCAACACGCTGTCGCCGGAATTCCTGGCGATCAACCCGATGGGCTCGATCCCGTCGATGGACGATGACGGCTTTGTGCTGCACGAGTCGCTGGCGATCACGCTCTATCTCGCCCGCAAATACGGCGGCGAACTCGGCCCGAAGGACATCAACGAAGAGGCGCTGATGGTGCAATGGTCGCTGTTCGGCGCGACCAGCATCGAGACGCCGGCCCTCAAGATCTCCTCGACGATCGGCGGCGGCAAGCAGGACAGCGAAGAAGGCAAGACGGAGATCGACGTCGCCGCCCGCCTGCTGAAACGGCCGTTCGACGTGCTCGAAAAGCATCTTGCCAAGAACAGTCATATGGTCGGCGGCCGGTTCACCGTCGCGGATATCAACGTTGCGGAACTGGTGCGCTATGCCCAGGGCCATGCGTCGCTCTTCGACAGCCGGCCGGCGCTGAAGGCCTGGATCGAGGCATGTCAGGCCCGTCCCGGCTTCAAGGCCATGTGGGACAAGCGCACCGCCGAACCGGCGTGATCCGGTGAGATCAGCGGGGCTCTTCCAGTTCGGCGAGCTCCGCCTTCAGCCAGACATGGAATGCCTTGACCTTCGCCGGCGGTCGCGAGCCGGCGCGGGTGACGAAATAGTGCCCGAAGCCGGTCGCCGCCCGGATCGAAAACGGCTCGACCAGTTTTCCCTGGTCGAGCGCATAGGCGGCCAGGGTTTGCCAGGCGAGCATTACCCCCTCACCCGCCATCGTCGCATCGAGGCATAACGAGGCCTCGTTGAAGACGTGCCGCACCGTCATCGGCCTCGGCTCGACACCGGCCGCCCTGAACCAGACGTCCCAGGAAAACATCGAGGGTCCGTCGATGATCGCCGGCAGCTGCAGAACGTCTTTCGGCTCCTTCAGCTTCTCGGCCAGTGCCGGCGCGCAGACGGGAAAGACAAGCTGCGGCAGCAGGAGCTGCGCATCGACGCCCGGCCACTTGCCCGCCCCGACGCGAATGCCGAGATCGACGCCGTCGGTGACGAAATCGGCCATGGCAGTCGTCGCTTCGATGCGCAGGCGGATATCCGGATGGAGCGCCGAAAAACGGTCGAGCCGGTGGACGAGGAAACGCGCCGCAAAGACCGGCGCCACGGAAATGGTGAGCAGCGTATCGTCCCGCCGCCTGCCGATGCCGACCGCCTCCGACAGGGACTGAAAGCCCTCCGTCAGCCGCGCCAGCATGGGCCGCGCCGCATCGACCGGTACCATGCCCTTCGGCAGACGGTGGAAAACCGGCTGGCCGAGCTGGGCTTCGGCCTTGATGACCTGCTGGCTGACGGCGCCGACAGAGACGCCTAGCTCGGCTGCCGCCGCCTGCAGCGAGCCTAACCGCCCCACCGCCTCCAGCGCACGCAGGCCATTGAGATGCACGAGGTTCAGGTTGTTCATATAGATTTTCTAAAGCCTGGAACTCAAGAACTCAATTGAAAGCGCATGGCTTCAGGCCGATAGTTTCCCGGCAAATGATCATAAGTTTGCGAGGTGACTCCGATGACACCGCTCAAGTTTTTCTTGAACATGAAGACCTGGCTGGAAACGGCCGAAATCCCGGTGGAAATGCACGACGATCCGTTCCGGCATCCCGATATCCGATCCATGGATCTGCGGCAGCTGGCCGATCTGCCCTTCCCCGGCGCCCTCCGTGACGACATGCCTTGCCAGAAAGCACCGCTCGCGAAATGCCTCTGACGGATTATGATCCTCCCCCGGAGAGGATCATATGGCGAGTATCGGTCCCATATTCGAACGCTTGAAGGCCCTTGCGGCAGAGGTCCGGCTGGCGGCGGCATGGCGCTTCAAGGCGCCGAAAAAGCTCGCCGCCACCTATCAAGGTTAGGCGGACGCCGCAGCCTGTTCCGCCTCGGCACGCTGGACGCCCGGGCGCTCCTTCATCCGCTCGAAATGGGCGCTGACCTTCGGGAAATCCGTGCGGTCGAGCTTCATGTTGGCGAGCCAGCTCGTCATCAGATAGAGATAGGGATCGGCGACCGAATAGGTCTCGCCGAGCACATAGGGGCCGTCGAGGAACTGGTCCTCGATCATCTGGAAACTGGCATGGAAGACTTTCGGGGCCTTGGCGACCATGTCGTCGAAGGATGCCTGGTTGTCCGCCCAGCGATAGCCGCGGCGCCAATGGGCATAGGCGACATGCACGGTCGAGGCGATATAGGCGTTGAAGGCCTGCATTTTGCCGAAGAGGAACGGATCGTCGAGCGGCGCGAGCTTCGCTTCCGGCGCGGCCTGGGCGATGAAGGCGAGAATCGCGACAGATTCAGTCAATACGCCCTTGTCCGTCACCAGTGCCGGCACGCGACCCTTCGGATTGATCTTCAGGTAGGCTTCCGACTGCTGTTCGTTCTCGGCGAATTTTACCCGCCTGATCTCATAAGGCAGCCCGGATTCGACGAGCGCGATGTGGCTCGCAAGCGAGCAGGCATTGGGCGAAAAGAACAGCGTGTACATGAGAATCCTCCGGTTGGCCGCGCAGTTCTAGCACGGCTTTTTCCGGCGGAAAGTCTTAAACGATGCTCATCTCACTCAGGCGAAGAGCGCATCCGTGACGCGGACATCACCGACATGGACACCGTTCCAGTTCTTCATGGACTTGTTGGCCATGGAGAGCAGTTTCGCGTGAACCTCACCGCCCTTTTCGAAATAGCGGGAGATCAGCGCGAAGATCATCGCTTCGGCCGCGCGCGTTGCACCGTCCTCGCATTTGACCGCCATGGCCATGCCCTGTTCCGGCAGTGCCGCAATGAAGACGCCCTCGGCACCGGTCTTGGCGAAGATCTTGCCGGGCGCCACCTGCATGAGCCTGGTGCAGGCGCGGTTGGTGCCGGCGACGTAGAAAGGCTCGGCCATGCAGGCCTGCATCAGCCGGCGCGAAGCCTTGGCGCGCTCGGCTGACAGCGTGTTGCCGGTGACCATTCTGGCAAAACCGTGCGCGAGGCCCTTGAGCGGAACCGCATAGGTGGGGATCGAGCAGCCGTCCGTGCCGCAGTTCTGGTGACCCAGGATCGCACCGGTCAACACTTCCATCGTGCCGCGGATTTCCTGCTGCAGCGGATGGTCGTAACCGACATAACCCTTCACCTCCATGCCGGCATGGGCACAGGTGCAGACGAAACCCGAATGCTTACCCGAGCAGTTGTTGTGAAGCGCGGTCGGCTTTTCGATCGTGCGCGCCTGATGGATCAGCACCGTCTGATCGGAAGCCCAATGAGCGCCGCATTCGAGCGCAGTGTCGTCACGACCGGCTTTCGCCAGCATCGCAGCGGCAGTCGCCACATGGGCGTCCTCGCCGGAATGAGAAGAACAGGCCAGCGCCAGCTCGACATTGCCGAAGCCATAGGCATCGGCAGCACCGCTTTCGACCAGCGGCAAAGCCTGCATGGCCTTGCAGGCCGAACGCGGGAAGACGCCGGCCTCGGCCTCGCCGAAGGAGAAGACCACCTTGCCGTCGCCATCGACGACCACGCCCATGCCGCGATGGCGGCTCTCGACCAGTTTGCCTCGGGTGACTTCGACGGTGACGGGGTTCTGCATGGCCGGTCCTGAGATTGCTGTTTCCGATAATGCCTATCACGCGCTCTTAAACGAGTCCGGCGATATTCATCGGGACCTAACATAAATCCGTTAAACGGCTGTTGCCGATCCCGCCCGCCCGGGCATCATGATGTCCTCGACGTGGCTAATCCGATTCCAGAGACCTGCTATGCATAAAATGCAAAACGCCCGCGGACAGGCGGGCGTTTCCCTATAGACTGATCGGATCGTGATCAGAAGCCGACGGCGGCGCGTGCGACGCGACGAATGTCGTTCCGTTCAATGCCGAGATCGCTCAGTTCGCGCGGGGTCATACGGCCCAGTTCGGCAACCGTCCGACGGTATTTGCGCCAATTGGTGAGAGTACGTGCGACGTTCATGATGGTCCCCCTTTCCTGGGTTTTCGAAGCTTGAGCACCAGTCCTTGACGCTCTCCGTTGCTCCGATGAGCGGTATATAAGTGCATCTTGATTGCTCTAAAAGCGCTCAACCCACACGCCACCCATGCATTGAATGCATAGGCCGGGAGACGCACTGTGGAGAGGATTTTCCCGGAAAGCGGGCATCGCCCAAAAAGGAAAAGGGCCGCTCCAGGCGACCCTTCCATGAGTTTGGTCCGGTTGAACGAACCCGGGCCGTTTCTTAAAACGTCCCGAAGGAAGATGAAGTTCAGGCCGAGGGCTGCCCCGTCAAGACCATCACCTTTCCATTGCCCGTTACGCAGACCGAAATCTCACTAGACATTGGATCACCTTCCTTTCGTTACGTTGACGATAGAGGAAAGATAGGTTCGGCAGCACGAATGTGCAAGGCAAGTTATGTGAACGCCTGCGCATTTAAGTGAGTTGCTGTTTGACAGTCGGTCTCTATCATACGCAAGCTTCCGATTCAGATTTTGCCTGATTAACTCAATTTCAGCACGATCTTGCCGATATGGCTGCTGGTCTCCATCAGCTTATGGGCCTCGACGACCTGATCGAAGGGCAGGACGGAGTGAATGACCGGTGCGACCTTTCCCTCATCCAGAAGCGGCCAGACCTGAGCCAGGAGATCGTCGCGGATGGCGCGTTTCTCGTCCGCCGTGCGCGGGCGCATGGTGGAGCCCGTTACCGTCAGGCGCTTCGCCATGATCGGCGAGAGGTTGACCTTTTCCGCCACCGCGCCGCCCAAAAAGGCGATGATCGACAGGCAGCCGTCCTTTGCCAGCACCGACAGGTTCTTTTCGAGATAGGCGGCGCCGATCATGTCGAGCACGACATCGACGCCCTTGCCGCCGGTTTCGGCCTTGATCACCTCGGCAAAATCTTCCGCCTTGTAATCGATGCCGCGCCTGGCGCCGAGCTTTTCGCAGGCCTCGCATTTTTCCTTCGAGCCCGCGGTCGCATAGACGGTCGCGCCGAAGGTCTTGGCGAGCTGGATCGCAGTCGTGCCGATACCGCTCGTGCCGCCATGGATCAGCACGCTTTCGCCTTCCGTCAGCCCCGCCATCTGGAAGAGGTTGGCCCAGACGGTGAAGAAGGTCTCGCAGAGCGCTGCGGCCTTCACCGCATCATAACCCTTCGGCCAGGGCAGAGCCTGGCCCGCCGGCACCGCGCAATAGTCCGCATAACCGCCGCCGTTCGCCAGCGCGCAGACCTTGTCGCCGAGGCTGAATTCGGTAACGCCCTCGCCAAGCGCTGCGACCTCGCCGGCAATCTCCAACCCGAGGATCGGGCTTGCGTCCTTCGGCGGCGGGTAGCTGCCCTGGCGCTGCGCCACATCCGGCCGGTTGACGCCGGCTGCCTCCACCTTGACCAGGATTTCACCGGGCCGAACGGCCGGCAGCGCCCCCCTGGCAACGGTCATCACCTCCGGCTTTCCGAAGGAGGGCAGATCGATGAAACGCATTTCGGCGGGAAGCGGCATGGCGGGGTCTCCTCTCAGCGACTGAACCACTGATGTAGAACATGCCCCGCGTCATAGGAAGGCGACGCAGCGCCGCTAGGTCACTTTGCCTCGCCGAAAGCTGCGAAGACCAGGCCGCCCTCGCTATCCTTGGCTTCCGCCTTGACCGCGGCGATCTCAGAGCCGATGCGGCCGACATCGTCGAGCACCAGGCCCTGCGGCAACTCCAGGACGCCGATCGAGCAGCGCAGCAGCGGGAAATCCCGCTCCGCGCCCGAACGGTCGTGACCGCGGATTTTCCCCGCGGCGCGCTCTTCCGGCGAATAGAGCTCGACCACGTCGTCGTGGAAATCAGACAGCAGCCGTTCGAGAATCTCGTTCAATTCCCCGCGGGTCCAGTCGCACACGCCGATGAAGAAGTCGTCGCCGCCGACATGGCCCAGGAAATCGCCGTCGGAGAAGAAGTAGCGCTTCATCAGCGCCGCGAAGAGCGAGATCGCATGGTCGCCCATCTGGAAGCCGTAATGGTCGTTGAACGGCTTGAAGTTGTCGAAGTCGCAATAGCAGAAGAAACGGCTTTCCTCATCGTCGCGGCCCGCTTCCTGCATGAAATCGCGGATGGCGCGGTTGCCCGGCAGGCCCGTCAGCGGGTTCTGGTCCTGGGCGATCTTCAGCTGTTTCTCGTTGATGACCTTGATGAGCGCAGCTGCCGAGACCACGCCCGCATAACGCATGTTCTCCGTCAGGATGACGCAGGCGCTGTTGTCCATATTGGCGAAGAGGCTCATCAGCTCCTCGGCTTCCGCATCGAGCCCGATGATCGGCGCGCGGTCGACGAAATGCGAGATGGAGCGCTCGTAGACCTTGTTCTTCAACAGGTCGCGGCCGAAAGGCTGATAGATATATTCCTTCAGATGATATTCGTTGATGACGCCGCGCGGTTCGCCATTGGCGTTCAGTACGGGAAAGAAGGCCTGGCGCGGATTGCGGCGGAAGAGTTCGAACACGCTGTCTATGCTCTGGTTCTCGTAGACAGTCGGGAGGTGCTCGATCTGCTTGCGGATCAGAATCTCGTCGAGCGACTGGCTGGAGCGGCGCGAGCGGCCGATATCGGCGAGATAGGGGAAGGACGTTTGCAGTTCCGCCACGAAGGTGGTCGGGCGGGCGACGAACCAGCCCTGCACGAGATCGACGCCATATTCGCGGCAGGCGAGGAATTCCGCTTCCGTCTCGATACCTTCCGCAATCACCCGGATGCCGAGCACATGGGCGATGTTGACGATGTTCTTGACGAGATGGCGCTTGCGCGGGCTCTGGTCGATGCCGGCGACGAAGTGCCTGTCGATCTTCAGATAATCGACCGGGTAATCGCAAAGCAGCTTCATCTCGCCATGGCCGACGCCGAAATCGTCGATCGCGAGCTTGAAGCCTTCTTTCCGCATCTGGGTCACCAGATCGGCGAATTCCGGCACGCTGGTATTGTCGAACCGTTCGGAGAATTCGAAGCAGACGGAGGACGGCGCGATATTCGCCTTGCGCAGGTGCTGCACCACCTTTTCCAGGAAATACTGGCCGTGGCGGATCACCCGCACATCGAGATTGAGGAAAAGCGTCGCGGAGGAGAAATCCGGCAGGCTGGCGAATTTCGCCAGCGCCCGGCTTGCCATCATCTGCTCCAGCGCCAGAAGCTGGCCCGTCTCCTGGGCCTGATCGAGCAGTTCGAGCGGGGAAGAAAAGCCGATGCGTTCCTGGCCGCGCAGCAGGGATTCATATCCGAAAACGGACCCGGTGCCGACTTCGACGATCGGCTGGAAGGCGTTTTCCAGAACCAGCTTGGCAAGCGTGACAAGCTGGTCACTCGCATATCGCCGGAAAACCCCCGGTTCGAGAATGGCCGCAGACGACATGACTCAATACTCCACTGCGCAATGGCCTAAAACACCGCCTCAGGCTCCCAGCAATTCGTCAAGAATCCCTTTCCCGATGATGACGGTTGAGTGAAAGTTTGATGACATGAAAATCCATTTTTATACAATCTTTTAGAGACTTATCGAGAAGCGGCCGCGCCGCTTCTTCAGTCCGTCGCGGCGAGCGGCCCCTGGAACCTTTCATCTGGCTCTATCCCCTTCCACCCAAGCCTTGCCTGAAGCTCCGCAGAAGACGGGAAACAGGCTTAAAAGCGATCGACGGCGCGCTTTTGAGACAGGATGGTTCGCAATCGTTTCTTGATTGCGGGCGGGATGAAAAATAACTCACTTAGGAGTCCAGATCGTTGCCGGGAGAGCCCAATCCGCCATGACCAAGCCGAATATCCTCATCGTCATGGTGGATCAGTTGAACGGCACGCTGTTTCCAGACGGACCGGCGGATTGGCTGCATGCGCCGCATCTGAAGGCTCTTGCGGCGCGCTCGGCGCGGTTTGCCAACAACTACACCTCCTCGCCGCTCTGCGCGCCGGCCCGAGCCTCCTTCATGGCCGGGCAATTGCCGAGCCGCACGCGCGTCTACGATAATGCCGCCGAATACGTCTCTTCGATCCCGACCTTTGCGCATCACCTGCGGCGCGCCGGTTATTACACGGCACTCTCGGGAAAAATGCATTTCGTCGGCCCGGACCAGTTGCATGGCTTCGAGGACCGGCTGACAACCGATATCTACCCCGCCGATTTCGGCTGGACGCCGGACTATCGCAAGCCGGGAGAGCGGATCGACTGGTGGTATCACAATCTCGGCTCGGTGACGGGTGCAGGCGTCGCCGAGATCACCAACCAGATGGAATATGACGACGAGGTCGCCTTCCTCGCCAACCAGAAGCTCTATCATCTCGCCCGCGAGCGCGACGACGCCGGGCGGCGGCCCTGGTGCCTCACCGTCTCCTTCACCCATCCGCACGATCCTTACGTGGCGCGCAGGAAATTCTGGGACCTCTACGAGGATTGCGAGCACCTGCTGCCGGAGGTCGGGGAAATCGCGCTGGAAGACCAGGACCCGCATTCGCAGCGGATCATATTCTCCTGCGACTACAGGAACTTCGACGTCACCGAAGAGAATATCCGTCGCTCGCGGCGGGCCTATTTCGCCAATATTTCCTATATAGACGAGAAGGTGGGCGAGCTGATCGACACGCTTTCGCGCACGCGGATGCTCGACGACACGCTGATCCTGTTCTGCTCCGACCATGGCGACATGCTGGGCGAGCGCGGGCTGTGGTTCAAGATGAACTTCTTCGAAGGATCGGCGCGCGTGCCGCTGATGATCGCCGGGCCGGGTGTCACCCCTGCCCTATACACCACCCCCGTCTCCAATCTCGACGTCACACCGACGCTCTGCGATCTCGCCGGCATTTCCATGGAGGAGATAAGGCCCTGGACGGACGGCGAGAGCCTGAAGCCGATCATGGAGGGAACCGCCCGCACCAGCCCCGTGCTGATGGAATATGCGGCGGAAGCATCCTACGCGCCGCTTGTCGCGATCCGCGAGGGCAAATGGAAATACATCCACTGCGAGCTCGACCCGGAGCAGCTTTTCGACCTTGATGCCGACCCCAAGGAGCTGAAGAACCTGGCCGGCGATCCGGCCTTTGCCGATGTCCTCGAAGGGTTCCGGAGAAAGCGTATTACCCAATGGGACATGGCCGCCTTCGACGCCGCCGTGCGTGAAAGCCAGGCGCGGCGCTGGGTGGTCTACGAGGCGCTGAGGAACGGCGCCTATTATCCCTGGGATCATCAGCCCTTGCAAAAGGCCTCGGAGCGCTACATGCGCAACCATATGAACCTCGACAATCTCGAAGAATCAAAGCGTTACCCGCGAGGCGAATGAGATGAAAGCCCAGCCCAAAGTTCAGCCCCCTGGCAGCCATTTCATCGACGGCGAGTATGTCGAGGACACAGACGGCGCCGTCATCGAAAGCCTCTATCCGGCAACTGGCGAGGTGATCGCGAGATTGCACGCGGCAACGCCGGCGATGGTCGAAAAGGCGATCGCGGCAGCGAAGCGCGCCCAGCCGGAATGGGCGGCGATGAGCCCGACCGCCCGCGGCCGCATATTGAAACGCGCGGCCGAGATCATGCGCGACCGCAATAGGGCGCTTTCCGAGCTGGAGACGCTGGATACCGGCAAGCCGATCCAGGAAACGATCGTCGCCGACCCGACCTCCGGCGCCGACGCTTTCGAATTCTTCGGCGGGGTGATCGCGGCAGGCCTTAACGGCGATTACATCCCGCTCGGGCGCGATTTCGCCTATACGAAACGGGTGCCGCTTGGCGTCTGCGTCGGTATCGGCGCCTGGAACTATCCGCAGCAGATCGCCTGCTGGAAAGGCGCGCCGGCGCTCGCGGCCGGCAATGCGATGATCTTCAAACCTTCGGAAAATACGCCGCTCGGGGCGCTGAAGATCGCCGAGATCCTGATCGAGGCAGGCCTGCCCAAGGGACTCTATAATGTCATCCAGGGCGACCGGAATACCGGGCCGCTGCTCGTCAACCATCCGGACGTCGCCAAGGTGTCGCTGACCGGCTCGGTGCCGACCGGCCGCAAGGTGGCGGCAGCCGCGGCGGGCAATCTGAAACATGTGACGATGGAGCTCGGCGGCAAGTCGCCGCTGATCGTCTTCGACGATGCCGATCTCGACAGCGCCATCGGCGGCGCCATGCTCGGCAATTTCTATTCGACCGGGCAGGTCTGCTCCAACGGCACGCGCGTCTTCGTGCAGAGACAAGTGAAAGACGAGTTCCTGTCGCGGCTGAAGGCGCGGACGGAGAGGATCATCATCGGCGACCCGCTGGACGAGACGACCCAGTTCGGGCCGATGGTGTCCTTCGATCAACGGCAGAAGGTGCTGTCCTATATCGACAAGGGCAAGGCCGAGGGGGCGACGCTCATCACCGGCGGCGGCATTCCGAACCATGTCGCTTCAGGGAACGGAACTGGCGAAGGTTATTACGTGCAGCCGACCGTGTTCGCCGACGTGACCGACGGCATGACGATCGCACGGGAAGAGATTTTCGGGCCGGTCATGTGCGTGCTCGACTTCGACGACGAGGAAGAGGTAATCGGCCGCGCCAATGCCACCGAGTTCGGCCTTTCCGGCGGCGTGTTCACGGCGAACCTCACCCGTGCGCACCGGGTGGCGGACCGGCTGCAGGCCGGCACGCTGTGGATCAACACCTACAATCTCTGCCCGGTGGAAATTCCCTTCGGCGGCTCGAAACAATCCGGCTTCGGGCGGGAGAATTCGCTCGCGGCGCTGGAGCATTATTCGGAACTGAAGACGGTCTATGTGGGCATGGGACCGGTCGAGGCGCCGTATTGATGTTGTCTTTGACCGCTGAGCAAGATCGCCCCCCTCTGGCCTGCCGGCCATCTCCCCAACAGGCGGGGAGATTGGATGGGCGCACCGGCTTTCCCAAACAAAAGGCCGCTCCCAAGGACACACCGTTCAAGCGGCGGGAAGGCCATGCCTCTTGTGATCTCCCCACCTGTGGGAGAGGTGGCCGGCGGGCCAGAGGGGGACTGACACGGCACGACCTCAAGAAAACGTCTGGAGAACGCTAGGATGCTTCAGGCAGATTTCGTCATCATCGGTTCCGGCTCCGCAGGTTCCGCCATGGCCTATCGGCTGTCGGAGGATGGCAAAAATTCGGTGATCGTCATCGAGGCCGGCGGATCGGATTTCGGGCCGTTCATCCAGATGCCGGGCGCGCTCGCCTGGCCGATGAGCATGAAGCGCTACAACTGGGGTTATCTTTCCGAACCCGAACCCAATCTCAACAACCGCCGCATCACCGCGCCGCGCGGGAAAGTCATCGGAGGGTCGTCGTCGATCAACGGGCTCGTCTATGTGCGGGGACATGCGGAGGACTACAATCGCTGGGAAGAGCTCGGCGCGACCGGCTGGGCCTATGCGGACGTGCTGCCCTATTTCAAGCGCATGGAGCATAGCCACGGCGGCGAGGAAGGCTGGCGCGGCACGGACGGGCCGCTGCATGTGCAGCGCGGGCCGGTGAGGAACCCGCTCTTCCACGCCTTCATCCAGGCCGGGAAACAGGCCGGATTCGAGATGACCGAGGATTACGACGGTTCGAAGCAGGAAGGCTTCGGGCTGATGGAGCAGACCATCTACCAAGGGCGCCGCTGGTCCGCCGCGAATGCCTATCTGAAGCCGGCGCTGAAGCGGCCGAATGTCGAGCTGGTCTATGGTTTCGCCAACAAAGTGGTGATCGAGAACGGCCGGGCGGTCGGCGTCGAGATCGAGCGAAAGGGCATCAAGGAGATCATCCGCGCCAACCGCGAAGTCATCGTCTCGGCCTCCGCCTTCAACTCGCCGAAACTGCTGATGCTTTCCGGCATCGGCCCGGCCGACCATCTCAAAGCCATGGGCATCGAGGTGAAGGTGAACCGGCCGGGCGTCGGCGCCAACCTGCAGGACCATATGGAATTCTACTTCCAGCAGGTCTCGACGAAGCCGGTCTCGCTTTATTCCTGGCTGCCGTGGTTCTGGCAGGGGGTGGCCGGCGCGCAATGGGTGCTCTCGAAAGGGGGGCTCGGCGCCTCCAACCAGTTCGAGGCCTGCGCCTTCCTGCGCTCCCAAGCCGGACTGAAGCAGCCGGATATCCAGTATCATTTCCTGCCGGTGGCCATCTCCTACGACGGCCGCGCGGCGGCGAAAAGCCACGGCTTCCAGGTGCATGTGGGCTACAACCTGTCGAAATCGCGGGGCAGCGTGACGCTGCGTTCGCCCGATCCGAAGGCCGATCCGGTGCTGCGCTTCAACTATATGAGCCATCCGGAGGACTGGGAAAAGTTCCGGCACTGCGTGCGGCTGACGCGCGAGATCTTTTCGCAAAAGGCATTCGATGACTATCGCGGGCCGGAAATCCAGCCGGGCGACAAGGTGCAGACGGACGAGGAGATCGACGCGTTCCTGCGCGAGCACCTGGAAAGCGCCTATCACCCCTGCGGCACCTGCCGCATGGGCCGTGCCGACGACCCGCTCGCAGTCGTCGATCCGGAATGCCGGGTGATCGGCGTCGAGGGCTTGCGGGTGGCGGACAGCTCGATCTTCCCGCACGTGACCTACGGCAACCTGAACGGACCCTCGATCATGACCGGCGAAAAGGCCGCCGACCATATTCTCGGCAAGCCGCTCTTGCCGCGGAGCAATCAGGAACCGTGGGTCAATCCGCGGGCGGCGGTGAGCGATCGGTGATCAGTGGTAGTCAAGGAAAGACTAGAGAAATCCCACCCATCGTCCCGCCACCACCGCAGCGATCCAGATCAACGTGGAAAACACTGCGGAGATGCGAAGAGCGGCGCTCGGCTTTTCTCCGGAAAGCACCGCTTTCCAGCCCGCGCCGAAATGGACGACGGCGACGTTGACGAGGCCCAACGCGATCAGGCCCAGCTTGAAAAGGAAGGCCGGGTTCCCGGCATATTCCACCGGCTTGACTGTGAAGAGGCAGAGGCCGGTAACGATCGCCAGTACCACGCCGGCGCCCGCCACCCGTGACAGATAGTGGGCGATTACCGGCAGCGGCACAGCCTGTGCAAGCCCCAGGAGCCGGAGATCGAGGGCGACGATCGCGCCGAACAGCATGCCGATGCCGAGGATATGCGCGGCGTTGACCAGAAGATAGACGGTCGAGGACGAGATCAGCGCCCGCGCGAGCGGCGTCTCGGCAAGCGGGGCAAGAAACTCCATCCGCGCCTCAGTTCATCCGGATGCGTTCCGGATAGATGTCGAAGGTCTTGCCGGCGACGACGATCCGGACCGCCTTCATGCGCCGCTCGTTACGGTCTTCCGACCGATTGCCGGTGGCGATGATCTCGTCGCCGACCTCGGCCTGGCCCTGGATGAAACCGGCACGCTGGGTCTGGTTCGGGTTGCCGAGCTCGACGCGCCAGACGCCGTCCTCGGCCTGAACCTCCAGCGTCGGGTGCGGCGGAGAGAAGGAAATCGAGTGAATGGTGCCCTTGAGCTCCATCTGTTCGGCCTCGGCCCAGGACCAGCCGTGATGGGCGGCGGCGGAGCCGGCGACGGCCGCGGCGATTGCCGTTCCGGCAAGAATGCGTGTGATCGAAGGGCGGGGCATGGCGGCTCTCCTCTTGGGAACGATCATATGCCGCAAGATGTGGAGGCTGCCATGGATGACCAGAGGTTTCACGCCTTATTGAAGGCCGGTTCATCGCCCGGACGATCCATCACAAGTGGCGGAAACTTCAAGAAATGAACCGAATGGGACGATTTTCATTGCACCGAGCTTGCAATGGCTCCGTGTAGGGCCAATAAGCAGCATTGAATATCCGAGCCTCCCAATGCCCATCTCCTACCGAAAATCGAAGATGTTCCGGCGCTCGCGCGTGATGCGCGGCTCATGGCGTGTGTGGAAGCCCCGCATCGTCTTCTGGATCGGGGCGATCGCGATCGGCGTCGTCAGCGTCGGCTTCGCCCGCGCCGCAGACGAAGCCCATCAGCTGTTCGAAAGCCTGACCGGCATCGGCACCTACGGTTTCCTGCTGCCGCTGCTTTTGTCTCCCCTCGGTTTTGCATTATGCGCATGGCTGGCAATCCGCGTATTTCCCAATTCACAGGGGAGCGGCATTCCGCAGGCGATCGCAGCGCGGCACCTACGCGACGACAAGGACCGCACCGGCCTTCTGTCAATGAGGCTCGCGGCCGGCAAGATCGCGCTGACTGTCATTGGCCTTTTCTGCGGTGCCTCGATCGGCCGGGAAGGACCGACGGTGCAGGTCGGCGCCTCGATCATGCTTGCGGCTGCCCGGTTCGGCGGCATGGCGCAGGCGCGCGGCCTCATCCTGGCAGGTTCGGCGGCCGGCATCGCGGCCGCCTTCAACACGCCGCTCGCCGGCATCGTCTTCGCGATCGAGGAAATGAGCCGGACCTATGAATCCCGTGCCAACGGTCTGGTCCTGACAGCCGTCATCCTGTCCGGCCTGGCGGCGCTCGGACTGGTCGGCAGCTATACCTATTTCGGCGAAACCTCGGTAATGGCTGTGTCCCACCTCGATTGGGCCATGGTGATGATCTGCGGCATCTGCGGCGGGGCCTTGGGTGCCACCTTCAGCGCCGGAGCGATGCGCGCATCCCGACGCATCCGGCACTGGGCGCATCCCGACCCGCTGAAGCGGATGGTAGCTCTGGCTGCGGCTTGCGGTCTTGCGGTCGCGGTGATCGGTCTTGCGTCGGGCGGCGAGACATTCGGCACCGGCTACGAGCAGGCCAAGACCATGCTGGAAGGCGAGGCCGTCTCGCCGATCTTCTTTGTCGAGAAGCTCGGAGCGACCTTCCTCTCGATGATCTCCGGCATTCCCGGCGGCATCTTCGCGCCGTCGCTTTCCATCGGCGTCGGCATGGGCGCGACGCTCGGCACGCTTCTCGGCGGCAGCATCGCGTTGTCGGCCCTGCTCGGCATGGCGGGATATTTCGCCGGCGTCGTGCAGGCACCGATGACGGCCTTCGTCATCATCATCGAAATGACCGGCGACCACGAGGCCGTTATCCCGATCATGGCCGCTTCCATGCTCGGCTACATCACGTCCCGCCTGCTGTCGCCGGAGCCACTCTATCACGGGCTGTCGCGTGTCTTCATCGCCGCCAGCATCCGCGCCCGCCGCGCGGACGAGCGCGGCGGTGCCTGATCGGGGCTATTTGCGGAAGATCTTCCAGCGGGTCGGGCGGAAGCGCAGGTCGCTGCGCAGTTCCACCGGCGCATGCAGCGGCACCTCGATCTCGACATGATAGGGCGCATGGCCGTCATTGGCGATGTCGATCTCGGCGATCCGTGTGCCGGCCAGGCGGCGGCAGGCGGTCACCTTGCCGAACAATGCGTCCGGCGCGTCGACAAGCTCGACGTCCTCGGGGCGGAAGAACAGTTCCCCTGCCCCGTCGCTCGCCTCAGCAATGCCGATCGGCTGGCCCTGGAACAGCACCGTGCCGCCCTTGACCTCGATGGGCAATTGCGAGGATTCCCCGATGAAAGAGAAGACGAAGGGCGAACCGGGGCGGTCGTAGACGTCGTCCGCCGAGCCGACCTGCTCGATCTTGCCCTGGCTCATGACGACGACGCGGTCGGCAAGCTCCAGCGCCTCTTCCTGGTCATGGGTGACGAAGACCGTCGTGTGGCCGGTGCGGTCGTGGAATTCGCGCAGCCAGCGGCGCAGTTCCTTGCGCACCTTGGCGTCGAGGGCGCCGAAAGGCTCGTCGAGAAGCAGGATATGCGGCTCGATCGCCATGGCGCGGGCAAGCGCCACACGCTGCCGCTGGCCGCCGGAAAGCTGGTGCGGATAGCGTTTTTCAAGTCCGCCGAGCTGGACCATATCCAGCAATTCCTGAACGCGGCGGCGAATTTCCGACCTGGCGGGGCGAGTCGAGGACGGGCGCACCTTGAGGCCGAAGCCGATATTCTCCGCAACCGTCATATGGCGGAAAAGCGCGTAATGCTGGAAGACGAAACCCACATTGCGGTCCTGCACCGAACGATGCGAGGCATCCTCCTCGCCGAAGAAGATCTTGCCGCTGGTCGGGAAATCCAATCCGGCGATCAGGCGCAGCAGCGTCGTCTTGCCCGACCCGGAAGGGCCGAGCAGCGCGATGAGTTCGCCGGAGGCGATCTTCAGCGAGACGTCGTTCAGCGCGGGGAAGCGGTCGAACTCCTTGCGGATATTGCTGATGGTGACTTCCATAGGACCTCTTAATGCCTGCCGCCGGTGGCACCGGCTCCGAACCGAAGTTCGAGAAGTGTTTTGAGCGCAAGGGTGACAAGCGCCAGGAACGCGAGCAGCGAAGCCACCGCGAAGGCCGCGACCATGTTATACTCATTATAGAGTATCTCGATATGCAGCGGCATGGTGTTGGTGAGCCCGCGGATGCGGCCGGAGACGACCGAGACGGCACCGAACTCGCCCATGGCGCGCGCGTTGCAGAGCAGCACGCCGTAGAGCAGGCCCCATCTGATGTTCGGCAGCGTGACATACCGGAAGGTCTGCCAGCCGGAAGCGCCGAGCGACAGCGCCGCCTCCTCGTCGCCGGTGCCCTGGTCCTGCATCAGCGGGATCAGTTCGCGCGCCACGAAGGGGAAGGTGACGAAGATGGTGGCGAGCACGATGCCAGGCACCGCGAAGAGGATTTCTATGCCGTAGCTCTTGAGGAATGGCCCGAGCACGCTGTTCGCCCCGAACAGAAGCACATAGACCAGGCCGGAAATGACTGGCGAGATCGAGAACGGCAGGTCGATCAGGGTGATCAGGAACGACTTGCCCTTGAACTCGAACTTGGCGATCGCCCAAGAGGCGGCAAGCCCGAAGATCAGGTTGAGCGGCACGGCGATCGCCGCGACGAGAAGCGTCAACCGGATCGCCGCGGCCGCATCCGGCTCTATCAGCGCCGCGTAATATTCCTCGAAGCCCTGGCGGAAGGCTTCGAAGAAGACGGAAACCAGCGGCAGGATCAGGAAGAAGACCAGATAGGCGAGTGCCAGCAGGACAAGCAGGATCTTGACCGGCAGCCGTTCATCGGCGGGATTGCGGAAGTTGAATTGAGGCGGTCGAGACATTGTTCAATTCCCCCTCTGCCTGCCGGCATCTCCCCCACAAGGGGGGAGAACACAAGAGGAGCGCTCCGCAATCTCTCTCCCGGCACGACGGTGGAGAGCTGATAGCCCCTCCCCCCTGTGGGGAGGGGTTGGGGACGGGTTCCGTCTGGTAAGACGTTTCCAGAAATCAGGCATTGCCGTATCTCCTGCGGCTCCAGGCCTGGATGAGGTTGATGACGAGGAGCATCAGGAACGCGATGACCAGCATGATCGTGGCGATAGCGGTTGCGCCGGCATAGTTGAACTCCTCCAGCCGGATGACGATCAGGAGCGGCGCGATCTCCGAGACGTAGGGGATATTGCCGGCGATGAAGATCACCGAGCCGTATTCCCCGACCGCGCGGGCGAAGGCGAGCGCGAAGCCGGTCAGGATCGCCGGCATCAATCCCGGCAGGATGACGCGGAAGATCGTCTGGAACCGGTTGGCGCCGAGCGTCGCAGCCGCCTCCTCCACCTCGTGGTCGATCTCCTCCATGACCGGCTGCACGGTGCGGACCACGAAGGGCAGGCCGATGAACACCAGCGCCACGACGATGCCGTAGGGCGTGAAGGCGATGCGGAACGGCATGAAGAACGAGCCGATCCAGCCGTTCGGCGCATAAAGGGAGGCAAGCGCGATGCCCGCCACCGCCGTCGGCAGCGCGAAAGGCAGGTCGACCATCGCATCGATCAGCCGCCGGCCCGGAAAATCGTAACGGGTCAGCACCCAGGCGACGACCACACCGAAGACGACGTTGACCAGCGCCGCGATGAGGGAGGCACCGAAGGATATATAAAGTGCATTCAGCGTGCGCTGGTCGGCCAGGATGGCGAGAAACCCACTCCAGCCGAGTTCGGCGCTGCGCCATAGCAGGCCGGCAATGGGTATGAGGATGATCAGCGACAGGTAGGCGAGCGAAAAACCGAGCGTCAGCCCGAAACCCGGGATGATGCTCGGTTGTTTCAATCGCCACCGCGCAGGAGCGGCGGCGGTATTGGTCATTCAGTGTCCCGACTTACTTGCCAGCAGGCTTGTAGATCTGATCGAAAATGCCGCCGTCACCGAAATGTTCCGGCTGCGCCTTTTTCCAGCCGCCGAAGATCGGATCGTTGATCGTCACGAGCTTGATGTCCGGCAGCGCCTTCAGAAGATCAGGCTGTACCACATCGGGCTTCGAAGGACGATAGAAGTGTTTCGCGGCGATGTTCTGACCCTCGTCGGAATAAAGGTATTGCAGATAGGCTTCCGCGACCTTGCGGGTGCCCTTCGCATCGACGACGGCATCGACCACGGCAACCGGCGGCTCGGCGAGGATCGAGATCGGCGGAACGACGATATCGAAGGAATCCTTGCCGAATTCGTCGAGCGCGAGATAAGCCTCGTTTTCCCAGGCGAGGAGCACGTCGCCGATCTGGCGCTGGGCAAAGGTGACCGTCGAGCCGCGGGCGCCGGTATCGAGCACCGGAGCGCGCTTGTAAAGCTCGGCGACATAGGCCTTGATCTTGTCCTGATCGCCCTTGAATTCCTCGTTGGCCCAGGCCCAGGCGGCGAGGTAGTTCCAGCGGGCGCCGCCGGACGTCTTCGGGTTCGGCGTAACGATCTGGACGTCGCCCTTCACCAGGTCGCCCCAGTTGTGGATGTTCTTCGGATTGCCCTTGCGGACCAGGAAGACGATCGTCGACGTATAGGGCGCGGAATGGTTCGGCAGGCGATCGATCCAGCCGGCCTTGATCTTGCCGCTCTTCTCGATCGCGTTGATGTCGCTTTCGAGCGCCAGCGTCACGACATCCGCCTCGAGGCCGTCGATCACCGAACGGGCCTGCGCGCCGGAACCGCCATGCGACTGGCGGATGGTGACGTCGTCGCCACCCTGCGCCTTCCAGTACTTGGTAAAGGCGACGTTGAAATCCTTGTAGAGCTCGCGGGTCGGGTCGTAGGAGACGTTGAGGAGCTGCGTGTCGGCAAAGGCCGGCGCGACTGCCCCTGCGGTCATCCCGACGGTCAGGGACAGACCGAGGGCGACAGCGCCCGCTCGTTTGCTGAATCCCTGGGCAAAATTAAACATGGGGGTTCCCTCCTGTTGTTTCGCCTAAAACTCTATCGGCTAAGTCGTCTTAGTCAATCTAGGGCCAAAAGAAGGCAAAACTGTTTCCCTGCGCAGTTACACTCGGCAAAGAACGCGTTGACCTTCTGTCGACCGACAGAACACCCGCATCGGGAAAACGTCGATCGGCAAAATCACAATCCGGCCACAATCGAGATTTTGGAGCGGCCGGAGAAAGTTTTGACGTATTCTGCACCGGCCGATCGCAACACCATATGGTTCAACGAATGCGGGACTACCGCGTTACCGATTCAAGACCATGCCAGACCTGAACGGAGTTCGAGATTGAGCGTTGCCTTCACCAAGGAAGAGAGTGCCGAAACGGCCGCGGAAACCCTGTTGCCCGACCGTCCGATTTCTCCTCATCCGAACCTCGTCACGGAGGGCGGATTGCGGGCGCTGGAACTGCAGCTGGCCGAGGCGCGCAAAGCCTATGACGCGACCGGCACCGTCGAGGACGTGAACGAGCGGCGCCGGCAGCAGGCGGCTCCGCTGCGCGACCTGCGTTATTTTGCGGAACGCATTCGCACCGCTCGGGTCATAACCGACCCGACTTCAACCGATACGGTGGCCTTCGGAAGCACGGTCACCTTCGCCCGGGAGGACGGGCGGGTGCAGAAATACCGCATCGTGGGGGAGGACGAAGCCGATCCCAAAGCCGGGTCGATATCCTATGTCTCGCCGGTCGCCCGTGCTCTCATCGGCAAATCCGTGGGCGACGTGGTGAACGTCGGCGATCAGGAACTTGAGGTTATCGCGATAGCGTAGGAACGCCAGTCAAGCTTCACAACTGCCGCCTGCGAATTCTGCGACGTACCGCCTCACGCCGTCAGGAGTTCGCGGGCGGGGGTCTCGGGTTCGCCGGCGCCCTCGACGGCATCGGCGATCGTCGTGTTGAACAGCACGTCGCGGGTGGCGTCGGCAACGCGGGCGAAGACGTGGCGGATTTCGCAAAGATGTTCGCCGTCGCAATCCTCGCATTTGCGGTAGGCCGTCTGGGAGAGACAGGGCAGCGGCGCGATCGGGCCGTCGACCAGGCGCAGCACCTCGCCGAAGGTGATGGCGTCGGCCGGCTTCAGCAGGAGATAGCCGCCCTGCTTGCCGCGGCGGCTGACGACGATGCCGGAGCGCTTCAGGTCGAGCAGGATCTGTTCGAGAAACTTCTTCGGAATGCTCTGCTGGACGGCGATCTCGGAGATCAGCATAGGCTCGTCGGGATCGGCCTGCGCCAGAGCTGCCAGCGCTCTCAGCGCATATTTCGCTTTCTGGGATATCATCACGCAACCATCGACAACAGCGCCACCGCAAGGCCGAACCGGTCCTCACGGTGCCACTCAATCAGCTTCGTTCGGGGCATCCACGGGTTCGCCGGAAGGGCGCTCAAGGGGTGCATGTCCGCAAGCGGAAAACATGCCTTGCGGGCATGTTTCTGGATTAGCTCAAATCATCAGAAATTACAAACCAATGCGAGTGTTTCCGGAGATAAAATCGGTCACTTTTGGTTAAGGCGGCAGGTTTTTTGTGCGAGGCCGGCTTTGGAGAGATATTTGCTCTGCATCTCCATGGGAAGAAACGGGTTTTTCTGTCCTTGCGCGCGCGGAACGCGGATAATCCAGCAATCGCTCAAGAAAGAAGACCTGATGACCTTCCAAGACGACGCTGGCCAGGACCTTTCGGTACTGGCTGCAACCCTTGATGCAAAACTCGAAAGTCTCGACCTTCCCGGCCGTCTGGCCCTCGCCGCCGAGCTCGGCCATGCCGTCTTCACCACCTCGCTCGGCATCGAGGACCAGGTGATCACCGCCGCGATCGGCACTCATCGCCTGCCGGTCGAGGTCTCGACGCTGGAGACCGGCCGCCTCTTCAAAGAAACGGTCGACCTGATCGGCGAGACCGAGGAACGTTACGGCATCGCGATCCGCCGCTTCGTACCGGAACAGGACGACATCGAGGCCTATGCCGTGCAGTACGGCCTGAACGGCTTCTACGACAGCGTCGAAGCCCGCCACGCCTGTTGTCACGTGCGCAAGCTGAAGCCGCTCGCGAAAGCGCTTGCCGGCGCAGACGTGTGGGTCACCGGCCTTCGCCGTGGCCAGTCGGGCAATCGCGCCTCGACGCCGTTTGCCGAGCATGACGCCGAGCGAAACCTCATCAAGGTCAACCCGCTCGCCGACTGGGACATCGAGACGATCCGCGCCCATGTGGCGAAAGAGGAAATCCCCGTAAACCCGCTGCATGCCCGCGGCTATCCCTCGATCGGCTGCGAGCCCTGTACCCGCGCCATCAAGCCCGGCGAGCCAGAGCGCGCCGGCCGCTGGTGGTGGGAAAACGACGAGAAGCGCGAATGCGGCCTGCATGTGCCGGAAAGCGCCGCTCAGCCGGTGGCTCAGGCCAGTTGAGCAAGGTCAACCAACCTTTTGTGTTTGTTACAGTCGAATACCCGGAGACTGAAATGCCCCTGTCCGTACAGGAAACGGAAATCAAGAACCCTCCCGTTTCCAGACCGCCGCTCGACCCCCATCTGAAAGCCCTCGAAAACGAAGCGATCCATATCTTTCGCGAGGTGGCGGCAGAGTTCGAAAAGCCGGTCATGCTCTATTCGATCGGCAAGGATTCGTCGGTCCTCCTGCATCTCGCCCGCAAGGCCTTCTATCCGGGCCGCGTGCCCTTTCCCCTCCTCCACGTCGATACGACCTGGAAGTTCCGCGAGATGATCGAGTTCCGCGACGAGATCGCCGAAAAATACGATCTCGATCTCGTCGTCCACACCAATCCGCGCGGCAAGGCGGAAGGTATCACGCCCTTCACCCATGGCTCGGCGCTTTATACGGACATCATGAAGACCGAGGCGCTGCGCCAGGCGCTCGATACCGGCCAATATGACGCAGCCTTCGGCGGCGCGCGGCGCGACGAGGAGGCGAGCCGCGCCAAGGAGCGTATCTACTCCTTCCGCACGCCGGACCACAAATGGGACCCGCGCAACCAGCGACCGGAACTCTGGAACATCTATAACGGCATGATCAAAAAGGGCGAGAGCGTGCGCGCCTTCCCGCTCTCCAACTGGACCGAGGTCGACATCTGGCGCTACATCCAGGCCGAGGACATCCCGCTCGTGCCGCTCTATTTCTCCGCCAGGCGCCCCTATGTGGAACGCGACGGCATGATGATACTCGCGGAGGACCCGCGGCTCGAACTGAAGCCCGGCGAAGTGGTGAAGGAGGATTTCATCCGTTTCCGCACGCTCGGCTGTTTCCCGCTCACCGGCGCGATCCGCTCTACGGCCTCGAACCTCGAAGAGGTGATCGCCGAGCTCGAAATCGCCACCGTCTCCGAACGCCAGGGCCGTGCGATCGATCGCGACCAGTCCGGTTCGATGGAGAAGAAGAAGCGCGAAGGATATTTCTGAGATGACCGCTCCTGCACAATCCTCCGCGCAGGCCGCTTCGGCGACCATCCTGCCCTTCGCCGAATCCGCCGCCAAGGCGCATCGCGACACCCGGCCGCTGCGCCTCATCACCTGCGGCTCAGTCGATGATGGGAAGTCGACGCTGATCGGTCGGCTGCTCTGGGACACCAAGGCGGTGAAGGAAGACCAGGCGGCGACGCTGCACCGGGATTCCGGCCAGCAGAACGATCTCGGCCTGCCCGATTTCGCCCTGCTGCTCGACGGCCTGCAGGCCGAGCGCGAACAGGGCATCACGATCGACGTCGCCTATCGCTATTTCTCGACCGACCGGCGTTCCTTCATCGTCGCCGACACGCCCGGCCACGAGCAATATACCCGCAACATGGCGACCGGCGCCTCGACGGCCGATCTCGCCGTGCTGCTCGCCGACGCCCGCGCCGGCCTGCTCGAACAGACCCGCCGGCATGCGACGATCGCCGCGCTGATGGGCATCCGGCAGTTCGTGCTGGCGGTCAACAAGATCGACCTCGTGAATTACGACAAGGCCGTCTTCGAGAAGATCGCCCACGATTTCCGCGAATTCGCGCTGTCGCTCGGCGTGCGCCAGATCACCGCGATCCCGATGTCGGCGCTGAAGGGCGAGAACGTCGTCTATCCGGCCGAGGCTTCGATGCCCTGGTACGAAGGGCCGACGCTGATCGACGCGCTGGAGCTTGCGACGGTGCGATCCGCCCAGGCCGGCGGCTTCCGCCTGCCGGTGCAGCGCGTCTCCCGCCCCGGCGAAAGTTTCCGCGGCTATCAGGGCACGGTCGCCGGCGGCTCGATCAAGCCGGGCGACAGTGTCGCGATCCTTCCTTCCGGCACGGTGGCGAACGTCAAGCAGATCGTCACCTTCGACCTCGTGCGCAATGCCGCCGTCGCGGGCGATGCGGTCACGCTCGTGCTCGACCGGCAGGTGGACGTGTCGCGCGGCGACATGATCGTCTCCATCGACGGCCCGCCGATGACCGGCCTCGATTTCGACGCGCAGCTCGTCGCGCTGCAGCCGGGCGGCATCGAACCGGGCAAGCGCTACTGGCTGAAGAGCGGCTCGCGCCGCCAGCGCGTCACCGTCGAACCGATCTGGCAGCTCGAGCTTTCCACCGGCGCATGGCAGCCACATGCCTCGACGCTGCAGATGAATGCGATCGGCAAGGTGCGCCTTTCCTTCGAGGAGACGGCGATCTTCGACGCTTACGAGCAGAACCGCTCGACCGGCGCCTTCATCCTGATCGATCCCGATACGCTGAACACGGTCGCTGGCGGCATGATCACAGCCAAGCGCGGCGAAACCGGCGGCATCCACCGCGGCCAAGGGGGGGAAGGCCAGAGGGTGCTGCTCTCGCTGCCGGCCGATCTTGCCGAGCAGATCATGGCGAGCGAACTCTTCGTGAGCCGCCGCGACGAGACGGAGATCCGCCGCATGACCGCAAGCCAGGCGGCAGAGATATTCTCCAACGCCGCGAGCGACATCTGACCGTTCCGAGATGGCAAAAGAAAGGGACCGGAAGGCCCCTTCTCTTTTTCAGGCCACCGCGCCGAGCGCCTCTTCTGTCATCTCTCCGTCCACGGATGCAGGATAGGCAGCCCGCGTCGAGCCCCGCCGAACCAGTTCGAACGGAAGGCGGACGATGCGCTCCGCCGTGTCCTCGCTCGCCATTGTCCGGATGAGCAGATCGGCCGCCTGGTAGCCTATATCGAAAGCCGGCACCCGAACCGTCGTCAGCGGCGGCTCCGCATGGGCCGCGTAAGGCAGATCGTCGAAGCCGCAAATGCCGAGCTCCTCCGGCACGCGCAGGCCGAGCCTCCGGCTCTCGAACAGGGCGCCGAGCGCGATATCATCGTCCTGGCAGAGGACCGCATCGAGCCCCACGGCGCTCCCAACCAAGGTGCGTAGAAGCCGGCAGCCAAGCTCGACGCTGGTCGGCGCATGATCGCAAAGCACGAGTGCCGGATCATAAAGCCCCGCTTCCTGCATCGTCGCGATATAACCTTCCCGGCGTCTCTGCGTGCGGATGTCGGCATATGCACCGAGCAGGCCGATCCGACGGTAGCCGCCGGAGAGGAGATGATGCGTTGCGGCCGCAGCGGCCTCGAAATTGTCGAGGCCGACCATGATGCCCTTCCCAGCCAGGCCGGTATCGGTCACATGCACGACAGGACACTGGCTCGCCCGCAAAAGCTCGGCCGTCTCCTGCGGCGCCTGCAGACCTGCCCAGATGAGGCCGACCGGATATTGCGACAGGAAAAGCCTGATGATCCGGCGTTCCTCCGCGGGATCGAAACCGCAGTTGGCATATTTTATGCGGAAATCCGTGGTGCGGGTGCGTGCTTCGATGCCGCCCGCAAAGCCGAGAACTTCCTGACTGAGCCCAGGCGTCAGGACGCAGATGGCGCCGTTCTGACGGCTTACGAGCGCCCTGGCCGCAAGATCGGGCATATAGCCCATCTCTTCCACCTTGCCGAGGATCTTCTCGCGAAGCGCCTCGGAAACCTTCTCCGGCTCACGCAACGCCCGTGAAACCGTGATGGCACTCACTCCCAACGCGGTCGCGACATCGATCAGCGTTATCCGTTCGGATTTAATGCGTCTGTTCGGCATGCCAGTCGCGGCCATCCCTCCTCTCCTGCCGAAATCGGCCGCATCATGCGACTTCCCCGGGCAGGAGGTCTTTCATCAAAGTTACACGCTTCGGTTGATATCATGCACGGAAGCGGCGAACGTACCTAGTGCAATTTCAGGCCTGTGAAAGTGTGGACTTGCCTAATGAAATTGATCATATCCAGGAGAATCGTGCCCGATTGGCCGAAGCAAACCGCCACGTCTCCACCGAGGGCTGCAACCATGCTTTGCATTCAATCTCCTGGTCGCATGATGCCTTCGAAGAAGGCCGCAAGCTCCGCATGCGCATCGAGCGGCAGGACATGGGCGACATACTGGTCCGGCCGGACGACGACCATGCAGCCCTCATCCCGGTCGATACCGCGCATTTCGAAAATGTCCCTGCCGCTCTTCAGATCGGGGCAGAACATCTTTTCGTAATCGCGCAGGCCCAGACGCCCCTTCGCGGGCAGAAGCAGGGCAGGCATGGCTTCCACCGCCAGCGCGCGATGATCCTGCTGGAAGACGGCGCGGACATCGATCACCGCGTCGATATCTCCGCCCGCCGGCGTATATTTCCGGATCGGCGACGCGGGAGAATCCGTCAGAAAATCGCAGAGCGCCGAGAGGCGGGAACTCGGCTCAGCGCGGTCGCCTTCTCCGGAGAAGGCATAGATGCGCCAGCGGCCGTCCGCCTTTGCCGCATGACCGAGTTCCATCGGCCTGGCGTCACCCAGACGGATGACCGGCGCGGAGTGGAAGCGCGTGCCGATCGTCAGTCCCTTCGCCAGATGCTGATGGGTCGCCTCGCCGGTGAGAAGCGACGGCCGGTAGCGGGTTGCCGTTCCCGCGGTGTAACGCCCGGAGCGGATGAAATATTTCTGGACTTCGGCAGGCTCGACGCCGCCCGGATTGCTCTCGGATTTCAGCGGCGCACTCAGCATCTTCGCCCATTCGCGGTCGAAATCGATCAATTCCCTGGCGATCGCCTGGCGTTCGGCCGAATAGCTGTGCAGCAAGTCCGGCGGGCAGCGCCCCTGCAGCACGGCCGCCAGTTTCCAGCCGAGATTGAAGGCATCCTGCATGGAGACATTCATGCCCTGCCCCGCCTTCGGGCTGTGCGTATGGCAGGCATCGCCGGCAATGAAGACGTGCGGCAGGCGCTTTCCGACCTCGCCTTCCGGCACGTCGTCGAACTTGTCGCAGAGCCGCTGGCCGATCTCGTAGACCGACCACCAGGCAACTTCCTTCACGTCGAGCTTGTAAGGGTTGAGGATCCGCTGCGCAGCGGCGATCAGATGATCGACGGTGATGTGTCTGCTCGCGACGCGCTCGTCCGCTGCGAGCTTGTCCATTTCCACATAGATGCGGACGAGATAGCCGCCCTCGCGCGGGATCAGCACGATGCTGCCTTCGCCAGCGGACTGGATCAGCGCCTTCAAACGGATATCGGGGAAATCGGTCACGGCGAGCACGTCCATGACACCCCAGGCCTGGTTGGCGGAATCTCCCTTGAGTTCCCGGCCGAGCGCCTTGCGCACGGTGCTGCGGGCGCCGTCGCAGCCGACGACGTAACGGGCCTTGACCGTCTCGACCTGTCCCGCGAGTGAAGGATCCATGCGCTCCAGCCAGACCGTGACCGGATAGGCCGGGACCTCGCCAGCGGCCACCGCCGGATCGATCTGGAGATCGATCAGCCCGCGTCCGTAATGCGGTTCCAGCCGATTCGGCGAGCGGCGCATGACGTCCAGATAGAAATCATGCACGCGCGCCTGATTGAGGATGACATGCGGCATTTCGGAGAGCCCGTCCTCGACGTCCTGGATGCGGCCGTGGCGGACGATATTTTCCCGCTTGCCCTCATCGGGCTTCCAGAACGACGTCTCGTTGACCCAGTAGGATTCCCGGAGCACGCGTTCGGAAAAACCGAAGGCCTCGAACATTTCGAGCGTGCGGCAGGCAATGCCGTCGGCCTGGCCCAGTTGCAGCGGGCCAAGCTTCTGGTCGACGATACAGGTCCTGATATCCGGAAAAGCGGAGAGCTGCGCGGCCAGCGTCAGGCCGGCCGGGCCGCAGCCGACGATCAGCACGTCTACTTCCTGCGGAAGAGAGTCGGTGCGAGGAGACAACCTGGCCTGCTCGGACGGTTCCGACACGTCCGGATCTCCCGTCCGAAACCCGTTCAGATGAAATTGCATGGACCTTGTTCCTCCGCGTAGCCAAGGGTCCGAACCGATCCGGTTTTCAAGCCTGCCGTATCGACGCCGGGCCACCCCATGATTTAAGTCAATGCGGCGATGGCAACAGATGGGCCCAACAGATAAGCCGCCGCGAGAATTGATCAGTACACTGATTATCAGTATACTGTCAATATCGCAATTGGCTGTGGAGAGGTCGGTGAAGGACAATAATGACATGCCGGGGCATCTCGCCCGCCGGTTCCAGCAGATTGCCGTGGCGGTCTTTCATGCCGAGGTCGAGGGGGCGGGCTACGATCTGACGCCCGTTCAATACGCGGCGCTTGCGGCGATCAGCGGAAATCCCGGGATCGACCAGATCACCCTTGCCGGATTGATCGCCTATGACCGGACGACGATTACCGGCGTGGTGGACCGGCTGGTGCAGAAGGGATTGCTGGAGCGCAATCCGAGCAGCCGGGACAGGCGGGCCCGCGAGCTGTGGATCACCGATGCGGGACGACAGACGCTTGCCGGCATCACGCCGGCGGTGGAGGCGGCGCAGACGAGCATGGTGCGGGGTCTGAGCGCGGAGGAGACGGAGGAGCTGATGCGGCTGCTGCGCAAGGCGATCGCCGCCGGCAACGAACTCAGCCGGGCGCCGCTGCGGGAGAGCCAATCACATGCCACCAAAAACAAATAACCGCCCGGCCCGGATATTCGCAGACAGCGCGTGATCGGCTAGTCCGGCCGCCGGCAGGAGAGAATGAAGCGCCGGTAAAGCCGCGTGCGCAGCCGGTTCCTCAGATCGGCGGTATTCCGCTGGGCGGCGGCGATCGGCGCATGGGAAGCGATCCCGATGCCCTCGAAGCCGGCCGCTTCGATCAACGGCACGAGCTTTTCGACGGTGAGGCCTTCACCGAACGAAGGCGAGATCGAAGGTTTCCGACCGTTTCGACCAGTATTCGCGGATGTCTTCTTTCAGGTGATGATTGCGTCCGTCCATGCTCACGATACCCTGCCTGTAATCGACTCCAGTCTGGCAGGCCGCACTGCCGGATGCGGTGGTCCAACGGCGCGATAGCGGATGTGGCAGCTACCGTCGCTTTCGTGGTCGACCTCCGCTTCCACGCCGAAGACGTCGCGGATGCGCCCGGCCGTCAGCACCTCGCGTGGCGCGCCGAGTGCCACCAGCCGTCCACCCTGCATGACGGCAAGGCGGTCACAGAACATGGCGGCGTGGTTGAGGTCGTGCAGGGCCGCGGCCACGGTGAGATCCTGCCGGCGCACCAGATCGAGCAGGCCGATCTGGTGACCGATGTCGAGATGGTTGGTCGGTTCATCGAGCAACAGGATCTTCGGCTGCTGCGCGAGCGCCCGGCCGATATGCAGCCGTTGGCGCTCGCCGCCGGAAAGCGTGTGCCACAGCCGGCCGGACAGGTGGGCCATGTCGACGTTTTCAAGCGCCGCCTCGACGATCGCATCATCTTCCGGCGACCAGGGCGACAACGGTCCGAGATAGGGTGTGCGGCCGAGCTCCACTGCCTGCCGGGCGGTGATGCGCTCGCCGGTCTCCGCCTGCTGCTCCACCAGCGCCAGCCGGCGGGCGACCTCGCGCCCGCCGAGCATGCCGATCGGTACGCCGTCCAGCAGGACCTCGCCGGATTTCGGCCTGCGGATGCCGGCAAGCAGCGCCATCAGGCTGGTCTTTCCCGAACCGTTCGGGCCGATGACGCCGAGGAATTCGCCAGCCCGCACGTCAAGCGAGACATCGCGGAGGATTTCGGCGCCGCCGGCGGACCATGAGACATTTTTTGCCGAAAGCATCATGCGCGGTTCCTCCTCTGCCCGAGAATCAGGGCGAAGGCAGGCGCGCCGACGAGCGCGGTGATCACGCCGATCGGCAGGACCTGTCCGGGTATCAGAATGCGCGACAGAATATCCGCCACAATCATGAAGACGGCGCCGATCAGCGCCGCCGCCGGCAGGAGCACGCCGTGGCGGACGCCGACCAGCAGGCGCGCCGCATGCGGGATGACCAGTCCGACGAAGCCGATCGAGCCGACGATGGAGACCATCACCGCCGTCATCATCGCCGATATGCCGACCAGCGCGAGATAGGTGCGGCGGACCGAGATGCCGAGCGAGGCGGCCTGCTCCGCGCCGAAGGTGAAGGCGTCCAGCGAGCGGGCATGCCAGAGGCAGACCGCAAGGCCTGAGAGCGCCGCGGGAACGGCAAGCCAGGCATCCGGCCAGCGGACGCCGGAAAGATTGCCGAGCAGCCAGAACATGATGCCACGCGCCTGCTCGGCGGTCGCCGCCTTGGTGACGATGAAGGATGTCAGCGCGTTGAAGAGCTGCGAGCCCGCGACACCCGCGAGAATGATCGCGGCGGTTCCCCGGCCCGCCTTGGCGGCCAGAAGGCTGACCAGCACGAAGGCGACGAGCGCCCCGACGAAGGCCCCCATCGGCAGCGTCAGGAAGCCCGCGCCAAGTCCCAGGATCGCGACCCCGACGGCGCCGGTGGAGGCGCCTGCCGAAATGCCGAGGATATAGGGATCGGCCAAAGGGTTGCGCAGCAGCGATTGCAGCACCACGCCGGACACCGCGAGCGAGGCGCCGCAGCAGGCCGCGACCACGGCGCGGCTCAGCCGGTAGCTCCAGACGATGCCCTCGTCGATCGGCTCCAGCGGATAACCCGCAGCCCACAGCCGGTTGGCGACGGTCTTCGCCACCACCTCGAACGGGATCGCGGTCTCGCCAACCGCCGCGCCCAGCCAGAGCGCGGCGACGAGGACGACCAACGCGAGGAAAACCGCGCCCGTTCGTCCGATCGAGGAAATCGCGCGGTTCACGTCGGCGGTCATTTCGCGAGGCCGGCGGCGGCGATGGCATCCGCAAGCACTTCAATGCCTTCGATGGTGCGGATCGTCGGGTTCATCGCCTGTGCATCCATGTCGAAGACATGACCGTTCTTCGCGGCGGGCATCAGGCTGGCGACCGGATCTTTCTTCAGGAACCCGTGCTTGGCTTCCAGACTGTCCAGCGGATAACGGCGCCGCTCCATGGCGCCCGCGACGATCATGGTCGGATTGGCCTTGGCAATGGTTTCCCAGCCGACCGTCGGCCATTCGTCCTCGGTCTTTATGATGTTCTCGATGCCGAGGGCCGACATGATATAGCCCGGCGCGCCGTTCCGGCCGGCGACATAGGGATCGGCGCCGGCCGCGCTGGAGAACCAGAAGACGGCGGAGAGCCTGCCTTGCGCGGACGCGACCTTGGCGCGGGCGGCTTCTTCGCGCCGCTTCAGATCGGCGACGACCTCCTCGCCCCTGTCCTGCACGTCGTAGATCTTCGCGAGATCGCGGATCTCCTGGTAGACGAGCTCCATGGTGAAGACCTGATGGCGGACGCCGTCGCTTGCGGCGGAGTTTTCCTTGCCGGTGCAATCGGACGGCGACGTGTAGACGGGGATGCCGAGTTCCTCGAACTGTTCGGGCTTGGCGACCACGCCTTCGGGGCCGACCTGCCACTGGAACTGCACCGCGACGATATCCGGCTTTTTGGCGAGCACGCTTTCGAAACTCGGCTCGTTATCGGCCAGCCGCTCGGTCTTCGCGTTCACCTCCTCATATCCCTTGAGGACCGGCCCGACCCAGAGCGCGGTGCCGACGACCTTGTCCGCCAGCCCCAGAAGATAGAGGATCTCCGTGCTGCTCTGGCCGATAGAGACCGTGCGCGACGGCGCTTTTTCGAAAGTGACCTGCCGGCCGCAGTTTTCGAGCGTGAGAGGGTAGCTGGTTTCCGCCGCGACGGCGCCGTGGAAGAGGCCGGAAACGATCAAGGCGATGGCGCCCAGGCCGGCATGCAAGGGCCGTTTCAGATAGATGTTCATCGTGTTTCCCCGAATGTGACGTTAAAGCCGCCGGCAAATGGACATGCCGGACGATATGAAGCTCAGAATGCCCGTGAGGCAGCCCGGTTGGCCGAACGATCGTCGTGATCTGGGGAATGAGAAACGCCAGGGCGCCGAAAGGCGCAATAGGTGGTCATGTCCTGCTCCTGTTCCGGGCATCCCCGCCCGTGACGATGGATCGATGTTCGACGGCAGGTCTCCTGGCTCGCGGATATCCGTCGTCCATCTGCCTTCCCGCACCTAAACCGTGCAGTGGCATGGCGCCTTCCGGCGCCACGGGGATGGGCGGCGATCCGCTTACAGTTGCGGGGGCAGCCACGGTCTTGGACCCCCTTCGGGTTTCCGCACCGTGTTCCCTTTTCATCCCCTCCGAGTCACCTTCGGGGAACCGTCATGCCCAGTTATGACGAGCGCGACGATCGCGTCAAGCCGCGAGAAACGAGGCTCTCGAGCGGACGCCCGAGCAAAATATCCACCCCGGCAAAACCTCCGACCATCGTCGATCCGAACATCCTGGCAACCTCATTTTGGTAATGTAATAACGTTACATCTTGTATCGAATGTCCACGCGGTTGTCCAGCCATTCGATCTGATTGCCGAGATACCGGTCGCGGAAACCGAGAGCCATGGGGCCAAGGGCCAGGAGCCAGGGCCCGGGCAGCATCGATCCAGCCGTCGCTGCAACAGCGACAGAAGGCGCGGGATCGATCCGAAGGATTTTGAGGAAGAAAAAAGCCCGCTTCGGCGGGCTTTTCGGCTGGTCGGAGTGGAGTGATTCGAACACTCGACCCCCACGTCCCGAACGTGGTGCGCTACCAGACTGCGCTACACTCCGTGACCAGCGGCGCCTCTATAGACCAGCATTTTCCATTCCACAAGCACCGGCCATGAAAAATTTGCGACGGGATCGCAGCCCTCCGGCGCCGCTGCCCAAAAAGCCGGGAAACCGGGGCGTTGCAAAAAAGCGGCGCAGCAAAAATTTGATGCCGGCGGCTTCCGGCCGCCTCGCGAAGCCGGCACAAAATCTGCTAGGTCCGGTCTTGAAAACCCATGCCTCGAAATCATGCCTCCCAGGCACCTCAGACCATACAAGGATTTTCTTAGATCATGAGCCGCCGCGTTCTCGCATCGACCACCCTTTTCGCCCTTGCGCTTTCGGCCTGCACCACGACAGGCATCGCCAACAACCCGATCGAGGCCCGCTGGGTAGGCCGTTCGGCCGGCGAATTCTTCGCGAAGTTCAGCCCGCCGCTCAGCGACAGCGACGAAGGCTCCATGACCGTCTACAACTGGCGCGGTGGCTATAACCGCATCAAGCAGCAGAACGGCCGCACCGCAAGCGTCAGCTGCTCGGCGAAGATCACCGTTTCCGAGAATTACGTCATCCGCGACATCGCCATCGTATCCGACCGGCCGGGCGCCAATGGCCCGAGCTATTGCACGGAACTCCTGACGGCCAGCTAAGCGAACCGCATGAGCGCGGAGGGGCGCCAGCCCCTCCATTCAAGTACCTCCATTCAAGTCACCCATTTCAGCCCGTCCATTTCCGACCCTACGGTTCCGGAGCCTTTCTGAAATGCATCGCCGGGGTGAACTTATTTCTGGCATCCTCTGGCAAAACAGCATATTTTGGACATGATAGCCGGCCATGGAATTTGGACTACAGGGTCGATGCCGGTCTTACGAGGTCGCTTGTACTATTTCGTAACCCATAATCGTGTGGCTGCGGCGCTCATGGTGCGCGAACCTTCCGCGCATTTCGGCAGCAGGTCCGGCGCCATATCCGGGCTTTCCTCGACGCGATCGCGCGGAGCGCCTTCATGGCTCTTATCTTCACGAAGATCGTCCGTACGCCGCAAGGGAGAAACCCAGAAACCCAGCGGGTCTTCGAGGGTTCCCCAAGTCAGCATGGTCTCCCACAGTTCCTCCGCGCTTCGCGACTATTGCCGGACCGGTATGGTTCTCGAAGACGGAAAATTAACATATTATAATAACGTTAAGGACGTGATCGCCGTCCGTGAGCGCAACATGACGAGGCAGTAGACGTGACAGACCAGGCCCAGACCAAGAAGACAGCCGAACCTGCTGCCCGCCTCCATCTGGCGGAAGAGGCAAAGCCAGTTCAGAAGGCCAAGAACCTGCGTCTGCTCGAAGGGCTTCTGGAAAGCCCCGCCCCCGCAATACCTGTGGTTCCTGCCCAAAGACCCGGGGTTCTTCCTGCCGAAGCTCCCCTGCCGGCCATCGAGGTCGAACCGGCGAGGACCGCAGGATCCAAGATATCGCGCGGCTGGATCAGCAAGCTGAAGCTGCGTCACGTCGCGATCGTCGGCGCCTTCCTGGCCTTCGTCGCTCTGCCGGCCACCTTGACGTCCCTCTACATGGCCTTCATCGCCGCG